>CAAGKR010128221.1_pt1 | contig 14332 bp, 11 predicted proteins | sample 2556971 | NCBI WGS metagenome assembly CAAGKR01 (sample SAMEA5207829, study PRJEB30636) | soil metagenome | biome: forest; feature: boreal; material: soil | place: USA | collected 2011-09 | depth 1 m | reverse complement strand
GTCCGCTTTCATGGATGGCCGAGGGCCCTATGGAAACGGAGCGGATCGCTTTGAGCCAACGAGAACGGGACCGATTGAAAGTGTTGCGAAGGTGGGATTGTGGGATTGTCCAGCGAAGCGGTTTGACTACCTGAGAAGGAAGCCAAAAACATCGAGGGCGACCCGGTTTTACCCTGATCGCCCTCTGTAAATTGAGTCGTGAAGCTTTACTTCTTGGTTCAGCTCACGATTACGACGCGGTATTACCCTCGCCGCTCCCTTGAGTTCGCCTCAAAGCTTTTTCTTCCGCTTTCGCCCGACAGCAACCCAGTTTGACCCGGATCGCCTTGAACTCAGCTGCGAAGTTTGCACTTCTCTTTCAACTCGAAATAGACAGGCTCGGTGTTACCCTTGCCGCTATCTCTGAATCGACTCGCGAAGTTTTTCTTCCCGATCAATCTAATGCGCATACTAAGATGAGAGCAAAACGTGCGCAAGAGTTATTTCAAAGAAACTATGTGGAAATCTGTGCATGCCTGTGCAAGAAATATTTGCAAGAAAAGCGAGCGGGCAAATCCGGCCGAGTCAGATGCCCGGAAATGCGGTTTGCCAGGCACTGGAATCAATAATCTCGGGGCCCGGCAACATTTCAAGGTGTAGACAAGTTTAGAATCCTAACTATCCAGCGAGTAATCCGATCTGGGGTAAATATGAACCGCTTGGAAACACATCGCTACTTTTACGCAGATTTGATCACTGCCAGTGGCGGAGCAATAAACAACAAACGGCTCCAGAATGCGTTTGTATCTACGCCAAGAGAGCAATTTCTCGGCACAGGTCCGTGGAAAATATTTGCTGGGGGCAATCACATAGAAACTCCCTCAGACGATCCCACTTTTCTGTACCAAGATGTCGTCGTCGCGCTTGATGCGGAACGCCGAATCAACAATGGGCAGCCAGTTTTGCACGCGGTCAGCCTTCTGGCGCTCAATGTAATCGATGGCGAGAATGTGATCCATGTAGGCGCTGGAACTGGTTATTACACTGCAGTGCTGGCGAGGCTTACGGGCGCGACCGGGACGGTTATCGCATACGAGGTCGAGCATGACCTGGCGCATAGCGCGATACGAAACCTCAAGGATTTTTCAAATGTTGCGGTGCAGGAACGCTCAGGTTCTGAATCGCCGTTTCAAGCGACGCAGTTTATGTGAATGCAAGCGCGACAGCACCATTAGACGTTTGGCTCGACGCGCTGCGATTGAATGGCCGATTGTTATTTCCGCTGACGCCGGCCGATGGCCCTCTAGGAACACCCGGGGCCGGAGGCATGCTTCTAATAACGCGTACCAGCACGGATCGCTTTGATGCGCGATTTGTCTGCCCGGCCATGTTTGTCCCGTACCTGGGAGCGCGAGACGAGGAGACTGCACAGAAGCTGTCTGTTGCATTCAGGCGTGGCGATTTTCGAAACGTGAAGTCACTAAAGCGGAATTCACGACCAGACGAGACCTGTTGGTGCGCCGGCGATGGCTGGTGGCTTTCAAACACCTAATGAGAGCATCGCCAGAGGAGTGGTAGGATTCGGACTGTCCGGTTTGCCGGTTGATACCAAGTGGGAGGCGTGTCTGCATCAGGAAACAGTGCTATTCCACTAGGATCCAGGGTAAGGAGCCTTGTTCATGTGCAGAAATATAAAGACACTCTTCAATTTCGATCCACCAGTCACTGCTGAAGAGGTTCGGGCTGCTTCGCTGCAATTTGTACGAAAAATCAGTGGATTCAACAAACCGTCGAAGGCTAACGAAGTCGCGTTTTCTTGCGCGGTCGATGAAATTGCTAACGTCTCGATTCAGCTTCTGCGATCGCTCGGAACAAGCGCGCCACCAAAAAATCGTGAACAAGAGGCGGGCAGAGCGAAAACTCGCGCCGACGAAAGGTTTGGAGTTAGGTCCTGACAATCGATGTTCGACAATTTTGGCTGTGGCCAGAAGGGAGTACTTGGGCGAAACCGCCCTCCCCAATGTGCTATTTTTCAAAGTAGGGCGTCTGCTGTCGTTGAAAAATGAATCGAGCAGAACGGCTGTGTACCGCCGATTAAAGGAAGGTCCATGGATCTTCAACTCGCAGGCAAGAAGGTTTTGGTAACAGGTTCCACTGCTGGAATCGGTTTCGCGACGGCACGCGCACTTGCAGCCGAAGCTGCGTCGGTGGTCGTTAACGGAAGAAAGCAGGAGCGCGTGGACAACGCCATCCGTGAAATTCGGAAATTGCATCCCGACGCGAATGTGTCAGGCATTGCGAGCGACGTTTCCAGTGCGGCGGGTTGCGCGAAGCTCATTCAGGCTTTGGCCAGAGTCGATATTTTGGTCAACAATATGGGGATTTTCGAACCGAAGCCATTTGAAAAGATTCCGGACGAAGATTGGCTGCACTTGTTCGAGGCCAATGTGATGAGCGGAGTGCGGCTTTCGCGCCACTATCTTTCCGGGATGCGCGAGAAAAACTGGGGTCGAATCCTATTCGTCTCCAGTGAGTCCGCTGTGCAGATTCCCGCCGAGATGGTTCACTACGGTATGACTAAGACGGCGCAAGTTGCCGTTGCTAGAGGCATTGCGGAGACCGTGGCGGGAACGGGAATCACCGTGAATAGCGTACTGGCTGGGCCCACGCGTTCCGAGGGAGTCGAAACCTTCATCGCGCAGATGGGAGCTGGCGGCGACTCGGCGGCCTTCGAGGAGGAATTCTTCAAGACGGTTCGCCCCACTTCTCTTTTGAAGAGATTCGAGACGATCGAAGAGGTTGCCAATATGATCTTGTATCTATGTAGTCCGCTCGCTTCGGCGACAACCGGCTCCGCCCTTCGTGTAGATGGTGGCGTGGTGCGAGCAATCCTCTAGGCATCGATCCCGAGTCAAGGCAATACTCGGAAGTAATTCACCTACCTGATGAACGCGGTGATCGAACAATCGCACGGAGAGGAGTCGTCTTCCAGCATCTGCCGCTTTGTCGCTGCCCGAGAAATCAAGGTTGATCGGGCTACTTTTCGTCAGCACCAGCGATTTGATATAGAATCGGCGAGGATTTCAAAGCTAGCGAGGGAGATTCCATTGCACAAACTCTATTTTCGGCGAGCGTATCTCGAACTTGCGACGATCGTTTGTATGGCCCTTACTTGCGTTGTCGTTCTGGCTGCGGCTGACACTTCTCCTTCGCTTCCGCCGGTGGCGAAGAAAGAACCGAAAGTCACCCAAATCAACGGCCACAAGCTGGTGGACAACTACTACTGGCTGCGCAACAAAGAAAATCCAGACGTGAAAGCCTATTTGGAAGCTGAAAACGCTTACACCGAATCGGTGATGAAGCCGACCGAACCATTGCAGAAGAAGCTGTATGACGAGATGCTGAGCCGAATCAAGGAGACCGACGTAGAGGTACCGTACCGGGAGGGCGGCTATTTCTACTATGTTCGGACGGAGGCGGGAAAACAGTACGGAATTCGCTGCCGGAAAAAAGGCAGCCTCGCAGCGCCGGAAGAAATAGTGCTCGATCTGAATGAACTTGCCAAGGGGCAGACCTTTATGTCCCTGGGGGCTTTCGCCGCGAGCGACGACGGAAATCTCCTGGCTTACACGACGGACAGCACGGGATTCCGCCAATTCACGCTGGCGGTAAAGGATTTGCGCACAGGTAAGATGCTCGTGGACCACGCCGAGCGTGTCGACTCGGTCGCCTGGGCAAACGACAACAAGACGATCTTCTATACCGTTGAAGACGCGGTGTCGAAGCGGTCCTACCGGTTGCATCGTCACGCCGTGGGCACGAGCGGTCCGGACCCGCTGGTCTATGAAGAGAAAGACGAAAAGTTTGATGTGGACATCGCCAAGACGCGCAGCAAAGCTTACCTATTGCTCACCTCTGGTAGCCACACCACCACCGAAGCACGTTATATTCGCGCCGACCAGCCCACGGCGGAATGGAGGCTGATAGAACCTCGCAAACAGAACGTTGAGTACTATCCGGATCACAATGGCGATTTCTTTTATATTCGCGTGAACGATACAGGACGCAATTTCCGGCTGGTTAAGGCGCCGGTGTCGGATCCTGGAAGCAAGAATTGGCGGGAAGTCGTACCCTATCGCGCCGATGTCATGCTCGATGACATGGACTTCTTTAGGAGTGACTACATTTCCTACGAACGGGAGAAGGGGTTGCCACAGATTGAGGTTACCAACCTGCAAAGCGGGAAATCTCGGCGCATCGAATTTCCTGAACCGGCTTACAGGAGCTATCCGTATTTCAATCACGAGTACGACACCACTAAGTTCCTGTATGGGTACCAGTCATTCATTACGCCGCCATCGGTGTTTGAGTACGACCTGACCGATGGCATTTCCACCTTGCTGAAACAAAGAGAAGTACCTGGCGGCTATGAGCGCACGCGATATCAGGTGGAGCGGATTTACGCAACGGCATCCGATGGCGTGAAGATACCGATCTCGGTTGTTCACCTGAAAGGCGCGAAGCTGGACGGCACGGGTGCGATCTATCTGACCGGTTACGGTTCTTACGGGGTGCCATCGGACGTCGGCTTCAACTCCAACATTTTCAGCATGGTCGATCGTGGCGTGGTGGTAGCGGTCGCCCATATACGAGGCGGCGGAGAAATGGGGAAGGCATGGCACGATGACGGTCGCATGATGCACAAGAAAAACACCTTTACCGACTTCGTTACCTCTGCCGAATACCTTCTAAACCAAGGATATGGCTCGAAGGACCGCCTGGTGATTGAAGGGCGAAGTGCCGGCGGCCTGTTGATGGGCGCGGTTCTGAATATGCGGCCGGATTTGTTCCATGCGGCTTTAGTCGGGGTTCCGTTTGTCGATGTAATGAATACGATGTTGGATGAATCTCTGCCTTTGACCGTCGGCGAATTTGAGGAGTGGGGTAATCCGAAAGAGGAGCCAGCATTCGATTACATGCTGACCTACTCGCCGTACGACAACATAGAGGCAAAGACTTACCCCAACATGCTGGTGAGGACCTCGTTCAATGACAGCCAGGTGATGTACTGGGAACCGGCCAAGTATGTTGCCAAAATGCGTGCAGTCCGAACCGATCACAACACCTTGATCCTAAAAACGAACATGAAGCCGGCTGGCCACGGGGGCGCGTCGGGGCGTTATGATCGCCTGCATGAAACCGCTTTTGATTACGCGTACTTTCTAACGCAAATGGGAATAAACAATTAGGGCGTCTCCCCGATCGGTGTACGAATTCGAGTACAGTTGCGGCACGAGACCACCCTCCATTCTGAGAGATGCCTTCGGCTGATGCACGATCTGAAGATAAGCTGCTCGGAAGTGCCTCTGCATCCCTGGCCCACTCTTAAGTCCTGTACTTTGAGCAGCTTCAGGTGACACGAAAGTTATCAACCATTTGCGCAACCCCATGCGCCGTGGTAATGGCGCGCCCTGTTCAGCTCTATAAACTAAGGTAGGGAGTTTCTCGTTATGCAAACTGTGGCGCAATCTGTGCGGTGTAATCTGCCTGTCCGTCTTTACCGCCCGCTCAGTTTTCTATCCTTCTTGGTGCCGTCTGGCGGCCCGGGTCCTCACACCGTAAAGCGCCAAAGTGACCAAAATTGCGCGTTTTCATTTGGTTGGAAACAGCTACATCTGGTGGTTCTTCAACTCCTGGCAATTTTTGTTCTAGTCGTTGGCTCTCTAAGTCTCTCGGGATGTGCAGGGGGCTTTCAGGGGTACAAACCCGTGGCCCCAACTCTCTCGCAACCCACGAGTGTGACCGTTGCACTTGGCCAGACCGCGACTTTCAGCGTCATAGCTGCCGGCACGGGCACCATCACCTATCAGTGGTACAAAAACGGAGTTGCAGTTAGCGGCGCTACTTCCGCCACCTACACCACGCCTCCCACCACCGCAGGGGACAGCGGTGACGTACTTACCGTCACGGTCTCCAACGCTGCCGGTTCGGTGACCAGCGGTCCCGCAACGCTCACCGTTCAGCTTCCACCTCCGGTGGCCAAGAGTATTATCCCGAGTTCGTCGACGCCCCCTTATAACACCTCGGTAATGTTGTTTCCCACTTTCTCAGGCGGTACCGCGGTCATCGGTTCGATGGGTGTAGGAAGTTCCGACATTGCCACCTCAGCCGTCAGTGGAGCCTCCTACCCGACTCCAGCGTTGACTTCAACCACGACGTACACGCTGACGGTCACCGATTCCAAGGGGAACGTCGTTTCCTCTACGTGCATCGTCACGCCGACTCAGCTTCCGCCTCCGGTGGCCAAGAGTATTATCCCGAGTTCGTCGACGCCCCCCTATAACTCCTCGGTAATGTTGTTTCCCTCATTCTCAGGCGGTACCGCGGTCATCGGCTCAATGGGCGTAGGAAGTTCCGACATCACCACCTCGGCCGTAAGTGGAGCCTCGTACGCGACTCCACTGCTGAGTTCAACCACGACGTACACGTTGACCGTCACCAATTCTAAAGGGAACGTCGTTTCCAGCACTTGCGTCGTCACACCGACTCCGGTCGTGATCACTCCGATTTCACCCGCGAATCAGACTGTCGCCCCAGGCCAGATTCCGTTTACTGCCACTGCTACCGGTGGCGCAACCAACAATCTCACCTGGAGCGCGACGGGAGGAACTTTCAGCGGCAGCACGTGGACGTCTCCCACCGCCGCCGGCACTTACAACATTACGGCAACCAGCGTGGACGAACCTTCCGTTTCTGTTACCACTATGATCACGCTCAGCGCCCCCGCCATCGTGACGCAACCCTCGAGCCAACATATCTGCACCGGCAGTGGCCTGGTGCTCTCCGTGATGGCCTCGTACGCTTCCAGCTATCAGTGGAGTTTGAACGGCACACCGATTCCTGGCGCGACAGGTTCAAGCTACACAGTTTCCGCGGCCACCTCGGCGAACGCTGGAAATTATTCCGTCACCGTAACTAACGGTTTGGGTAGCGTAACGTCGAGCGTTGCAATCGTAGCAGTGGGATCCTCAATTACCTCGAATCCCAACAGTCTCTCTCTGTATCCAACGCAAACGGCTCTCTTCTCCGTTATGGCTCAAGGCGTAGGATCGCTTTCTTATCAGTGGTATCAGATCCCATCGGGCGGGACTACGGGAGTGGCTATTTCCGGCGCAACGTCTAGTAATTACGTCACGCCTCCCGTCGACATCACCTATAACGGCGCTCAGTATTACGCGATCGTCACCGATTCCTGCGGGCCACTCACCAGCACTGACGCCACGCTGACCGTCACCGCGGGAAACGTCCCGCCCACCATCATCACTCAGCCCGTCGGCGTAACTGCCGCCGCTGGCGGCACGGCTTCCTATAGCGTCGGTGCGTCCGGCACGCCGACCCTCACTTATCAGTGGTATAGAATTCCTGCAGGACACGCGACCGGAACCGCAGTCGCTGGCGCAACTTCCGCTACCTATACCGTTCCGGCCTCGGCTACCGCGACCACAAACGATCAGGACTCGTACTACGTCATCGTATCCAACGGCTATGGTCAAGCCGTCTCTCAGCCTGCTCCTCTCGCTGTCGGCAATGGAATTCTGCTTCAGATAACTGGACAGCCCGTCACGCAATATGTCGACGTCGGCTCTTCCGCGACGTATCAGGTCACCGCGGTCTCGTCGTTACCCTTGACCTATCAGTGGTACAGCGCACCGCCCGGCACCTCCGTCTTCACGCCGATTACCGGAGCTACGAGTTCGACGTACACGTTGGATTCAGCCGCCAGTACGGACAATGGCACTGTCTTTTATGTTGTGGTGAGCAACGGCGCGACCTCGTCCGTCACCAGCAACTCCGCGGGACTTTTTGTCGGACCACTTGCGAGCGCTCCCGATCTATGCAACAGCAGTTGGTCTGCTTTGGGCAATGCCGTGGCTGGACCGTCTTGCAGTTTCCAACTTACTTCCGCGGCCAACGACCAACATGGCGAGATGGTCTGGCCCACGCTCATTTCTACGGGCAACATCCAGATTAGCTTTACGGTGACACTCAGTAACCCGAGCGCTCTTCCTGCCGATGGCTTTACGGTGCTCTTGGCCGACCCGTCACTTGGCGCCACACCAACCAGTCTTGGCGCTGTCGGAATGGGTTTGGGGGCAGAAGGAATCCCCGGCCTGCTGTTCGCGTTGGACACGTATCACAATGCCGGAGATCCCCATGTGCCTTACATAGGCGTCGGTCGAGGCGAAACCGCGCTGTTTGAGAATCCCTGGTTCGACGTCAACACCGGGATTCCTGCCGTTGTATCCAGTAGCGTGCCGATCACCCACAGCTACACCTTTTCCATCATGCAGGGGCAGATGACCGTGACTATGGACGGTGTCCAAATTTTTTCTGGAAACGTTGAACCTCCGCCCGTGGCGTATCTCTTCATCACCGCGTCCACAGGTGGCTCGTACGAGGACACCATCGTGAGTGGTGTGTCGGCCACGGTTTCGGTGCCTTGAAATTGATGCGAGTCGCTCGAGGAGAATTGGTTATGCGATCATTCCTACTTTCAACTTTTTTGTTACTCGCAGGCGCATCAGCTGCACTGCCTCAGGACTCGTATAGCGGAGACGCCGCGGCCGCTTACCATTGGGTCCGCACGAATGCAGGTCCCGGAGAGTGCGGCTGTTTCGGCACGAACGGCGGGGGACTTTCGGGCTCGTGGAACTTTCATGGTCCTTGGTCCGCCGTTGTGGATATCAGTGCCGAGAACACGGGCAGCGCACCACCGGCGGGAAATTCTCTAACGCTTGTTTCGTATTTGGCGGGCGCGCGTTACAAAATTCCGCAGCCTTGGATCGAGGGAAATCATAAGCCGCAGCCATTCGCACAAATTATTTTGGGTGCGGCTCACGGAGGCGGGGGAGAAGCCGGTGTTGCCGATGGCTCTTACAGATTTGCGACTCGCATTGGTGGCGGCATCGACGTGCCCGTGAGTTCCCATTTCGCGGTGCGAATTATTCAGATCGATTACTACCTCACTACTTTCACCAATGCCACCAACGACCATCAAAATAATCTATTGGTAGGTGCAGGCATCGTCTATCGCTGGTCGCGGCAGAAATAGCTCGCCGTTTGACATCGCGGTTCCTCCGGAACGTCACTTCAAACCAGCAGATTCTGTTACAAGTGTTAATTTAAGGGAATTATTGGGCTTCGTTTTGTAATTTTGGTCCTTTGCGCCTTGGGGAGGAGCGACAGTTTGGAAAGTCCCCTGATTTTAGGAATGATCGCGGCGGACGGACCAACATCGGTTTCTGCAGAGATGACGTTGCCGAACAAGCCAGAGGATTGGGGGAGGTAGTGCAATAACTCTTATACCCCGCGTAAATATAGAGGGCATGGCAGAAGGTCTTCCAGGTTTATCAGATGGACTTAGCCCTCTCTCTTCTCGCGTGATCGATGGTCTCCTGGTCGGATCGATTTGCTTCGAGTCAACGCTCCAGTAATTCCCTGAGCCTTCCTTGATCGACGGGTTCCAGGCCCCGCGGTAGGCGGTCGTCCACCTCTCGCATTGCAAGCCGAAAAACCATGCGATGCTTGTACCCATGCTGCGATCGGGGATGCGCCGTACCGTTTGTGCCAGACTGTTGAACTCTAACGAGGTAACCTGAGTGTGTAGAATCCATGAATGACCTACTTGCGTTGATCCTTCACCACGGATACGTGGTGATCTGCTTGATTGTTTTTGCGGAAGCAATCGGACTTCCGGTCCCGGGCGCTGTGGCTCTCGTTGCGGGTGGCGCGGCAGCGGCATCGGGCGCCCTAAACGGGCCTGCGGCAGCGTTTTTTGCGATTGTTGCGATGCTCTCGGCCGACATCCTGCTATACGTTCTTGGCAGGCAGACGGGATGGACCATCCTGAAATTCTTGTGCCGCGTTTCCGCCGATCCGGAAACTTGCGTTCTGCGTGCAGCAGAATCATTCTATAAGCGCGGCCGCCCTACGTTGGTAATCTCCAAGTTTATTCCCGGTGTGAGCACGATGTCCGCGCCACTTGCTGGAAGCATGAAGATGCCATTCCTTCAATTTCTGGGACTGGATTTCCTGGGCGCCAGCGCTTATGCCCTCGCGTATGGCGCGGTCGGATTCATCTTCCGCGACTTCGTGGCGAAGATTGTCAGTGGATTCCGCGCGGCAGGTCATGCAGTCGAAATCGTGATCATCGTTGCCGTGATCGCGTTCATCGGTTATCGCGTTTCGCTGTATTGGAAGCAGAGGGCCGATCGAGTTGTGCCGCGAGTACAAGTGGCGGAGTTGGCCGCGAAGCTGCATGCGGAAGGCACAGGAAAGATACTACTGGCCGACGTACGCAGCCATGGTTACTACAGTGCCGGTGCCGTGCGCATCCCCGGATCGATTCGAATTGAGCCCAACAACCTGACAGCCGAGATAAAGACTTTTCCGCGAAACAAAGATATCTACCTATACTGCACATGCCGCGGAGAAACAACGAGCGCCAGCGTAGCTCATCTCCTGCGCAAGCAAGGATTTGAAACGTTTGTGATTGCCGGCGGATTGACTGCATGGCGCAAAGCCGGGAATGCGCTCGAGACTGTGCCACAGTCCGATATAGTGCATCTTCCGACTTTTGCTCGATGAGCACTGTTTCCTATAGGGGTAGTTTGTCCTATCGAGCATACGAATACCGCTGATGCCCACGGTCTCAGCGAATGCTCTTTCCACAATCAGAGGAGAAAAACAGATGTCCGAAGAAATCAACAATAATCGGCGGCGCTTTCTTGGCAATGCAGCCATGACTGTTGCCGCCGCCCAACTCAGCCTGATCGGTTCTGCGAAAGCGCAGTCCAGCAAGACAAAACCGCCCGATTTGCCAACGGTTAAACCGGGGACGAACACGTCATTCGGCTCGCTGAAGCAGATCGATGCCGGTGTCCTGAATGTTGGATATGCGCAAGCCGGGCCCGCCGATGGTCCGGCGGCTATTCTTCTGCACGGTTGGCCCTACGACATTCACAGTTATGTCGATGTCGCCCTTTGTTAGCATCGGCAGGCTTCAGAGTGATCGTTCCGTATCTGCGCGGCTACGGCACGACACGCTTTCTTTCCAGTGCAACGTTCCGCAATGGCCAGCAATCGGTGGTTGCTCTCGATATCATCGCTCTTATGGATGCTCTCAAGATCCAGAAGGCGATCATTGCTGGTTTTGATTGGGGAGCGCGGACGGCCGACATTCTGGCGGCGCTCTGGCCAGAGCGCTGCCAGGCTATCGTCTCCGTGCGTGGTTATCTGATCACCAGCCTTGAGGCGAACTTGCAGCCGTTGCCGCCAGCGGGTGAATACGGATGGTGGTACCAATATTATTTTTCCACCGAACGCGGTCGCGCAGGGTATGACAAATACCGGCACGATTTTAACAAGCTCATCTGGAAGAACGTCTCGCCGAAATGGGAGTTCGATGATGCAACGTTCGATCGCACGGCATCGTCATTCAACAACCCGGATCACGTCGCGATCGTCATCCACAATTACCGCTGGCGACTCAGCCTGGCGAAAGGCGAGCCACGATACGACGATCTGGAACAGAAACTTTTCAAGGGTCCCGTTATCACCGTACCGACTATAACTATCGCTAGTGATTTCGACGGTGCAGGCGCGGACGGAACATCCTACGCCAAGAAGTTCTCGGGCAAATATTCGCACCGAACCTTCAAGGGCATCGGTCACAATGTGCCGCAAGAAGCTCCGCAAGCCTTTGCCCAAGCTGTCGTCGACGTCGCCGGTTAGGGAGGCCTCGTGGCCTCGTATCCTTAAATAATGCGCCCTGGCCCCCTTCTCGTTTAGGAACAGGATAGTGCCACTTGAGGGCCAGCAATCAACCTTGGAGCGGTCCTGAAGAAAGTCGACACTGCGTACAGGCTTCTGTGTATTACGCGGCTGAAATCAGAAGCCTACGCTCGGGGTAGCGGTAGAACTAATTTGGTGAAATTCAAGACGAAATTGGGAGAAGAAAATGTCAAAGAAAGCAGTAGAGCACCACAACAAGGCAGCAGAACATCACGAACACGCGGCACGACATCACAAGGAAGCCGCAAAGCACCACGAAGCAGGAAAGCATGAGACGGCAGGGCATCACGCGCACTTAGCCCGCGGTCATCAGGAACACGCAATGCACCATAGTGCGGAAGCGGCCAAAGCTCACATCGAAGACCACAGCAAGGCCATGCCGGCCCGCGCCTAGCTTGGTTAAGGCGGAGCAGGCCCACTCCGCCTTTTCTATCCCTCGACTTCCTTCTTTACTCTCTTCGATTTGATGCGGCGCTCGCTCAAATCTTTTGAGGGACCCTCCGAAAACGAGCTAAAAGCTATACGAAGCTCCGACGAGCGGAACGGCCGTGGTGCGAAGTCCGCTATTGTCGAACTTCACCAGCACGTTACCCGTCAAAACCAACTGTCGCATCAGCCGATACTTCAGACCAAACGATCCGTTGATAATGTTGTAATCCACGCCGTTGCGAACGCCGAGGTTTGGATGCGCAGTTCCGGGTGTCAGCGTTGTGCAGGTAATGTCGCTGCAGCTTCCCAGATCGGTGTATGGATTCGAGTATAGCTGGGGCACGCCAAACAACCGCTGGCCATACAAATCGAAGGCCGCGGTGAGACGCTTAACAATGGAAACGTCGGCGCCCACCGTGTACACAAAGCGATTCGGCAGCGATCCCTTGCTGTCAGCAGGAGTCGCCACGAAGTCTCCAGCTAGAATAGATTTTCCGTTCCATTCGTATCCCACCTCGGCGTGCGGGGAGACCCGGGCGCTGTAGGAAATAACTCCAAATGGCCTGACTCCGGTAGTCCCGGAACCAAGGAAATTCTTATCGTCACCCGTAGGCAAACGCACATCCACGCCAGCCGCAATGCCTAGCTTCTCGCCCGAGTAGAATTCATATTTGCCCCGGAGAACGACGTCGCCTACGCCAGTTGCCGATCCTGCATCTGAAAAGGTCGCGTTGAGGCAGGGCGATGCAGAGCCGCAACTTGGAACCGTACTATTGTTGAATTGATGGAAAATACCGTTTGGATACGTGCTGCCGACGGGCGCTACGGAGTTGGGAACGATCGTAGCATTCGAACTGTTTTTTATATTGACGTTGAGAATAGGTACTTCTACCGAGAAATCTAGGTGCTTGGTGATGCCGTAAGTCCCATAGATCGCGTATTGATGAACCGAAAGATCGACATTATTGAAAGTTTGAATGAAGTCGCGCACAAAGCAAGGCTGGCCAGCGAGGGAGCCCGTAAGTCCGGTTTGATTAGGGCACGCCACTACGCTCGGAGGGAATGGCGAGGAAAGGGCTTGATGCTGAAATACCGCAGGAAGGTTACTGGTATCGTGTCCATCGAGTGAATTGAAATTGAAGTATTGAAAGCTGAAAGCGAAGTAAATCCGGTGACGTCCAATCGTGCTGGCGCGCTCGCCCAGAATTGGGCCCAGAGTCTCTTCGGTCGACGGCGCAAAAGTTTTCAGCGAAGGATCATAGATGAAACTGATGCCGGAAGACGGCGAGGCGATCGGTAATTGCGATAACTGAATACCAACGGCTTCATTGATTGGCGCAAAGCTGGCGAGAAAATCGCTTTCGAAGTGCCCTTGATGGCCATTGGTATTGAGCGGGGCACCGATGCCGTATCCCAGACCGTAAGCGCCAAACGTCTGAGGGATAACGCATACCAATTTGCTGCTCGAAACCCCGCCCAACGGACATGTGGATTGAGCGCTGGCGTGGCCGCAGAGAAACAGGAGCCCGACTGCAGATAGCGGGAACAGGCGCTTCAGCATGAAAATCCTCCGGGAAATCCTCGGCGGGATAGATTCTCGATTACGGATGTAACCGGGAGGCTTTGCTTTCTCCGCGCTTGTGGGAAAAGTCTATACATCCAATCTCAGTTGTCAAGAGGAAGAGCCGTCATTAAAGCCAATCACTGAGTATCGTCGATGACCCAAGTGCCGGAACGTGTTAGCTCCAAATGAAAAATGACCGGTTGGTTGACCGCGGGATAGGTCTTCCCACCCTTTGGGGTGTAGAGCTCGGATATTTGCCCGGTTACAACAGCTCTTGTCCCATCGGCATTGATTTCCACTCTTTCGATGATTACCTGATAGCGAATGGAACTCGCAGTGTCGAAGATGTGCTTGTAACGTCCATATTTATCACCAAGGCTTGGCCAAATCCGCCGCAGCGCGTCCGCATCTTTCTGTTCGAAAGCCTGGCCGTAAAGTCGAATTACGGCTCGGACGGCGCCATCGTTGTCCACCTTTGCAGGCAGGGGAGTCTCAGCCCTTGCCGGC
>CAAGKR010015819.1_pt1 | contig 14332 bp, 11 predicted proteins | sample 2556971 | NCBI WGS metagenome assembly CAAGKR01 (sample SAMEA5207829, study PRJEB30636) | soil metagenome | biome: forest; feature: boreal; material: soil | place: USA | collected 2011-09 | depth 1 m | reverse complement strand
GGCAGCAACGGCCGAAGTCATGTCACGGCAGTTCACGGGTGCACTGTCGATACGGAGTACGTGCCGGGTGGATCGCTGCACACCCTGACGTTCCCAAAGCCATTAATGCGTGGCGAGACCCACGACTTTGCGTTTCGCGAGACCCTTGAGGATCCCGCTACGCAATCTGAGGTTCCTGCTGAAGACTTCGCCGGACAGTCGTTTGAGACCCCGACGCTTATCTACAGACAAGACGTGACGTTCCTCGGAGAGAAGCCCGAGGTGATTTGGGCCTACGACAAGCTGTCGCGCGTCGAGCGGCCCGGAGAGCCCGCTGCTGGGCAGGTGCTCGAAATCGAGCACGGTGGCTACTTGAGGCACGAGTTCAGTCAGCTCTACGGGGGTTTGTCCTCTGGACTTGCATGGCGATGGAGCGACCGCGAGACCCAGTGAGGGGTGGGAGATGGTTGTGTCCCGAACAGTGACTTGCCGGCAGGCTGCGCCGGCCCCGGCTTCTAACAGTCTTCTAACGCGTCGGCTGGAGCATACTCGGCTGCCGGAACCCCTTGGGGATCGAGAGTGCGTGCGGCTCCTCAATCACCACCTGTCGCAGCGGCGCGAGCTGGCAGGCTGATCTCGTGGAGTTCTGACCCGCTGAGTTACTTTCCACTGAGAGGATCGGCCGTCCTGCCGCGGCCCTCCAAGGTGGCATTCACGCGGGGCCTCAACGCCCCGAGCGAGCCAGAGGCCCTGCCAGGCAGCGTCGAGTGGCCAGATGTGGATCAGGGCGCCCTTCTGCACAGTCGATGTCACGCGTGCGCTCAGCCATGTTGTCGTAGTCGCACAACGAGCACTGGCGAGGTCGCCCTGCATGAGAGTCGATGGACAGCACGGACCTCGATCCGAAGGACGCCGTCGACATGAGGCGCTAGAACGGTCGCAACGACGACCTCGGCGCAGAGCTGGCTGACTTGTGTTCCCCGGTGTCAGAAGGGCGCGGTAAACTGGTCCGCGCAGAGCGCTCAACGGACGTGCGAGTGGATGCAACCGCGCCGAGTGACGGGATCGTTCGGTATGGATTCTGGGACACAGCACCTCGGCGACTTGCCGCAGCTCCTCTCCGCTATCCGGCGGAGCATTCAGGACGTCTATCTCCGCTACGACTTGCCCTGGGTGCTGGGGTTCAGTGGCGGCAAAGACTCCACCGCAACACTGCAGATTGTTTGGCAGGCGCTCGCCGAGCTACCGAAAGAACAGCTGACGAAGACCGTCACGGTTGTCGCGTCGGACACGCTCGTGGAGAACCCGATGATCTCCCGACGCATCGGAGGTTCCCTCGCCAAGATCCGGGAAGCGGCGCAGGCGGCCGGGCTTCCTTTCGAGACTCGACTGGTTGCCCCCTCACTGGGTGACACGTTCTGGGTCAACCTGATTGGTAAAGGCTACCCCGCGCCGACGACGCGCTTTCGTTGGTGCACAGAGCGTCTAAAGATCAAGCCGACCAACAGCTTCATCATGTCCAACGTAGCGACCTTTGGGGAGGTTGTCGTGGTCCTGGGGGTCCGCAAGGCGGAGAGCGCCACCAGGGCTCAGCTGATGCAGACGCATTCCATCCAGGGCAATGTTCTCCGCCGGCACTCATCGCTACCAGGCGCGCACATCCTGGCTCCGATTGAAGACCTGTCAACAGACGAGGTATGGGCATATCTCCTTCAGACGCCCTCGCCCTGGGGCGACGATAATCGCAACTTGGCTGCCCTCTACCGATCGGCAAGTTCGGGCGAATGCCCTCTCGTGATCGACGATTCGACTCCCTCTTGTGGGAAGAGCCGTTTCGGCTGCTGGGTCTGCACCGTCGCAAGTAATGACTCGTCCATGGAGGCTCTGGTGGACGACGGTGAGGAATGGCTTGAGCCACTGCTGGAACTGCGCGACTACCTCGCGAAGACGACTGATCCAGAGTACAAGCGGGACTATAGGGGCATCCGGGGGCGCAATGGCCATGTGGCCATGAAGAAGGACGGAACGCTGGCCGCGCGGTCCTTTACTCTCCCGGCGTCGAAGGTCGTGCTGCTAAGACTGCTTCGGGCTGAGCGATCGGTACGCCGTCAGACCGGAGATGAGTCCTTCGAGCTGGTCGGTCGAGATGAACTGCGAGAGATCCGAAGGCTGTGGCGCTACGACCGTCAGGACTGGGCGGACGACGCGCCCAAGATCTATCGCGATACATACGGGGTTGAGCCCACCTGGGCTGCAGCGGACGACCTCCCCTTTGACGCGGACTGTGCGGAGTTGCTCTCCGAAATCGCCGCGTCGAACGATGTGCCGCCGCTCCTGCTTGCCAAGCTGCTAGAGGTCGAACGAGACGCCCAGGCAGCGGTTCGACGGACCGGGGTGACCAGACGGCTCAACTCAGTGCTGGCCCAGGAATGGCGCTCTGAGAGCGAGATCCTCGCAGCGTACGAACAGGCCCGCCGATGCTGATACGCTCGGTTTCACTGGAGAACATAGGGCCCTTCAGGGGGCGAGACGTCGCGCGGTTCGACTTGAACGGGCAGTTCTGTGCTGTTGTCGGGCTGAATGGTTCAGGCAAGAGCACACTGTTCCGAGCTGCTGCCTTGTGCCTATTCGGAGCCGGCGACCGATCCGCCACGTCCGGCCGTGAGGCCTATGAGGCCCGCGTTCGTTCGCTGGTGCGACCCCTGGACGGGCAGAGCGTCAACCCCAAAGGTGCGGTCTCTGTGGACATCGAGATCGAACGCGAAGATGGACAGCATCTGCTCCAGGCCACGCGCCGCTGGCGAATAGGCCGAGACGAGGAACTTGGCGAGACGCTCGAGGTCGTTGTCGATGGCGAGCCCGTTCCGCTGCAGGGACGCGACCTCGATCTCTGGCTCGGAAACTGGATTCCGCCTCAGCGCGCTGGCGTGATCTTCTTCGATGCGGAGGCAGTCTACTCCGCGACAGAACAGGACCTCGCCATCATCGTTGCCGCCGCGTTTCGGCAGGCCTTTGGACTCGACCTCGTTGCCACCCTCGTGTCCGACCTGACGGGGCTCGCCAAAACGGTTGCGAAGAAGGCAACTGGTGCAGAACACGCTAGATCGACTTTGGCGGCGCTTGACCAAGAGGTCGAAGGTCTCAATGGCGAGCTAGAGCGCCTAGTCCAGACCGAAGCCGGACTGAAAGCCCAGCGTGCTAGCCTCCACAGTCGAGCCGTGGAGATTCGGTTCACGGTCGGCGCGTATGACGGTGCGGAATCCGAGTACTCACGTGTGAATCGGCGTCTGGCCGAGCTCGATGCAGCGAGAACCCGACTGCGGACGGAGCTGGACGTCCTGTGCACAGGGCCGGCGCCGGCGGTTCTGTGCTCTGAACTGTGTGCGAGAGTCGCAGAGCGCCTTGAGTCAGAAGAGCAGAGCGCAATCGCCTTCGACTCGGCGCGCGGACAGAGAGCTGCGGCGCTTGCCGCGATCGATGAGATCAGGGCAGCAGCCGATTGGCCCGGGCTAGACGGTACCAACGCCGCTCGAGAGGAGTTCCTTAACTATCTCTCCGGTTTGCTCCTGGGAGGCATCGGTGAACCCATCGAACCCGCGGTGGTCCACGATGTCAACCGGGCTGACCGTGAACTTCTTCGGGGATGGCTGTCGGAGCTCAGAGCGGGGGGGCAAGAGCGCAGCGCCGATGCGTTGCAGGTGAGGATCGTCGATGTTGATCTGGAGCGCGCGGAACTAGCGAGTCGGCTGCAGAGAGTGCTTGAGCCGGAAGCCTCGGACGCTCTGACCGGTGAGCTTGCAGCGGTCGAAGCCAAGGCCGATCAACTGGAGCATGACCTTCTCGAACTGGCGGAACGTCGAGGAGCCCTGGGTGCGCAGATCGCAATCGCATCCAAGCGCGCTGACGATGCCCTACGTAGTGCGGTAGCAGACATGGGGTCTTCCACGAAGGCCGACATGCTCCTTCGATCGCGTGATGCGGCGCTTGAACTCTCCAGAGCGGTCTCGCATATGCGAGCTCTGCAGGTTGGGGCCGCAGCTCAGACGCGCCTCACGGAGTGGCTGCGCAAAGGCGACCTCGTCAATACAGTGCTAATTGATGGCGACTCGCTAGATGTGGTTCTCAGGAATGCACATGGGGACCTGGTCAGTCTTGGCCAGCTGTCAGCGGGGGAGCGACAGATCGTCGTGCTCGCGATCCTAATGGGTCTTCGCGATGCCGCCAACGTGCGGCAGCCCTTGTTGGTCGACACCCCACTGGCGCGTCTCGACACGCTGCACGCTCATCGGGTGACCCGTGCATTGGCCGATTCAGACTCGCAGTGCGTCTTGTTTATGACTGACGAAGAGTGGGCGATGTTGTGTCGAGTAGCACCGGAGCTCGAACCCACCGTCAAGCGTCTGTCGATGGATTCCGCCCTCGAGCGGAAGAAGGTCTCCTAGGATGACGGCGCCGAATCGCATCTGGCTTGATGAGCATACGGATGCTCGCCTGAGAGCGCTCAATAGCAGGTGCGGTGTTACCCCGAACCTGCTTTGCCGCGTCGCCCTCTGTCTCTCGCTGGGGCGGCATGGAGTGCCTGACGACACTTTGTATGCGGGAGGCCGAGCCAGGGAATTCAACATGCCAACGCTTCTTGGCCAGCACGAGGTGCTCTACTTCGCCCTGCTTCGCGAGCGCATGGAACTCGATCACCTCGATCAGCCTTCCGACTTCGAGACGCAGCTCCGCGCACACATCTGCCGCGGCGTGACCCTGCTATTCCAACGAGTGCAATGTGAGGCGGATCTCGCAGCGCTTCTTGCGCAGCCGAACGGGGCCAATACTTAGTGAATCCCATCTACATGGACAATCACGCTTCCACTCCCATTGACCCGGAGGTGCTTGAGACTTTCGTTGAGGTCGCTCGTGCCTATCCAGGCAACCCCGCCTCCACGGATAACCTTCACGGGGCCGAGGCTCACGGACGGCTCGAAAAGGCACGGGCGGAGCTAGCTCAGTCGCTCGACGCCAAGCCACGCGAGGTCATATTCACGAGTGGGTCGACGGAATCAAACAATCTTGCCATCCAAGGCGCAGCGCGGGCCTTGGCGGGATCCGGAATGCACATCATCACGTCTCGGGTAGAGCACCCTTCCGTGATCGAGGTGTGTCGCCATCTCGAAGAGAGCGGGTGGCACGTTACCTACGTCGACTCGGACTCAGACGGTCGCGTGCTGCCAGAGTCCATCGAGCGCGCCATGCTCCCGGATACTGTCCTGGTTTCCGTAATGGCGGCAAACAACGAGGTCGGCACAGTTAACGACATCGAGTCAATCGCTCGGATCGCGCACGCTCGAGGTGCGGTGTTTCATTGCGACGCAACTCAAGCGATCGGAATGTGCGATGTCGCGTTCAATCGGCAAGAAATCGACCTTATGTCGCTCTCGGGTCACAAAGTCTACGCACCCCGAGGGACGGGCGCGCTGGTGGTCAGGACTTCGGGGCACAGAGTCAGGCTTCAGCCTGTCGTGTTCGGAGGAGGTCACGAGCGTGGCCTGCGACCCGGGACCGTCAATGTGGCAGGGGCCGCTGCGCTCGCAATCGCGGTCGCAAAGGCAATGCGCATGAGGGCCAGCGAGCCCGTTCGCATCGCGGGCCTCCGTGATCAAATGTGGGAGCTACTGGCGACGGGGATCCCGAACGCGGTCCAGAACGGCGCAGCTAATTCGCGACTCCCGGGGAATCTCAGCGTGCACATCCCGGGCGTCGAGTCCAAGGCACTCGTTGCTGCGGTCCGGAGGACGGTGTCTGTCTCAGCTGGATCGGCGTGCTCAACGGAACACGTTGACCCTTCGCATGTGCTGCTGGCTATGGGTCAGTCTGCGACGCGAGCGTTCGAGACAATCCGAATTGGACTCGGCCGATTCAACACCGAGGATGATGTCATCGTCGCGTCCGGGGAGATTATCAAGCGATCCCTCGAGCTGCTCAGGCTCTCCGACGCGGCGAACGCTCATACGTCGGCTGGCTGAGGGTGCGGCGCGGATGGTGCGCCTAGGTGCCCCATCCAAACGGCTTCTCGCTGGTTGACGCGTGGGCAGCAATCCCAAGCCGATTCCGGATCTCCGCCGCCAGCCTCTGAGCGTGATGGCTACGAGTGCAGTCAGTGATGACTTCGGTGGCACCGGTTGACTCAATGTAGGCCATCGTCTCATCGAAGTCCGCGTGGTTCGTGAGGGCGATTGTGTAGCTGTGGTCCGAATGCTCCACCATGGGCTGGCCGCTCGGGACGTAGGCGTTGAGTGCAATCATCGTCACCATCGACGTGTCGACAGGTAGCCGGTCGCGGCTGCCAAAGACGCGTATGTAGCGACCTCCTTCCGAGAGCTCGCGCCCAAGATCGGAGTCGTGCGCAATGATGTCGGAGATTGGCTGCCCGCTGGCGCGGTACACATCGATCTCGCGCATGAGACGCTCGCTACCCAGAATCGGGTACGGCAAGTTGCCGGCAAGCACGACCATGGCCCGCTGCAGCGTTCCCCTAGCTGCCCGAATGAACACTGGGGAATGTGTCAGGCTCTTTGCACATGTCTCTAGCAGGCGCTGCTCAGCAAGTTCCTGAGAGTACTGACGGACCAGGGTAGGCTCGCCGCATGTGGCATCGACCACAAGCGTGTCGACCTTGATCGGGTTGGCAACCTCCCCAGCGAAGTCGCTGGAGTAGCCGACTCGGTAACCGTCCTTGAGTTCCGCTACGACCTGCGCGGATCCCAGCATGTGGCCGTTTTCCACGAGCATGAATCGTGTATCCCCGTGCTCTGCCCATGTGCGGTATTCGATCTGAACGAGGTTGGTGCGATAGGGCAGGTCCGCGTCTTGATCTGCAATCAGAAGAGCGCGCGTAGGCGGTGTGCAGTAGATGTACTGCTCGCCTTTGCTCGTGTCGAAGCCCTCCATGTGATCGCTATGGATGTGGGTTTGCACCCGAACCGGGTACTTGCGGTGGAATCCATCGCAAGTGAGGTCGGCTCCAAGCAGCACGGCCCCCCTGCCGGTCACGTCTACGAACGGCGCGCTCACTTGACCACCTCGGCGATGAGGATAGTGAGTTCCTCTTCGAGATCAGCGAACGTGGACTTGATCGCAGCGGCAGCGGCGTCATCGCCCGCAAGAATGAAGCTGACGTCGCCGAGTCGGGCATCTAGGCGGTCCCGGAACGCGGGCATCGCGTTGCCGAGGACTCCTTGCAGGACCTCGTCGCGCTGGCGCTGCGTCATCAACGCGAGTCTGCTGCGCAGATCTTCGGAGGTAATCTGACCCAGAAACACGCTAACGATCTCGAGGCGTGGGCGCATCCCTACGATCTCTGCGATGCACTCTTCGATCGGTCTCCGCGAACGTATTCTGAGCTGTGCGAGTTCCTTCATCTCCGTCCGGGTCATCCGGTACGCGAGGGCGGCCTGTGCCGCAGCAACCTGGTCGTCCAGAGGCAGTCTCGCGATCTCAACCGCGGACACGAATCCGAGTGTGGTGCGGGATGCCCCCCAGTCGACTGCGATTCGGACGGCGGGCGTGAGTCGGTTCAGACTCATGAATCGGCCGATCATCGTCGGACCCTGCAGGTGCAGCGCATCGCTAAGACCGGCCGATGATGCACCCGCCTGCTTGGCTCGGTGCAGAAGGTCTGCTACCTCGACGGGTGATAGCGGTCGCACGGAGCGTCCGGTCCCTACGGACAGGATGAGGTCCCTACTCTCCTCCGGGCTCAAGCCGTACACGGGTTAGCCCTCGTCTTCGGTCAGATAGCCAGTATCCGTGAGGCCCTGCGTGATGAACTGCATCGCCGCATCATTCGAGTTGGTGCCCTCGTCCTTTGCGTACTGCTTCAGCGACTCGGCCTGCCTTGTCTGCAGATACAGGGTGATACCAACCTCAGCGTCTGCTGTCTTCGCGATCTCAATGGCGTGGTCGACAGTGACAGAAGGGGTCTCCTCCACCGCCCTCGCTGCCTTCTCCCGCTGCGAGTTGGTCATGACCATCATGTTCTTGGCGAGCGCGACGGCCTTCTCCGCGTCATAGCCGCCCGCGGCAACGGCATCTTGGGCCCTAAGGGCGATCTTGATGTCAATGCCCTCGTTCTTGACCAGGGTCTGCATCTCGGGCTGAAGGCGGTCGAACTTTACGTACAGCCTCACCTTCTCGTACGGGAGGCCGGTTTCCGCCTGTACAACCTTGAGGTCTCCATACTTGTGGTACAGCTCGGTGCAGATGTCGACATAGTCCGCAGCGGCGGGGCCCTCGCTCAACATGTTCTCTGTTAGAGAGATGACCTTGCCGTCGATGTCTTCCTTCGGCGCAGGGACGACAATTGCCTCAATTGTGTCTCGGTTCAGAGACTGATGCGCCAGAAAGCGTCGCTGCCCCGCGAGAACTTCATACATGCCGGGTTCGTCGGGCGACGGGCAGACAGTTATCGGCTGGATGAGGCCCTGCCGCGCGATGCTCGCGGCCAACTGGTCAAGGGCCTTGCCGACTTCGCGCTTTCTGTGCTGATACCGGCCTATCGAGATGCTTGACAACGGCAGGTTGACGATCGTCTTGTCTGACATCATGCGTCCTCCCCTTGGGCATGTTGCACGCTCCTGACGTCCAGGATCGCGCGGAGCTCATTGTTGTTCATTGGTGTGACATCGGCAACGGGAGCGCCTTCGACGTACCTCTCGAAGAGCAGACCCTTTTCTCGCAGGATCCGCTCGATCCGTTCTTCAATAGTGTCACGCACCAAGAAGCGCACGACGAAGAGCGGATCCTGTCTCCCGAAACGGTGAGCGCGCTGGACCGCCTGGGCTTCCGCCGCGGGATTCCACCATCGGTCGAACATCACCACGACCGCGGCCTCATTCAGATTCAACCCAACCCCCCCGGCCTTCAGGGACACTAGGAGAACCGAGTGCCCGTCTGCTGACTTGAACGACGCGAGGGCCCGCTCCTTCTCCTCCTCACTTTGTCCGCCGTGGAAAAGTTGGATAGGCGAACTCTCGAGTTTCGACTGCAGCCACAGGAGTGTCTGGACGTACTGGGAGAAGACGATGACCTTCCCGCCATCGGCCGACGCGTTCTCCAGGATCGTCTCGAGCGCGTCGAACTTCGCCGAAGAGCCGCTGACGCGATCGAAGTTGCAGACCTTCTTGAGTTCGGTGATAAGCCCCAGCATCGCTGCAGGGTCGGTACTGCGGTCCTCGCGGATATCCCAGAGCCGCTGGTACTCCTGTCTCTGGGGCTCGTTCAACTCCAGAGGCAGATCCTGGATCTCTATCGGCGGCAGCTCCGGGAGTACCTCTGCCTTCGTGCGGCGGAGAAACACCGGTTCGACGAGCTCGTGGAGTTCGTGTGCGTTCATTCCGCGCGAGACCAGTCCGGGCATGACGAACCCCAGGATTGACACAAGGTCGTCAACGCGGTTCTCCAGCGGGGTACCGGTCAGTGCCCAGGACCGATTACGCGGAAGGACCCGACAGGCTAGAGACGTGGAAGAACTCGGGTTCTTTATCCGCTGCGCCTCGTCCAGCAGCACCGTTTCGAAGCGCGAGTGCCTGCCAATCAGCTCTGTGTCCCTGCGAACCTGCTCGTAGGACGCAATCAAGATGGGTACTGGCATGCCCCAAAGCGCTTTGCGGTCGGCGTCAGAGCCGGTAACGCGCCGCCAGGGCATCCCCGGCGCCCATCGGCCAAGTTCCTCCTCCCAGTTCCTGAGAAGCGACGCGGGAGCCACGATTAGGGTCCTGGCACCCGGTGTCTGCCTCCGGACGACCCGGAGCGCCGTGATTGCTTGGACCGTCTTGCCAAGTCCCATTTGGTCGGCAAGCAGGGCGTGTTCGGCGCCGGACAGGAAGCTGACACCGACGAGTTGGTACTCGCGGAGCGGCGGTACAACCTGTTCTGCGTTGCTCACAAGGCCCTCTCTGTCCGTCGGTTCCAAACCACGCTATCCGCAGGATCGCTGTCATCCCAGAACTTCATCTGGAAGGACTCGAGCACGTCGGCGATGAAGAGACTACTCCCTGAGCGCTGAGCCAGGTCGTCTCTCTCCCAGTCGCTAAGGTTCGCAATGTTGTCGTAGACGAAGTCCGCGACCCAGGCATGGTCCGAGTCGGCCAGGTCGGCCAGCGCCGAGGTCCCCTCAGGAGTGCGGAACCAGCCGGTTCGCTCGACGAGCAGTCGGAACTCAACTGGGGAGAGGGCATCCTCGGCCAGAGCGACGATCCATCCGGGCTCGACGCCTCGATCGCCGACGACTTCGAAGGCCAAGCCTTCTGCCAGTTCGGAGCCGGACACGATCAGCGTGAGAAGAGATGCTGGCTCCGCGGCCGCTACACTTCTGATAGCCGCCTCGGCGCGCGATCGCGATGCTTGATCAGAGTCAGACAAGAACCGCGTGAGTGTCGCCATTGAGTCGGGGGCTGCGATCTTGTTGAGAGCGGAAAGCACGCTCCTACGAACGACTACGTGGACATCGTCGAGAAGCAGGCTGAGCTCGAGCCACGAACTCTCGATCCCCAGTCGTCCGACTGCGACTACTGAGTTGCCACGGATCTCCCAGTCATAGTCCTCCAGGTTGCGCAGCAGCACAGGTAGGGTCCGGTCTACAAGGTGTTCGCCTGCCATCTGGATCGCGTGCAATCGGGTACGGCGCTCGCCTGACTCAACCATCCGAGCTAGGACAACACCTGACGCGTCAGACTCCATGGCTGCGAGCATCTCGACTGCTGCAAGTCGCTGCGCAGTCGTTCCTTTGGATGCCATCGTCTCAAGGCAGGGGATCGAGACCTGAGGGTGATGGTCAAAGAGAGTCCTGATCCGAGTGAACATCGCGGGGTCGGGTATCGGCAGCAGGTAGTCGCACGTAGCTGGGATGCTCTGCGCAGACAGCCGTTCAATGAGCGCGAGGTTACAGGGGCGAGTCCGGGGGTTCTTCAGCAGGCGAATCGCGAGGCCATCATCGATGGGTTGGACGTCAGCTGACGTCGAGCCGTCGCATGCGTCCGAAGCCCAGGAAGCCGCCTCTTCGCCGAAACCGAATAGCTCTGATGACGCAAGAAGCATGTGCTCGGTATCCCCCGTTTTGTTCATTGCCGTGCAGCACCGGCGCAGCGTCAGTCGTTCAATGCTGGTCGCGACTCGACCGCTGACCCGGCTTCCGGTCGGAAGCGCCGTCCCCTCTGCTCCCACTCCCACTGTATCCGACGAGCTCCGGGTGTGGAGATCAGGACGACTTTGCCGACACCATTATCACCGGAGCGTCTGACAGTTGCGCACCGCTGACGATGCAGGACCGCGGCGTCCGAAACAGCGGACCACGTGGCTAGTCAGGAAGAAGCTCGGAATCGCTTGCCGAAGGAGTGAGTTCGGGTGTCTAGCCCGAGGTGAGCACGGGAGACGGAGAATCCCCGCGTGGGGGTGTTGGGTGACTTCTTGCGCGGAAAGCCCCATTGTGCGACGGGGGCTCGGGGCGTAGCCAGTACGCATAACCGTTGTTCGACGGAGCTGATTCGATTGAGAGGGCGGGTGCTTCTTTGCGCCGCAGGCTGATGCCAATCGTGTGGTGGTTCCGTGCAAAGCGATTGGCCTTCAGCAGGACGAGACTTGCGAAGTCAGTGGCCGCTGCGGCGGGCGCAGCATGGGGTCCACTGAAGGTGCTTGGCAAGGGCTTCATCGTCCTTTCCATTCTTGCCACATGCTTTGCGGTTTACGAGAGCGTTGCTCCACCTGAGTGGTTTCGACCCACCAACGTCTGGTACCCGCCGGCACCCATGATCTCTGGTGCGACGGTCGTGCTGCGCCGGCCCGTGTTGGACGCTGCGCACGCTCGGGCTGACTCGATCGACATACGTGTCGTCGGCAACAAGCTTCCGTCGAGTCCTCGCTCGCGAGACCGAGTGCTGATTCTGCTAGTTCGACTCGCAAACCAGCCAGGGGCCAGTTGGCAGGTTGGACTGACACGCGGTGACACCACCGGGACTCCAACCGTGGCGTCATTCGACGCCCCATCGGCTTCGCGAGACAACTGGGAAATCGTAGGCTCGGGTCTCAGATGCGATCAGGACTACGCCGGCGACGTCGAGGCCCGGGTGGTCTCGATCACAAGGTCCCAACTGCAGGGAATTCAGTCGCACTTGGACTCCGACCCACTGGCGCCCGCGGACGTGACCATCTTCTCGCCCAATAACCCGCAGTCGAATCCGATTTCGGCGACCAGCCCGGGAGTGACTCCTGGCGTCGCTGTATCCCCTTACCGGCAAGTCGCTAGGCTTGCGGCCAATCTCTCGCTCGACAGTTTCGCGGGCATTATCGGTGCGGAGCCACAGTTACCTCGAAGGCGGGGGCGTCTGTTCGAACGGGTCTTTGTTGCCAAGGACTACTACGTCTACACAGTCGCGAACCAGCAGGGCACGGTCTTGTTGTTCCTGGTCACGACTCGAAACCAGCAGTTCAAGCCTGTGTTCATCTACTCGGACGGCGAAAGCGACCACGCCGTGCAACTGGGGGTCACGCACTTCTCGGCATTGCGGGGCACTGGCGGGTTTGCCGGCGTGGACTCCGGTACCCCCAGCCCGTCATATCTGTACACGACTGCGAGTCCGGGAAACCCAAGCAACTATCAGGACTACTTCTTTGGGTGGAACGACTCGGGTTACCCGGCCGACGTCCCTGACTCGGTTCGGCTCGAGACCTTCGACTTGGCGGATTCGGGCCACCTCAGCCGGAAGAACTCCGCCGTGGCTGCTTTCATTCGCGACGGCGTTGTCAACACCTGGGGTCTGTCGGCTCCGGGATTCTCGATACCTGACTACATCAGCAGCCTGCCGGAGTGGGAGTTTGTCGCGGGTGTGAATCGAGTAGACGTGAGGGTGATTCCGGCGCCGTAGCCGCGTCGAACAAAGGCATCAGCGGACGGCGTCAGGTAGGATCGACAAGTAGGTCATGGGCCGCCGCTCATGCCTAAGACGTTGGTGGTACACCTGCAGCGACTTGGCTGGCATGGATGCACACATTCTGCCGACCAGAGGACACAGAGCCCCATGGTCGGTGTCACGTGCGACGCGAGAGTGGGGGCGCTCGCGGCAATCGGTGGAAGCACGTGCTTGGGCACAGGTGGACTGAGCCGAGGGGGGTTGCATCGGTTACCGCTTACGCGCCCACACGGTAGATAGAACAACCTCGAGGAGGGGGACGGCATGCAGGATATCTTGGGTGACTTCAAGGATTCTATCGACCTGCTATTCGCGAAGAAGAAGAAGACCGACGCTCCAACAGAAGAGCCCGACATCGTCAACATCATGCTGTCCGGAATCACGGGCGTCGGAAAGAGCACTCTCATAAACGCCATCTTCGGTGAAGACTTGGCCGAAACGGGTGTTGGGGCACCTTTGACTCAGAACATAGCGGTGTATGAGAAAGAGGGAGTGCCGCTACGTGTCTACGATGTCAGAGGTCTTGAGCTTGATCCTGCCGTACAAAAGAACGCTCGCGCTGAAGTAAAGAGGCTGGTGCGAGCGAGTCGAATAACAGAGACCACCAGCGACGATATTCACTTGATGTGGTACTGCGTGGCATCCGAAGCGGGGCGCCTACAAGAGCGTGAGATTGCCTTCATTAACGACTTGGCCCAAACGATCGACGTGATCATCGTGATCACACAGAGCTACGACGAGGAAAAGACGCGTGCACTTATGGCGCACATGGAGATGAAGAGGCAAGAGGGAGCATTGCACGTCAAGGCAATCGTCCCAGTTATCGCGGTGAACAAGGCAATGCGAGGGCAGGTCGTAGAGAAGGTCGGTCTCCAGGAACTGGCCGATTTGTCCTACGAAATGCTGCCAGCCGCACAGAAGCGTGCTTTTGCGGCTGCACAGAGGCTGTCCGAGGACCTGCGGAAGAAGGCTGCGTTCTCGGCAATTGCTCTGGCCAGTGCCGCAGCAGCTGCGACTGGTGCAATTCCAATACCGATTGCGGACGCGGCGTTGCTTGTGCCCATACAGATCGCGATGTTCGAGGCAATCGCCCGAGTCTATGGTCGTACCTTCAAGGATGACGACTTCACAAAGATGGTTGACGCTCTTGCGCCTGCCGTTGCCGTGGGGGCTGGCAAAGCCGCCGTTGCTTCACTGGTCAAACTCATCCCTGTCGCAGGTCCATTGATCTATGGATCTGTAGCAGCTGCGCTCACGGCAGCTCTTGGGGCGGCATTCCAGAAGGCTCTAGAAATTGGAGCGTGTGAAGCGGAGATAGACTGGAACGAGTTGTCGCCGGTCTTGAAAGAGGTCTTTGACGCAACGTTCAAGAAGAAATCGAAGACGAACGCGGCAACCTC
>CAAGKR010479469.1_pt1 | contig 14335 bp, 12 predicted proteins | sample 2556971 | NCBI WGS metagenome assembly CAAGKR01 (sample SAMEA5207829, study PRJEB30636) | soil metagenome | biome: forest; feature: boreal; material: soil | place: USA | collected 2011-09 | depth 1 m | reverse complement strand
GTTCTTCGGCATTGCCGCCAATTTCGCCGATCAGAATGATCGCGTGGGTATCCGGATCATCGTGGAACATTTTGATCGCATCGAGAAACGTGGTGCCGATGATGGGATCACCGCCAATACCGATGCACGTGGATTGCCCAATCCCGAGCTGAGTTAATTGATGTACCGCCTCGTAGGTCAATGTGCCGCTGCGGCTCACCACGCCCACATTTCCCTGCTTATGAATACGTCCGGGCATGATTCCGATCTTGCACTTCCCTGGAGAAATCACGCCGGGACAATTCGGCCCGATCAACCTCGTCTTGGCCTTATCCACAACTTCCGAAACGCGCACCATGTCCAGCGCCGGAATTCCTTCAGTGATGCAAACCACCAAACGCACCTGCGCGTCGGCGGCTTCCAGAATGGCGTCGGCGGCATACGGCGGCGGCACGAAAATTACCGAGGCGTCCGCGCCGGTAGCCTTCACCGCTTCGGCAACAGTGTTGAACACCGGGCGTTCGAGGTGCTTCGTTCCGCCCTTGCCTGGGGTCACTCCGCCTACGACGTTGGTGCCATATTCGATCATTTGTTGCGCGTGGAAAGTGCCCTCGCGCCCGGTAAAGCCCTGCACCAGCAAGCGGGTCTTTTCGTTTACAAGAACGCTCATCGCGAACCTCCCGCGAGCGCCACAACTTTGGTTGCGCCGTCCTTCATGCCATCCGCGATTGTAAAATTCAGGCCGCTATCGCGCAAAATCTGCTGCCCTCGCTCTACGTTGGTGCCTTCCATGCGGACCACCACAGGCACCTTCACCTGCAGTTGTTTCGCGGCGGCGACTACGCCGGTGGCCAAAACGTCGCAGCGCAGAATCCCGCCAAAAATATTAATGAACACCGCTTTCACCGCCGGATCGCTTAGCAAAATTCCAAACGCGTTCTTGACCTGATCCGCGGAAGCGCCTCCACCGACGTCCAGAAAATTCGCCGGCGAGCCTCCCGCGTATTTGATGATGTCCATGGTGGCCATCGCCAGTCCCGCGCCATTCACCATGCAGGCGACCGTGCCGTCCAGCTTGATGTAGTTCAATCCATACTTTGAAGCTTCCACTTCCAGGGGATCTTCTTCGTCCAGGTCGCGCAGCTCGCGTAAATCCCGATGGCGGAACAGCGCGTTGTCGTCGAAAGACATCTTGGCATCCAACGCCACCAGGCGGCCATCACCGGTTACCACGCACGGGTTGATTTCGATCATGGATGCGTCCGTATCGATGAAGGCCCGATAGAGCGCCTGGAAAAAGGGCGTCGCGACAGTCACTTGATCGCCGGTCAAACCGAGAGCAAAAGCAATTTTTCGCGCCTGATACGGTTGCAAGCCAACCGCCGGATGAATCGGTTCGCGCAGAATCGCGCCGGGATTATCCTTGGCGACTTCTTCAATTTCCATTCCGCCCGAGCCGCTGGCGATGAATACCGGGCGTTCGGTTTCGCGATCAATCAGCAAACCGAGATAAAGTTCCCGCTTGATGTCGAGCCCTTCCTCGATCAGCAGCCGCTTCACGATTCGCCCCTGCAACCCGGTCTGCACGGTAATCAGATTCATGCCGAGAATCTGCGAGGCAATCTCCGCCGCTTCATCCGCGGAACGCGCCAGCTTTACACCACCACCTTTGCCGCGTCCGCCTGCGTGAATTTGCGCTTTTACGACCACCACATGAGACTTCAGTCGCTGCGCCGCGTCTCGCGCTTCTTCCTTGGTGAAAACCACCTCACTCCGTGGAGTGGTAACTCCGTAACGCGCAAGAATCGCTTTCGCTTGGTATTCGTGAATCTTCATTTCGGGTTCTGCCTTCTGGTGCGGTCCGGATCAGTTCAGGGCCGTCGGTCCTGTGCCACGATAGAGCAGCGCACAAGTGTTAGAATTTGAGCTTGTAGAACACCAAAGTTTAACTGAGACCCGGGCATCGAGCAAGGCAGCAGCGTCTGTGCCATTCGGCCGCATGATCACGATGAACACCGCACTCCCTTTCATTCATAAGCTCATATCTGGCAGGAAACTCTCCCGGTCCGACGCGGAATCCCTGATGGCAGAACTTCTAGCGGGACGGATCGAGACGCCGGATATTGTGCGTTTGCTGGAAACGCTGAACCGGCGCGTGGTTACGGCAGCCGAGCTTGCTGGATTTGCGGCGGCTATACGGCGACACGCTGCGCCGGTTTTTCTGCCCGACGAGCAACGGCCCGAAAATATGGTGGATACCTGCGGAACGGGGGGCGATGCCAGCGGCACCTTCAACATTTCTACGGCGGCAGCGATTGTGGCAGCGGCTGCAGGCGCGCGGGTTGCCAAGCACGGTAACCGCTCGGCGAGTTCCAGCAGTGGTTCCGCCGATGTGCTGGAAGCGCTCGGCGTGCGCATCGACCGGCCGCTTGCGCATGCCGGGCAAGCTATCCGCGAAATTGGCGTCGGGTTTCTGTTTGCCCCCTCGGCACATGCCGCCGCGCGGAACGCCGCGGCCGCACGAAAACAAATCGGCAAGCGCACGGTTTTTAATCTCTTAGGTCCGCTCACAAATCCGGCCGGCGCGCAGGCGCAAGTTTTGGGAGTTTTCGCGGCGGAGATGATCGATCCGGTTGCTGAAACGCTTGTGGAACTCGGCGTCGAGCGCGCTTTCGTCCTTCACGGCGCGGGTAGTTTGGACGAAATATCGCTGGCCGGTGAAACGCAGATTGCCGAAGTTCATAACGGCAACGTCCGCCGCTTCACTGTCGCTCCGGAAGACTTCGGCGTGAAGCATGCTCCCCTGGAGACGGTGCGCGGCGGCACGCCACAGGAAAACGCCGCAATCGTCCTGCGCATCTTCCAAGGAGAAGTGCGTCACGGTGAGGCGGGCGCGCCAAGAGACATCATTATCGTCAACGCATCCGCCGCTCTCGTGGTCACGAACCATGCGCCCGACTTTCGAACAGGCGCGGAACTTGCCGCAGAAGCGATTCGTTCGGGCGCCGCGCTCGACAAACTGGAGCAACTCAAAGCGTTCACCCAAAAAGGACCGCAGTAGTTTAGTCGTTGATCGTCGCACTCACGGCTTCGCGGGACTCTCCGGGCTGGTACTAGGTTCAATGAGTTCGAGAACTTCCCACGCGGCCACCGCCGTCGTGCCTACTCCGGAAACGATATAAATCGCCGTCTTGGTTTTGATCGCCGCGGATGGCGCTCCCAATCTCACGGCTCTTTCTGGCTCCGCCGGAGCATCCAGGCAGATCCGGTAGGTTTCGCCTTCCGGAATCAACTGAAATTCGTGGCGATAGGTCAATTCCGGATTTCCGTGTATGGCTGCGATCTGACTTCATCAGGAATAATACAAGGTAAATAGGAATCTGTATAACTGAATAATAATATAACAAGACATAAATACATCCAGTGGCGGGATGGGCTTTGGTAGGAATCGCTAGAGCGAGAGAAAATTCTGCAGTAACTTCTTGCCGCTTTCCGTCAATACCGATTCCGGATGGAATTGCACACCTTCGACCTTGTAGCGTCTATGGCGCAGGCCCATGATGATGCCGTCCGCTGTCTCCGCGGTGATAACCAGATCCCGTGGCAGTGACTTTCGCTCCACGATCAGCGAATGGTATCGCGTAGCCACAAGAGGGTTCGGCAGCTTGCGGAAGATTCCTTTGCCGTCGTGCCGAACCTCGCTGGTCTTCCCGTGAAACAATTTTGGGGCACGGATAATTTTTCCACCAAATGCCGCCCCCACCGCCTGATGGCCCAGGCATACTCCTAGAATTGGAAATTTCCCAGCCAGCGTTTTGATCAACTCGATGGACACGCCCGCCTCCTGCGGAGTACACGGTCCTGGCGAGATTACGATGGCTTCCGGTTTCCGCCGCGCAATTTCCTCGACGGAGATTTTGTCGTTGCGGTGAACCTCCAGCTGGCAGCCCAGTTCACCCAGATATTGCGCCAGGTTGTAGGTAAACGAATCGTAGTTGTCGAGCAATAAAATCACGGCTTGCGTTTACCTTTCGCTAAGCTGCGGCTCTTCTTGAGGACCTTGGGCGAAGGGCCATTGCGATGCGCCGCTTCCAAGGCCCGCAACAGCGCTCTGGCCTTATTCTCCGATTCGCTAAACTCTCCCGCTCCGGTGGAATCCGCAACAATGCCGCCGCCGGCCTGCACGTAGGCCATACCATTTTTAATGACCATGGTGCGCAGCGCGATGCACGAGTCCAGATTACCCGCAAAATCCAGATACAAAATACCTCCGGCATAAATCCCGCGGCGGGTTTTCTCCAGCTCCTCAATAATTTCCATGGCGCGAACCTTGGGCGCGCCGGAAACCGTCCCAGCGGGAAAGCAGGACATCAGGGCATCGAAACAATCCACATCTTCTCGCAGTTTCCCGCGTAGGCTGGAAACCAGATGCATGACGTGGGAGTAGCGTTCTACGGTCATTAGCTTTTCCACGCTGACGCTGCCATATTCGCATACGCGCCCGAGATCGTTTCTTCCCAGGTCCACCAGCATGATGTGCTCGGCGCGCTCCTTTTCGCTGGCCAGCATCTCGCCTTCGAGCTTGCGGTCTTCGGCCTCGTCCTTGCCGCGCCACCGCGTTCCGGCGATCGGACGGTAGAAAACATCGCGCCCCTGCACCTTCACCAGCATCTCCGGCGAACTACCCACGACGTGCACATCGTTGAGCTGTAAATAAAAAAGATAGGGCGAGGGATTCAGCGCTCGCAACTCGCGATACACCGCGAACGGCGCGGCCTTGGACTTGGCGGAGAAGCGCTGGCTTATAACCACCTGAAAAATGTCGCCAGCGCGGATGTACTTCTTGGCCTTCTCCACTACGTCGAGATATTCCCTACGCTTGAAATTGGATTGCACCTTTGGCGACGTGCTTTTACCCTTTGCGGGTTTGCGTGGTAGTTCGCCAGCTGCCGGCTGCTCCAGCATTTTGCGGGTGCTCTGAATTTGCTTTGCTGCCGCGTTGTACTTCGCGCGCAGGCTCCCCGGCCCGTCGGAAAAAACGTTTCGCACGATCCAAAGCCGGTGCTGGACGTGATCAAAAGCCAGGATGCCGTGATAGAACATCAGCATCGCATCGTACAAACCAATTTCATCGCGCAGGCGCTTGGGCAACCGTTCGATCAGCCGCACCATGTCGTAACTGAAATAGCCGATCGCGCCGGCCACCAGCGGCGGCAGTCCCGGCAGGCGCACCGGCCGGTAGCGCTCCATGTGCTGCCGCAAGAACGAAATCGGGTCGCGCTCCTCCCAGATGAGCCGGTCGCGACTCTCCAGCACGCACGCTCCGGCCGCATAGCGAAAAACTTCCTCCGGATTTGCGCCCGCAAACGTATAGCGGGCAATTTTCTCGCCACCTTCCACGCTTTCCAGCAAGAAGGAATAGCGCGCGCCCTGCGCCACCCGCAAGTACGCGCTCACTGGCGTCAACAAATCCGCGGAGAACACGTCATAGACAGGGATCAGGTTGCCGTGTGTCGCCAGTTTCTGAAATTCCTGAAATGAAGGTTGAATCATGAAATCCGTTTGCGCCTTTTAGAAATGGATGCGAATGGTGACCCGCTTAGCAGCGACGCGAGCCGAACAAAATCAACCAAGCACGCGGCGTTTCGCTTTCAAGGCGGCCAGGACAGCTTTCCTCATCTCCGCCTCTGGCGCCCGCCGCTTCATCCACAATTCCCATTGCGCGATGCCCTGCGCCAGGAACATCTCCGCGCCCGAAAGGGTCTTGATGCCTTTCGCTGCGGCAATTTGCAAGAGCTTGGTCTGTAACGGCCGATAAATCAGATCAAACACTAGCGAACAGTTTAACTCCGCCGCTGCAAGGGGCGAAATTCCTTCGTGGGGATACATCCCCGCAGAAGTGCAATTCACCACAACGTCAAAGTTCATGGAACGCAGAGCCGCCTGCGCCACCGACTCTCCTTCTACCGCCCTAGCCAGTCCGCGCGCCGCTTTTTCTCTTCGAGCGCACACAAAAACCTGTGCTCCCGCTTTCGCCACCGCAAACGCGGCAGCCCGCGCCGCGCCACCCGCGCCAAAGATAAGCACGCGGCTATCTTTCAACACAATTCTGTTTTCCAGCGCGCGTAAGACCCCTAGATAATCCGTATTGCTCCCATGCAGAGTTCCATCTCTTCGCACGGTCACGGTGTTAACCGCCCCGATTTTCGCCGCCAACGGCTCACATTCGTGCAAATGCCGCATCACCGTTTGTTTGTAGGGAATCGTTACGCTAAATCCCCGCACACTGAAGTCCAGCACGGAGTTCAGAAAATCTCCCAACGTCTTCACCAGAAATGGCAGGAACACGGCGTCCAGCCTGGCGGCGATGTAACCGGTGTTGTGCAAGAGCGGCGAAAGCGAATGCCCAATCGGATTTCCAATCACTCCATACACCGCGGTTTTCCTGGTTAGCAGATGCGCCCGGTAAAGTTCCTTCATCTCTCGCAAACTCACTTGCCCGGGCGCAGTAGCCCGGGCCAAGGGCGCATAGGCCAGCGCGCTTCCTTCCCGCAACGCTAAAATCCGCGCCGGCAAGCCCACCTCTCCCATGGGCACGACAATCACTTGACGTGACGTCCGCACTAGTTTCAGCATCCGCACGCTATCCGCGATAGTTCGGGACATCGCGGCGATCTTGACCGCGTCCACTCGACCGCTGGACAGCACCTTGATTTTCTTCGCCAGGGGCGGCGTTTGCCGGAAATCGTGAATCGACAACATGACTTTCGGCGGCACCGGAAATTCCCGCACGGATGCCTGTGGCAACTGCCGCATCGTTTCAACTTCCACGTCACACCAAGCGCACCCCGCTTGCCGCGCTTGCATTAACCAATGCAACTCCGCTCCCGCGTCGCCTTCGAATTCGCCTCCGCCCATCTTTCGCCGGCAAGTGACTAGGAGAGTCGTTCCCTTCCAGTCGCTGCGAAGCAACCATGCCAACAGCTTTTTGCGCTCGGAATCGTCTTGCAACCAATCCAAACGCAGCTCCACGGTAGGAGTTTCCTGCACCGCCAGGCGCACCAATTTGGCCATTTCGCGGGCGGTGGACGCTGCCGCCACACCACAAAGGCGTCCCAATCCGGAGCCAAACAGCTTCATTGCCTAAAACATCCTCCTAAACCATTGAAAACAAGCCTTGTAGCATGCCTTTGCTAATGTGTAAAGGGCTCCTCTCCATTTTATTGACGCCACCTGACGCTCTTGTTAGCTTCGAAGGTGCAAGTCCCCGCACGGCCCTTACTGGCGTGATTTTAAGGAGTACGATTATGCGCTCATATGCAGCAGCATTGTCTCTAGGAATATTGCTCTCGGCCAGCGCGGCCTCGGCGCAAACCAGTTCGCAGACGCCGGTCATCAATTCCACGCAACGCCTGGATGAAGCCACTTCGCCGGACTATACGGCCGTGTACTGTTCTAGTTTTGTGACCGATGAAAAGCTCCCTACCGATACGTTGCTCATTTCTGGCCAGGAATCGAACGCGAAAGTCATCTTCGCCCGGGGAGACTATGTCTATGTCAACAAAGGTTCCGCACAGGGCGTTCACGTAGGCGACCGCTTTTCAGTGATGCGTCCAGTCGTCGAAGAAACCAAGGTGCAATGGTTTAAGTGGCAAGACAAATTGATGAAGGCCATGGGGACGGTTTACAAGGATTCCGGAGAGCTGCAAATTACCACGGTGCAGCCGAACGTCTCTATCGCCATCATAACGCGCTCCTGCGACTACATGCAGCGGGGAGACATCCTGCGCCCATTCCAGGAACGTCCTTCGCCTCCCTACAAGTCGGCCGCGAAGTTTGACCAGTTCGCACCGGTGAGCGGCAAGGCGGTAGGCATGTTGGTTGTGGGACAGGAATTTTCGCAATTGTATGGAAAGAATTCCATCGTGTACGCCAACCTCGGCAATAGCCAGGGCGTCAAAGTCGGCGACTACCTGCGCTTTTTCCGCTATCAGGGTTCCCTGGCGGAATTGGCACCAAACACCAAGGGTTATCAATACAAACTCTATGGGTTTGGCGGCACTCCGGTGCGCTATGAGTGGAACGATCTGCCTCGCGAAGTCATTGGCGAGGGGATCGTCATTAACACCAGCAGGAACGCTGCGACCGTCTTCGTGACCTATAGCCGCATCGAGGCCTACGCTGGCGACTACGTGGAAATCGAATAGTTACAATTCCTGATTGTTTTCTGGAAGGCCCGCGCCGAAGTTTACGCGGGCCTTTGTTTTTTGAAGTGCCAAAGCAGCAGTAGAATTGCCGCAGTCCAAATCAGAGCGGCACGGCGTCCTGCGACTTCTTTGGGCCATTCAAAATACTTAGTTTGCGCCGCTGCTTGATGCGGTCGTCCAATTGACTCCAGAACCGGTAAAAATACTGGGCTGCGGAGACCAGAGCGCTGATAACCACTAGCCACAGAAAGATCAGACCCAATGGTTTGAGCGAGGGATGCCGTCCTCCTGCAATCAATACCGCCACCGCGCAAACCTGTAAGACCATCTTGGTCTTGCCTAGCGCAGACGCAGAAATAATCATCCCCTCTGCCGAAGCGATATTCCTTAAACCTAGAATGGTGAACTCGCGCCCCACGATGATCACGACCATCCAGGCGGCCACCAGGTGCATGTCCACCAGCGAAATGAAGGCGGCGGAAATCAGCAACTTGTCGGCGATAGGATCCAGCAGAATGCCCAGGGTGGTCACCTGTGAATGCCTGCGGGCTACATATCCGTCTGCCCAATCGGTCGCAGCTGCAACCAGCAAAATCAGCACGCCCCAGAACTCAAAGTGCATCGGGAAACCCCACAAATCTACGTTAGGGCTTCGGGTCAGGAGCACGACAATCAGCACTGGCGCGAAGAAGATCCGCAACAGTGTCAATGAGTTCGCCAGATTCATAAGATATGGAGCGCACAGCTCTTAAGCGCCGTTCCGTAGCACTCGGCTCACTATAGACTCCGGTTGCTGTACGCGTCAACGCTGGAAGAACCGCACGTTTGGGCCTGTCTCGGTACTCTTGCATTACTGCCCAGGATGCGAACAGAACGCGCAGGGAAATACTATTTCGTAACACCACTGCTGCAAAGCTGTGCAAAACGCGCGTTTCGGAGGGGTGTGTATCTGGCGCGATGGCGAACGCGGCCATTTGTGCCAGACCAAATAAGCATATTGCTTACAATACGTTGAGAGAGATATCTGACGTGCTCGGGCGGACTTGCGGGAACGGATGAGACCGACAATGCTCGGAGCTTCGATTAGTTTCCACAGTGTTTTCCACAGAACGGAGGCAGTACTTCCGGCAGGGCTACCCAGCGTTTCTGCGCGATTTCATTCGCTTTTCTTGAAATTCCCCGAGGGTTACCGCTAAGTCACTACCTGCGCATTTCATCACAGTCTAAACCGCGTGAGGGCCACGCAAAACTCGCGCGGGCAGAAACAAAATCGCCCGCAAGAGTCCAAAAACGCCCTGTACTGCGATCCCCACTAGGCGGAACGGCAGCAGCACGAGCCACACGAAGGGGTAAGCCACCAACGCCACCAACGCCAGCGGCCAGCACACTACCAGCAACAAGCACCACAACAGAAACCCAGCCATCGTCTTGGCCTCCTGTCTAGCTATACGAAGAAGAGCGCCGCGAAGTTTCCTTACCCGCGAACTCGCTCAATTTCAATCTACGCGCCACATTTTCTGGCACTTCCGCGTCCAGATGCATATGCGTGTCCGTCACTTTGGAATGTTTCACGCGTCCCAAGGCATGAATCAATGCCAGCGTGCGTCCCTCGCTAAGCGGAATGTTCAGCGATAGTTTCACGATCGGGTCGATTGGGATGGCCTTCTCGATCCGGCGAAGTAATCCGTCGATCCCTTCCCCCGTCATCGCGGAGACAAATACCGGCGGTTCTTCGCTTGTATCCGCACGATGCCAAGCCGCTTCAAACTCCGCCCGCTGCTCCAGCGAAAGCTGATCCACTTTGTTGAATACCCGTAGCCTCGGCCGCCCCGCGACACCCAATTCGTCCAATATTTTTCCCACTTCACGATCCAGCTCATCATGTTGCAGGCTAGAAATATCGCTCACTTGCAACAGCAGCGCCGCTTCCTGTACTTCTTCCAATGTCGCGCGAAATGCCGCAATCAAATCCTTAGGCAAGGCTCGGATGAAACCCACCGTGTCCGAAACCAGAATCCGGCGGTTCGATGGCAGTCGCACAGCGCGAACCGTGGGGTCCAACGTCGCAAACATACGGTCGGATACCAACACATCCGCGCTGCTGAGGGCGTTGAACAGCGTCGATTTCCCGGCATTGGTGTAACCAACCAGCGTAACCGTACCCAGCGGAACCGCGTTGCGTGCTTCCCTGCGCAACGCCCGCTGTTGACGCACCTCTTCGATGCTTCCCTTGATCTTGCTGATGCGATCGCGAATCCGCCGGCGATCCGTTTCCAGTTTTTTTTCGCCGGGACCGCGAACGCCGATGCGCCCAGCTCCCCCGCCGCCTGCACCACCGGAACTGCCCCCGCCGCTTTTACCGCCCAACCGGGACATTTCCGAGCCTTTTCCCGTCAACCGCGGCAAAAGATAGTTCAACTGCGCCAATTCCACCTGCAACTGCCCTTCGCGGCTCCGCGCGTGACTCGCAAATATGTCCAGAATCAACTGCGTGCGGTCTACTACCCGCCGCTCGGTGGCCTTCTCAATATTTCTTTGCTGCATTGGCGTCAATTCGCTGTCGAAAATTATGAGCGGCGCATTTCGCGCGTTTGCTTCTGCTCGAATTTCGTCCAGTTTGCCCTTGCCGACCAGCGTCGCGGGATCGGCGGAATCCCGCAACTGAAATATGGATCCCACGATATCCGCTCCGGCGCTGATGGCCAGTTCTTCCAGCTCCGCGAGCGACTCGCGCCCGGCTTCACCGGTCGGCGCGCCCGGAAAGCGGGCGGCACGCTTCCAGCCGACTCCCACGAGCAGTACTTTTTCCTTGAAGGAAGTGTCGTGTGTCTGTTTCATGCGGGCCAATCGCTCAAAGAATTGGCGGGACGTAGGATCACGGTGAGAGAAGCTGTTTCCATCTATCGGATTATACGACCTTCCTTGGCGCGCTGAAACAAGGTAAGACGGGCAGGACTTACGCTGCACCGCGGTCGAAGAGCTGCGTGGGTTCCCGCCGCAGGAATTCTCCGGAGGCGCGTGTTATTCTTTTCTCATGACCGCTCGAATTCTCGATGGCTTGAAAATTCGTGACGAAATCTTCGCAGAACTGAGGTCCGACATCGCACGCCTCAGCGCGCAGGGCGTGCGCCCCGGATTGGCGGCCGTGCTGGTCGGCGAAAATCCCGCTTCGCAGATTTACGTAAGGAGCAAGATTGCCGCATGCGAACAGCTCGGTATGGCGCATTGGCTGCATCCTCCGCCCGCCTCCGTGAGCACGCGAGAGCTCCTGCAATTGGTTCACGATCTCAACAGCGATGACGCTGTCGACGGCATCCTGGTGCAGTTGCCGCTGCCGTCACAAGTTGATTCCAAGCAAATCCTCGAAGCCGTCGATCCCGCAAAGGATGTGGACGGATTCCATCCCGTCAGCATGGGACGGCTGGTCAGCGACCGTCCCGGCCTGGTTGCCTGTACGCCCGCTGGCTGCATGGAAATTCTACGACGCAACAACATTCCCATCGAAGGAGTTAACGCGGTAGTTCTCGGCCGCAGCGATATTGTCGGTAAACCGATGGCGCTTCTGCTGCTGCATGCTAACGCCACGGTCACGATCTGCCACTCCAAGACGCGTGAGCTTTCTGAGGTGATTCGCCGCGCCGATGTTCTGGTTGCGGCCATCGGCAAGGCCGGCTACGTGCAACCGGAGTGGATCCGTCCCGGCGCCACGGTCATCGATGTAGGCACAAACAAGGTTACCGACGCCAGCGAAGCCGCTAACCTTCTGCGCAATTTTCCGGAGCGGCTGGAAAAATTCCGTGCTAAGGGCAGTGTGCTGGTCGGCGACGTTCACCCCGACGTTGCGCAAGTTGCCGGCGCGCTTTCACCTGTTCCCGGCGGAGTTGGCCCCATGACCATTACCATGTTGATGAGTAACACCGTCAAAGCAGCGCGAATACGACGCGCCGCAAAAGCCCACACAGGTGCGGGCCTTTAGGCCCGCCAGTTGAATCGGAATTTTGTAATCATTAGAGAGGATGGCATCCAAATGCTTCGCCTGGGTCTGACCGGAGGCATCGCCAGCGGCAAGAGTGCTGTAGCCGCGATGCTGCGTGATCTAGGATTTCCCGTCCTCTCCGCCGACCACGTGTCCCACCACCTGATGGAGCCCGACCAACCAGCGCACCACGAAATTCTGCAAGAATTCGGCGCAGATATTGTTGCCCGTGATGGAAAGATCGACCGCGCCAAGTTGTCCGCCATCGTCTTCGCCGATCCCGCCAAACTCGCGCGCCTCAACGCCATCCTGCATCCGCGCGTGGAAAAAATCATGCTCCAACAGCTTGAGGATTGGCAGTGCAGCGGCGTCCGCGATGCTGCGTTTGTAGAGGCTGCTCTGCTGGTAGAGGCAGGATTCGACAAGAAACTTGGCGGGCTGGTGGTGGCGTGGTGCCAGCCCGAACAGCAACTCGAACGGCTTCGCGCCCGGGGCATGAGTGAGCTCGAAGCCAAGCGGCGCCTTGCCGCGCAACTGCCGGTCGCGGAAAAAATAAAACGCGCAACGTACACCATTGATTGTTCCCGGGCATTTTCTGAAACTCTTGCGCAAGTGCAAAGCCTGGCAGCGAAGCTTCGCCAGCCGATCTCCCCGGCGTAAATTTCATGGGCAAGAGTCGATCGATTTTAGGCGAGCCGCGGGTCAAACAATCTTGACTGGTAATAGATGCGAGTCTCGCTGTTCCTGGCTTTCTCTTTCCGGCCGCTATCTCTCATGCATTTTCGTGCAGCGCACGGCGCCATAGGCGTCGCGAATATCGTGGTTTGAAGCTCTTCATAGCGCTGATTGTAGTAGCCCCCCTCGGCCCGGGTCCACCCATAGACTCACACGCGCATTCAATCGATCGATTGAGCTCTTCCTCTAAAATAAGGACGGTCAAAAGTCGGGAATGCTATGTTTTAGTAAGGAATTGGAGAATTGCATGAAGGGGACAAGCCAGAATCACCAGCAAGGGACCAAGACGCGTCCGACTCACCGCCCTACGGCTCGACAGTCCTTTTGAGGAGTACCGAGGTATAGGGAGGCGCGGAATCGCGAGAGGCAGAAATGCTGTTCGAACTTGGCTCCAGGATTTGCGCGGATGACGACATTGGCGAAGAACCCGGTTTATGTTGGAACGGTAATTCCCGGAACGATTCGCATCCAGATAAAGGGTCGTTAACCCGCTGCCCAGTGAACCTAGGCCGCATTTTCCCTATACTAGGTGTAGCAAGCAGCTTCGGGAGGTATGCAATCCATGAGTGTCGGGCAATCTACGAATCGCACGCGGCTGGTGCTGGTCGCGCTCATCCTGGTGCTGGGCGCTTACTGGGTGGGCACTCGCTATGGTCCTCGCCAGGCGGCGAAGGTGGAGGCGCATCGCGCGGTTCCGGCGCAACCCGAAGCCACCTCGGTTTTCGCCACTCCTGCGTCTGACAGGTCCGTGAGCAATCCGGGTAATCCCGCGGTCGCTCTGACCGAGGATGAAGCCATCAATGTGCGAATTTACCGAGCGGCTTCCCCAGCGGTAGCGAACATCCTTACCAAAGCCACCGAATACGATTTCTTCATGGACGCTGTTCCGGTAGAAGGCGCAGGCTCCGGTTTTCTGATCGACCCGCGCGGTTACATTCTGACCAATTACCACGTGGTTGCGGGCGCACAAACCATGGAAGTGATTCTCGGCGATCAGTCACGTTACCCGGCAAAATTTGTCGGCGCGGATCAGCGCAATGACGTCGCACTCATCAAGATCGATCCCAAAGGCAAACAACTCACCGCTCTCACGCTGGGAGATTCTTCCGCGCTGCAGGTCGGGCAAAAAGTGCTGGCCATCGGCGACCCGTTCGGCTTTCAATCCACGCTGACGACTGGCGTGGTCAGCGCGTTGGGGCGCACAGTGCAGACCAGCGAAACGACATTTATTGACGCAGCCATCCAGACCGATGCGTCTATCAATCGAGGCAATTCCGGGGGCCCGCTGATCAATACGCACGGCGAAGTGATCGGGATTAACTCCGCGATCTACACTCCATCCGGCACGACGGCGGGGATTGGGTTTGCGATCCCCATTAATTCCGCAAAACTGATTGCCAATGATTTGATGTCCGGCGGAAAGGTACGGCGGGCTTTT
>CAAGKR010136001.1_pt1 | contig 14336 bp, 12 predicted proteins | sample 2556971 | NCBI WGS metagenome assembly CAAGKR01 (sample SAMEA5207829, study PRJEB30636) | soil metagenome | biome: forest; feature: boreal; material: soil | place: USA | collected 2011-09 | depth 1 m | reverse complement strand
GTCGTTCATTCGCAGGCGCTCACCGTCGACTACTTGTCGCGCACGCAAGACGGGCGCGTGCTGTTCGGCGGTCGGGGCGCGCCCTATCACTACGGCTCGGCGATCCGCCCCGAGTTCGACCGCCACGCCACCACTCACGAGCGCCTCCGCCGCTCGATCGTCGAGTGGTTCCCGTCGCTCGCGGGTGTGCGAACGACGCACGCCTGGGGCGGCACGGTCGGCGTGCCCCGCGATTGGATCCCGACGATGAGCTACGACCGCGCGACCGGCGTCGCGACCTCGCACGGCTACACGGGCGAGGGCGTGGCCGCGACCAACCTCGGCGGCCGGGTGCTCGCCGACCTCATCACCGGCACGGAGTCGGAGCTCACCAAGCTGCCGATGGTGAACCACCACTCGCGCCCGTGGGAGCCCGAGCCGTTCCGCTTCCTGGCCGCCCGCTACCTGCAATACGCGTCGCTCAAGGTCGACGCCCGCGCCGCCCGCACCGGCCGCCCGCCGTCGGGGCGCACCATCACCGAGCGCCTCCTCGGCCATTAGTTCACGATCGAACTGATCGACCCAGGTGACGTTCCGCGTCACCCAGATCGATCAGTTGGCGGCCCGGATCGAGGAGAGGATGGTGCGGGCGATGGTCGGGTCGGCGCCGAGGCCGAGGCGGATGACGGTCGGCGTGCTCGTGTTTCCCTGCACCGGGCGGAGTGTCATCCCCGAGAAATTCACCCGTCGGTGGTCGAAATCCGCGAGCGCCGTTCGTTGTGAGCCTGAAAGCCACCGCCCGGTGGCTGCCGAGAAGCCAAGGACTGAGAGGCACCGATGAAGTACATGTTGCTCATCTATGTCGACCCCCAGGCGGCACCCGCCGGCGGCACGCCCGAGGCCGATGCCGAGATGCAGGCGTACGGCACGTTCAGCCAGGAGCTGGTCGCCGCGGGTGCGATGGTGTCGGGCGACCCGCTGCACGGCAACGACACTGCGACGACGGTGCGGCTGCGCAGTGGCGAGACCCTCACCAGCGACGGGCCGTTCGCCGAGACCAAGGAGCACCTGGCCGGCTACTATGTCGTCGAAGTCGCCGACCTCGACGCGGCCATCGCCTGGGCCTCGAAGATCCCGAGCGCGAGCCACAGCGCCGTCGAGGTACGCCCGGTCATGGACTTCTCTGCGATGTGACGCCCGGCGTCAGGCCGGACCTCCGGGCGAGCAGAATCGTGTGGTGCCACGCGATCCCACGACGACCGACGCCTCGACCGACGGCGGCATCCCTACCGACGGCGGCATCCCTACCGACGTGCTCGCGTCGATCGAGCGCATGGTCCGCGTCGAATGGGGCCGGGTCGTGGCCGGCCTCACCCGGAGGTTCGGTGATCTCGCGCTGGCCGAGGACGCCGCGCAGGACGCGCTCACCATCGCGCTCGAGTCGTGGCCGGCCGGCGGCATCCCTGCCAAGCCCGCGGCGTGGATCGCGACGACCGCGCGGCGCAAGGCGCTCGACCGGCTCCGGCGCGACGCGACCCTTGCCCGCAAGGTCGCGCGGTTGCCGCGCGAGAGCGAGGGCGGCGACGGTGCGGTTGCCGACGGCCCCGCTCCCGCACCGATCGACGACGATCGGCTGTGCCTCCTGTTCACCTGCTGCCACCCGGCACTGCCGATCGAGGGACGGGTCGCCCTGACGCTGAAGGCCGTGGCCGGTCTCGACACGGCCGAGTTGGCCCGGGCATTCGTCGTGAGCGAAGCGACGGTCGCGCAGCGCATCGTGCGCGCGAAGCGCAAGATCCGCGACGCGGGCATCCCGTTTCGCGTACCGCCGGCGGAGCTGCTCGAGGAACGCCTCGCGGGCGTGTTGGCGTGTCTGTACCTGATCTTCAACGAGGGGTATACCGCGACCACGGGTGACGACCTCGTACGCGACGACCTGTGCCGCGAGGCGATCCGCCTGACCCGGCTCGTGCGCGCCGGCTTCGCCGAAGATTCCGAGGCGGCCGGGCTGCTCGCGCTCATGCTCCTGCACCACGCGAGGAGCGAGGCGCGGACCTCGGCCGAGGGCGACCTCGTGCTGCTCGAAGCGCAAGACCGCGAGCGTTGGGATCGCTCCGAGATCGCGGAGGGTGAGGCGCTGGTCGACTCCGCGCTCCGGTCGGGCGCGGTCGGGCCGTATCAGGTACAGGCGGCCATCGCGGCGTTGCACGCGGCGGCGCCGAGTGTCGACGCGACCGACTGGCCCCAGATCGCGGCGCTCTACGGCGTGCTCGTGCAGATCTCGCCCGGGCCGGTCGTGGCGCTCAACCACGCCGTCGCGATCGCGATGGCCGACGGGCCCCGCGCCGGCCTCGCTCGACTCGTTCCGCTCGCCGAGCCGCTCGCCGCGTACCACCCGTTCCACGCCGCGCGGGCGGAGCTGCTCCGTCGCGCCGGCGACGATCGCGAAGCCCGACGCGCCTACGACCGCGCGATCGCGCTCGCGTCCAACGGCCGGGAACGAGCTGCGCTCGAGCGCCGCCGCGCCTCGCTCGGAGCATCGTGAGCGGTTGGTCGTGAGCGGCTTGGTCGTGAACGGCCCGGTCGTGAACGGCGCGGTCGCGATCGACGTCACGCTGGTGTCGCTCCGCGTCTCCACATCGACGATCGGCCACGCGGTCGCGCTGCTCGACGAGCGTGAGCACGCTGCGGCGTCGATGCGCGTGGGCGACGCCCGTCGGCGCTACCTCGTCGCGCACGCCGCGGCGCGCGTGGTGATCGGGGAGCGGCTCGACGCCGACCCGGCGCGGGTGATCGTCACGTCCGAAGCCGGCGGTCGTCCGGTGGTCGACGGCGTGGCCTTCAGCCTGTCGCACTCTGGTGAACAGGCCGCGGTCGCGATCGCGGCCGCGGGTGCGCGAATCGGCGTCGACCTCGAATGGGTGCGGCCCCGCCCGCACCTCGACCGGCTGGCGCAGCGAGTCTTCGATCCCGACGAGTACGAGACCTGGCGTGGGCTCCCACCGCGCGCGCGCCCGCGCGCGTTCGCGGCACGGTGGACCGAGGTGGAAGCCGTGCTCAAGGCGCGCGGCACCGGCATCGCCGGCGGTCTGGCCTCCGCGATCGCGCTGCCGCCGGGCTGGTCGTGCGCGGCGATCGACGCTGGTTCCGGCTACGTCGGAGCGGTGGCGGCGCAGGGGCCGGCGATGTCGGTCACGTCGCGCGTGCTCCGCCTCGCCGACGCGCTCACACGTCGTGGCGGAACTGCACGCTGAGCCGCGGCCCGGAGCTCGCGGTCTTGGGCACGCTGTGCTCCCAGGTGCGTTGGCTCGTGCCGCCCATCACCAGCAGGTCGCCGCCGTGCAGGGCGAACGGCTGCGACGGCCCTCCGCCTTTGGGTCGCATGCGCAGCACCCGCCGCTCGCCGAGCGAGACGATGGCGACCATCGGGTCGACCACTTCGTGGGGGATGCGGTCTCCGTGCCAGGCGACGCTGTCGCGCCCGTCGCGATAGAGGGCCGCGCCGAGATGGGTGAACTCGCGGCCGTACCGCGTGTGCAGGGCGTCGGCGATGGCCCCGAGCACCGGGGAGACCGTCGGGTCGTGGGGATCGGTGCCGAACCACGCGTGGAGCCGGGGCTCCGCGACGAGGCGGCCGTGCATCGTGACGACCCGTTGGCGCCACGACGCTCGCGTGAGCACGTCGGCGAGGAGGTCGTCGGCGCCGCGTACCCACGCGCCGACATGATCGACCCAGGCTCCGCGTGAGAGCGCGGTCCGTCGCGCTCCCGCGAAGCCCGGGTCGACCGAAGGTGGCTCGCGCGTGAGCGTGAGCAACGAGGTCTGCCACGTCACGGTGGGCCTGTCGCCCTGCATGTCCGCCTGCTTGCCGGTCTGAAGGTCGGTGCCCGTCTTCGAACGTACGTTCGCCACCCGGCTCACGATAGCGCGCCTCCGGCGAGGCAACCCGGGGCCTAGCCTCGCGGGGTGCTCGAGGAAGAGCCGGCGCCGACCCGGCCGGTCGACCGATTCGCCCGCACGACCGCGGGCCTGGTGCTGAGCGCGTCGCTGCTCGGGTTGCGTGACGCGCTCGAGGGCCCGCGCGCCGACGAGCCCGCGATCGTGCAGGAGGCTCCGGGAGAACCGCCGGTGCCCGGCGCGCTGTCGATGCGACTCGATCCCGACAACCCGAGCGACTCGATCATCCTCGTGCGGCCCTGGTTGCTGGCGGACCGCGACCCACCGCTCGGGAGCTGAAAACCGCACTCGTTGCTGGCTCGTTGGGCCGTCGCGGGCGCTCCGGACGCGAAAGGGCCGCGGCGTCCCGGTGTGTGGGGTCACCGGGCGCCGCGGCCGACGGAAACGGTAGCGCGGGCCGTGGGTCGTCGCACACCAACGCGCCAGCGCGTTCGATTCCTGACGCGAAGATGCCCCCGGACTCGCCGGGGGCATCTCCCGAGACTTGCAGGAAACCTGCGCCGGGCTTAGCGCCGACGCGTGGTCTTCTTCGCGGGCTTCCTCGCCGGAGCCTTCTTCGCGGCCTTCTTGGCGGGAGCCTTCTTCGCGGCCTTGCGGGCCGGTGCCTTCTTGGCTGCGGTCTTCTTGGCCGGAGCTTTCTTGGCCGGTGTCTTCTTCGCTGCGGTCTTCTTGGCCGGTGCCTTCTTCGCGGCCGCCACCTTGCCGGAGAGGACGGCGTCCTTGAACGACTTCAAGGGCGTGATCTTCGCCGACCGCTTGGCCTTGATCCGGATCGTCTCGCCGGTCGCCGGATTGCGGCCCATGCGGGCCGGACGGTCGACGCGGCGGAACTTCGCGAATCCGGAGATGGCGACGTCCTCCCCAGCCGCGACCGTCGCCGTGATCAGGTCGACGATGGAAGTGAGCACCGCATCCGCCTCGCGGCGGGTCGTGTCAATACGCTCGGAGAGCGCGGTCACCAGCTGGCTTCGATTCACGTTTCCTCCATCTGTTCCGGACCGAACACCACAAGCCTTACATCATGAAGGGCCTCGCGCGCGGATTCTGAGCCGGAAATGCAAGGATTTTTTCGCATCCGCCACCACGCAGCGCGTAGCCTTCGCCGTGTGGAGCGGCCGATCGAACGGTCGGGGACGGACGGTCGGGCTCATATGAGGGTCGTCGCGTCGTGCAGCGGCAAGGGCGGTGTCGGCAAGACGACGGTCGCGGTGAATGTCGCCGCGCTCGCGGCGAGGTCGCTGCGGGTCATGCTCTGGGACCTCGATCCGCAGGGTGCGGCCACCCACTGTCTCGCCGCCGTTCCTGCTGCTCGCGGTGCGACGAAGGGCGTCGTGCGCGGGCGTCGGACGCTGGTCGACGAAGCGGTCGCGACCTGCTGGCAGGGTTTGGCACTTGTCGCGGCCGACCGCTCGGCCCGCAACCTCGACCGCCTCCTCGACGACGAGCATCGCCTGCACTCCATGCTCAGACCACTGCGCGAGCACTACGACCTGGTGGTTCTCGACTGCCCACCGGGCGCCGGCCGGCTCGCCGAGCACGTCGTCGAAGCGGCCGACGGTCTGCTCGTGCCGCTGATTCCCGGGCCCTTGTCGGTGCGCGCGCTCGACCAGCTCGGCGATCTCGTCACCCGCGAGGTCGGAGGCTCGCGCAATGGTCGGCGCCGGCCGACGCTGCTGCCGTTCTTCTCGATGGTCGATCGGCGCAAGCGGCTGCACCGCGACACCATCGAGGCGGTGCAGCTCGCGCGCCCCGAGACGCTCTCCGCGCAGATACCGATATCGGCCGAGATCGAACGAATGCCCGTGTACCGCGCGCCGATCGTCTCGCACGCTCCCGATGGCCTCCCCGCGCGCGCCTTCGCCGAGCTCTGGCGCGAGGCGCAGCTCCGGCTGGCGTGGGCCGAGCAGCCGGTTGACCGGGTCTGACGGCGACCGGGTCTGACCACAACCTGTTGGTGACCGCTCCCGGGCGCCGGTACACTCGCCAGGCTCCGCCGTAGGGCCATCGACGTCCCGCATCGGCCAGCCCAATCAGGACTGACCGTTCGAACCGAGGACGTTTCTCGCATGCGACACACGGGCCTTTACGACCCCCGCTTCGAGCACGACTCGTGCGGTGTGTCGTTCGTGGTCGACATGCTGGGACGGCGCTCCCACGCCCTGCTCGATCTCGCCTTCCAGTCGCTCTGCAACCTCGAGCACCGGGGAGCGCAGGGAGCCGAAGCCGAGACCGGAGACGGCGCCGGCATTCTGATCCAGGTGCCCGACGCGCTCTTCCGGGCCGTGGTCGACTTCGAGCTCCCGCCCGTGGGGGCCTACGCGACCGGCATGCTCTTCCTGGCCCGTGACGCGACCCTCGCGGCCGACCAACGCGACGCGGTCGCGAAGCTCCTCGTCGACGAGGGCTTCTCGTTCCTCGGCCGGCGCGAGGTGCCGATCGACCCCGAGGGCATCGGCGCGTCGGCGGAGCGGGCGATGCCCGCGTTCGAGCAGATCTTCGTGGCGAAGGACGATCTGACGGGCATCGACCTCGAACGCCACGTGTACCTAGCTCGCAAGCGGATCGAGCACGAGGTGGGCGTCTACGTGCCGTCGTTGTCGACCCGCACGTTCGTCTACAAGGGCATGCTGACCGCGCCGCAGCTGCGGGGCTTCTATCCCGACCTCTCCGATCCGAGAGCCGAGTCGGCGCTGTGCCTCGTGCACTCGCGGTTCTCGACCAACACCTTCCCGAGCTGGCCGCTCGCCCATCCCTACCGGGTGGTCGCCCACAACGGCGAGATCAACACCGTCCAGGGCAACGAGAACTGGATGCGCGCGCGTGAGGGCGTCATGGCGAGCGACGCGCTTCCCGATCTCGAGCGCATCTTCCCGATCTGCACGCCGGGCGCCAGCGACACCGCCCGCTTCGACGAGGCGCTCGAGCTGCTGCACCTCGCGGGCCGCCCGCTCCAGCACGCGGTGCTCATGATGATCCCCGAGGCGTGGGAGAACCACGAGTCGATGGACGCCGGCCACCGCGCGTTCTACCGCTACCACGCGTCGCTCGTGGAGCCCTGGGACGGCCCGGCGTCGATCGCGTTCACCGACGGCACCGTGATCGGCGCGGTGCTCGACCGCAACGGGTTGCGCCCGTCGCGCTACTGGGTCACCGACGACAACCTCGTCGTCATGGCGAGCGAGGTCGGTGTGCTCGACCTCGCGCCGGAGTGCATCGTCGCCAAGGGCCGGCTCGAACCGGGGAAGATCTTCCTCGTCGACACGGCACAGGGGCGCCTCGTGCCCGACGACGAGATCAAGGCGACGCTCGCCGCCGAGCAGCCGTACCAGCTCTGGCTCGACGCCGGTCTCGTGCACCTCGACGACCTGCCCTCGCAGTACGCGCTCACGGCCGTGCACTCCTCGGCGGTGCAACAGCAGCGCCTGTTCGGCTACACGGAAGAGGACCTGCGGTTGCTGATCGCGCCGATGGCGCGCAACGCGGTCGAGGCGCTCGGGTCGATGGGTACCGACACGCCGCCGCCGGTGCTCTCCGACCGACCACGGATGCTGTACGAGTACTTCAAGCAGCTGTTCGCGCAGGTCACCAACCCACCGCTCGACGCCAACTTCGAGGTGCTCGTCACGTCGCTGTCGTCGACGATCGGCGCCGAAGGGAACCTGCTCGACCCGACGAGTGAGTCGTGCCGGCAGATCGTCCTGCCCTACCCGGTGATCTCCAACGACGACCTCGCCAAGCTGCGCTACATCGACCGCGAGGCACCCGAGCTCGGCTACCAGCCCGTCACGGTGCCGTGCCTGTACCCCGTGCTCGGAGGCGGCGACGCGCTCCACATGGCGCTCGACGGGATCCGCCGCCAGGTGAGCGACGCGATCGCGGGCGGGGCCAACATCGTGATCCTCTCCGATCGCTACGCGACCGCCGAGCTCGCCCCGATCCCGGCGCTGCTCGCGACCGCCGCGGTTCACCATCACCTCGTGCGCACCAAGACGCGCACGCGCGTCGGGCTCGTCGTCGAGACCGGTGAAGCCCGTGAAGTGCACCACTTCTGCCTGTTGCTCGGCTACGGAGCCGGAGCGATCAACCCGTACCTCGCGTTCGACTCGATCCACGACCTCGTCCGCGAGGAGCTGCTCCCCGGCCTCACCGAACGGAAGGCGCAGCAGAACTACGTGAAGGCCGCGGGCAAGGGCATCCTCAAGGTGATGTCGAAGATGGGCATCTCGACCGTGGCGTCGTACACCGGCGCCCAGATCTTCGAGGCCGTCGGTCTCGCGCATTCCGTCGTCGACGAGTACTTCACCGGCACCGCGAGCCGGATCGAGGGGATCGACCTCGACGTGATCGCGTCCGAGGTCGCGTCCCGTCATCAGCTCGCGTTCCCCGATCGGCCCGAAGAGCTCGCGCACCGCGAGCTCCCGGTCGGGGGCGAGTACCAGTGGCGACGCGAAGGCGAGTACCACCTCTTCAACCCGGAGACCGTCTTCAAGCTGCAGCACGCGACCCGCACCGGTCGCTACGAGGTGTTCAAGGAGTACTCGCGACTCGTCGACGACCAGGCGCGGAGGCTCGCGACGCTCAGGGGTCTGTTCGAGCTCCGCGAGGGCGCGCGCCCGCCGGTGCCCATCGACGAGGTCGAGCCGGTCTCCGAGATCGTCAAGCGCTTCTCGACCGGTGCGATGTCGTACGGCTCGATCTCGAAAGAGGCCCACGAGACGCTGGCGATCGCGATGAACCGGCTTGGCGCGCGCTCGAACACCGGCGAGGGCGGTGAGGACGCCGACCGCTACCGGCCCGATGCCAACGGCGACTTCCGCCGCAGCGCGATCAAGCAGGTCGCGTCGGGTCGCTTCGGTGTGACGAGCGAGTATCTCGTGAACGCGACCGACCTGCAGATCAAGATGGCGCAGGGCGCGAAGCCGGGTGAGGGCGGCGAGCTGCCGGGCCACAAGGTGTATCCGTGGATCGCCAAGACCCGGCACTCGACGCCCGGGGTCGGCTTGATCTCCCCGCCGCCGCACCACGACATCTACTCGATCGAAGACATCAAGCAGCTCATCCACGACCTGAAGAACGCGAACCCGCAGGCGCGGGTGCACGTGAAGCTGGTCGCCGAGGTCGGGGTCGGCACCGTCGCGGCCGGCGTGTCGAAGGCCCACGCCGACGTCGTGCTCATCTCCGGCCACGACGGAGGCACCGGTGCGGCCCGCCTCACGTCGATCAAGCACGCGGGCGCGCCCTGGGAGCTGGGTCTCGCGGAGACCCAGCAGACCCTCTTGCTCAACGGGTTGCGTGATCGCATCGTCGTGCAGGTCGACGGCCAGCTGAAGACGGGGCGCGACGTCGTGATCGCGGCGCTGCTCGGGGCCGAGGAGTTCGGGTTCGCGACGGCGCCGCTGGTCGTGTCGGGCTGCGTGATGATGCGGGTCTGCCACCTCGACACCTGCCCGGTCGGAGTCGCGACGCAGAACCCGGAGTTGCGCAAGAAGTTCACCGGCAAGGCGGAGTTCGTCGTGAACTTCATGGAGTTCATCGCGCAGGAGGTGCGCGAGCTCCTCGCGTTCCTCGGGTTCCGGACGCTCCGCGAGGCGATCGGCCACGTCGAGCTGCTCGACGTTCGCGCCGCGATCGACCATTGGAAGGCGCGGGGCCTCGACCTCTCACCCATCCTCGCGGTCCCCGAGAACCCCTACGGGCAGACGTTCCACCAGTCGCGCAGCCAGGACCACGGGCTCGAACGGGCGCTCGACCGCACGCTCATCGAGGCCTGCGAGCCCGCGCTGCGCGACGGGCAACCGGTCGAGCTCGCACTCCCGATCCGCAACGTGAACCGCACCGTCGCGACGATGCTCGGTTCCGAAGTGACCCGCCGCTACGGGAGCCAAGGCCTCCCCAACGACACGATTCGCATCACGTTCACGGGGTCGGCCGGCCAGTCGTTCGGTGCCTTCGTGCCCCGCGGCATCAGCCTGCGCCTCGAAGGCGACGCCAACGACTACCTCGCGAAGGGTCTCTCGGGTGGGCGGGTCGTCGTCCTCCCGCCGCCCGGTTCGCGATTCGTCGCGGAGGAGAACATCATCGCCGGGAACGTCATCCTCTACGGCGCGACCGGCGGCGAGGTGTTCATCCGCGGCGTCGTGGGCGAGCGGTTCTGTGTTCGCAACTCGGGCGCGACCGCGGTGGTGGAGGGTGTCGGCGACCACGGCTGCGAGTACATGACCGGCGGTCGCGCGGTGATCCTCGGGCGAACGGGACGCAACTTCGCGGCCGGGATGTCGGGCGGTCTCGCGTTCGTCCACGATCCCGACGGCACCCTCTGGCAGCGGACGAACCGCGATCTCGTCGACCTCGACCCGCTCGACGAGGACGATCGGGCATGGCTGCGCGAGCTCGTCTCCCGCCATCTCGAGGAGACCGGCTCCGCGGTCGCCGAGCGCATCCTCTCCGACTGGTGGAGCGAGGCGGATCGGTTCCGCAAGGTGTTCCCCAAGGACTTCAAGCGCGTGCTCCGAGCCCGTGCCGACGCCGAAGAGCGCGGCACCGACCCCGACGAGGCAGTCATGGCGGCCGCGCGTGGCTGACGTGACCGTATCCCCACGCGGCGAGGGCGCGAGCGAAGCGAGCGTCGAGCTCGCCAGCGAGCGAGGGGCGCAAACTTCGCGACGTACGCGAAGCACAACGAACGAGCGAGCGAATAAGCATGGGTGACACCACCGGGTTCATGAAGTACGGGCGGGAGCTGCCGACGCGGCGACCGATCCCGGTTCGCGTGCACGACTGGCGCGAGGTCTACGAGGACTTCCCCCCCGACAAGACCCGCACCCAGGCCGCGCGCTGCATGGATTGCGGCATCCCGTTCTGCCACACCGGCTGCCCCCTCGGGAACCTGATTCCCGAGTGGAACGACCTCGTGTACCGCGACCACTGGCAGGCGGCGAGCGAGCGCCTCCACGCGACGAACAACTTCCCCGAGTTCACGGGAAGACTGTGCCCGGCGCCGTGCGAGGCCGCGTGCGTGCTCGGCATCAGCGAGCCGGCGGTCACGATCAAGCAGGTCGAGGTCGAGATCGTCGATCGGGCCTTCGAGGAAGGCTGGGTGGTGCCGGTCCCGCCGTCGGTGCGCACCGGTCGCCGCGTTGCGGTCGTCGGTTCGGGCCCGGCGGGGCTCGCGGCCGCGCAACAGCTCACCCGGGCCGGCCACGACGTCGTCGTGTACGAGCGCGCCGATCGCGTCGGTGGTCTGCTGCGCTACGGCATTCCCGAGTTCAAGCTGGAGAAGCGGCACCTCGAGCGGCGGCTCGCGCAGATGACCGCAGAGGGAACCGAGTTCCGAACCGGTGTCAACGTGGGGGTCGACGTGCCGGTCGCCGAGCTGCTCTCGGGCCACGACGCGGTGGTGCTCGCGGGTGGGGCCACGGCCTGGCGCGACCTGCCGATTCCCGGCCGCGAGCTCGCGGGCATCCATCAGGCGATGGAGTACCTGCCGCTCGCCAACCGCGTGCAGGAAGGCGATCTTGCGGCGCCGCCGATCACCGCAGAGGGCAAGCGGGTCGTGATCATCGGTGGCGGCGACACCGGCGCCGACTGCCTCGGCACCTCGTTGCGGCAGGGCGCCGTCTCGGTGCACCAGTTCGAGATCCTGCCCCGCCCGCCCGACCTGCGCGACGAGAGCACTCCCTGGCCGACCTGGCCCCTGATGCTGCGCACCTCTTCCGCGCACGAAGAAGGTTGCGAACGGGTCTTCGCCGTGAACACGGAGTGCTTCCTCGGCGCCGCCGACGCCACGGTGCGCGCCCTGCGCGCGCACGAGGTGCGCTCCGTCGTGGTCGAAGGCCGGCCGACGTTCGAACGGATCGACGGATCCGATTTCGAGCTCGAGTGCGAGCTGGTGCTGCTCGCGATGGGGTTCGTCGGTCCGGAGCGCGCGGGATTGCTCGACGATCTCGGCGTCGAGATCGACGGGCGCGGCAATGTCGCTCGCGACGGCAGCTTTCAGACGACCGTGGCGAACGTCTTCGTGTGCGGCGATATGGGCCGCGGGCAGAGCCTCATCGTGTGGGCCATCGCGGAGGGTCGCTCGGCTGCCGCCGCCGTCGACGGCTGGCTCATGGGCGAGACCGCGCTGCCCTCGCCGATCGCTCCGACCGCAGCACCGCTTCGCTGACCGAGGATCTTCGCTTCAGCCCGTCAAGAACCCTGGTGCCGGTGCTCGGTCCAACCCGTGCCGTCCCACCATCGCAGGCCGGAGGTTCCCGGCTCCGGGTACCAGCCCGGCGGCGGGGGCGGACGTGCTCCGGCCATCGCGAGGACGTCGTTGCGCTTGGCGAGCTGCCAGACGAGGGCACCGATCCAGCCGGCAAGCGCGACGACCAGGATCCAGGTCAGCTTCTCGGTGCCCGCGGCCTTGAACTGGTGGTCGGGTATGCCTGCCACCTCGACGATCTTGACGATCCAGAAGACGAATCCCAAGATCGCGATCCCGAAGAAGCCCAGGAAGAAGATCGGCCCGATCAACAGCACGGCGTCATCCTCGCATGGTCGACCCGACGCGACCGCGGCACCGGCTCAGCTCGCGGCGTGTTGGCGGCTTCCGAAGAAGCGGAGCTCTTGTGCCAGCTCGGTGAGCCCGGCGCGCCCGGCGATCGCCAGCTCGCTGCGGTACTTCGGCGATGGCGAATGCGCCCGGAGCGTGAGTCGGGGGCCGGTGCCGTCGCGCGTGGTGAGCACGATCTCGGTCTCGACGGTGTATCCGTCGGGAGCCGACAGGCGGCCCCGCGTGGTGAAGCATCGCGTGTCGTCGCCCGCCACCGCGGGTACCGGGGCGAACTCGGTGTCGAGCTCGAGGGCGCCGAGCGGCCCGAGGGTCCAACGGCGCGAACCGCCGAGCGTGTCGACGGTGAGGAACAGCAATGCCACGCGCAGCGCGACCTGCTCCAGCGGCAACCGCCGCGACACCTGCACCAGCTCTCGCGCGGCCACATGTCTCCTCTCGCCGACGCCTACCTGTGTTATCGGCCGAAACCCCTCCGGGGCTGAGGTCTTGCGGGGTCGCGGGCGCGAGCCTGCGCGCGGATGGTGACCGCCGCTCCGGCCGCCCCCTACGCTTTCGGGGCCGTACGACCCGGCGGAGGCAGCGATGTTCGAATGGCCAGAAGAGCTCCAGATGGTGCGAGCCGCGGTGCGCGAGTTCGTCGATCAGGAGATCCGGCCACACCGTGACGAGCTCGAGCACGGCGACATGCCGCCCTACGACCTGCTCCGCAAGCTGTACGCGGCGTTCGGGATCGGCACGTTGGCTCGCGACTCGTTCGAGCGCAGGATCGCGAAGGAGCGCGGTGCTCAGGACCGCGCTGCTCCGGACGGCGCTACCGAGGACGGCGAAGGTGCGCGCGGCGGCTTCGGGGCCGCGATGGCCATGATGCCCATCATCGAGCTCTGCAAGTGCTCGCCGGGCATGGTGACCGCGATGGGGGTGAGCGTCGGGCTCACCGCGGCCGCGATCGAGAGCCGAGGCACGATCGCGCAGCGGGAACGCTGGGTTCCCGACCTGCTCACGCTCGACAAGATCGGCGCGTGGGCGATCACCGAACCGGGGTCGGGCTCCGACGCGTTCGGCGCGATGCGGGCTACGGCGCGCCGCGACGGTGACGAGTACCTGTTGAACGGATCGAAGACGTTCATCACGAACGGGCCGTACGCCGACACCATCGTCTTCATCTGCAAGCTCGACGACGGCGAAGAGGACCCACGTGATCGCAAGGTGTTCCAATTCGTCGTCGACGCGGGCATGCCCGGTCTCGAGCAGAGCAAGCCACTGCGCAAGATGGGGCTGCACAGCTCGCCGACCGGGATGTTGTTCCTCGACGACGTGCGCGTCGGACGCGATCGGCTCCTCGGTGAAACCGAGGATCTGCCGGTGCGCGAAGGTCGCAACGCTTCGAAGGCCACCTTCACGATGGAGCGCACCGGTGTCGCGGCCATGGCGTTGGGCATCATCGAGCGCTGCCTCGAGCTCTGCGTTCCGTACGCGAAGGAGCGGGTGCAGTTCGGGCAGCCGATCGGCAACTACCAGCTGATCCAGCTCAAGCTCGCGAACATGGAGGTCGCGCGGCTCAACGTCGAGAACCTGGTGTTCCGCACGCTCGAGCGCGCCCAGGCCGGCAAGCCGATGAGCCTCGCCGAGGCGTCGTCGCTCAAGCTCTACTCGGCGCAGGCTGCGATGAGCGTCGCGCTCGAGGCCGTGCAGCTCTTCGGCGGCAACGGGTACATGGCCGAGTACGAGGTCGAGCAGCTCTGTCGGGACGCCAAGGTGCTGCAGATCTACGCCGGAACCGACGAGATCCAGGTCGGCCACATCGCGCGCGCCCTCCTGGCCTGAGCGGTGTTGGCGTAAGCGTGCC
>CAAGKR010110437.1_pt1 | contig 14337 bp, 11 predicted proteins | sample 2556971 | NCBI WGS metagenome assembly CAAGKR01 (sample SAMEA5207829, study PRJEB30636) | soil metagenome | biome: forest; feature: boreal; material: soil | place: USA | collected 2011-09 | depth 1 m | reverse complement strand
CGGTGTGACGGCGCTGGCAACCCTCTGCAACCGCGACGCCGCGCGCGGCTACCGCGCGGGGCGAGAATGGTTCTTTGTCGATGCAGAACCCCATGAGAGCAGATACACCGAAAGCCGCTTGATCGAACGCCTCCGCGAGAGCGTTCTTGAAATGGTTCACTGGCAAGAAAGTGAGCCTACCTGGTTCTTCGCTATCGGGTGCCTGCTCGGCGAATTGAGCGGGCAACTCTTCCCGATGAACGGGCAAGAGCAGAGGCAGTACATCCCGCAACGCCAACGGCTGGAGGAAGCCCGCCAGCGACACAGGGATGCTCAGAAGCATCTCGCGCAACCAGTAACGGGTATGCCTGTTTTGTAGGAGACAGAGAGAATACGAAGGGGAACAGGCACTGCGCTCGCCTGTTCCCCTTGAGGAGGGAATCGATTGACCAAACATGCTGATCGCGCTTTTTTCTCTCAGTGGACACCAGAGTCGGCATATGTCTTCGGGTTTTGGTTTGCCGATGGCTCAATGACTCAACCCGGAAAAGATTACTGCGTGTCGTTTGTAACCAAAGACTTTGAGCATCTCAGGCTCATTCGGCAAGTCATGCAAGCAGAGCAAAAGATATATGCCAGGCCTGATGGGTGTTACACGCTTGTCATAGGCAGTAAACAGATGTGGGGTGATCTTCTGAGTCTGGGGGCGCGTCCCGCAAAGTCGTTGGTTGCCGACATGTCGTACATCCCCCAGAAGGGCATGCGCCATTTCATACGTGGCTATATCGATGGAGATGGCTACCTTTATTGGGATAGGTCTCAAAGACCGAAGCCCACGATAGGCGTCGTTGGCGGCCAGCGGTTCCTCGAGGCGCTAGCGCGCGCTATTGATGATGGAACAGGGGTAGGTGTTGCAAAAGTAAACGTTTACCCCGATAAGACACCTTTTGTCGCCTATCCGGGAATCAAGGCCAAAGTCCTGGGGAAGTGGTTGTACTCGAATACCGACCTGGCACTAGAGCGCAAGGCGGCAATTGCCCGCCAGTTCGAGACATGGGAGCTATCCAAGTTCGGCTGGAAAAGCCGGGCGATCATGACGCCGAGGATGCGGAGCATCTTGGAGATGTAGGCCAACTTTACCTGGGAAACCAGAGGCTCGCAAGAGCAGAGGAGGACCATCATTGAGCCATGTATTTGTCGTAGATACCAGGAGACAGCCGCTTGACCCGGTCCATCCGGGGCAGGCGCGTCTGCTCCTGGCGCAAGGGAAGGCGGCGGTATATCGTCGCTATCCGTTTACGCTTATCCTGAAGGAAGTTGTCGCGTCTCCACAGGTACAGGGGTTGCGTCTCAAGATCGACCCGGGCAGCAAGGCGACAGGACTCGCCATCGTCAATGACGCGACGGGCGAGGTAGTCTTCGCCACCGAACTCCAACACCGGGGCCAGGCCATCAAGAAGTCGATTGATGATCGAAGGCGGGCGCGCAGAAGCAGGAGACAGCGCAAGACGCGCTACCGCCAGGCACGTTTAATGTTCCGCCCCCGGGTGAGAAGCGGGTGTCTCTTGTCAAAGGCCGCGGATCCCATCAACACATTATCGTCTGACCATGAAAGATGCTGGTGAGACAAGCTACTGATCTCGGCGGATTGTATGCGAAGCCATATTCTCCCATATTTAATCCGTTATTAAGGTAGCCCCGTTAGAATAGGTGTGCATATGCCCCAGGGGAGTCGATGAACTATCTTGTGAGGCTTAGCCCGGGCAAATCCTATATTTATAAAAGTTGTGATAAACAAACATGCAACAAGCTAATAACTCATTTGTCGTCATTGGGAATGGCATCGCCGGTGTAACAGCAGCAGAAACATTGCGCGCTGAGAACCCAAATGCAGAAGTTACCATCATTGCTAACAATGCAACACCTGTATATTACCGGCCAGCGCTCAAGGATTACCTGGCCGGGCGCGTGTCCGAAGACAGAGTGTGGGCGCGTCCCTACAGCTTTTACCAGCAGCAGCGCATTGAATGTATTGCAGCCAGCGTGGCAGGAATAGATGTTTCTCGCCATCGTGTCCTACTCCATGATGGTCGCTCCATCGCGTATGGTAGACTGCTGCTTGCCAGCGGAGCATATCCCCGCTCGCTCACCTGTCCTGGCAGCAATCTTGGCAGCATTGTCACCCTGCGCACCCTGAGCAATTACCAGTCTGTTGTGAGTCGCCTACCATCCATACAGAGAGTAGTCGTAGTGGGCAGCGGCACACTGGCGCTGGAAACAGTTGAGATGTTGCGCCAGCGCGGTCTACATGTATCGCATATCATGCGCCACCGGACGCTGTGGTCAGACGTGTTGGATGCGACTGCCTCAGATATCGTCTTGCAACAGGAACAACATGATGGCGTCGATATTCACCTCAATGTGGAGGTTGTCAAATTTAGCGGGTCACAGGGACAGGTAACTGGTGTAGTGACATCGAGTGGAGCGCATATTCCATGCGAGCTGGCGCTGGTCGCAATCGGCATCGAGCCAAACATCGACTTTATTAAGAAAAGTGGCATCGACTGCGGCCTGGGCGTAAAGGTTGATCATGCTATGCGCACGAATGCGCCTGATGTCTTCGCGGCTGGAGACGCGATCGAAACAAACAGCGCGTTTACGGGGCGCGCGCGCCTCATCGGGCAATGGTTTCCAAGCATCCAGCAGGCCCGCGCCGCGGCTTATAGTATGCTCGACAGGCTTGATGGCGGTTACATATCTGGCCTCTATTACAATGCGACCTTTCTTTATGGCCTGGATTTCGGCTCGGTGGGACTGACAAACGCCAACCCGCAGCGATTTGCTTTGCAGGAAATTATCGCGCCACCAGAACCCCGCTCCTATCGCAAAGTCGTATTGAAAGATGGTATACCCATCGGGATGCTCTCACTGGGGGATCGCAAACATGCGCTAACCTTCAAACGCGCTATCGACCATCGTGTCAACCTGTCGCCTGTGGCCTCGTTGTTGTTTACGCAGCATTTCGATCTGGCTCAGTGGCTGGATAGCCAGGCGGTACCGCCGCCTGAACTGGGGATCAGCAAACAAGCTGAACAAAAATATGCGGAGATTGCATGATTTCACCACCATCACAAGCAAACAAGCCTATGTCCCAACCAATAGCTGATAAACCTGTTGTGACAGGGCTGCAACATCGCCCGGACATTCAGCCTCTCAACAGGCAGCAGATACAATTTGAAATTGACATGTGCGTGGGATGCGATCGTTGTATGCGAGCCTGCCCCATCCCGCTCTCGGCAACGGTGACAATAGCAGAGCTAAACTATGCCACGATCTCGGATACAATGACACCGCCGGTTGCCAAGTTTACAGAAGAGTGCGTCATGTGTGGCTCGTGCGTCCCTGTGTGTCCTGTTGATAATCATCGCGACCTGCTCATGCTTTCGCTTAAACAACGTCTGGGAGTTGAGTGGGATAAACCGGTAGATATGCCTCGTATTCAGCAGAGTCTCCCGGCGGGTTGGAACATACCCTTACTTCTACGCCGCTTGCGTGAGCAGGCTATTTTTGCTGATGCGCAGATAGTTCCAGATCAGTATTTATTGCACCTGGCGGCGGCATCGCGCCTGTTGATGGTCAACGCGGGCGAGATGCTGCTGCGTGAAGGTGAATTTGGGCGTGACCTTTACATTGTCCTGGATGGACAATTTGAACTGTCTTCTATTGGGCCACAGGGGGCAGCCCTGCCAGTCGCCAGGAGCGGGCGTGGCGAATATCTGGGCGACTATGCCATGCTAACTGGCCAACCTCAACAGGTTAGCGCGCGCGCCGTAACTCCCACCGTCGTTTTGCTGGTTCCCGAACAGGTGATACAAAGTCTGATGGAGATACGTCCTCCAGTTCGCGGCTTCTTTGAACGGGTGAGTGATACCCGCTCGCTCACCCGTATCCTGAAACGATTGGCGCTTTTTCAGGGAGTAGCAGAACCTGATATCGCCTGGATCGCGCAGCAAACTCGCATCACACGATACGAGCGCGACGAACAGTTATTCGCAGAGGATGGACAGGAACAACCTGCCCGCGAAAGCCTGCATATCCTGCTTGAAGGTTTTGTCAAAGTAGCGCGACGAGTAACTAATGGAATTGGTAATTATGGAAGCAATGAACGTATCATCGCCTACCGCCAGCGCGGCGACTATTTCGCCGGAGGGTTGGATATGCTGGGTGATCATAGGGCGGTCAGGGTAACAGCTATCACACGCGCCCGTGTTGCTGAAATTTCGCGCCAGGCCATGCTGGCAGTTTTTCAGCGCTATCCCGATGTTGCCCAACGTTTTCAGACACAACTCCAACTCTACCGCGCCGCTACTGACGCTGCTCATACAGGTCTCTTTGAAGCTGTTTCTACCGATATGGTACGACAGACTAACGTCAACGCGCTTTCCGATGCTGAAGCGCGGTTGAGTCTTCATGCTCTGGTCGAAGATGGTGTGATTGAAGGGACCGAAGTGCTGGTTATAGATCTGAGCAAGTGCGTGCATTGCAGCGAATGCGAGGAAGCGTGCGCGAGGAGGCATGGTCACTCACGCATGAACCGCAAAGGTATGGTGGTGGGCAACCTCAGCATTGCTACGGCCTGTCGTCACTGCCAGGACCCGGTGTGCATGTTGTGCAGCCGCGCCGGAATAGCGCGTATGCCCGGCGGCGAAGTGTACATTACGGAAAACTGCATCGGGTGCGGCATCTGTGCCGAACGCTGCCCCTATGACAACATTTCGATTACGACACTTACTGAGAAGCAGCAAGAGACGGCTATGCGTTCGACCTGGGACCAGTTCAGCAAGTTCTTCAAAAAAGGCATTGGCAAAGAATACGGACGCTATGCTCCCGAAAAACTGCTCCCTATGGCTGCGACTACAGCCAATATCAGGCCGATACAACATTCGCAACAACCGGTTGATGCTTATGGCGCGATGCTGAAAAAGGTGGCCGTCAAGTGTGACCTGTGCGCCGGTTACGAGAACCAGGCCTGTATACAGGCCTGCCCGACGGGCGCGGCCTTCCGCATTCAACCATCTGGCTATTTTGGCACATCCGAGGAAATCTTGCGCAGGCGAGCGCGCTAATGGAGAAGATAGCATGTCGATAAGCGCCAGGCCGACGCCTACTCGTATAGAACAACGCCCACTACGGCGGCTATGGAAAACCCCCGCTTCGCGAGCATGGTGGCTCTGGCTTCTGGCGTGCTTCCTATTTTATACAGGATTATTTTACCTCTACTACCGCGATACCCTGCATGGCTCCCCTTTGTTTAGCCCCGGCAATGGTCCGCTTGCCAAATTTGGCCTTGTAGCGCTGGGAATGATCGGCCTGACAGCAACCTATACCTTGCGCCGCCGCTTTATGCGCTTTCTGCCGGGTCAGGCCCGCAACTGGCTGTGGATGCATAACTGGTTGGGCATCACAACTGTACTGATTGTTATGCTGCACGCTAACTTTGACTACATCGCGCGCGATTACTGCCTGACGCCGCAATGCCTCAGCGGTACGTATTATGGACCCTTCGCGCTTTACGGAGTAATCCTGCTGGTTGGCAGCGGCATTACGGGCCGCCTGATCGATGTATGGCAGACGCGCATCATTGCCCGGGACGCAAACGCGAACGGCGTTGGTATTGCCCAGGCACTGGAAGAACGCATACAGGAACTGGCATATGCGATTGAGCGATACTATGCCGGTAAATCCGAGCCATTCCAGCACTATTGCGCCCATACTCTCAAAAACGCAGGTGACGAGCCGATTCCTCTGCCTGCGCTTCCCCCATACGAGCAGGCCGACTTTCAGCAAACCCGCGACCTTCTTGCTCAACGCGCTCGCTTACTCCATTCGTTGCAACGTCAACAACGCGCTCGACGCATTATCAGCCGATGGCGTATTGTACACATAACACTCGCCTGCATTGCTGTATGTTTGATAGGTACGCATCTTGGCATTCTAGTATTGGGCAAACTGCGCTTTTTCCACGTGTAAAGCGAACGTCGTATACATCTAACTTCTCAGGGCTTGACAGAAAGGCCGGACAGTAGTAGTTTACTCTTACCAAACAGGAAACAATTTACCTGGTTCCCTGTGATGAATGACGCCCAGGCATTATTTTAGACGGTCGATAGAGACCGTCTTTGCTGCTTAGTGGCAACTTATTTTAGAGGGAAGCGCAACTATGAAACCTCCACGTTTTCGCTACTGCTCGCCGCGCATCCTCGACGAGGCGCTTGCCCTGCTCGACCAGTATGGAGAAGAAATCAAAGTCCTGGCAGGCGGGCAAAGCTTTGTTCCCCTGCTCAATATGCGCCTGGCCGCGCCCGCCTACATCATTGACATCAACCACATTTCCGAATTGCATTACTTCGAGACAGAACCCGACTACCTGGCAATCGGCGCGACTGCCCGCCAGCGCCAGATCGAACGGTCGGTGCTGGTGCAGGAGAAGCACCCACTCCTCGTGGAGGTTATCAAACATATCGGGCATATGCAAATACGCAATCGCGGAACAGTGGTCGGCAGTATTGCGCACGCCGATCCCGCTGCCGAGCTTCCCGCGCTGCTGACCTGTCTCGATGGCGAAGTGCTGGCGCAGAGCATGCACGGAGAGCGCGTCATCAAGGCTGAGGACTTTTTCACGGGGTATCTCTCTACCACACTCGAAGCAAGCGAGATGCTCACCGAGGTGCGCTTTCCCTGGCTGGCGCGACAGGCTGGTTGGTCATTTATAGAATTTGCGCGGCGATCGGGAGATTACGCGCTGGTGGGAGCGATGGCCGTACTCACACCAGCGCCGGATGATACCTGTATGTCGGCCAATATCGCATACCTCGGCGTGGCCGGGTCTCCCATGCGCGCTCGTGCCGTCGAGCAAGCGCTGATAGGAACAAAACTCGACGCGCAAACGCTGGAAGACGCTGCCGGAGCAGCGCGGGACGTGGTGGGAGAAGATATGCAAGATGTTCACGCCACCGTGGAGTATCGCCGTGTACTGGCATCCGAGCTAACCCGTCGCGTGTTGAAACAGGCCTGGGCGCGGCGCGAACAACAGGAGGGAGCGCACTAATGCGAGAACGAGATGACGATCTTTCCCAATGTGTAGAGGAGTGCGAAATCGCTGTGACGGTCAATGGGAATCGTTACGAACACACGGTGCCGGTACGCCTGCTGCTCTCCGATTTTTTGCGCCACGAACTACATCTCACCGGCACGCATGTTGGCTGTGAGCACGGCGTGTGCGGCTGCTGTACGGTATTGTTCAACGGCGAAGCGGTGCGCGCCTGTTTGATGTTCGCGGTGCAGGCGGACGGCATGGCGATCACTACCATTGAAGGTATGGCCGGCGTCAATAGCGAGCTTCATCCTATCCAGCAGGCGTTTCGCGAAAAACATGGTCTTCAGTGCGGTTTTTGCACCCCGGGTATCATTATGAGCGTCCATGCCATGTTGCACGAACACCCCGATCCGACCGAAGAGGAGATTCGTCACGAACTCTCCGGCAATATCTGTCGCTGCACCGGCTACCAGAATATTGTGGAAGCGGTGAAACTCGCTGCCGAACGTTTGCGATTGCAGCACATGGAGGTGGAATAATGGCAACTCGCTGGTTTGGCGCGCCAGTGCAAAGACTGGAAGACCCACGTTTACTGCGGGGGCGCGGCAATTACGTTGACGACATCGATCTGCCAGAAATGCTGCACGCCGCCGTTTTGCGCAGCACCCATGCGCGTGCGCGCATCATAAGCATCGATGCCAGCGCGGCCTGGTCTCTGCCGGGTGTGCATCTTGTGCTGACCGCGCAAGACCTGGGCGAAGTCTTGGAACCCTCGCCGCTGCTGGTGCCACATGCCGCCCTGACGCAACCGCGCACGCAACTTCCCTTGGCGCGAGACGCGGTACGCTACGTTGGCGAAGCGGTCGCGCTGGTAGTGGCGGACAACCGCTACATTGCCGAGGACGCGCTTGACCTGATCGATGTAGAGTACGAACCATTTCCAGTTGTGCATAACCTGGAGGTAGCCTCAGCCACGGACGGGCCTCTGGTGCATGACGATGTGCCGGGCAACGTGGCCGCGCACCTGGCGCAGACCGTTGGCGATCCGGATAGCGTCTTTGCCAGCGCGCCGCATGTCATACGCGAAACACTGCTCATGGATCGCGGCGCGGCCATGCCCATGGAGTGTCGCGGCGTGGTAGCGCGTTGGGACGCGCAGGACAGCATGTTGACCTGCTGGATATCAACGCAGGGGCCTCTGCCCATTCGCAATGGCCTGGCCGCTATCTTTCACCTGCCCGAACATAAGGTGCGCGTGGTCGCCCCCGATGTCGGCGGCGGCTTCGGCACCAAAATCATGATGTTCTACCCAGAGGAAGTTCTAATACCATTTGTTGCCATGCAACTGGGCAGACCCGTTAAATGGATCGAGGATAGGCGCGAGCATTTTATTTCCGCCAACCAGGAACGCAGCCAGCTCCACGAAGTAGAGTACGCCTTTGACGATAGAGGGATTTTGCTGGCGGTGCGCGACTCCTTCCTGCATGATGCGGGAGCCTACACTCCCTACGGGATTATCGTCCCTATCATCACGGCGTGTACGCTGCCCGGCCCGTACCGGCTCAGACACTACTCCAGCGAATTTACGGTTCTCTACACCAATAAGGTGCCTGTCAGCCCCTATCGCGGCGCAGGTAGACCCCATGCTGTATTTGTGATGGAACGCATCATGGACCGCATCGCGCGCGAACTTCACCTGGACCGGCTGGAAGTGCGCTCGCGCAACTTCATCTCACCCGATGAGTTTCCGTGGGACGTAGGCCTGGTGTACCAGGATGGTGGGCCAACGAAATATGACAGCGGCGATTACCAGGCGGGCCTGGATAAACTCAAGCCCTTGCTGGACTACGATAACTTTCCGGCGCTCCAGGCGCAGGCGCGCTCAGAAGGGCGTTACCTGGGTATCGGCGTCGGCGCTTACGTAGAGGGAACGGGCATCGGGCCATACGAGGGCGCGATGGTGCGCGTCGAGTCGGACGGGCGCGTCTTCGTCTCTACCGGCGTGACGACGCAGGGCCAGGCGCACATGACCACCTTCGCGCAGATCGTGGCCGACCAGTTAGGTATCGCGCCGGATGATGTGCTGGTGACAACCGGGGATACACAGGCCTTTAACTGGGGCGTGGGTACCTATGCCAGTCGCGCCGCGACGGTCGCGGGTTCAGCGATACACATAGCCGCCGTCAAAGTGCGCGAGAAGGCGAAGCTGGTGGCTGCCGATCTATTCGAGGCCGCGCCAGAAGACATTGAACTGGCCGATGGCAAAGTCTTCGTGAGAGATGCGCCGCACCGCGCTCTGACGCTGGGGCAGGTGGCTATCTCCGCCAATCCCCTGCGTTATGCCTACGGAGAGAATGCGCGTAAATTGATGTCGATGAAGCTGGCCGGGCCGCGTCCAGGTCCAGCGCTGCCGGAGGAACGAGGCGGCCCCGGCCTGGAGGCGAGCGGCTTCTATAGCCCGCCGCATGGAAGTTTTGCCAGTGGCATCCACGGCGCAATAATCGAGGTTGATCCCGTTACATGCAATGTCACCTTTGTGAAGTATGCTGCCGTGCATGACTGTGGGCGCATCATCAATCCCATGGTGGTAGAGGGACAGGTGCATGGAGGCGTGGCGCAGGGTATTGGAGGGGCATTCTTTGAACGGCTGGTATATAATGAAGAGGGACAGATCATCAACGCCAGCTTCATGGATTACCTGCTACCCACTGCGGCTGAAGTGCCACCGCTGCTGGTCGATCACGTAGAAACACCTTCGCCGTTGAACCCACTCGGCGTCAAGGGCGCTGGCGAGGCTGGTGTCATTCCCGTCCCCGCGCTCTTCGCCTCGGCCATCGATGACGCGCTATCGCCCTTCGGCATACGTATTCGCGAGATGCCTCTGCATCCCTCGCGCCTGTACGAACTGCTGCAAGAGGCAAAAGAAGCGCAGTAGAGACACCCTTGCGGGTGTCCCGTGTTGTATATGCTTAGGTCGTTCATGAATGTGCGCACGGGACGCCCGCAAGAGGCGTCTCTACTGACTGTGGCCCAAATATACTATTGGATAGACTTTCAAAGAATTATATGCCATACTCGCTCCAAATGGGGGGTACTTGAGGATGCAAATAAGGGGCGCTCTATAACCTACTGGTAAGGATAAGCTGGCAATATAACTGCACTATGTAAATGCCGGTATTCAATGGAGGTATCTTATGTCCTCGATGTACCCACCTCATGGTGGGCAAACTATTCAAAGCTGTATGCGTTGTGGACTCCCTCTGCTGCCAGATGTGCCTGTCTGTCGCAATTGTGGCTGGTACAATGCTCTTCCCCCTCAACAGTTCGCCAACGGCGTGCCAAATATGCAGGGACAGAATCAGCAGGCAAACTACAATGGCTTTGCCAATGCGCAGCCCGGAATGTACTATGCACCACCCGCGGCGCCGGTAGATACATTTCAACCTGCCATGAATGGTTTCGCGCAGGGCAATTATTACCAGCAGCAACAACAGCCCCCACAACCGCAGCAAAAGCGCGGCCCCAATGTTATAGCAATACTCCTGGTCATCGTTGCCCTCTTGTTACTCATCGGTGGTGGTAGCATTGCCGGGTATTTCTTTTTCTTTAAAAATCAGGGCCAGAATACTTTGACAGCAACTCCCACTGCTGCCATCGTTACGCCTTCGATAAAGCCGCTTTTTAGCGATAATTTTCAGAACAATACGAATAAGTGGAACCTTACAAGCAGCCCCGGTCAATATTCGGTAACGGTTGGTGGAAGCCAGATGGTACTAGAAGACGATCATAATAAACTACTGTGGGAAATTGTTCCAGGTCAAACTTTTGCCGATTTTCGATTGGATGTGGACGCAAAGCTGACCAAAGGCGATAAAACGAACGGCTATGGCGTATATATCCGAGGAATTGCCAGCCAGGGCATTGATATTGGTCTTTACTATCGCTTCGAACTTTATGGCGATGGTACCTTTGCTATATACAAAGGTGTACTTGACGCTAATGGCAATCCAGCGTACACATCGCTTACCAACAATGACTATATTCCTAATGCTGCTATACAAACCGAGGGCAATACTAATCATATTACTATTATTGCCAGAGGCAGCAGTATGGAATTCAGGGTAAATAACGTATCAGTTAAAACTATTAATGATAGCGCCTATAAAGGGGGAGAGGTCGCTCTCTTTGTTTCAAATTTACCAACTGTCCCACCGGTAGCACAGGCGATATTCACTCATCTCGCTGTTTTCCCTGTCAGTTAGACGAGCGCGTTTATTCTCCCAGTAACGCGCTCGCATACACCGAAGGATCGACGTTGCCTCCGCTCACAATACAGCAGACTCGTTTGCCCTGAAAGCGTTCGGGCGCGGTCATCAACGCGCCGAGCGATAGCGCGCCTGTAGGCTCGACTTTGAGGTTGACGTATCTGAAATATTGGCGTAAGGCTTCCAGGGTAATGTCATCTGGCACTTCGACAATATCTGCTATGCCGTGTTGCAGGATTTCCCAGTTCAGCCTACCCAGTCCCAGCGTGCGCGCCCCATCCGCGACAGTCGCGGGTTCCCGTTCGTTGTAGGTAAGCGTGCCGCTGCGCAGCGATCGGGCCGCGTCGTTGCCAGGCTGCGGCTCCGCGCCGATGATTTCGGTACGCGCCCCCGCGTGATCGCGTGCCACCACCTGGCCGGAACTGAGACCACCTCCGCCAACCGGCACAAGCATGACATCGAAGGCAGCGGCATTCAGTATTTCCATACCAAGTGTCGAATTGCCAGCTACCACGCGATAATCGTCATAGGCCTGCGCGCTGAACGCTCCCGGTTGTTCGTCCAACAACTGCTGCACGCGCTCATTGCGGCTGATCTTTTGCGCATCAATCAGGTCAACAATGCCGCCATACGACTGCACCGCAGCAATCTTGACCTGCGCCGAAGTGGCAGGCATCACCACCATACACTTCTTTCCCAGCAGCTTGCAAGCATAGGCCACCGCCTGCCCATAATTGCCCGACGAAGCAGTCACGATACGCGACTCTGCAATACTCGACAACAGGTTATAGGCCGCCCGAAACTTAAAGCTGCCAGTATACTGAAAAGTCTCGCTGGCGATAGTGACATCGCATCCTAACTGCGCCGAAAGCGCCTCGCTCTGTAGCAGCAGTGTTGGCCGCACATGGCGCGGCAGCGTCTCCCAGACGGAGGTGATATATTCATCGGTGAGTTGTGGGGCTGATTGGTAGCGTGGCATGATGTTACTCCGGGTAATTATTTATTGCTGCACAGTCCAAATTGCGCCTGCGCTTCGCATATGTGACATATTCTCAAAGCATTATATCATGATGAATATTGAGCTGTTCTGCGTCACATTACACTCAAATCGTCTGCACAGTCGAGATGGCCTCTTAGGTCCGGCAAAATACATATACAACGCAAGTAACAAGCCAAACTCTCCTGTAGACTAGTACAGGAGAGTTTGGCTTACTTTGGCGCAATGCCAGAGCAGAAGAAGTATTTTTACTCCCCCGCTCCGGTCTCAGCTTCAGGGAATGGCCCAATTGCAGAATCAGCCGTAGCAGCCTCTTCCGGCTGGGGATTGCGCTCGCGTAGTATCTGGTACAGAATAATGGAGCCGAAGGTGGCTACACCGATGCCGCCGATGGTGAAGCCGCCGATGGTCAGGCCGAAATTGACATCGCGCACGCTAATCATACCAGCGCCGATGGTCAGAGCTACGGCAGCCGTCACCAGGTTGCGGCTCTTGGAGAAATCGACTTTGTTCTCAACCCAGATGCGCCCTCCGGTAACGGCGATCAGACCGAAGAGCACGACGGCGAGGCCACCCAGGACTCCACCGGGGATTGTCGCGATCAACGCGCCAAACTTGGGGCAGAAACCAAGCAGGATGGCAACGAAGGCGGCAATAACGAAGTTGAGGCTGGAGTAGATGCGCGTCACGGCCATAACGCCAATGTTTTCTGCGTAAGTGGTTACACCCGTACCACCTCCGAAGCCTGAGACAATGGTGGCGACTGCATCTCCGAGGAAGGCGCGCCCCAGGTACTTGTCCAGGTTGCGTCCCGTCATGGCCGCCACCGCTTTGACATGGCCGGTGTTCTCAGCGATAAGAATGATAGCGACAGGCGCAATCAGGCTCATCGCGTTCCCGTTGAAGACTGGCGCGGTGAAGTTGGGCAGGCCAATCCAGGCGGCTTTGGACACACCACTGAATTGAATAGCCGTGCCGTATCCGAATCCGTTGGCGAAAATGACGTAGGCGACGTAGCCGATGAAGCCACCCAGCAGAATAGGGAGGCGGCGCAACGTGCCGGGCGCATACACGGCGACCGCGGCGGTTGCCAATACCGTCACGATTGCCATCACCGTATCAAATGAACTGCCACTGGCGTCGTTGATGGCGATCGGCGCAAGGTTTAGCCCAATCACCATCACTACCGCGCCGGTGACGACAGGTGGCATCAGGATTTCGATCCAGCGCGAGCCGGCGAATATCACGATAATAGCGATGATGCCGTACACAACTCCGCACGCAATAAGACCGCCGAGCGCAACTCCCAGGTTGGGATTTAGCCCGATGCCCTTGTAGGCTGTTGCAGCAAGTACGACGGCAATGAACGAGAAACTGGAGCCGAGGTAGCTGGGAACTCGTCCACCTACCATTACGAAGAAGATGAGTGTGCCAATTCCGGAGAAGAAGATTGCGGTGTTGGGGTCGAACCCCATGATGATAGGGGCAAGGACGGTTGAACCAAACATAGCCAGCACATGTTGCAGGCCCACAAAAATCGTTTGTCCCCAGGGAAGACGCTCGTCCGGCGCTATGATGCCGCTTTCTTTGACAGTCCAGCCCGTGAAGTAGCCCTTCCGCTCGCTTGTTTCAGTTGCCATACATTATCCTCCTTGATGAAAATGAATCCTACTGATGTACATGGAACAAAGGCATGATGAGGGGATTTTGCGCGGTTCACCTCCTTTCAACAATCTGTTGTGATGCCAGGAGCGGCGAATGAGAGGGATTTATCCGTAGTATACCATGAGCAAAAGTCTTTGTCGATGGTTGCTTTTCCCCGTCTTTTTAATGCATACTATCACTATGTCTACTACTTATGTTGGTGGAACGTGATAGAGCCAGCCTATCGAGCGGGATATCCTTTGTTCGGAATGCCGATGGCGTTACTGTGTAAATCACCGGATTAAACGGCTCACCCACATTTTCCGTGAAAGCTCCAGCATATCTGAAGTGTGGGT
>CAAGKR010281411.1_pt1 | contig 14339 bp, 13 predicted proteins | sample 2556971 | NCBI WGS metagenome assembly CAAGKR01 (sample SAMEA5207829, study PRJEB30636) | soil metagenome | biome: forest; feature: boreal; material: soil | place: USA | collected 2011-09 | depth 1 m | reverse complement strand
TGTTGAACGCGATACCATCGTGCAATGGATCTGCAACGGCTTCGCGCTTCGATTGACCGCGTGTGGGACGAATCGATCCTGGATCGATTGCAGACGTACATCCGCATTCCCAACAAGTCACCGCATTTCGATCCGATGTGGGAGAAAAACGGCTATATGGAGTCCGCGGTGCAGCTCATGGCGGACTGGTGTCGCGCTCAGGCAGTGCCCGGCATGCGCGTTGAAATCCGCCGCTTGCCCGGCAAGACGCCCCTGCTCCTCGTCGACATCGCGGGCGACTTGCCGGGCTGCGTTCTGCTGTATGGCCATCTCGACAAGCAGCCGGAGTTTACCGGCTGGTCACCCGGACTCGGGCCATGGGAACCGGTGCTGCGCGACGGCAGGCTCTATGGTCGGGGCGGTGCCGACGACGGCTACGCGGTATTCAGCTCGCTGACCGCCATCGCCGCGTTAAAAGCACAAAAGGTGCCGCTCGCGCGCTGTTTGCTGTTGATCGAAGCCTCGGAAGAAAGCGGCAGCATCGATTTACCCGCGCACTTGGACTCGCTCGGCGAGACGATCGAATATCCCTCGCTCGTGGTTTGCCTGGACGCAGAGTGCGGAGATTACGACCGCATCTGGTGCACCACCTCGCTGCGCGGAAATATCACCGGCCGACTGCAAATTCGGGTGCTTACCGAGGGAGTTCATTCGGGGATGGCCACGGGTATTGCCGCCACACCGTTTCGCATAGCGCAACAGCTGTTGGCGCGCATCGAGGATCCCGCAACCGGTGAACTGCTCCTGGACGAATTGCGCGCCGTCATCCCGGATGATCGGCGCACACAGATTTCGGCCACGGCGGAGGTTTTGGGCGCGACCGTTGCGGGCAAGTTGCCCTGGGCGCAGGGCGTGCGCCCCATCGCCGCCGAACCGGCCGAGCTCATCGCCAACAGCACCTGGCGCGCGACGCTGGCCGTCACGGGCGCAGATGGCCTGCCGGCCGTTGCATCCGCGGGAAATGTGCTGCTGCCGGAGCTCGCCCTCAAGGTTTCATTGCGCGTGCCGCCGATCTGCGATGCGGCGCGGGCGGCCGCGGCCATACGCGCGGCCCTCGAGCGTGATCCGCCCTACGGCGCTCGAGTCAGCTTCGAATCGGACCCCGCGACAGACGGGTGGAATGCGCCCACCTTCGCTCCCTGGCTCGAGCAGTCGATCGGGCGGGCGTCGCAAGCCGTGTATGGCCGCACGGCCATGCATGCGGGTTGCGGCGGTACCATTCCGTTCATGGGGATGCTGGGTCGCCGGTTCCCGCGCACCCAGTTCTTCATCACGGGCGTGTTGGGCCCGCATTCCAATGCGCACGGCCCGAACGAGTTCCTCGATGTGGAATATGTTAAGAAGCTGACTGCCTGTGTTTCGATGGTCCTGGCCGATCAGCCACGCTAGAATGACCACGGCCTTGGCGTGAGCAGCCACATTCGAACAACAATCATCGAAGGGGAGCGATCATGAGATTTCTACGAGTCTTCTCCGTTGTGTCCTTGGTGGCCGGCATCTGTGCAGCGGGCGCGGCCCAGGCGGACGAGCGCGGCCACGCTCTGGTGCTCGGCGACAGCGTTGCCTTCGCCTACATCGCCACGGCCGGGCACGAATACATCAATCCGGGAAACTTTCTTGGATTTGCCGATGATCTCGAGCAGATGCTCGGCCTCGAGGCGGTGGATCCCGCCTGCCCGGGCGAAGCCACCGGCAGCTTTCTGTCGTCGACGGCCCCCGACAATGGCTGCCGCGGCTATCGTGCCGATTTCCCGCTGCACGTCGCCTATGCCGGCACGCAAGGCGCGTTCGCGACAAAGTACTTGAAACATCACCGCGACGTGCGGCTGGTCACGATCACGCTCGGCGCGAACGACGGATTCCTGCTCGAGGAAGCTTGCGCCACGCAGCCGGATCCGACGGCCTGCATCGAGGCCGGTGTGCCGGCGCTGCTCGCTACGGTGGCAGGCAACATGCAGACCATCCTCGCCGAATTGCGCGCTACGGGTTACGGCGGCCCGATCGTCGTCACGAATTATTATTCGACGGATTATTCCGACGCGGCCGGCACCGAGCTCACCGCGCTGCTGAATTCGGCGGTCGTGGCGCCGGCCCAAGCCTACGGCGCCGTGGTGGCCGACCTCTTTGACGCGTTCAAGAAAGTGGCGTCCAACCCGGCGTTTGGCGGCAAGACCTGCAACGCGGCGCTCCTGAACGCGAGCGCGCAGAACCAGCTGTTGTGCGATGTGCATCCGAGCCAGTCGGGGCATAAGCTCATTGCGCAGACCATCGCGCAGGCCTATCGCTCGGCCAACTGATTGTAGAGACGAGGCGCGGCGGCGGGCGAGGCCATTCCTCGTCCGCCGCTCTCACAATAGCGCGTCCACCGCGCCGTGCTCGAGATCCGTGAGTTCGAAGTCAAAGATCCCCAGGTTCTCGCGCATATGTGATTCGGACCGGGATCTGCGCCGACGTGCGCCCATATTTGGACGCCAAGCCGGCGATCGTAGCGTGCGCGAGAACCCGCGGATTGGCGCTCAGCGTCCAGGAACGCGCGAAGGAGGTCTTGAGGTTGCGCAGTGAGACCGCGAAGGATTGCGCCACCTGGGCCGGTAAGGGCGTCGGAGCCAGTGCTGGTTTACGTGAAGAAGTAGCTCAAGCGTGCGCCTGCAGCAGGGCCGCTATCAGGACGGCCGAAATCGCGAGCGGGCAGACGTAGCGTAAGAGAATTCGGCACACGCCGGCGACGCGCGCCGGCGTGACGCCGAGTTCGGCGGCAAACGTTGCCCGGTCCAAACGCCAGCCGATGAACACGCAGGTCAGCAGCGCGCCGACCGGCAACATGACATTGCCGGCAACGAAGTCGACCACCTCGAAGAATGTTTTGCCGGCGAATATCGGTATACCTTCGAGCGGGTGCCAGCCGGCTATTACGTTGAACGACAGCACCGAGCCGACGCCGGCAAGCCACACGGCTAGCGCACTGGTGGCCGCTGCCTGCGCGCGTCGCATGCCGCGCGCTTGCAGCCATGCGACCACCGGCTCAATGCCTGCGAGGGTCGGCGTGAGTGCCGCGAAAATCAGCAACAGAAAAAAAACGGTGCCGATCCAGCGGCCGCCGGGCATGAGCGCGAATGCGGCGGGTAGTACATCAAACACCAGGGTGGGCCCTCCCGCGGGATTCATGCCAAAGCGAAAAACCAAGGGAAACACCAGGATCGTGGCCAACAGCGAGACCGCCAGGATCGAACCGCTGACCACCAGTGCGGGACGGAGGAGCGGCGCGCGGCGCGGCATGTAGGATCCATAGGCCAACATCATGGCCATCCCAACGCCCGTGGCATAAAAGGCCTGGCCTATTGCCGCCAGGACGACCTTGGGAGACACCGCGCTCCAGTGGGGAGCGAATACGAAATGAACGGTCTGCGACACATCGCCGGTGGCGAGAGAGTAAGCGTCGAGCAGCAGCAGCAACAGCAGCAGCGCCGGCGCGCGGATCCGGCTCGCGAGTTCGATGCCGGGCCCGAGACCACGGCCGGAGATGAAGGCGACCAACCCCAGGAATGACAATTGCCAACCCATCAGCTGCCACGGGTTGGCCAGAAAATGCTGCCACTCGCTTTGCAGTCCCGTTCGCGACAAACCCGCGAACGCGCCCACGCCGCATTTCCAAGTGTAGGCGACCACCCACCCCGCGACGATCGTGTAGTAGGAGCAGATCAAAAACGCAGCGGCCGTGCCGAGCTGACCAATGAGATTCCAACGCCTCGAGCGGCCGAGGCTGACTGCCATCGCTCCTGCGGCGTCGCTCGGGGCGAGACCGGCGTAACGCCCGATCATGTACTCGGCGATGAGCAGGGGCGTGGCAATGAACAGGCAGGCGAGCACGAACAGGCCGATGAAAGCGCCGCCGCCGAGCGTCCCCGCCAAGTAGGGGAATCGCCAAATGCTGCCGAGACCCACCGCCGCCCCGATGGTTCCGAGATAGACCGCGAGCTGAGACGACCAGACTGGCGCGGCATCCGATCTTGAACGCAATGCAGCGGGCTGATGCATCAATCGGCGGATACCGTGCGCCCGGCCGCCCAGGCGCGCAGGGCGGCGACCTTTTCTCCCATGACGACGGCGAGCGGCCGCGTCGTCTGCATTTCCTGCGCGATCAACGCGGGCGTGACGGGCTCGCCGGCTGCGTGCGCGCTGTAGAGCGCGGCGACGACCGCCTGTTCAATCTCCGCGCCCGAGAATTTTTCGCAGCGGCTGGCGAGCGCCGCGAGCTCTGCGGGATTCAATGCAAGCCCGCGCCTGTGCGTGTGAATGGCGATAATTTCCGCGCGCGCAGCAGGATTCGGAAGGTCGACGAAGAAAATCTCGTCGAACCTACCCTTGCGGATCAATTCCGGCGGCAGCGTCGTGATGTCATTCGCGGTCGCCACCACGAAGATTCGCGAGCGTTGCTCGGCGAGCCAGGTGAGAAAAGTGCCCAGCACGCGGCGCGACACGCCACTGTCGCCATCGCCGCCGGAGAGCGCCTTTTCGATCTCGTCGACCCAAAGCACGCAAGGCGCGAGTCCTTCCGCGGCCTGCAGCGATTCGCGCAGATTCTTCTCGGCCTCGCCCTGCCACTTGGTGTAGAGCGCGCCGAAGTCCAAGCGGACGAGAGGCACGCCGAATATCCCCGCCGCTGCCCGGGCGGCGAGGCTCTTGCCGCAGCCTTGGACGCCCAATAGGAGCACGCCTTTCGGCGGGTCGAGCTCCGGCGCGCTGCCATCGAACGCCGGTTTGCGGTTGGCTAGCCAATGCCGCAGATTCTGCATCCCGCCGACGTCCGTGAACTTCGCTGTCGCGGGTTCATATGACAAGCTGCCGCGCCGATTGAGAAGATCATACTTCGCGCTCATGACTCCCGGCATGTCCGATAGGGTGAGCGTGCCGTGGTCGAAGATGGCATGCCGGACCAGGCGCTCCGCGTCGGATGCCGTCAACCCGTTCAAATTGTCGACCAGCTTGGCCAGGGCTTCCGGCTCCAGATGCACGGGCTTGGTCGGATTCGCCGCCGTCCACTCCCGCGCGACGCGCGTGACGATCATCAGCCGCTCGTTGGCCGAGGGCATGGAGAGGCGCAGGCGCGCGGCAAGATGCTCGAGCTCTTCCGGGAGAGTCAGGTCGCAGCTCATCAACACCACGGTGCGGGCCACGCGGTCATAGTCTTGGGCGATGTCCTTCAGCAGCCGCACGTTGACCGGGTCGTTGAGGTACGGCTGAAAGTCGAGCAGCACGTAGATGCCTGCCATCGGCGTGGCTTTGAGGTGCTTGAGGACCTGGTCCGGGGCGCTGAGCGTGCGCTGCGGGCCGCCGAGATCGATGTCAATGCGCCGTAGGCCCTCGGTGACGGTCCATTGAAACACGCCCCAGCCGCGGCCCACCCGTACCTTGAGGCTCGTTTCCTGTACCAGTGCAAGTACGCGCGCCTCTTCACGGGACTCGATGACGATGAGGGCCACACGCGAGCTGAGCAAGGTTTGCAGCTCGTGGCGGGGGTCTTGTGTGACCGGCGGCGTACTCATGCGGCACGAATGTAGCAGAAGTCCATCCCGGCCCTGCAGAGCGATGGCGTTTTTGGCGTCGCGTTCACATCCTTCAGGTCAGTGCCGCGCGAAACAGTGCGAACAGACGCTCCCAATGCCGCTCTGCGGCGGGCTTGTCGTATGCCGGCCGCTGCGGGAAAGCGAAGCCATGGTGGGTGCCGGGGTAGATTTCCACCTCGGCGTTGCCGCCGTGAGTGTCGAGTTCGAAGCGCAGCTTGTCGATCATTTCTCGCGGCGCGTACTGATCGGTTTCGGCGCAGCCGAAATACAGCCGCGAGTCCGTGCGATGGATTGCCAGGTGCGGGCTATCGGGCTGATCGGTTACCAACGCGGTGCCGTAAATCGACGCCGCCGCTCGGATCTGGTCGCGATGGCGCACTGCCGCGTTGATCGCATATCGACCGCTCATACAGTAACCAACACAGCCCATCGGTCCCTTGGAAGCCGCGCCGTCCCGGCGTGCAAAGGCGAGCAGCGCGTCGGTGTCTTCCATGACCATGGGGAGGTTGAGGGTGCCCATGAGTTGCATCAGCTTCTGGCGCGTGGCCGTATGCGCCTCGCCGATGTAGGGCCCGAGCTCCTCGACGCCGGAGCGGTAGTAAAGATTCGGCAGCAGAACGTAATAACCCGCCGAGCTCAAGCGGCGCACCATATCGCGAAGTTCTTCCCGTATGCCGGGTGCGTCCATGAAGAAGATGATCGCGGGATGCGGCCCTCCGCGCTCAGGATGACAAACAAAGGTATTCATCCGCCCGTCCAGAGTGTCGATTTGAATTTGCCTTTCGATCATCTCGTCGCTCCGTCGTCAGTCCGGTCCTTTCTTCAGAAAAGAACTGTAGGCGCCGCTGGCGAAACGCGACGATTTCTCATACACGATGCCGAGAGTCAGTAATTCGGCGGATTCGAACTCTGCCGCGTGCTGCGCCTCCTCGGAAACTGGTTCCGTTTGGCCAGACTACGCGCCATGCGAATCACCTCCAGGCTGCGGTCACGCAGGTTGTGAGCCTTTTCGGCGTCCACAATCGGCCATCTTCGCCGCGCACGACGATCAACGGATCCAAGAAAGCCGCGGTCTCGTCGATTTTAGATGCCAGCCGTTTCGCATGCGTGGGTGAAAGATCGCGCTGAAAAGGGGTCGGCTGGACGGCGTGGAGAGGCAATGAGGCAAGCACCAGCGGCCGTCCGCCCAAAGGTTCGCGATACGCTCCGATGAGCGCGCTGCGGCGCGGCGCCAACTTGCCGCGTGCACGCTTGGCGGTCGACTTGCGGGCGCGGCTGATTGCTGACTTCGCTGTTGCGGTTCCCATGTGACGATACGGTGCTCCGACAGGGTACGAATTTCAATTGCAGAAATGCATGCGACACCGTTATATAGTCGGGCTGTGGGATCAGAGACGCATCCCCCCACAGACTTGGAGGTAGTGATGGTTACGAAAAGCGTATCCCCTGGTAAGAAGACGACGAAGCGGAAGTCGGCCGCGCCAGTCGACCTGACGGACAGCGGAGTGTTCGAAATGCTCGCGTCGGCGAGCGTCGACCCGGACGCACGGCGCCGGTTGGTGGCGGCCGAAGCCTATTTCATCGCGGAACGGCGCGGATTTGCCGCCGGCAACGAAGTGGAAGACTGGGTGACCGCCGAAGCGGTGGTTGACTCGCGGCTACAGCAAATGAAGGTCGCTTAGCGGAGCTGATCCGCCTTACGTGACGCCGAGCCCTCATACGTACCGCTGAACGTCATGGTGAGATTCGGGCTGAGCAGTGCCGTCGCGAACGCTGCGGATGACGATGGGACCGTGCAGCAGTTCCGCGCTCGTCAGCGATTGCAGGCTTTCGACGCTCGCCACCCGATCGCCGGCCGGCGCGATCACGAGGGAGGCGAAACTGTGCACCGCGGGCGCCGTGGACGGCGCTGCCGTCGGCGCGGCATGTCCGGTTGGCGCCAGCATCGCGCCAAGCAAGAACGCATGCATTTTCATTCGCGCCACGCCGGGAACACCGGCCAGCCGTGATACGCCTCGAAATCGTGATTCGGCCACAACTCCGCCGTCTCGGACCTCGACATGGCATTGAGTCGGCGAATGCTCGCTATGGCGAGAGTCGCGTTGTCTTGCCAGCAGAAGCCGGGCGCCACCTCATCGGTCAGATTCTCGCGCAGATCCGCCGCATCTCCGCACAGGATGACGGGTCGCCCCTTCGGCATTTCGATGAATAAGGACATGTGCCCCGCGGTGTGGCCGGGCGTATTGATCGCCTGAACCCCCGGTGCGACCTGGTATTCACCGGCCTGCATTTTCCACTCCGCGGCGCCGGCCACTTCGTCCTCGAACACACCGCCGTCGAGCTTCGAGCGGGCGGCCGCGACTTCGTCGCGATGCACGTGCACTTCGCACCCCGGCAGGTCGCACAGGCCCCCCGCATGATCCCAGTGAAGGTGTCCGAGAAAAATGACGTCGATATCGGCCGGAGCCAGCCCGAGCTTGCCGAGATAGCGGGGAATCCGCTGCTCTTCCGACATTTGCGGAGGTTCGAACCGCGGGCGCTTGGGGTCAAAGAATTTCGCGCGCAGCGCTGGAGTGGCTATCTTTCGATAATCGCAGCCAACGTCATAAAGGATTCGTCCATTGGACGTTTCGATGAGGTACGCGAGGATGGGCGCGTCGATGAACTCACCGTGGCCACGGTTTCGGGTCGAGACGACCTTCTCGTAGCGCTGGGTGGCGGTCAGCAGCGGCCACATGCGGATTGCGCCAGACATGGGCCGTGAATGTACTTGTTTTCGGTTACCAAAGATAACTCGCCGACAGCACGAGGACGCGCTGCGTGCGCCGCTCCGGGATGGGACTCACGTCCGGGCTGCCCTTCAGCCGGCTGAGCGCACTGTCCAGATTGAGCAGCCAGTGGTCCGCGAGGAACCGCGTGGCGCTGAAACCCACGCCGACAGCGTCGGTGCCGGCATGAGGATCGAAGGCCGGATGTCCCGAGGCCAGCGACTGCGCCGGCGTGACGCCGAATTCGCTTTGCAGGTAGCGATGCGTCGCCAGCGTGATGGATGGACCGGCAAACATGACGAATTTCTTCGAACTGCCGGGAAGAGGCATGTAGACGCCGACGTCGCCGACGGTGCCGTTGGCGCCGCCCACCAGCTGGCGCACATCGGTGCGCAGGATCAGCGGAAACTTTCTCGAGAGCACCAAAGAAGCGAACAATTTTGCCGCGGGCGCCGGCGCTATGTCGCCCATGCCGTGCAGGTTGGTGATGTCATCCTTGACGCGCCGGCCGAAGTCGTAGCCGATCGCGGCGCCCACTCGGTAGTGGTCGCCGCGCAGGAAGTTGTAGCCGATGCCTTCACCGGTGCTCACGAAAGCGATGTCGCGGTATTGAATATTGACGACCGGGCCGCCCTGCAGCCGGTACGCCCGTGAGCCGTCGTACACCGGCTGCACCTCCGCCGCCGTGCCGACAATGCGGCGCCACTCCGGCAGATCGGGTTCGAATAACCGGGCCAGGATGATGCCGCCGGAATACTGCCATTCCTGCAGCGGCGAGGGCGTCTGGGACCATGCCGAGTGGGCGCAAACCCACAGCAGGGTCAGACAGGCGAGCTGACGTTTGATGATCTCGGCTCCGCGGGCTGAGTCTGGCTCCCGGACCTCATTGGCGCGGCGAACTCGGTGCGGGGGACGGCTGCGGTTTGGCGGTTCGGGTCCTCGGTGCGGCGGTCTTTGGTGCGGCGCCGCGTAGTTTTGGACGCTGCGGCCGGTTCTACGGCCGAAAGCCGGCGTTCGGCCTCCAGCCAATCCTCCTGCGCCGTCCGGTCGGGGCGGCCGCGCCGATCCCAAATTTGGTAGGCCAATTCTCGAATTGTCCGATAATCGCGCTGCATGGCGACACGGTAATTCGCGTCCCTGCTTCGGGGTAGACGGAAGGACCGGGTCTCGAAGTCAGTCCAATCCTACAAGGCGCGACTTCATTTCTCACCGCCCACCGTGAGCTGAAACTGGCCGCTCTGAAATTTGTCGTACCAGGTGCCCGACACGACGCCGTTGACCAGCCGCCCCTGCGATGTGACCTGAGTGTTCGTCGACCCGTCCGGGTATCTCCTTTGAATGCCCCCGCTGATGCCAAGATGGGAGATCGCGGTGCTGACGATGTTGTTCGGGTCGGCGGAATTGATGGTTCCATGGCTGCGATCGCCATACTCATTGGTGGAATCGACGGTCCCGTCCTTATTGATGGTCCAGGTCCCCGGGAACACCCGTCCGGGGATCAAGTTGGTGGTGATGAAGCCGCGGTACGGACCGCCCGGCTTCACGGCAACAGCCGGTGCCGCTTCGGGCGGTGCGGCGGGTTTCGCGGCGCTGCGCGACAGCTTGCGGGTCATCATCTCAGCTTCGGCGACGTGCAAGCCCTTGGGAAAGCTTTTGGTATAGCTCGCGAAGTCGGACGCATCCGTGCTGCCCTTGATGCCGAGCCAGTACGACTCATCGAGTTCGGCAGACGTCGGGACATGAATTGCCGAGGCGGGCGGCGCCGGGTTGCCGGCGGCGGCAGCGCCGGGGGCGCCCGGGCGAAAATAGAATTTACCCAGCGACTGATCGTATAAGGCCGGCACCTGCTCATGACCCACCCCGTGGGCGAGTTCGACGACATCGCTCTGCACGTCCTTCAGCAGCGTACCTGCGGGCACCCCGGGCTTGCGCATCTCTTCGATGAGTACGCGGGTAAACACGCCGTTGGGATTCGTATCGTGCGGCCCGAGATTGTCCAACGCCGCCTGCCCGGCGCCGGCAGAGTACATGATCATTTGGCCGGTGGCGGGCGTCACGGGTACCAAGCCGCGGCCGCCGATCGCCCGGCCGGCTTCCTTGAACGGATTGCTGCGGCAGGCGTCGATGATGGCGAGTGAAAAGCGCGCCTTCTGGTCGGTCAGGTCGTCGAGAATGCGCTGCAACGGAACGGCGTCGTCCGCCACCTGCGCCTCGCTGTCCGCGGTGATGTCGACTGGGATCAGGTAATTCGTGCCGCCGAATTGCACGCCGTGGCCGGAGAAATAAAACACGACTTCATCGCCCCCCGCAACCTGCGCCTTGAAGTCGCGCAGCGCGGACTTCATCGCTTTTTGGGTGAGGTCTTGCTTCAGCGTCACGTCGAAACCGACTGCTTTCAACTCGGCGGAGATCGCCTTCGCGTCCGCGCGCGCGTTCTTGAGAGGCTGCACGTTCTGGTAGCTGTCATTGCCGATCACCAGGGCGAGGCGCCGCGCCTGGGCGGGCGCTGCGACGGTCAATCCAACCAGGAGCAGCGCCACCAACCCGGCGCAGACGAACGAAGGTCGCATTACGCTGCTCATCCTACGCACCCTGATGGTGGCGCTCGAACAGGAACTCCGCCGCAGCGAGGTCGGCAGGCGCCACGCCCACTGATTTGAAAACCGTCCGGCGCGGCCGCGGCGTGAGGGGGCCTGATGCGATCAATCCACTGAGCGTGGCAACGGCGCTTCGCGCCATGACCCCGCGCCCGAGGGGTTGCGACAAATCGCCGCTCTCCTCGAGTGCGGCAAGCGTGTCGACGACAATGAACGCTTCCCGCATGCAGGCATCGTCTGCTTCCCGCATGGTCGGTTTGAAGCTCCCCACCAAGTCCAAATGGCAATCGGCTTTGAGCCAGTCGCCACGGACCAGAGCGTGCTCGGCCAGCGTGGCGCAGCTGATCACATCCGCCGACTGCACAGCGGCTTCCAGGTCTTTCGCGGTGCTGACGGGCCATCCCCGCGCATCGAGGTCGCGCGCCACCGCCGCCGCCTTGTGCGAATCCCTGCCCCAGACGAGGATGGACTCGTAGCGGCGCACGGAGCGATGGCCTTCGACGAGATAGCGCGACAGAGCGCCCGTGCCCACCATCAGCAGCACCGCGGGTGTCGCCGGCGCGAGGAGATCGGCCGCCAGCGCCGACACGGCCGCCGTGCGAAACACGGTCAGCGCCGGTCCGTCGATCCATGCGCAGGGTTCCCCGGTCAGCCCGGACAGCAACACATAGGCAGCGTTCACCGATGGCAAGCCCTGCGCGGCATTGCGCGGAAATACCGTGACGATTTTCACTCCGATAGCGCCCTGCGGCCGCCACGCCGGCATCAGCAGCAAGGTGCGCGGCTGGTCCTGCGGCTCGAGATCATAGTGAGCACGCGGCGGACTGTGGGCGTTCGACGCAAATGCCCGGCGCAGCGGTTCCACCAGGCTGCCGACGCTCGCCAAACGATGCACGGTCTCGCAGTCGATATGGATCATGACGAAATCATAGCCTAGCCGATGACATTCGCTTCGCGGAGCGGCCGGTTCTTGGCAATCCTCGCGATCGAGAGCGGCGACAAATCCAGGGTCGTAAAGCGTCCGTACAGAACCAGCTCCGCGATGCCGCGGCCGACGATGGGCGCTTGCTGCATGCCATGACCTGAGAATCCGTTCATGAACAGAAGGTTCTCGACTGCCTCATGCGCACCCAAAATGGCGTTGTGGTCAAAGGTATTCATCTCAAAGTAGCCGGCCCACGCCCGTTCCAGCCTGGCTGCTTCGAACCCAGGAATGCGATGGGCGAGCGCCGGCCATAGCCGGCTCTCGAAGGCGTCGTAGTCCGGCTGCAGCGGCAGATCGTCGCCCTCGTCGTCCGGCGCGAGTCCGGCAATGAATGTGCCGCCCTCAGGTCGAATCCAAAATCCCGTCGGATCGATGGTTAGCGGGAAGGGCGTCATACGAACGGGGCAGGAGATGACGTACACCGTACGTCGCCGCGCAAATACGGGCAGCTCCACGCCGGCCATGGCGGCCACTTGCCGCGCCTGCGGTCCTGCCGCATTGACGACGTGACTGCAGCGGATCCGCGAGCCATCGGACAAGATCACCTCGGCGACGCGCTTGCCGTCGAGTGCGAGTTCGTGCGCCGCTGCTTTCACGTAGCGCGCACCCTGCCAGCGCGCCTTGCGCGCGAATGCCGTCAACAGTGCGTAACCGTCGAACCAGCCTTCACCGCTCAAGCCCAAAGATCCCACCGACAAATCGGCCGTGTTGAGCCACCCGAAGCTCTGTCCGAGAGCGGCCTGATCCAACAGCGCCACATCGGAGCCGCAGGCCTTGTGCAGCGCATGGATACTGCGAAGATGCGCAGCGCCGGCGGGTCCCGCCAGGTAAAGGTACCCATGCTCGCGCAGCGAGAGGTCCGGCCGTTCGTCGGCGACACGCAGCTCCTCGGGGGCATTGCGCAGAAACGCGATACTTGCTTGCGAGATGCGTACGTTGATGGGCGTCGAGAATTGCTGGCGGATGGAAGCGGCCGACAGGGCAGAGGAGGCACGGGCGTACGTTGGGTCGCGCTCGACGACGGTGACCGCCGCCTTGGGGTCGAGCCGCGTCAGCCAGTAGGCGAGCGCGGAACCCATGACACCGCCGCCGATGACGACGATTTGATCACTCATCCGCGATGATAACTGCGCGCGGCGCAAAGGCGGAAGCGGCGCAGCGTTGCCGGCGACCCCCGTTGCGAGGAACGCGAGGGCCGGCACCACCCGACTGCGAAGTGGTTCTCACCTTGGCCACGTGGCGCCCGGGTCTTACAAGGTCACGGCCCTCCACCGCATCCAAAATGTGATCCAAGGCGTCTCGCAAATTCCTCATTTCCATGAGGATCTTGCATAAGCCGCGACGCGTCGGTGGGTGTCGCGAGTGCTGTGGAATCGCAGTGCAGCAAAATTGAAGTGAATGATTCACGGAGGGTATTGGTGCAGACCGCAACCAGAAAAAGTCAGGCCGCCGCGTCGCAATCCGCGGAGCCTAACTCAGCTCACACGGCCAAAAGAGCCAAGCTCTCGGTACTGCTCGTCACCGGCGACGACCTGCTGTGGCCGCAGATCGGTGCGCACTTAAACAGCGATATGATCCTCAAGCAGGTCGACTCCGTCAACGAGCTGCTCACTACGACCCCGGCGGGACAACCTGCCATCGTCTTATGGGATGCACGCGGTCAAACGGACGCCGCCACGGTGCTGTCCCGCCTGCAGCTGCATTCGCAGTGTTTTGCGGTGGTCGCGCTGGACGACCCAGGAAGCGCGGCGGCGTGGACGAATCCGATTGCCCTGCGGCAAATCATTGCGCAGGTCGCGATACCCGTGTTTCCCGACGAACTGCAGGCGGCAATCGACAGCGGGCGCGAAGAAGTGTCCGCGCGAACGGCGCTGCTCGGCGGCGACGGGATGCACGGCGCGGCCTGCCCCGGCGCAGCGGCGCACGGCGGGGCCATGCGCCCCATCCCAGCGGATGCGCGCCAGTCTCCGTGGCTTCCGGCGGCCATCATCGCGGGGGTGCTCATTGCCTCGGTCGGTGCATTCTTGCTGGTCCGCCACAACGACGGGACGGTCAAGCCGACGCCGGCGGCGAGTCCGATAGCGGCGCCGCAACCGGCCGGCAAAGCGTCCGCCGCGGCCGACGAGAAGGTCGACCTGCTCATCGAAAAAGCGCAGCAGGCGATGTTGGAGCGGCATTTCATCGATCCGGCGGACTCGAGCGCGCTGGCCTTGTACCGGCGTGCATTGGTCCTCGATCCCGATAACGGCGAGGCGCACCAAGGCCTGCAGCGGCTGGCCGAGATCCTGATCACGCGCGTGCAGTCCGCCTTGGACGAGCGCAAGTTCGACATCGCCCTGCAGTCGCTCGAGAGCGCACGCAGCATCAATCCCGCCGATGGCCGGCT
>CAAGKR010015513.1_pt1 | contig 14345 bp, 12 predicted proteins | sample 2556971 | NCBI WGS metagenome assembly CAAGKR01 (sample SAMEA5207829, study PRJEB30636) | soil metagenome | biome: forest; feature: boreal; material: soil | place: USA | collected 2011-09 | depth 1 m | reverse complement strand
GGCGGGGGGGGCGCCCCCCCGCCCCCCTGGGGCGGGGGGGGTGGGGCCGGTCTCCCCCCCGCCGGCGGCGGGACACCGCGGTCGAGAGCGATCGCGACGCAGACCAGGATGGCCGCAGTGACGGCCAGGACCGAGTAGCCTGTCAGGTCATGCCAGGCGCCCTCAATGTTGACGCCGCCGTTGACGAGCAGCGTCAGGGTCAGGGAGCGGATGAAGTTCATCCCGAGCGCGAGGGGAGCGGAGAGGGCGACCACCAGGACCCGCGCCCATGGCCGGCGGGTCAGCGCCGCCGAGAAAAGAACGCCCGCAAACACGCACGCGACGAGGCTGCGCACGCCGCTGCACGCCTCCTCGATGCCCACCGTCCCGCGCGCCAGCATGATGATGTTGCCCTCCCTGTGGGCCGCGATCCCGAGCATGTCGAGCGTGCCCACGACCCCGCCCGAGACCCATAGCTGCAGGGCCGACGTCAGCCGCGAGTAGGTTCCGGGCGGAATGGGGGAGCTCAGCGGCCAAAGCACCGCGGCCGCGAGACAGGCCCAGCTGAAGGGGACCAGGGCCACGCGCCGGTCGGCGAACGCCGCGATGGCCGCGCAGCCGAGGAGCGCGAAGGAGCAGGCCAGCGTGAAATCCACGAGGGGGCTCGTCCAGTCAAGGGTGACGGCAAAGAGGCCTGCCGCCCAGAGGCCCGCCACGGCCGCTGCGCCAAGGCCCGCGGCGAGGATCGTGGCTGTCCGGCCGCGCAGGGCGGTGCGCTCATCGGGACGGGGGCAGAGGTAAACCAGCAACCCGCATGCGATCGGCGCTAGGAACCCGTGGGAAAGGTCGGGGTCGTGGGACCACTCCGGCCACAGGTGCAGCACGAGCGCGGCGGCGAGGATCGCCAATGCCGCAAGGTTGATCTTCGCCGCGGTCGTCAGCCGATGGGGGGCCTCGCTGCCAGTCACCCAGGCATGCTGGCCGGCCCCCTTCCGGCGCGCAACGGCCAAAAAATACTGGCGGGACCGCTGGACATGGGTAGATTTTGGCGCGATGGCCACCCATGGACTCCCAACGAAGCTGACAGGCGCGCGGCTCCCCGGCATTCTCATCCTCTCGGCGCTGGCCGCCTTCGCGCCGATGACCGCGCGCTCGGCCGCCGCCGTCGGCCAGCCGGCCCCGGATTTCAGCCTCACCGACATCGACGGGCACGCCCGCAGGCTTTCCGACTACCGGGGAAGGACCGTCGTCCTCGAGTGGACCAACCCGGAGTGCCCGATCGTGGGAAAGCACTACCGAAGCGGCAATATGCCCGCGCTGCAGAGATCGGCCACGAGCGAGGGTGTCGTGTGGCTTTCAATCAACTCGGGCCATGCCGGTTCGCAGGGCGACTACGAACCCGCGCAGGTGAAGGGTTGGCTCAGCTCGATGGGCGCCGCCCCCACCGCATACATGCGGGACCTGGACGGCCGCGTCGGGCAGCTCTACGGGGCGAGAGCGACGCCCAACATGTTCGTCATCGCGGCCGACGGCACGCTGGTCTACGCCGGAGCGATCGACAGCATCGCCTCGTCGGATCCCTCCGATATCCCCCGCGCCACCAATTACGTCAGGGCTGCGCTCGACTCGCTGAAGCAGGGGCGCCCGGTCGCCGTGGCATCGAGCCGTCCCTACGGCTGCGCGGTCAAATATTGACCGGCGGGGCTCCTACACCGTGACGGCGAAGAGCTCCGGGTGCATCTCGCCCTCGGCGACCTTGTTCACGGTGCCCGTCATCTCGATCGAGAAATCGTCGCCGATCTCGATGTCGATCGTGCCCCCCGGCATCCGGACGGCAACCGAGCGGTCCACGAGGCCCAGCCTGTGCGCCACGGCGGCGGCGGCGCTCGAGCTCGTTCCCGACGCCAGCGTGTAGCCCGCGCCGCGCTCCCAGATCTCTATCTGGATGCTGGAGCGGTCGATCGCCCTCATGAACTGGACGTTGGTCCTGTTTGGGAAAAGGGGATGGACCTCAATGTCGGGGCCGTAGCGCCTTGCGAGCTCGGGCGACGGCTCGTCGACCGCGATGACGCAGTGCGGGTTGCCTATCGTCGCGGCGCTAAACGTGAACGCGCGGCCCTGCGCCTCGATCGATTCGCCGATCACCTCCCGCGCCGGCCCGGCCACCGGAATCTTGCGGCTGTCGAAGCTCACCTGGCCCATGGCCACGGTTATCAGCCCTCCGCCCTGCCCTATGACGGACTTGACGACACCCCCGGGCGTCTCCACCGCGAACGACTGCGCGTTCACCCGCGCCTGGTCGAACAGGTAGCGCGAGAATATCCTGAGCCCGTTGCCCGACTTCTCCGCCTCGGAGCCGTCGGGGTTGAAGATGCGCAGGCCGAAGTCGGCCCGCGTCGAGGGAAGGGGCCCCCACAGTATCCCGTCCGACCCGATGCCGAAGTTCCGGTGGCAGATGACGCGGATGTGGGCGTCGCTCGGCCTCGTCCAGGACGGATAGTCGGCCGGGTCGAGCACGATGTAGTCGTTGCCGAGGGCATGGTACTTATGGAACCGCATGCTACCTGCTCTCCTCAAGGATCGGGTGCTCGGAGTAGCCGAAGAGGCCCCGGCGCCTGATCGCGGCGGCGACGAGCTTGGGCACCATCTCCTCCCAGCTCCCGTCCTTCTCCTTGATGCGGCGAAGGACGTCGCGCGACAATATGTTCAGTATGTCGGGGTCGAACCCGACGATGCACTCGATGTATTGGTTCTGGAGCAGGTGGGCGTACAGGTTGGCGAGGTGATCGACGATCCTCACGTTCTTGGCGGTGATGAGGTCCCCGCCGGCCAGCGCGCTGCCCTGGGCCCCGTGCCATTCGCCGTCCTGGGCGACATACTGCTCATACGCGTCCTTGCGCATCGGGTAGACGTAGAGCTTCACCGAGTTGCGGAAAAGCCGCCCGAACGACTCGAGGATCCCTCCCTCGAGGTTCTCGTAGTACTTCTCGTTGAAGATCTCGAGCAGGTTGTTGATCCCCATCGCGACGCCGATCATCTCCTTCGTGTAGCGGCGGAAGTAGGATGTCAGGCGGTAATACTCCGAGTAGTTCGAGATGAGGACGGTGAAGCCTATGTCGCCCAGCAGGTCGACCCTGGACAGGAAGTCCTGCGCGTCGAGCGCGCCCGCGGCGAGGAGGTTGTTCATCGTGATCTCCATCAGGATCACCATGTCCTTCCCCGAGACGAGCGGCTCCTGCGAGAACTGCACCGTCGCGCAGTTGAGCATGTCGACGTTCACCTGCGTCACGGGCCGGAAGCTGCCCCTCTCGACGAGGATCGCCTTCTTGTGCAGGACCTCGGACGGCTGGAGGACGTCGCCGTTCTGGCCGAACATGACCGCGTTCGTGAGGCCGAACTTGACGAGGAAGAGCGACATCAGCCGGTTGTCCACGCTCTCGAACGCGGGGCCCGAAAACCGGAGCATGTCGATCTCAATCCGGTCGCTCGCGAGGTTGTCGCGGAACGACTCGATCAGCTTTCCCAGGTCGTTCCGGTAATAGAGGGCCCCGTAGATGAGGTTCACGCCGACAATTCCCAGGGCCTGCGCCTGGAGCACCGCCTCCTTGTCCCACATCCGCGCGTGCAGGACGATCTCGCTCGGCTCGCCCTTCGGGCCCGTCTGGAACCTGAAGCCGAGCCACCCGTGCGCCTCGTTGCTGCCCTGGTAGCTGCTTGTCGCCACGGTGTCCGCGAAGACAAAGAAATTCGTCCGGTTGCCCCGCGTGTCCGAGAGCCGCTCGACGAGGAGCTGGTACTCATGGTCGAGCATCAGCTTCAGGCGCTCGCGCGAGACGTATCGAGGCGCCTTTCCGTAGATGGCGTCGCTGAACACCATGTCGTACGCGGAGATCGACTTGGCGATCGTCCCCGACGCCCCGCCGGCCTGGAAGAACTCGCGCGCGACCTCCTGGCCGGCTCCGATCTCCGCAAACGTCCCGTACTTGGACGCGTCGAGGTTGATCGTGAGCGCCTTCTGAATCGTCGTCAGGAGTTCCTTTTGCTCGTCCATGGCCGCCACATTGGCCCCGGTCCCATGGGGTTGCAACCCGTTCCTGTGTAACTTCTCCGGTTCGACCGTTTCGGCTGGTGGAAGGGCCGAAACAGGCTAGTTTCCTGTTACCAATGAAGAATTTCATCACCTCCATGCTCGGAGCCCTGGTCGCCCTTGTGGTCTTCTCCACCGGCGCCGTCCTCGTTTTCATCGGGTTCATCGGAGCCATAGTGGCGATGGGCCAGCAGAAGAAGGCCCCCGAGGTTGTGCCAGGGTCGTATCTTGTGTTCGACCTGTCCTCCAACATCACCGATGCGCCGCCGCCGGTGGACCTGGGGGAGTTTTCGACCGGCAGGAACGACGTCATGCAGCTGCGCTCCATAACAAGGGCCCTCAGCTACGCCGCCCACGACAGCAGGATCCGCGGCGTGCTTCTCCTGGGCAACCTGTCCCCGCAGCTCTACGGCTCCGGCTACGCGGCCCTGCGGGAGGTCCGGACCGCCCTGAGCGACTTCCGGGCCTCCGGAAAGCCCGTGCTGGCCTACCTCGACTATGCGACGACGAAGGATTTCTACCTCGCCTCGGTGGCGAACGAGGTCTCCATCGACCCCTATGGGATGATCCTCATGCCGGGCCTCGCGAGCCAGCCGGTCTTCTACGCCGGGGCCTTCGAGAAGTACGGCATTGGCGTCCAGGTGACGCGCGTGGGGAAATACAAGTCGTATGTCGAGCCGTTCACGAGGACGGACATGAGCCCTGAGAACCGGGAGCAGCTTCAGAAGCTGCTGGACGACCTCTGGGGCAGCCTGGTCTCCGACATCGGCCGGTCCCGCGGCGTCTCCACCGACTCGATCCAGGCGACCGTCGATGCGGAGGGGATCATCAAGCCCGCGGTCGCCGTCAAGGCGCACCTGGTCGACCGGGTGGCCTACCGCGACGAGATCATCGACCGCCTCAAGAAGGAGACGGGGGTCACCTCGCCGACGGAATCCTTCAGGCAGGTCCAGCTCAGTACGTATGCGAGGACCGCCGTCCACGCGCCCGTCACTTCGGGCTTTGGGCAGGTTGCGGTCGTTTATGCGGAGGGCGACATCGTCGAGGGGGAGGGAGACTCCTCGGAGATCGGCGGCGCTAAGTTCGCCCGAGAGATCAGGGCGCTGCGCGAGGACTCGTCGGTCAAGGCGATCGTGCTGCGCGTGAACAGCCCCGGCGGGAGCGCCACGGCCGCGGAGACGATTCAGCGCGAGCTCCGCCTCGCCCACAGGGCCAAGCCCGTCATCGTCTCGATGGGATCCTACGCCGCGTCGGGCGGATACTGGATCTCAGCCTACGGGGACCGGATTTTCGCGGAGCCGACGACCATCACGGGGTCGATCGGCGTTTTCGGCATACAGTTCGACCTCCAGAAGTTCGCGAACGAGCACGGCATCACCTTTGACAGCGTGAAGACCGGCAAGTTCGCGGACGCGCTCACGATCGAGAGGCCCAAGACGGACGAGGAGATGGCCGTGTTCCAGAGGATGGTGGACTGGATCTACAGCCAGTTCGTGGCGAAGGTCGCCGAGGGCCGGAAGCTGAAGCCGAGCTTCGTCGAGGAGATCGCGCAGGGCCGGGTCTGGTCCGGCGTCGAGGCGAAGAAGCTCGGTCTCGTGGACGAGATCGGCAGCCTCAGCGACGCGATCAGGTATGCGGGCGCGCAGGCGAACCTCGGGACGTCATTCAAGGTCGTGGAATACCCGAGGTCGAAGAACCTCTCCGAGGCGCTGGCGCAGATGTTTGGAAAATATGCGCCCGCGAGCCTGCGCCTGCAATCGACGGGCCTGCTGGGGCAGATCGTCGGGCAGCTTGAGTCGCAATTCGCGCGGCTGCGCGCGCTCAACGACTCGCGCGGGATCTACGCCAGGATGCCGATGGACATCGCGATCCACTGAGCGGGCAGACCTTCGCGCCATGACACAACGGATGTCGAGGGATTGCCCGGCCACGGCCATACCTGCGGGCCATCCGGCAACCCTGGCGGCAGGCGAGGAGGTCGCCATCGTCCAGACGCTCGGCGGCAACGTCACGGTTCGGACGGACCGCGGGCTGTTCCGGATCGACAGCGACCACGCCTCCTCGATCGAGGGCTTCGCCCTCGCCGCCGACGAGGGGGCGGCCCCAACCGGCGACTTCAACGAGAAGGCCGTGTGGGACGCGATGAGGACCTGCTTTGACCCGGAAATACCGGTCAACATCGTCGACCTGGGCCTTGTCTATGACCTATCGATCGAGAGGACGCCCTCCGGGGCGAACGCGGTCGATGTCAAGATGACCCTCACCGCCCCGGGATGCGGCATGGGACCCGTGATCGCCGAGGACGCCAGGAGGAAAATTGCGGCGCTTCCAAGCGTCGAGCGGGCCAAGGTTCATATCGTCTGGGATCCCGTCTGGAACCCGCGCATGATTTCCGAGGAGGGGCGCCGCGCGCTCGGCCTTGAATAGGCTCCGGGCCGGCCTTGACGTCCCTCAACCCCTGCAAGCCAACCAGCGAAACAAACACGAAAACATGAAGAGAATACCGCTCCTCGCCCTCTGCCTCCTTCTCATCCCGCGCCTTTGGGCGGCGGACCCCGCCCCGGCGCCGGACGAAGCCCAGTTGGAGCTGGCGCGCCAAGTCATCAAGTCCATGCATGCCGACCGGATGTTCGACCAGATGTCCGCCCAGATGCAGAAAATGGCCGCCCAGACCCTGAACCTCAACTCGGCGAACATGACGCCCCAGCAGAAGGCGGCTGCGGAGAAGGTCTCCAGCCAGGTCATGGCGCTCTCGATGGAATCAGCCAAGAACCTGCTGGCCAACATGGACGTCATTTACGCGGAGGTCTACTCGCCGGCCGAGCTTCGGGCCATGAAGGCCTTCTTCGAGTCGCCCGAGGGCGTGTCAATGCTCCAGAAGCAGCCCCAGATCATGCAGAAGATGATGCCTTACGTCCAGGGCATGCAGAAGGACCTGATGCCGAAGATCCAGAAGATCACCGAGGACGCGCGCGCCGAGGAGCAGGCCGCGGCGGCCGCTCCGACGACCCAGCCCGCCAAGCCGTAGGTTTCCGCGCAAAGTCGAAAACGTCCTAGGCGGTGACGGTCTCGAGCGAACAGCCGTCCGCGTCCTCGGCGGGAGTCTCGCAGTTGGGCCGCGCTATGACGCCGGGATAGGGCTCCGGCGCGAACTCGCCGTCCGGCCGCGCGAGGAGATGCCGGTCGCAGATCTCGAAGAGCCCGAGCTCGGTGTCCGCGCGGCGCATGTCGCGCAGGAACGCGCCCTCCGTGTCGACGCCCTGGCCGACGAAGTTGAGGTACTTCTTCATCTTGTTGACGTGCGCCCGCTCCGGGATCGCGGGGTCCCGGGTCGACCGGTAGAGCCGGTCGATGTATTCGCGGACGTCGGAAAGGGAGATCCTGGACTGGGGAAGTCCCGCAAACCGGTCCCGGCACTGGCGGAAGATCCAGGGGTTGCGGATCGCGTGGCGCCCGATCATCACGCCCGCGGCCCCGGTGCCGCGGATGATCTCGGCCGCCCTGGAAGCGGAGGTCACGTTGCCGTTTGCCAGCACGGGGCAGCGCGAGCGCGCCGCCGCGCGGGCGATCCAGTCGTAGTGCACCTCGCTTCGGTACATCTCGCGCACCGTGCGCCCGTGAACCGTCAGCAGGTCGATCCGGCTCGCATCCACCAAATCGAGTATCCGGTCGAAATTCGCGCCGTCCTCGAAGCCGATCCGCATCTTCACGGTGAGGAGGCCCGGGACGGCCTCCCTGAGCGCCGCAAGGATGGCCCCGATCCTCTCGGGATCCCGCAGGAGGCCGCCGCCGACGTTCTTCTTGTAGACCTTCGGGGCGGGGCAGCCGAGGTTGACGTCGATTCCCGCGACATTGTGCTGCGCGAGCGCCGCGGCCGTCCGGATCAAGTGGGGGATATCCTCGCCGATCAGCTGGGCGAACACGGGCCTTCCCGTGTCGTTCTCGTCGATGCTCCGCAGTATGTGGCGCTCCGGGCGGGACTGCGCATGCACGCGGAAGAACTCGGTGAAGAAATAATCGGGGGCCCCGTAGGCGGCGATGACCCGCATGAATGCGAGGTCGGTCACGTCCTGCATGGGCGCGAGCGCGGTCAGCGGCTGGCCCCGCGCCAGGGGCGCCGGCAATCGTCCCGCCGGGGTCAGGGCAGTTCCTCCCCGGGCTCGTCCTCGGCCTGCTGCTTGCGCACCTGCTCGAGGATCTCAGTCATGTCCTCCACCGCGTCAAAGACGGCGCGGGCGACATAGATCGGGCGCTTCTGCTGCAGGGAAAGGACGATCGAGTCGCTCGGGCGGGCGTCGATCTCGACGATCTTCGTGCCCAGCTCGTTCTCCATGGTCAGGAGTATCCGCGCGAAGAAGGTCTTGTCGCGGGCGTCGTTTATCACGATGCGCTCGAGGCGGGTTCCCAGGCCGAGCAGGATGCTTCCTATGAGGTCGTGGGTCAGGGGACGGTCCTTCTTGACGCCATCGAGGGTCATCTGGATGGCGTTTCCAACCGAGTGGTCGACGTAGATGACGAACGTCTTCTCCTCGTTCCCCAGGAAGACCGCGCAGCCATTCGGGGTGGGCATCACCCCCTTGACCGTTGCGGCTACGACGTCATTTTGCATGGTTCGGGGAGGAGGCGGGGCTGACTGCCCCCCAAGCTGACCGGCAGTCGGGAAAAGGGCAAGCGGCGCGGACGGCGCTTCTCTGCGATGCGGGAGGGGCCCCCCGCGTCGGATTGGGGGTGGCTACGGCTATCCTACACGAAGCCGAGCAGGCTGATGCCCCATGAGCGCGCCTTTTCGAGCACGGCCGGCTTGTCGAGGAGGATGACCCCCTTGGCCTCCAGGGCGGCGGAGCGGATTCCCGAGTCGCGCATCGCCTCAAGCGTCAGCATGCCGAAGCACGGCACATCGAACCGGAAGTCCTGGCGCCCCTTGACCGTTTTCACGAACAGCGCGTCGTCCCCCTTCAGGGAGCCCGCGCGCCTGAGCATCTCGTCGGTGCCCTCGAAGGCCTCAACGGCGAGCACGGTGCCCTTCCGGACCACGCAGCCCTGGCCGATGTCGAGGCGCGCGCATTCCCTGGCAATGTGCACGCCGTGCTCGACGCTGTCGCTGGCGATCGGGAACCTTCCCCCCGTCATGCAGCCCGCCTCGGCCAGCTGGTCGTCCAGGAAGGCGCGCGCGTCCAGAAGGCGGATTCCCAGGGCCTCGATCTCCTTCGCCACGGCCCCGAAGATCGTCTCCGCGTTGCGGCGCTTGAGCGAGAGGAGGATCTGCGCGGCCTTGAGGTCGGGCCGCAAACCGTCGAAAAGGCGCCTGGGGGTCACCTGTCCCGCCATGAGGGCGTAGCCCGCCCCGGACTTCCCCAGGAGGCGAAGCGTCTTTCCAACCTGGCCGACGTGAACGCTGTGGCGGTCCGCCTCGGCGAACGACGAGACGAGCTCGGGGGCGGTCTCGCCCTCGAATGCGATGAGCCTCAGCTGGGCGCCCGCCCTGCGTGCCGACTCCGCAACCAGCCGGGGATAGGACCCCTGGCCCGCAATCAGCGCGATCGGGAGCTCTGGGTCGAACGTCTCCGGGAGATACGCTGAAGGCGGCTTCGGCACGGACGGTTTTGCCCTACGTCTGCGCCCCGTAGTACTTCTTGTAGCTCCTGTAGTACCGGTAGTTCGAGTAATACTCGATCCGCCGCGGCGACAGCCCGTTCAGGACTATGCCCAGAATCTCGTTCTTCCCCTCCCTCAGGGCCCTGATGTAGAGCTTGATGTGCTTGCGGTAGGCTCGGTTGAAGCGGCAGACGTATATGACCTCGTCGGCGCGCTCGGCGACCAGCATGGAGTCGGTGACCGCGCCCATCGGGGGCGAGTCGATGACGACGAGGTCGAACTGCTTCTTCAACCGCTCGAGCAGCTGCGGGAAGACGGCGTTCTCGAGGAGCTCGGTCGGGCTCTTCGAGCGGCCGCCCGACGTCAGAAGCCAGAGGTTCTCGTCCAGCTTGACGATCCCGAGCAGCGGATTCGTGAGGACGTCGCCGTCAAGCTGGGCGCTCTGCTCGAACCAGGAAATGATCCCGGTCGCGTTCTGCTGGCTGAAGTGCCTGTGAAGCATGGGACGGCGCAGGTCGCAGTCCATCAGCAGCGTGCGCTTGCCATGGCGTGCGAAGCAGATCGCCAGGTTGCACGATATGAGCGTCTTGCCCTCGCCCGGAATCGTGCTCGTGACCAGGATCGACTTGGGGAAATCGAGCTTCGACTGGATCTTGACCGAGCTGTACAGGCCGAGAAAGGCCTCGTTGACCGCCTCGCTTCCGGAGTCCGAATCGTTGAGGTTGAATTTCTCGTCGTTCCTCATCGAGCTGAGCTGCGGGATGATCCCGAGCAGGTGCGCGCCGATGAACGACTCGACGTCCCACGCGCTCTTCACGCGGTCGTCGATGAACCCGAGGCCGATCGCGACCCCGAGGAAGACGATGAACCCGAGCCCGACGCTCGTCCGGGTGATGGAGCCCACGTTGGGGGATATGGGCGAGCCGGGGACCTGGGCCCTGTCCAGCGGGTGAAGCGAGATCTTGTCGAGGTTCTTGAAGGTCGTCGTCTGGTTCAGGCGGTCCAGGATCTCCATGTAGTAGCTCTTCGCCACGGTCGCCCTGCTTTGAAGCGAGTTGTAGTCCACGCTCAGCGCGCGAAGGCTGAGCTCCTGGGCCTCCTGCGAGGCGTACTCCTTCTCGAGGGACCGCACGCTGTCCTGCGCGCCCGCAAGCCGGGTGTTGAGGTCGGCGATCGCCAGGTCGACCGCCTTGGCCAGCTCGGCCTTCGTGACGGCGATCTTGTCGGCGTTGTCGATGACCTTCGGGTGCTTCTCGAGGTAGCGCTCCATCAGGAGGGACTGGGTCTGCTCGGCGTCGCTCAGCTGGGTCTTGAGGGTCGGCACCGCGCCGTGGGATGCGATGTAGGAGATTTCCAGGAGATCCTTGCCGTTCTTCCTGAATTCCGCGACCTCCTTGACGAGCTCGTCCACGCTCAGCATCTCCAGCCGTGCGTTCGTGAGCGCCGTGTTCACCGACTTGAGCCTGTCGGAGACGATGTCGATGCTCTTGTCGAGCGAGACCAGGTTGTGCTGGCTCATGTACTCCTGCAGCTGCTTCTCGGCGTCCTCGGCATCCTTGCGGAGCTGGTCTGCGCGCCCCTTCAGGTAGGTCACGGCCTCCTCGTTCTTTCCCCCGACGCTCTGGTAGAGGTAGTCCATGAACTTCTCGACGTAGCGGTTGGCAACGAGGGCGGCGGCATCGGGATCCTCGTGGCGCACGGTGATCGTGATCAGGTAGCTGTTCCTCAGCGGCTCGGCATCCACCGAGCCGAGCAGCGCCGCGGCGGGCGGGGGAGCGGTTCCCTGCGGAAGGCGCTTCACGACGGCCTTCTGGAGGACCCTGCGCTCATCGGGCGTGAACGATTCAATCACGCTCGAGCGCAGCCGGTTGCTGCTGATATCGTGGATGTAGGTGTTGAGGTCGACGTCCGACCGCACCGACTGGTCCACGACGCCCTGGCTGGTCACCACGGTCTCCGGCTTCTCGAACTGGAGCGACGCCACGGCCTCATAGATCGGCGTCTTCCGCGCCTGCCAGTAGAAGAACCCGACTGCGGCGACTATCGCGAGCGGGAGCGCCACCCAAACGCGCTCGCGCAGGATGATGTAGTAGTCCCGCAGCGTCCGGCGCTCCACCGCGACCTCGTCGTCGTGTCCACGGCTGGACTGCCTTTGGTCCCTCGTTGGGCTTGTGTCGGCCATCGGTGTCCTTGCTGCGGCGTCAGATAATCCGCTCGGGAACGTAGACGATGTCGTCCGGCTCGAGGAGCAGGGAGCTGTCCTCCCCGTTGGTCTTCACGTTGCCCTTGCCCTTGATGAGGCTCTCGACGTCGATGGTGAGGACCTTGGTGCCGCCGTCCGGGAGGATCCGGGTAACCCGGACCGAGGTGCCCTGCGCCGTGTCCGTGAATCCGCCGGCCTTGGTCACGAGATCCAGCACGCTGATGGTCGCCTCCACGGGAAGCTGGTAGCGGCCCGGGTTTTTCACCTGGCCCTGGATCGAGACCTCACGGGGGGAGTATTCCTCGACGGTGAGCGTCACCTCGGGTTTGCGGAGGTAGCGGCCATCCTTGTAGGCGCCCTCGATCGTCCGCTCGGCCTGGCTGAGCGTCTGCCCGTATATCCGGACCTCGCCCACAAGCGGCAGGTTGACTGTCCCCTTCGCGTCGACCCTGCAGACCGTCGAGAGATCATCTTCCTGGAAGATGCGTATGCTGAGCTTGTCGGTGGTGCGGATCTTGTAGGTTTGGTTCTTGTTTGCGCCGCCTGAGGCGGCCCCCTTTTCATCGGCCCGTGCAGGCGCCGCCACGGCCGCAATCAGCGCGGCTGCGATCACGAGGGATCTGAGGGCGGTGTTCAAGGGGAGGGGATCTACCAATGCGATGAGAGGGTCAGGTTAACTTGGTGCCTCGGAAACTCGGCGTAAGCGAGCGTAGACCAGTTCCTGAAGTAAACGTAGTTGATCGAGACCTTCAAATGTTCATTCACAATGTAGAAGTAGGCCGCGTTGGCGCTCACGAAGTTGTCTACACGCCTTGTCCCGCCGGGAGCCACCAGCCCCTCGGAACCGAGGAACCGGGACTGGCCCCCGGTCCCCTCCAAGGTGGCGCTCGATTTTTTTGTAAAGGAATCCTTAAGAGTGAGCCCGATGCTCGTCGAGTCGATGGACTGCGCGTTCGCCGTTGTCGAGAAATCCCTCGACAGGTCGCCGGTCAGCGTCATTCGGCGGCTTAGATTCCAGGTGACCGCGCCGCTTGCGGTGAAATCGCTGTAGTCGCCGGCGTCTGGGCCGCCGCCGGTCTTGCGGACCTGGTAGCCGCCCTGGATCGACCCGTTGAACGGCCCGTAGACCTTCCCATTCACGCCGCCCGAAAGGGAGTTGTCGACGTCGCTGGTCCCGTTGGCGAGATCGGAGAATCGGGCGCGGTAATCGACGAAGAAATCCCGCTGCTCGTCCAGGATGTAGTACAGGTAGAGGCTTCCGGTATAGGTGGCCAGGTTCGTGAACAGCTTGTCGTTCTCGTATTCCGCGTAGTCGTAGTCGAAGGACCCGGATACCGAGTAGCGCTCGATCACGGGGTAGTGGAGGTTGAGGCCCACATCGTAGTTCCAGGAGACGTCGCGCGTGTTGACGTCGACATCCGCCCGGTTCTCACGCTGCACGCTGACCGTAAGCGAGCCGGTTGTGCGTCCCGTCTGCTTTGAGAATTCGGCCGTCACCTTCGGGTCCACGTAGTCCTGGTCCCTGAAATTGGCGTAGCGGGCAAAGGTCAGCGAAGCCTCGGCATTGACTCCGATCAGGCCGGCCCTGCGCGCAAACTCGGTCGCCAGCGAGCCCTCGTAGACCATGCTGCCGCCGCTCTGCGCGTTCGCGAAGACATTCGAGTCGTAGCCCATCTCAATCGTGCCGTCTATGAAGAGATGGTCCCTTCCGTCCTCCAGCGAAACCAGCGCGCGGGCGCTCGGGGCGAATGCGGCAGCCGCGATCACGGCTGCGGCCGTGAACAATCGATGCTGCAATTTCATGGACTCCGTGCAGACGAAGGGAGGCTGGATTACAGGCCCGAAAGGTTGGCGGCGCTCACGGTCGGACTGACCGGCGGAATGACGGGGACGACGGGGACAACCACGATCTGCTGGCCCCCGGGCACTTCCCCGTCAAAGAGCGTGACGCTGCTGTTATCGACCGCCTGCATCTCGAAATAGACAAGCTTCCTCGCGGCGTCGGCCACGAGGATCCGGTCGTACAGCCACGTGCGCTGGCCGTCCACGCTGCCATCCGGAACCTCATGGACCTCCACGATGTTTGGCTGGCCGGGCCGGCCGGGCCGAATGGTGGCCTGGAAGCCGGCCTTGACCTCGTAAGTGGGCGCCCCGGTCCCCGCCTGGACGGTGGCGCTGCCGAGAAACACGGAGACCGTCGTCATGTCGTCGCCGGCCTGTATCACCGCCTGGCGGCCGTGCAGGTCCAGGGTTGCAAGCGACGTCTCGAGCAGCATCGAGCTGCCTGCGGCCATCTTGCTGGTGGAAACCGCTAGCACCCCATAATCGATGAAGACGTGGGTCCGGGAGATCGAGGGCTCCTCCTCCATGTCCGTGCGGTCGGGCCGGAAGGGCGCCTGGACGAACCCGCGGACCTCCGTCCGGCTCTTGACGTCGAAATATATCCCGGTGCCGTTCGAAAGGACGACCGAGGCATTCGAG
>CAAGKR010080950.1_pt1 | contig 14357 bp, 10 predicted proteins | sample 2556971 | NCBI WGS metagenome assembly CAAGKR01 (sample SAMEA5207829, study PRJEB30636) | soil metagenome | biome: forest; feature: boreal; material: soil | place: USA | collected 2011-09 | depth 1 m | reverse complement strand
GCGCGATCACCGGAATCTGGCGCGTCGTTTTCGCCTGATGATCGGCGCGGAACTCCTCGATCAGGCGTTGATTGTAGTCGTTCTGATTATGCTCCAAGCAAATCCTCCATCTGTTTCAGGTACGACTCGAACTGCTGGCAGGCCTGGCGCACGGGTTCGGGCGAGGCCATATCGACGCCGGCTTTCTTGAGGAGTTCGATGCTGTAATCTGACGAGCCTGATGAGAGAAACTTCAGATAGCGATCAACGGCGGGCTGGCCTTCGCGCAGAATCTGTTGCGACAGGGCGATGGAGGCGGAAATGCCTGTCGCGTACTGGTAGACGTAGAAACTGCTGTAGAAATGGGGGATGCGCGCCCATTCGATGCCGATCAGTTCGTCAACTCTAGCGACGCCGCCGTAATATTTCTGATTGAGTTCATGATACATTTCGCTCAGGCTATCCGCCGTCAGGGGTTCGCCCCCTTCGGCGCTGCTATGCACACGCTGCTCAAACTCGGCGAACATGGTCTGGCGGAAGAGCGTGCCGCGGATGTCTTCGAGCGTTTGATTCAGAATAGCCAGGCGCACGGCTGGATCGCTGTTGGTGCGCAGCAGGTGGTCTGTGAGCAGGTTTTCGTTAAGGGTCGAAGCGACTTCGGCGACGAAGATGCTATAATCGCCGTAGTGAAAGGGCTGGTTGCTGCGCGAGAAAAACGAGTGCATCGAGTGTCCAAGCTCGTGCGCCAATGTGTACATGCTGTCACGCTTATTCTGGTAATTGAGCAGGATAAACGGACGAGTGGCGTAGCCGCCGCCGCTATATGCGCCACCGCGCTTGCCAGGCGTCTCATACACGTCAATCCAGCGTTGTTGGAAAGCGGTCTTTAAGATATTGACGTAGTTCTCACCCAGTGGGGCCAGACCCCTTACAACGGTATCGCAGGCCTGCTGGTAACCAATCTCGTCGTCCGTATCATTCACAATAGGAACGTACAGGTCGTACATGCGCAAATCGTCAAGGCTCAGGATATGCTTGCGCAATTCCATATAGCGATTGAGTACCGGAATATGCTCGCTGACCGTATTGATCAGGTTATCATAAACGCTAACCGGAATGTTATAGTGCGACAGGGCAAGTTCGCGGCACGAGCCATAGCCGCGCTGGCGAGTATGGAAGATATCCGCTTTTATCTTGGCGGAGAGAGTCGCGGCAATCGTGTTTCGCTGCTTGAGGAACGCGCTATGCATCCCATCAAAAGCTTCCTTGCGCACGCGCCGGTCTGTGCTGCGAATATACGTCAGGTAATTGCCCTTGGTAAGCTGTACTTCTTCCCCCTCTGCATCTCTGATGAGCGGCAGGCGCAGATCAGCGTTATCAATCATAGAGAAGATGGCATCAGGCCCCTCGGAAATCTCGCCGGTAGCTGCCAGCACCGCCTCGACCTCGGCAGAACGCACATGTGGGCGTTTGCGGCTCATGTCATCTAACTCATGCCTGTATTCCTGCAAGCCCGCGATTTCCTGCACAAAGCCATCAAGCGTGGACTGTGGGAGAGCCAGGATTTCTGGTTCGAGAAATGAAAAAGCCGTCGAAACGCGCACAAACAATTGCATGGCGCGATCATACATACCCTGGTACTTGCTATTGGTGGTGTCTTCATCTTTGCGCATGGAGGCATAGACAAAGAGCGTTTCCAGTTGCTCGTACACCTTGTCGCGCACTTGCAGCACGTTTAAGAGGGCCTGCCCGCTCTTAGCCAGAGTCCCCTGGAGAGCCTCAAGCTCTGGCACGCGGCGCGCCAATGACTGAAACGATTGTTCCCAGTCATCATGTGTGGAGTATATGCTCTCCAGGTCCCACATATAATCGGTGGGGATATCACTTCGCTTTGTCAATGTAACCAATTCGCCACTCCTTAGAGAATAGAATCACGCCAGGTCGCAACGCTTGCGGGCGTGTAGAGCAAATTGAGCGTATGGCTAGCGCCCATGCTGCACAGAAGAGGATTAGCTTACGAGCTGATAATCCTGGCATTATTGTATCACGAATTCTTGCAAATGCTACTCATCTTGCGCGAGCAATAAGTCGTCCCGGTGTCCCCATTTGTCGAGGAAGCGATAGAAATTTCTCTTTGTCAGGCGGGTGCGCTCGGCGTCTGACAGCTTCGCGTTAAATTCCTGCTGCGGGTGGCTGCGCGCGGGTAAGCCTGGTATGACCAGCGCGGTTTTCCCGCAATCTCGCACCGCAAAGTTGAAATCGATATCCATATAAAAAGGGAAACGGAAGCGATCGTCAAAAAGACCGGCGCGTTTGAGCAAACTTCTGGGAAATGCCATACACGAGCCGACAACGGCCTCGACTTCAAGCTCGCTCGTTTCCTCAAAGTGGCGCATATCTTCCGAAAGCAGGCCGCGCAGCCCGGTAATGCCTACTGCGGAATATGAAAGGGTCTCGGCGAGCGGTGTGAACACGTCTCCGGTTAGTTCAATAGAACTATCGAGTATCAAAATGTACTGGCCGAGGCTGCGATTCAAGCCGACGTTACGCGCTTCTGCCTCGCCTACAGGGCGGGTAATGCGCAAGACATGCAGGCGCGCGTCCTGTTGTTGCCTCGCGCTAGCCCAGGCGTACAATTCATCCTGCGACCCATTGTCAACCAGTATGATTTCGATGTTTTGTCCAGCGGCGAAACGTTCGATGCTTTCGATACAGCGCCGCGTGGCTTCAAAAGTATTTTGCGCCAGGATATTCACCGAAAACGCGCAGGTATCCGCATGATCTAACTCTGATGGGACGTGGCGCGACGTGCGGTAGTTCACGCCATCTATCTCAACGCCCGGCAAAACAATCAGGTGCGCCCCATGCGGGTTATCTTTAATGCCATAACCGGCCTCTTCTAACTGTCGTTTGAGATCATCCGCTTTCTCATATTTCCCTTTTCTGCGTAATTCATCACGTTCGTGTGATAGAGCCAGTATTTCTGCCGGGATACTTATGCGAGATGGTTGAACTATCATTGCTTTACCCTTCTTCCTTACGGAGAGCGTCTATCCCACTTCCAAATATGTCTATTTTTTGTTACCAGCCTAGAGCGAGACCATCGCAGCGAGGGTCGGCGGCTCCCTCGAAGAGATGGGTTTCAGGATTGATGCGAATGGCTTGAGCGTGACCCATGCCATCGCCCCACGACTCTTCAAGCTGTATGCGATGGCCGAGCATCTCTAATAGTAAAGGCGCGCCGTTCGTGAAACGTTTCTCCATAAGCACCACTTCGGCGACATCGCGATCTGCGAGATCATCAAGTCCGCGCTGTCCCGGAATATGATCATGGTGACGAACAGGCGGATACAATCTCATGCGGCCACTGCGCCAGCGCGGCGCGCTGATGGCCTGCTGCGGATTCATGCCAAAATCGAGCATGGCCGTCAGTAGTTGTACGTGTACCTGCGGCTGCGCATCGCCGCCCATCGTTCCCAGCGCCATATATGGTTTCCCATCGCGCAGCACCATTGCGGGTGTCAGCGTATGCATGGTGCGCTTGCCCGGCTGCAAGTAGTTGACATGTCGCGCATCAAGCGAGAAGTACGAACCCCGGTTATGCAGCAATACGCCCGTATCACCACCCACCACGCCACTGCCAAAACCCATGTACAGGCTTTGAATGAGCGAGACGACATTTCCCTCGCCATCTGCCACGCACAGGTACATCGTGTCGCCCTCTTTCTCAAGCCCGGACGTGACGCTCGCCGAAGTTCTTCGCGGGTTGATACGTTTGCGCTGCTCTTCCGCGTAAGCTTTGCTGAGTAAGCGTTCAACCGGCACATCGACAAAAGCGGGATCGGAGACATAGGTATCTCTGTCGGCGAAGGCCAGCTTCTTCGCTTCGAGCAGGACATGCAAGTATTCACTCGAATGATAGCCAAAAGATTTGATGTCATACCCCTCAATAATATTGAGCATTTCAAGCGCGGTGATGCCCTGCGTATTGGGCGGAAACTCGTATACATCGTAGCCGCGATAGCCGGTAGAAATCGGCTCTACCCAGTCGGAATGATGCTGCCGCATATCTTCCATGCTCAAAACGCCGCCGACCTTCTGCACGTAATCTGTGATGCTCTGCGCCAGCGGGCCATTATAAAATGCGTCTCGCCCCTCTTTTGCCAGCGTGCGATACGTGCGCGCCAGTTGGGGCTGGCGCAACAGTTCTCCGGTTCTCGCGGGTCGTTTGTCGGCCAGAAAGATATTCGCGCTGCTGTCCCAGCGTTTGAGCAATAGTTCAGCTTTTGCCAGCCAGCCGCCAAGTTTAGCTGTAACTGGCACGCCATCTTGCGCGTACTCTATAGCAGACGCAAGCACGGTTTCCGCCGGAAGTGACCCGAAACGGTCCAGCGCCGCAAACCAACCATCAACGGCTCCCGGCACGTTGATGGCAAGCGGGCCGCGTTCGGGGATACTCTGCATTCCTTGCGCCGCAAAGTACTCTGGCCGCATTCCCCGCGGAGCGCGTCCGCTGCCATTCAGCGCGTACAATCGCTGCGATTTCTCATGCCAGATAAGCATGAAGATATCACCGCCTGCCGAACAGGTAGACGGGTACACCACCGTCATTGTCGCATTAGCAGCAATTGCCGCATCTATAGCATTTCCCCCCTGCATCAGTATGCGTAAACCTGCCTGAGTAGCAAAGTAATTGGCGCAGGCAACCATACCGCGAGAGGCATACACTGGCTGTTCGGAGAGCATGATAGAAGACTCCGTTCCTTTTGGATGGAAGGAACAAACCATTCATTCGTTGTGCATTACGAAATATTATAACATATAGGGAACATCAGGGCATCAATACCAGGACTGCGCATGCGCAGTCCTGGTATTGATGCCCTGATGTTCCCTACAATTTTTTAATCTGGCCTTCCGCCAATTCTTTGACGCGCTGCACAGCGTCTTTATGGCAGATGAGCGTTTTATCTTCCATCTCCACTACAATTACATCTTCGAGACCGATGGTGAAGACCTGGCGGTCTGTATTGTTGTAGACAAAGACGTTCTGACTGCCCAGGCTCAGATGATGACCAACGCTGCGCACGCGGTCATGGTCTGCATCGAACAGCGAGGCGTATTGCTCCCAGTTGCCCACGTCGTTCCAATCGATATCGACGGGGATCACGACAAGATTGCTGGTCTTCTCTAACACGCCATAATCGATGGAGATGCTTTGCAGCGTGGGCCAGAGTTCATTGAGGACGACGCTCGACTGGGCGGTTCCCATCGCATCCACGATTGTATCGATTTTACGCGCTAATTCGGGGAGGTGCTGGCGCAGTTCCGCCTGGATAGTCTCAACCTTCCAGATGAACATGCCGCTATTCCAGACATAATGCCCATCCTGTACATAGCCTTTAGCGGTGGCGAGATTGGGCTTCTCCACAAAGCGCTCGCCGCGAAACGCCTGGTGATTGAAGTCTTCCGCCAGCGGTTCCGCGTAGCGAATGTAACCAAAGCCTGTTTCAGGCGCGGTCGGCTTGATGCCCAGCGTGACAAGGTGGCCCTGTTCGGCCAGTTTGCTTGCCAGCCGCAGCGCCTGGTTGAAAGCCTCGATATTGCGAATCACATGATCTGCTGTGACCACCATCATAATTGCCTGCGCATCCTCGCGGGCAATGGTGTTCGCGGCCCAGGCAATGGCGGCAGAGGTGTTGCGCCCCATCGGCTCTCCCAGAATGTGGGATGCTGGCACCGACGGCAAATGCTCATGCGCCAGTTCGGCCATGCTGCGGCCAGTCACGACCCACGCATGTTCCGGCGACACCACCGGCTCCATACGCGCCAACGACTCCTGTATCATGCTGCGCCCATTGGGAAGCGGCAAAAACTGCTTGGGAAAGGCGGGGGTGCTGAGCGGCCAGAGGCGCGTCCCGCTGCCCCCGGCCAGGATAACGGCGTTAAGATGTTCCATATCTATCTCTAAGACCTCACTGTCAACTGATTTCACATTCAGAAGAGTACATTTTCATGATATGACGGATTGTATAGGGCTTCGCCTTCCATGTCAATCATTGAGAACATGAGGGTCTACGTCCTTCAGGGTGTCGCGTCTGACTGGACGATAGCCGCGCGCGGGAAACCCCAAGGGGTGTCGCTACTGGTTTCACCCGCAAGGATGCAGAGCCTCCAAAGGACTACTTTGCAAGAAGACTTGCACTTGTATATAATTTGTGAGTCTAAATGTAAATAAAAAAAGAAAGAGTGAATAATCTTTCCATGAGACGCCTGCAAACATATGCACCTGCTATCGGTGTTTTTGCTCTAGCCCTCCTTATACGTATCGCGTACAACTTAACCATTGCCAGAAACTACGTACCTGCATATGACGCAGCTTTGTATAATACGCTTGGTCGTCATCTTCTAGAGCGAGGGTGCTACTGTTTATATGATGGCTATCCGACAATAAGCCGCCCACCGCTCTGGCCATTTATCCTGGCTTTTATTTACGCCTTTGGTGGTAAAGAAGAATTTTATGGTCGGCTTTTCTACTGTTTTCTGGGTTCAGGAACCTGCGCTATTATTTATCTCTTCTCAAAAGATCTTTTCGGCAGTAAAACAGCTTTATTTAGCGGGACTTTGGCCGCTATCTATCCTTGTTTGTTCATCTATGATGGCTGGCTTTATACAGAATCCCTCTACACATTTTGTTTGACTGCTTGCATCTATACGCTTTATCGTCTCCAACTTCAATATACGCCTCTCTCAAAAAGACTTCTCAATGAAAAAAAATGGCTGAATCGCTTTTGGCAATCCCTATTGCAGCATCGCTGGCCTCTTTTATGCGGGCTGCTGATTGGCTTAGCAGCTCTAGCGCGCCCGAATGGAATATTCTTGCTTGGTCTAGTTGTCCTCTGGGCTATTCTGGTTGTCCAGACAAAAATTCAGACCTGGAAACCTGTTCTGATAGACGCTGCACTTATAGCCTGTATTGCTGTCATAATCATCCTTCCCTGGTCTTATCGGAACTATCGGGTTAGCCATAATTTTGTATTGGTATCGATAGGAATGGGCGAGGTTTTAGCGGGAGCATATAATGATGTTGTGCTTGATGGTAATCCGTCAGTACGGGGTACATGGCGACCAATATCCGGCTCTCTTAATCATGACTTCTACAACTACACTCTTAAAGATGATGCAGCAGATACTGCACGCGCACTAATATGGATACGTTCTCACATCAGTTCGCTACCCTATCTGCTTAGTCTCCACTTCATTACTATGTGGAAACCCTATACCTACTCGCATGGTCTTGCTTTTGAGGAGTCGCCTGGCTCATCAATGTACTATTACATGATACTCATGATTGACGTTTTAGCCACTATGGTCATTTTCTTTGCTTTAGTTGGACTCTTTTTAACCTGGAAGCAGTACAAACGTCAATTGTTGGCGGTCTATCTTTTAGTAGCTCTTGTTATTTTACAAAATGTTTTATTCTACAGTGACATGCGTTTTCGCGCGCCTATTGAACCTATGTTGGTACTGCTGGCTGGTGGAGCATCAGGTAGATTGATAGGTAGATTGATTCCCGATGGATGGCACTGGTTATGCGCTCAAAAGCATGACAGGCAACGGGCAAAAATAAATGGAGAATCGCAAAAGGTAGCCAGAACACGGGTGCAATCCTCATCGCACCAGAGGTCTTGTCTGTAGGCACACAAAACGGTACAATGCAGCAAATATGACCGCATATTAGGATGAAGAACGGTCTTCAAAGGACAGGCATGTTTCGCAGATTAACGGCTATTGAGATAGCGGAGGGCGCGCTGCTGGCGGATATTGGCGTCATTTTCCAATTACTCGCGCTCTACCTGCCCATCGGCAAGTCGATCTTCGAGATACTTTCGCCCATCGTGTTTGCCATCATCGTATTGCGACGTGGCTTCTACGTGGGGATTATGAGCCTGTGTGTGGCCGTCTTCACCATCGGCATTATGAGCGGCCCGGCAGCGTGGCCTGCTATGTTTCTGCAATGCGGCGCGGGACTGTTTCTTGGCCTGACCATGAAGCATCGCGTGAGCGATTTCTGGATCATTCTACTGGGAACGACCTGCGGCGCGTTAGCATTCTATTTCCTGCTGATACTCACCGATATCCTGGCGGGCATTCCGCTGAGCGACTTCATCAGGAGCCTCCACGCTGTCTTAAACAGCGCTGTAAACATTGTCGGCGTCATTGCCGCGAGTATCGGTCTGGGTCACTGGTGGCATTTCAGCATACTGCCAATTATAAATGCTGTTGCGCAGGCTGCGTTTACGTATTGGTGGATCGCGTTTTACATAGTTGCATGGTTAGCGCTTTTGCCGGTGGTGTTCATGGTCTACTACGTGACCAATTTCATTACGCGTTTGCTTGGGTACAAGGTGCGCCCATTTCCGAGCGGCGTCATCGAGCGACTTCTTTACTGGACATTGCGCGCGCTGGTGGGACTTATCCCTGCGCGTGGGAGAATTGGTCGGCACTGGACGACGCAAAATTTGAGAAAAGAAGTGCGCCGGCTGGGGATTGCGAGGCAGAAAGCGAAATAATGCAGCAGACACCTCTGATTGATTTACAATCCATTAGCTATGCCTATCCGAGTCATTCGAAGGAAAGCGCAACTTCCGCGCTGGCCTTAAACGATGTGAGCTTCCAGGCGCGACAGGGAGAATATATTGCCTTGCTCGGTCACAATGGGAGCGGCAAGTCTACGCTGGCGCGCCAATGTAACGCTCTGCTGATCCCTACAAGCGGACGGGCGTTGATCGCGGGACTCGATAGCGCCGAACAGGGAAACTGGCGCACCATTCGCGAAACGGTGGGCATGATCTTCCAGAATCCTGATAACCAGATCATCGCGACGGTGGTTGAAGACGATGTCGCGTGGGCGCTGACGGTGCGAGGCATTCCCGCGCAGGAGATCAAGGAGCGCGTGGCGTGGGCGATGCAGGCTGTCGGCATTGCGCGCCTGCGCGCAATGCCGCCCGGCAAGCTCTCAGGCGGACAGAAGCAACGCCTGGCAATCGCGGGGGTGCTCGCGCTGCGCCCGCAGTGCATCATCGCTGATGAAGCTACCGCGCAGCTCGATCCCTTATCGCGGCAGGAAATCGTGGCATTGCTGCACCAGCTCAATAAAGATTTTGGGTTGACCATCATCCAGGTCACACACTTGCTCGAAGAGGCTGCCCTGGCGCAGCGTATCGTCGTGATGGAACGCGGGGAAATCGTGATGGAAGGAACACCAGCGCAAGTATTCGCCGACCTGGAGCGGCTGCGAACGTTGAAGCTGGCAATTCCTGAACCTCTGACGTTGGCGGCGCGGCTGCGTAATGCTGGTTTCCGCGTCTCACCAGACGCGCTGACAGTGGAAGCCATTGCGCAGGAGTTGTTGTCGTGAAAGACCCCATCATCATTACGCGCCATCTTACCCATACATACCAGTCCAAAAATGCCGGGCCGTTGCAAAAAACCGCAATCTCCGACATCGATCTGGAAATTGAGCGCGGCTGCTGCGTTGCCATTATAGGCGTGACCGGCTCCGGCAAATCGACGCTGGTGCAGCATTTCAACGGGCTACTGCGCCCCACGTCGGGCAGCGTGATGGTAGACGGCATCGATGTTGACGGCAAAAGCGCAGACAGGACGACCCTGCGACGACGCGCCGGGATGCTCTTTCAATTTCCAGAGGCGCAATTGTTCGAGCGCAGCGTGTACGCGGATGTGGCCTTTGGGCCGCGCCGCATGAAGCTCAAGCGCAAAGACATACGAAAGCGCGTGCTAAACGCGCTCGACCTGGTTGGTTTGCCGCATGAAAAGTTCGCCATGCGCAACCCGTTCGAGTTAAGCGGCGGGCAAAAAAGGCGCGTGGCCCTGGCGGGTGTACTGGCGATGTCGCCTTCGATCTTGATTCTCGATGAACCTACCGTCGGGCTGGATGCCGGTGGGCGCGAAGAATTTTACGCCTATCTCAAACGGATCAAGGAGCAACAGGGCGTTACGGTTGTGCTGGTGTCGCACGACATGGCGGAAGTGGCAACATTGGCGGACAAGCTATTCGTGCTGCATGATGGGCGGCTGGTGATGCAGGGCGAACCGCGCGCAGTCTTCGCGCAGGGCGAGACGCTGCGCGCGTGGGGACTGGCCGCGCCGCCGCTCAGCGAACTGCTCTCGCTGTTGCGCAAGGGTGGTATGGCGCTCCCTGACGAGGTCAGCACGCTCGATGAAGCCTTTGGCGCGCTCCAGGGAATGCGCAAGATTACAGAGAAGGGCCAGGCATAAATGTTTCAGAACATCCCTTTAGGCACGTATTATCCAGGAAAAAGCCTGTTACACCGCCTGCGCGCCAGGACAAAGTTACTATTGATGCTCTGGTTGACCATCTTTTTCACCATTGCCAACCAGAATTTCTGGGATTTTACGCCTCATATCGTGGCAGTAGTGTTGTTGTTCGCGGGCATCACATTTTCAGGCATCTCCCCCAGCGCCATGTGGCGGCGGATGCGCTGGTTAGTGCTACTCGCGCTGATTGGCATCATACCGAATGTGCTTTTTTTTAGTGATTCGAGTACGAAAGTTTTACGCACATTCGGCCCCTGGCCGCTTTCTTATACGCTAATACGAGGGGTAATTATCGTATACAGTATTGCCATCGCGCTTTTTATCCTGCTTTGCTTGCTGCCTCTTCCGCGCATTCGCGCCATGAAACGCCAGCGCTGGTTCAAACGCATCCGCGGGCTATTGATTGTATTAACCTTCGGCGTGGTGATCCTATGGTGGGTCACACGCGACAATCTCGCAAGCTCTGCGCTGCCAATCGGGCCTATTGTCCTGACGTATGACGGAGTGTGGGTGGAAGTGACCCTCTTCGTGGTCTTTCTCACACTGTTTGCCTGTTCAATACTCCTCACTATGACCACCAGCCCCATTGCGCTGATCGAGGGTCTGACGCGCCTGTTGACGCCGCTGCGCTGGCTGCGCTTGCCGGTCGATGATTTCGCGTTGATGCTGCTTATCGCCCTGCGCTTTATCCCCACCCTCATCGAAGAGGTTGAACTGCTTGTCAAAGCGCAAACATCACGAGGCGCGGATTATACGCACGGCAGGCTACGCGAGCGTCTGCAAAGCCTGATCGCGCTTTTTGTCCCGTTCATTTCCAGCGCGCTGCGCCGCGCTTCCGAGCTGGCTACGGCTCTGGATGCGCGCGGCTACGAAGTGCAGGGACGACAAACCATATTGTATGATACCGCATTGAAGTTGGCTGACTACGTGGTAATGGGCGTTGTAGCCGTTGTCACCATCGGTGTATTGCTCATCTAATTTTTTAATCTGCAAGTTCAGAATGCTTCTATTTTGTGTTTGCAAACGTGATAAAACGGGCACATAAAAAAATACGTTGTCAGAATTGTTCAATTATGATATGCTGGACTGACGAACAAGAGACATTCTGATAACTGAGCGAGAATTTGGGAAACGAAGGACAGCAACCGCCCCTGCCTCCGCAGGGAACACCGGGACAACAACAACAACCTTATTATGGATGGCAATACGACCAGGATCAACAGAATCCTCCGGCGCAGTATTCGCCTGCCAATCCCTACCCGCAGCCACCCGGCCCGCAGCCACCCGGCCCGCAGCCACCCAACCCACAACAGCCGCCAGCTTATCCTGCGCCAGGCTACAATCAAAATGGGCCAGCGCAACCAATTTCGCCACGCCACCAGCAGCCCGTAAAGGATATGGGCGCGTCGCTGGGCTATGGTCAGGGCATGGAATACCAGTATTTCAACGCGCCCCAGCCATCTCAGCCTTTGCCACAGCTTCGCCAGGAGCGATTACAGCAATTGCGTGAGGATCGAATGCGCCGGGGACAGCGCCGCATGAGTTCCAGTTTGTCTAGTCTGATTCCACGTAAAGGCAACCGGTCTGGGAAAATTGTTACCCCACCGCCTCTGTCAGCCGGGCCATTACCCACAACACGGGACCCGCAAATGGGACAACCCCCTGTGGAGATGTCGCCCTCGCTGATCAGACCAATAAACGAAGCCTCACCCAGGCGCGCGCCTGTGTTGCCGCCTGTCGCGCAACATAGCCCTGCCGCTTTGCCGGGGCGTGTTGATAGTCGACTCCAGCCCGCCGCGCAGCCTTCACAGGATACGGGGATGATCCAGAAAGCGCGTATAGGCAGGGCAACCATGATCCTGTCGGGCGCGTTCATTGCCAGTCGCATCCTCGGTCTGCTGCGCACAAGCATTTTTGCGTATGTCTTCGGCACGGGTATTACTTCCGACGCTTTCTTGCAAGCCTTTCTAGTGCCTGATTTGATCTTTAACATCGTGGCCGGAGGTGCGCTCAGTTCGGCTTTCATCCCCATCTTTACTCATTATATGATTGGCGAGCGGGATGAGAAAACGGCGTGGCATGTTGCCAGCTCCGCGTTAAACCTGGCAATTGCTATCATGATGGGACTGGCATTGCTGGCAATTATTTTCGCGCCCTGGCTGGTACCGCTTTACAACCCTGGCGTACCCGCGGTCGAACTCGGTCTGATTATCTCGCTCTCGCGCATCATGTTTTTGCAATCCATCGTGCTTGGCGGTGGCGTGATTATCACATCTATCCTCAACGCGAAACAGAATTTTTTGCAGCCCGCCATCGGCACAGTCGTATATAACGTCGGTCTCATCCTGGGTCTTGTTCCCGGTATTTTTATCGTGTCCCATATCGACATCACGCATTTGACCGCGGCGCAGGTCACATCCACCTTCCTGGCTCACCAGACCACCGCCGTCCTATTCGCAACCTGGGGCGTTGTAATTGGGGCGTTGTTGCAGGTAGCGGTGCAGATTCCCGCTATCATCAAAGTGGGTATGCGCTACCAGCTTTCGTTAGACTACCATCACCCCGGCGTGATACAGATTGGTCGCCAGATGGTGCCACGCGTCGTCAACGCTGCTATGCTCTACGTCTCTACCTTCGTTGATCGCGGCTTGATTTTGGTAATGGTCGCCCCCCTCCCGCTTATCGATCAAAACGGACACATCACACAGTACTACCAGGCGCTGCAACTGATCTTGCTGCCGCTTGGCATTTTTGGCATGGCTATCTCGACAGCAGCGTTCCCCACACTGGCTGAAAATGTGACGCGGGGGCGTTTTGATCGGGTACGAGCCATTATTCAAGATACCCTGCGCAGCATTCTCTTCATGTCCATTCCTTCGAGTGTGGGGCTGATCGTGTTGGGTTTGCCGATCATCCAGGTATTATTACAACATGGCGCGTATTCGCTGGAAAGCGCCGAGAGTACATCTGTTCCGCTCGCATTTTTCGCGATCGGCCTGGTCGGACTGGCTTCTGTCGAGATTTTGACGCGCTCGTTCTATGCCATGCGCGACAGCAGAACACCGGTCATCGTGAGCATTGCACAATTCATCTTGAAGATCGCGTTAAGTATTCTCTTTTTAAGCATCATCTTTTTGAATTCGGTCTCGGTATCGGCTATCTCGTGGGGATTGGGGGCGCTGGCCCTGTCAACTTCGCTGGCGGGTCTGCTCGAAGCTCTTGTATTGCTCTGGCTGCTGCAACAACGCATCGGAGGGCTGGAATTGCGCGTATTGGGGAGGTTTGCCGGACGGGTATTGCTGGCATCCGGGGCAATGGGCATAGCGCTGCTCATTTTACGCTTCTTCCTCGATCATGTGCTTGTCACGACCAATCCCGGTCAAACGCTGGGACTTATAGGCACTGTGATGGCCTTGATTAAACTCCTGTTGGAACTGGGGGCTGGTCTGATCGTGTATATCCGCGTCACTCGAATGCTGGGCATCGAAGAGTTCTGGAATCAAGGACCGATCAAGCGCGTGCTTGAACGCCTCAAGTTATCCTGGATTTAAGCGTTACATCTGTGGTTACCTGGCGACAGTCGTATCCTTAGCTCCAGCCACTCTGAATATCATGCGAACTGAGCCGCAATGCACTACATCCCCATCTTGCAACAATTCCGCCTTTAAGGGTGTCAGCGTCAGCCTGTTCAGGCGCGTTTTATTGCGACTCTTCAAATCCTCGATAGTGAAGGACGATTTCTCATGGCGAATGCGCGCGTGCTGGCGCGACACCGTCATTTGGAAGTCAACGGCGCTCAAGTCGATTTCCGGGGTCACGCCGCGTTTGGGATCTACTCGTCCCACGATGGCATAATTACTTTTAATGACAAAACGCCGGGGTACGCTGCCATCCTCCTCGGGTTCAAAATACAGGTAAGCAAGCGCACCCTCTTCTTCTGTATCGAAAGAGGGCTTCCGGGGAGGTAAACGAAGAATGGTGCCTTCTTTATCGACTGCGCCACCATCCTGAACCGTTTC
>CAAGKR010419563.1_pt1 | contig 14359 bp, 15 predicted proteins | sample 2556971 | NCBI WGS metagenome assembly CAAGKR01 (sample SAMEA5207829, study PRJEB30636) | soil metagenome | biome: forest; feature: boreal; material: soil | place: USA | collected 2011-09 | depth 1 m | reverse complement strand
GGTCGATGCGCCCCAATATGCATCGCGATCTGGTCATCGACGCGCTGGAGATGGCGTGGTATCAACGCAGCCCAGGCAAGCAGGCAGGGCTGATCTTCCATAGTGATCGCGGCAGCCAATATGCCAGTGAGGACTACGCAAAGGTGCTTGAACACTGCGCAATCACGCCCTCGATGAACCGCAAGGGGAACTGCTGGGACAACGCTTGCTCGGAGACGCTGTTCGGCTCGCTGAAGGTGGAGCGATTGCATGGCGAGCGATTTGAAACCATCCGCGCGGCCAAGGATGAAACCATCGCATGGCTGCTCTGGTATAACCAGACACGGATGCACTCGACGCTGAATTACGTCAGCCCGATGCAGTTCGAAAAGGATTGGATGGACGCGAGGATAAAAATCGCAGCATGAAAGCTGGCGGCGATAAAGCAAGGCCGTGGAAATGACGGTTTATGGAAAGCCCGGAAAACGGTAGTACTGTTTTCCGCCCTTCCCACAAACCTTGGAAATCGATGAAGCCGATTCCCACATTTCCACCGCCACGACGACCACGAGGATGAGTATGATTCTCAAAACCCGGCCGGTTAAGGGATACGCATTCTGAGGGCAAGGTCAGACCTCTTCGTGGACCACTTCCTTATAGCGGTTCAGGCTGAGGTCGTAGTTCTTCTCCACAATCTCAGCGAGCGGCACACAGAAGCTCTGCTCGGTGCGCGGACGTTTCCGTTCCGAGTTGTCGCGCTTGCCCCAGCGGGCAAGTACGTCGGGCAGGTTGTTCTTGGCGTGTTCTTCCTGGCTGAGTGGCTCCTTGGGTAACGGGCCGAGCTTTTCTTCGTCGAGCAGCGGCTGGCGCTTGTCGTCGAGCGACCAGCCATCGGACTGCACATCGTAGAACCAGACGTGGTCCGTGCCACCGGAGTTCGTCTTGGTAAAGAGCAGGATGGCCGTCGAGACTCCGGCGTAAGGCCGGAAGGTGCCGCCGGGCAGGCTGATGACAGCATCGAGCTTCTGCTCCTCAACCAGGATGCGGCGCAGCTCACGATGGGCGCGACTGGAGCCGAAGAGCACGCCGTCCGGCACAATGACGGACGCCCGTCCGCCCGGCTTGAGCAACCGCAGAAAGAGCGCCAGAAACAGCAGTTCGGTCTTCTTGGTCTTGACCACGCCTTGCAGGTCCTTGGCGGTGTTCTCGTAATCGAGCGACCCGGCAAAGGGCGGATTGGCCAGGACCAGCGTGTATTTCTCCACCTCGGAGGCGTGATCCTCGGCCAACGAGTCGCGATAGACGATGTCAGGCAGTTCGATGCCGTGCAGCAGCATATTCATGCTGCCGATGCGGAGCATGGTGTTGTCGAAGTCGAAGCCATGGAAAAGCCCCGAGTGAAAATGCTCTCTGTCCTTGCGATTATGGAAGAGGTTGGGGTGATGCTGGCGCAGCGCCTCGCCGACCGCCACCAGGAAACCAGCCGTCCCGCAAGCCGGGTCGCAGACAATGTCTTTGGGCGTGGGCTGGGTCAACTCGACCATCAACTGAATGATGTGGCGCGGGGTGCGGAACTGACCGTTCTGCCCGGCGGTGGCGATCTTCGAGAGCATGTACTCGTAGAGGTCGCCCTTGGTGTCACGGCCCTGCATGGGGAGCGCGGCAATAAGATCGACCACCTTGACCAGCAGCGCCGGCGTCGGGATGGTGAATCGGGCGTCCTTCATGTGCTGGGCATAGGTAGAGCCGTCGCCGCCCAGGTTGCGCAAGAAAGGAAAGATGTGGTCGCCTACTAGATCGTAAAGGTCGCGGGCCTCGAAATCCTTGAATCTGGACCAGCGGAAATCGGCATAGGCGCGGCCCTTAGCGTCCTTTCCCTTGGGGAAGATATGGCGTTCGATAGGGATATTGAGGGTGCGGGCCTTCTGCTCTTCGAGAATCTGGAGTTCATCCAGGCGGCGAATAAACAGAAGATAGGTGATCTGCTCGATCACTTCCAGCGGATTAGAGATGCCGCCGGACCAAAAAGCGTCCCACAAGCGGTCAATTTGATTGCGAAGTTCTCCGGTCACCATAGCTGTGAGTAGGTTACTCTCCTACGCTTCCTCCAAAGTACGTTTGTGTGCGGTTGGAATGCGTTTCGTCAAGGGCTGTCAGACAGCTAGAGCTTCCACAGGTCCTTGGCAACCTCAGCCTGAGCCTTTTGAAAACGATCGATCTCACGTTGAAGATGCGCCTCCTGCTTAAGGGCCTCCGTCGCCCGTTTGGTTGTTTTGACGTCCGGAACGAACACCGGCAGGTTCATCAAGAGCTTCAACTGGATCAACGGAATCGTGGCGCCCGAGACTACCGTCCTGAGAACTTCCTGGCCAAGAGGAGACCGAATCTGCACGGCAAGTGCACGCGGATCGATCTCGTTTCCCTTGGAACGCAGGACAATTGCTGATTGCCCAGCAACCCAGCCACCAGGCCCGGGAGGGGGAACATCTTCAGGCACGATGCCGACCTTCCCAACACTGCCCTTGATGATGAGGACGATGTCGAGGGGGCGCAGAAACTGCTGAGTGTTGTTTTCCGCGACTTGGCGGTCAATGAAAACTGTTCGGCCTGGCGTACTGATGTATCCAAAGGCTGGAAGATCGGCAGCGCCGATCTCTTTTCCCTCAACAAAACCGCCCTTTGCCGATGTTGTCGGCATTGGACGAATCGTATCGACTACGTCGCGATACTCCACAGATTTCTCAGTGGAGACCAATTCGAAGAGACGCTTCGTTGTGTCTGGAAACACATAGCGGCCAACTACAAGTTGAGCCTCTTTGGCTAGAACCTCCGTGGTGGACACGATGGCGGCATCTTCTGAGACGATATCATTGAACGCGAGTTCGACAAGGCTCTCAACATTTGTCAGCCTATTTTTTGCCTTCGACGTCGCCTCGCGGAACCTGGGCGAGTCTGCATTGATGAATTTGATCTGGTCATGTCCACCGGCAGGGTCGAGGATCAGAATCGCAAATGGAAAGTTCGAGAATCTGAAAAGTCCGGAAGGCATTTGGATAACGGCCTCTACGACGCTCCGGCTGACCAGGTCTTCTCTAAGCGCCTGTTCCACGCCCGTACTGAACAGGAGTGAGCTTTGAACCGCCGCGATCACTCGGCGCCGGGTCTGCGACAGTAAATGCCGCACTGCGAGCACAGTGCCGGATGTTGTTCGCTCGGGAAATCTGCCAAACCAGTCGCGCTCTACCACTTCTCCGCTGTATCGCTCATTCAATGGCGTAAACGCAATTGCAACGTCGAATTTCCGGGGCTTGCCTCCTTCAACTGCCGATGGGGACCGAATAGGGTCTGCCTGATGCACCTCGAAAGGGTGTATTGCCAGGAGGCTAACGGAAGCGGGAACAGTCGAAGGCTCGGGCGATTCAAGATAGACCTTTACGCTGTTCTTGACCGCTCGTGCAGCCAACTGACCTCCGTTGTCCCAGGGCGTGTAGACAGAATCGCCAGTACAAATGCTAGCTAAAGCAACAAGCAAATTGGCAATGTCGGGAGGTATCGCAATCTCGTTGAATGCGGACCACGTGAGAGCGCAGATTGCGTCAGCAGCGTCAAATTCTTGAAGTAGGCCCGCATCCCTAAGGCGCAAGGCAAGGTCGAGGGCTGATCGAAGCACCGCAGGATCGAGGCGAGTGTGCCGCTTGGCTTCAGAAAAAGCCTGGAACTCTGGTGCGTCATTCTCTCCCAACCTGGTCAAAGTATCCAGCGCAAGCGCAGGGTCGCTCAAGAGTGCAGCGGTGAAGCGCAACTCCTCGGGTATTGCTTGCGTAGTCGAGAGTTTGATCCAAGCAAGGATCAAAAGGGACACTTCAAGCGATTCTTGCAATGATAGAGAAGTCCCCCTGAGGGTATCCATCATTTGGGTGATGATTCTGTCCTGCATTGTTCTCCTCGGTGTTTAGCGGGTACGGCCGGTACAGTTGTACGTTGTGATCAGTGCGCCGTCCTCGGCGACAACGGTCACACCACCTTTGTCCAGGATCTTCTTCACTACGCGTGCCTGCCGGTTGATCAATTCAAGCAGGCCAGTGGCCTCCCGGCGGCCCAGAACGTATTTGTCTTGATCAAGCGTGCCGTATTCGAGAACGAGCTCAACCATATCCTTGTTAACACCGCGCTGGGACATCCGGTGTTGAAAGTGCTGGGTGGTTTGCATTGCCCAACCTCCAATAGAGATACTCTATCATGGTTTTATATATCTTGTAAAAGTATTTGATACTTTTATTTAAATCTATAGATATTCGTCATATATTCTCCATTAATTAACGCTTGGTGATTCCAGAATCCGTTTAGCCATTGGAAGTGCCATCGAGATGCTGATTTCTAAGTCCGGACTCGGTCGTGAGATTCCCGTCGCGATGCCGACTTCAGGGGAGTAATCCTTCGTTGAGACGACTAAGCCGCTAAATATCAATAACTTGGTTTGTTTTTGCAGCGTTTGCGGCCCCCTACGAATCCTCGCTAGAAGCGACGGTCCGCTCTCTCTAACACAACCCAATGTTCGGATAGCCGGTCATCCGCCCGCAACTCTGAAAAATGGGAATCTCTCTGTCGTCAATGGCTTCCTCCTTCGCTGAGTGCACCGGCGATTTCGCATCATCCCAAAATCGATTCTGGCGATATCGGCGTTATCGGTAGCTATTCTGCCTTGTTGATCAGGGACTCCTCCGTGACAGAATCAAAATCCAGCCGCGTTCAATCTCGAAGTGCAACAAATCCATTTGGAATGATGTACATGGGCAAGCAGTACACGCAGTTGAGCTTAGAAGAAGAGCAGGCGGTTCATTGTGTGGCGCGAAAGACCGAGCGTCTGGCTGGCCAGTTGACCTGCCGCGGGAATCAGGCGAGGGGTGCGGAGCGTTCCGTCCGATAACGCAGGACGATCGTAATTCCGAGCGATAAAAACACGCACAGCAACGCGAAAAGGAAGGCGCTGGCGTAGCCGAAGATTCCGATCATCGTTCCGGCGATTGGCCCGGTGAGGAAGAAGGAAACGTCCGAGCATACGCTGAAGATGGCCAGGGCCGTGCCGCGATTCTGTATCGGGACGCGTTTCACCGCTTCCACGCCCAGGGCGGGATAGACCAGCGAAAAGCCGCAACCGACCAGGAGGGCGCCGGCTAATGCCATCCACGGCGCGGAAGCGAGCCACAGCAGGCCCGGGCCAAACACTTCGACCGCCAGCGATGCAATGGCCACCTGGAATCCGCCCCACTGGTCGATGATCTGGGCGAAGAACAGCCGCACCAGGATGAAGGCTACGCCGAAGGCGGTCAGGCACAGCGCCGCTCCGTTCCAGTGGCGGCTGGCATAGAAGAGCGTGATGAACATTATCAGTACGCTGAAGCCCATGCCGCCCATCGCCAAAGCCAAGCCGTGCGGGGCCACGCGGCCCAGCACATTACTGAAAGAAAGATGCGTGCCTGGAAGGACAGGGATCGGACTCTTGCAGCTGGCCACGACGAGGCTGACGGCGCAGATGAAAATGATCACCAGCCCCAGGGAAGCCAACCCCCAGTGCTGCTCCATGACTACGCCCAGCGGAGCGCCCAGGGCCATGGCCCCATAGCAGGCGATGCCGTTGAAGGAGATCACCTTGGCCATGTATTTTTGCCCGGCGCTGGAGACGCCCCAGAGGATGGAGCCCGTGGAACCCAGGCTCTGGCCTACGCCCAGCAGCAGGCGGCTCACCAGCAGGAAGGAAAAGCAGAGCCAGTGGATTGGATACAGGGCTGAGGCGATCACCAGAAACACTCCGCTGACGGCGCAGGCTCCTACGCCCCACATCACGGAGATCTTGGCACCCACGAGGTCGCAGATGCGCCCGGCCCATGGGCGGCTGCAAAGAGTGGCGAAGGACTGAATGCTGATAACAAGGCCGGCCAGTGCCGCATTGTACCCCATGCGCAGATGCACAAAAGGGGGCAGAACGGCCAGCGGCAGGCTGATCGCGATATAGCAGATGAAGGTGAAGTAAACGAAGCCGACAATCTGCCACGTTCCGCCCTGGCTGGTTGCAGGGGAGGGTGTGCTTGCGATTGGGGACGAAGGCATATTTTCAGAGAGGGCCAAGTGATAGTCTATCGCGCTTGACGAGCGCGTAAGTGCAACAAATGCAGCGGTCCTCCAATTGCTATATCCCGAAAGGCTGGCCGCGAGGGTTTTTATCGGTCTGTTGCGCATGGGCCACGTGCAAACCGGGAACCGACCGGCGATTCCTTTCGCTCGATTACCCTAGGTCTCGAATCTCAGACTTGGGAAAGCACCAATTTATCCGTCATATTCTTCCGTGAGGCTTTCCTGACTGTCGCCGCCCCCAAGGTGCTCGTTGATGGGAGGTAGGTACCCGAAAGTCGCCCAGTGCTTAGGAATGTAATAGGGGCCGGTTTTCAACTGGCGATAACAGCCCTGTGCACTCACGGAGCCACACTCAGCGCCAGGAGGCCGTCGGCGAGTTAACCGGCGATTATGCGCTCGTTGAAAACGGACGCGCGGGATATGCCTTGATTTTCGAAATCCTGCTCACCGCTTTTCCAAAACCCCGAAGCCACCAATCCAGCATCTCTGAATCGACGACCGTGGCACTGATCTTGTAATGTTCTTTCTCTTCACAAACCTGCTGATCTTCGGATAGTGGCGATTCGAGCAGATGGAACCCATGGCCTTTTTCGATCCGAAAAGTGAGTTTGATGAGGTCGCCATTGCCATAGCCGAACCGGCCGTCATCGTCGTACTGCTTGAGATCGAATTCCGGTGGTCGCTTGAAGGTCAAGGACGATGCCTTGGCAGACACAATGCGGTGTAGGGCCAAATTGCGTTCATTCGTATAACCATCGAAGCGACAGACGAGATACATGCGTGGCCCTTGCTGTACCAGCCCCAAAGGCATGACCCGGCTTTTGATGTCCTCGCCTGCTGCGTTGTGATACTCGACCATCAGCCACTGGTCACCATAGAGAGCGCTACAGACTTGTTCAAAGACTTGGTTGTCCACCTTGGGCGGGAGCAGCGGCTGGCTAGTGCTAACAACCCGGACCTTCTTTAGCCACTCACGTTCTTGCCTGGCTGCAGGCTGTTCGCCGAGTTGGCTCTTCGCTTGAGAAAAGAAGCCCGACATGGATTTCATCAGATGCGGCGGCAGCAAATGCCCAAGCTGTTGTTCGGCCAAGGTCAGCAATAGGCATTCCTGCGTGGTTAGGGTGGGTAGAGACATCCCCCTGGCATTCGCGTTCCAACAATAGCGATATGGCTTGCTGGTTTCGTCGCGGTCGATGTCGAAATAGCCGGAGAGCATTTCCAGTTGCCGTTCGATGGTGCGGATGTCGCGCTCGATACCGGCGTCAGCAAGCTGCTGTCGTAGTTGCGGCGCTGTTACTGTACGCCCCTTGGGAATCCGGCGGAGGAGTTCTAGAGCGACCTGCAAAGTTTCCATCGATTGTGGACGTATGGGCAAATGAAGCTACCTATTCTGTGATTGATGGACCCGAAAACTGCTTCCACCAGTGGCCTTCTTGAGTAACCCAATGCAATGCAACACCATTTTCAGGGTAAGGATCGCCAGACTTTTCCTCGATAATAGCTGTCGGCTTTCCCGTGCGGTAGGGATGAACAAACAACATGGCAATACCCATGAACGCCCGCCCCGCAGTTTGCGAGTTTGCCTGGTAGCGCTGGAGCTTTTCGACATCCTTATAATACTTTGGCTCCCTTTCGCGCGGTTGCCAAAGCTTGATTTCAATTGCAACGCGGCAAGGCTGACGCCAAATAGCCGACGTGGAGTCTGGCTCCTTGGATAATACTGCTATATCGAATTTCCCTTCGGACACGTGATATTCCGTCGTTACAGGGTGAATACAAAAGGGATCGGTAAATCCGAATAGGCGATTCGCGTCTTCGGCATCGTATGGATACCGCAGATCGCCCGTCGCATTCCGAAGCTCTATGAAAAGCAATGCCTGGATGTCACTTTCCGAGAGAAAATCTAGAGGATGCTCCTGGAACTGTTTCACGGTTTTGCAGATTGCGCTTTTCAACTGATCGATCATTCATGACTCCCATCCGTTACGTTTATGTTCCTAGCCACGCGCCAAGATCGTGACCCTGTAATCAGTACTCAGGCACTCATTTTCAAAGGCGCTGACAAGAATCTTCGCTCTACCTCTAGCAATTTTCCTCATTCTACTCCTTACGATTTGGGTGTCCTTTTCCTTGAGAACGCCCGGCCTGGTCTCCACAGAAACCATTACCCCGCGTGACGATCCGACTCCGTCTGGGCCCAAAAGGGGGCTTGTACACGCCGCTTGGAAGGCCGCAAGGCAACCCTGGACGCCATCTCCATTGCCATAACCCACCACTGAAGCATTGTCTCCTCTCAGGACCGACTTCAGTTCATCTGCATCAATCCCGATAGATCCTGACTTCGCAAGTGAAAACGTGATGACACTGCATATTTGTGCAACTGCTGCAGGGATAAGTTCTGTCCAGCAACACCTTCGAGTCATACGAGCCTCATCCATAAGCACCTCGTAGGGCACCTCAAATACAACATCCACCAATCGTTGGAGTGATCTGGCGGATTCGACATCTCTGCGGCCGGGTGTAATTGCAATGGTAAAGACGCCCAATTCACCGAGTGCTTCTGCAACAACGGAAGTAACTCCCTTTCCTGTTGTCCCATGTAGGCCGGTCAAGATGAATGCCACATCCGAGCCAGAAACCAGTCGTGAAATGTCGGATTTCCGGTCACGTGCCATGAGCTGAGCATCTCTGATCGTTGTCGGCTTAAAACCGTGGTCACTAATCAATAAAGCATGTTCAGCGTGACTCCGGCGAAGGCGAGCCATGTTGGTCGCAATCGCAATTGTTTTGCACGGGAAATTCAAGTCCTGAGCGACCCGATCCAGGTGGTATAAGCCTACACCCATAACACCCACTATCCCGACGCGGAGTTGTCTATCGGAGGGGGACTGCGCGTTTCTCTCAAAGCGTTCATCGCCGCCATGATCGGCGCAGGACTTCTGGTTCGACTCCAGCGAGAATGCTCGGGGCAAAGCTAGGCTGACAGCAGGGAACGAAGACAAACAAAAGATAAACTTGCGACGATTCACGAGGACACTCCCGAAGCGTGGCTTCATTCTTCAACTGTGCCATATTCATGCGACAGGATGTGTCGTAGCAATAAATAAAAATCTCGAATCGACCACAGGGAAGGAATCTCTCCGTAACGAGCACAGGTATTGGTCGGAAATAACGGTAAGAATAGTCTCTGTTGTAGACACGAACTGCGAGTTGAATACGGCCAATGGGAATTTGAGCACTTTTTCATCAGTAACGAAGAGTCGGCCAGTGTTCGCCGTTCTGCCTGGGCATTACCCTGGGTTGAAGGTAACAGCCCAACCCACTCATCCAGCATGATTTAGGGAACGGCAGTCGGATCAGTCCCGGAAACGCCTTACTGTTCAGAAAGGGGTGGTTTCCTGGATTTCGGCTAACCGGAGATTACTCAGCACCTCGATATGATTTCTTTCCCTGGCATTGCCTTTGTTTAGAAGGCATGTGGCTCAAGTGAGAGGCCAGTGTTTGCAGGTTCTTCGAACTTCGTAATATTTTTGCGGCTATGAGCAGATTAGTGCAGAAAATACTGTCCAAAAATCGCACCTCGCCGGTATACTATAATAAGTGGTAAAACTCTATTCTCCTCTAGCCCAAGATATCTATGTAGTCGAATTTGTACGCCTCGCCAGAGACCTCGGCGTTTCGGTCATCGTCCGCGCCAATTGTGAGTTTGCGGCAAGGCTTGAAGCGTGGAGATTATTTCCCGAGTACAAACGGCTTGCCTCCTTAACGCTCGTTCATCTCCTTGATTACGCCGAGATCGACTGGCAAACTGGACGCTGTTTCGTGATCAAACGACAGAAGAGAAAGCCGATTCCCGCGCTCACCCTTGATAAGCCCACCACACGCCCCCTGAACACGAAGCGTGAGGACGGAGCCCATTTTTTCAGGGACGACTTCGGTCGCCCCTTAGCCAAATTCGCCTTTGGGCCTGGTATCTAAGGAGAAACAAATGAGACTGTGCGAATGTAACCCTGACATGAAACAATGTCCCGACGTAGGCGAGTTTCCGGTAGTTTTCGAGGTTAATGAAGACCCGCCGATCTTGCGATGGATATGTGAAGACCACTACAAATTTCTTATCGAATTCAAGATGTTTAAAGACGCTCCGGACGAGTTGATTCGGTCGAACGGGTAGCATACCGGTGCTTCCGCTGTCTTGCGAGAGAGCAGCAGTGCGGTATCTGAGATTCGGCGGCTTCGACCATTCATCAGTTTATCGAACGTTCTTTTCGAGAGCATAAGGAGCATGTGCAATGAAGAAGGCAGTCCTGTATGGACGCATCTCGTCGAGGGCAGATGAGAACCTCGAATCGCAGTTCGCCAAGCTTCGCGAGATTGCCAAACAGCGCGGATTTGAAATTGCAGGGGTCTACAGCGATCTTGCATCATGCAGCAGCAAGACCAAGCGTGCAGGAATTGAAGCCCTCCTGCGGGATGCGCGGCGGGGAGTATTCTCGGCCGTGCTTGTTGCGAGCCTTGGCCAGTTGGCAATGAGCGTCAAGAATTGCTGGGGGTTGGTCCTGGAGCTTGACGGGCTGGGTATCGAGTTGATTTCCGCAAAGGAAGCGGTCGATACAGCGACGCCAACTGGACGAGTCTTTGTGGCGACGCTCGGCTGCGTTGAGGAATTACAAAAGAGCCTCAATCGCGAGCGTATCAAGGGCGCAATGCGCCGGCGTAAGTTGGACGGCCTGCCGATCGGGCGCCATCCGCTCCACATTGACCGTGGTGCGGTCGTGGCGGATCGACTAAGCGGGCTCAGCCTCACCCAAGCAGCGCAGCGACACGGCATCTCACGAACGACGGTAATAAGGCTCGTCCGGGAAGCACAGGGGCGCCTGCCGGCAGCCTTCACTCAGCTGCCACAAGAGACAATGCAACGCACTGAATGTGCGGCATGAAGCACATGCCATCCCGTCAACCCCATTCACCATGCAAAGGAGAAAAAGCATGAAGACATTCGACAACAATGGAAAGCTCGTAGCCGAAATCAACCACTTCCGCACCACCAGCGGTGATTCGGTCACCACGAACACGATGCACAACAACGGGCGGGTTGTCAGCCAGACGGTCACCGTTGCTCAGCCCAACGGCAAGGTGAACACGACGACAACCATCGGCGGCAAGCTGCTGCCGTGATGCCCTGACCGGCTGCGGCATTTCAACGATTGGAGAGTGAGATGAGCCACAAGCATTACTGCGACGTTGAGGGACACAAGTGGGTATGCACCGACTGTACCTGCGAGTGCATCTGCGGCGAACTGATGGAGTCTGCTGCCGACCACAGTGAGTGCCCCATCGAATTGAGGGACTGCCCTGAGCATCAAGGTCAGCTTCCTGAGTCATCTGACGATGAGTTGTTCGCCGACGTTCTCAGGGACTTACCGAGCGAGGCAGCAAAGCAACCTTGCGAATGCGGCTGCGCTGACGCCCATCGTGAGGAAGTCGTAGGCTCCTGCGTTTGGTGCAGCCACGTCTACGTTACTTTCGACGCCAAGACCGAAGCTCGGCACTTCTCAAAATTCTGTGCCGGAGCACCAGCAGAAATGCGTGAAGCAGCACAATCGAGGCTGGGGCGGCTCGATTCCTAACCCACAACTACCCCGCTTCGAAGGAGATTGGTTCCCATGGCCGACGCTGTCTTTGCCGATGCGTTAATACCTCGCAAGCCTGTTGTGTCAGAAGGCGACGACGCCCAGTCAATTCCTCTGACATTGGTTGTCTCCGACCGCGAGACCGTCGCAGAGTTGCTCCAGCGAAGCGACGGCAGGGAGCGAGATGAGTATGCTCTTGCAGCCCTGCGGATTGGCGTTCTTTCTCTGAAGCACGCTCGTGGACAGATTGATGCTGATGCGGTCAGGCGGGAAGGCGAGAAGCTGCTGAAAGACCTGAAGACCGCCTTGGATGGCTCCCGCAATGAAATCCACACGAATCTCACCTCTGCCCTCAAAGAATACTTCGACCCCAATGATGGCAGATTCCAAGAGCGCGTGGAGCGCTTGATTAAGCAGGATGGCGACCTTGAGCAAGTCTTGCGGCGTCAAGTTGGCAACGACGGCTCCGAACTGGCGACGACCCTTGCCGCTCATATAGGCAAGAACAGCCCACTGATGAAGCTTCTTAATCCCGAAGAGTCCGATGGGCTGGTGTCCTCAATCCGTTCCACAATCTCGGCGGTAATTGATGAAGAGCAAAAACAGATCCTTGGCGAGTTTTCCCTCGACAACGACCAGGGTGCTCTGAAACGCCTCGTCAACGAATTGACGCAAGCGAACGGCAAGCTCAAAACCGACCTTGCCGCTGAAATCGGCAATGTAGTGCAAGAGTTTTCATTGGACAAAGAGGACTCGGCTTTGAGCCGACTCGTCAAGAGAGTTGAGATCGCAGAGGAGACCATCACCAAGGAGTTTTCACTCGATGACGAGGACTCAGCACTATCCCGGCTCTCTTTGGTGATCAATGGGGCGAAGGAAGCCATTGACGCCAATTTGACCCTCGACAACGAGGGTTCAGCCCTGTCCCGCCTGAAGCGGGAACTTGTGGCCATCCTCAATGCTCACGAACAGAAGGTGCAAGAATTCCAAAGCAATGTGCAATCGGCTCTGGAGGCGATGAAGGCGCAGCGCAAAGAGTCCGCCCGTTCAACCCAGCACGGCAACGACTTCGAAGCCACGGCATCTGAATTTGTGGAGAAGGAAGCCCAGAAGTCTAGCGATATTGCATGCAAGACGGGGACAACAACCGGTTTGATCAAGAACTGCAAGGTCGGTGATGTTGTCGTTGAACTTGGTCCTGACTGTGCTGCGGCCGGGGAGAAGTTCGTGATTGAGGCGAAGGAAGACGTCAGCTACACGTTGGCAAGGGCTCGTGCCGAGATCGAAACTGCACGGAAGAACCGTGGTGCAAGAGTAGGTCTCTTCTTGTTCTCCGCTAAGACGGCGCCGGCAGGAATCGACATGCTGGTCCGACATGGCGAGGACGTGTTCTTGGTGTGGGACGCCGAGAAGATCGAGTCCGATGTCATACTGCGTGCCGGTCTCTCGCTGGCGAAGGCTCTTTGTGTTCGCCAACAAAAGGATCGGGACGATGTGGAGGGCAACTGGGAGGACATCGACGCCGCGATTCTGGCAGTCGAGAAAGAGGCTGGTCGTTTGGCAAGCATGAAGACATGGACGGAGACCATCCAGTCGAATAGCGGGAAGATTCTGGATGAAGTACGCAAGATGGCGGACAATTTGGAGAAACAGATTGTGGTGCTTCGTGACAGTGTGGAGATCTTGAGGCGGGAATAGGAGAAATAGCTTCAACCTGGTCATGAAACACATGGAGCGGTTCCTGCGAAAGACGAGCAGCTGCACTTTCATCTTCAGCCACTCTACTCTTCGCGTGCGGCGATTGCAGCTACGCTGCGTCCGCCGCCATTTACCCAACTGGAGGTCACCATTCGAGTCGCCCTGTACGCCAGAGTCTCCACCAACAACGGCCAGCACCCTGAAATGCAACTGGGTGAACTTCGTGCATATGCCGGCCGGCGGGGGTGGGTGGTTGCCGGCGAGTATGTCGATGAAGGCGTGTCCGGTGCCCGTGAGCGGCGACCTGCGTTGGATAGGCTATGGGTGGACTGTCGCAAACGGAGCGTGGACGCCGTGGTGGTCTATCGCTATGACCGGTTCGCCCGAAGCCTCCGCCAGTTGGTGAACGCGTTGGAGGAGTTCCGGGCATTGGGCATCGAGTTCGTCAGTCTGCACGAGGGTGTTGACACCTCGACGCCAAACGGTCGGCTGGTGTTCGGCATCTTCGCCACCATCGCAGAGTTCGAACGGGAACTCATCCGCTCCCGTGTCCGCAGCGGCTTAGCTGCGGCTAAGGCAAATGGCAAAAAGTTGGGGCGACCCCGTGCCGCGGTGGATGCCACACAGGTCGCCACCCTGCGTGCCGCCGGCGCCTCGTGGCAGGTCATCTCGCAGCGGCTAGGCATCGGTGTTGGCACCGCCTGCCGGGCTCTACAGCCTCCTTCCAAAAACCCTCCGGAATCCGCCCTCGTAACTGCCTGATTCCAAAGCGATGAAATCGGCCGTTTCTGACCTTCCAAAATCATGTGTTATTGGAGGGAGCCGGGCGCTGGCAGCCTGAACAGGCCCCAATCGCCCTATGACAAAAGAGCTCCGAATACGGCCTCGCTAAACCCAACGAAACACATGGCAGAATC
>CAAGKR010415104.1_pt1 | contig 14362 bp, 12 predicted proteins | sample 2556971 | NCBI WGS metagenome assembly CAAGKR01 (sample SAMEA5207829, study PRJEB30636) | soil metagenome | biome: forest; feature: boreal; material: soil | place: USA | collected 2011-09 | depth 1 m | reverse complement strand
GTGGCACGACCGCGAACGGCCGCCTCCGCGATCCGGATCGGGAACCCCGCCTCCTGGGCGAGCGCGATCGCGGCGCGGGACCAATCGGGCGGCACGATCGAGGCGGTGAGCGATGCCGAGATCCTGGCGGCATTCCGGCGCCTTTCGATGGAGGAAGGCCTGCTGGCTGAGCCGGCCTCGGCGGCGGGCGTCGCCTTACTGATTCGCAAGGCCGCCGCCGGACAGCTGGCGCGAGAGGAGACGATCGTCTGCATCCTGACAGGCCAGGGACTCAAGGACCCCAAGGCGATGACGCGAGGCCTCAAGCTGCCGGGCGCGGTCGAGCCGACCCTGGAGGCCGTTCGCCGGGCGATCGGTTAACCAGCTTGACATGGCCGCCGGCTTGACCGGCGAGCACTCGGACGCGTACGTTGTAAACGTCGCGGTAGGGAGCGGCACGAATCGGTAAATCCTGCCATGGGAGGCAGGGGAGCCGTCCAACGGTGCCAGGGTGGAACCGGATACAACTCCTGGTACGGCAACGGACAGATCGACGCCTTGAATGCGGTGACCCACACGCGGGGTACACCGATGAACCCTTAACCAGCGCGATCCTGAAAAGGCCGGCCTCCGGGCCGGCCTTTTTGTTACTGGGGCCTCGGTCGGGGATTTGCCCGATCGGGCAAGGCATGATTCCCTGATCGCGTCCCATCAACCCCTCGACGGACGGCGGGCCATCGCGTTCAATCGGTGGTGACGGCCCTGCATGAGCGACGACTAGCAAACCAGCCAGCGAGCTCGGCGCGATCGCGGCCCGAACGTGGGAGCGCCGCCTTGGGACCACGCCTCGCGAACAAGGGAGAGGGCGGCCTCACTCATCAGTCGCTGCTGGACCTGCAGCGGACCGCCGGGAACGCGTCGGTCAGTGCCCTGATTGCCAGCCTGGATGGGTCGGGCGCAACTGCGATTCAGCGGGAGGCCAGCGCTGCGGCTGTTATGCCGGCCGCGGGGACGGCATTACCGGATTGGGACGACCACCAGCTCGATGCCATCCAGCGACAGCTGCGGCGGCTCGGCTTTTACCACATGGCGATCGACCATCGGTTCGGACGCGGCACCGACGCCGGGCTGGTCGAGGCCTACGGCGGCAACGATTGGCGCCGGCGCGACCCGGCGGTGATCATCAGCGAGCTGACCAAGGTGCCCACGCCGGCAAAAGGCGCGCAGCATAAGTTCCGGTACGGCGAGATGTTCAAGGACGGCGTGCTGGACATGACCGTGGGATTGGGCTTCACCGAGGAGATGATGACGCTGCCGGATGGCACTCGGATGCCGTACTACCTGACGCTGCTCCCGCAGTTCGAGAAGGTGCTGGTCGAGGAGCGCGGCTTCAAGAAGGACAAGGAACTCGCCGAGGCCGTTTTGGCAAAAACTGGACGGGCGCTCGACGCCAAGGCGGTCGGCGATTTTTATGTGCTCCAGAACGCCCTGATCTATTCACCGCCGGTCGGTGAGCCGCGTTTCGTGCACGTGGTCGTCCGGTTGTTGTCCGACAAATCGGGCGGCCCGGGCGGCGACGTGGGGGCCGCCTTCGAGGAGGGCATGGCCAAATCCGATGTTGCTTACTACACGGGGCATGGCCGCTACGGGTCGGGCCCGGACTTCGACAAGGACTTCATCAAGTTCGAGTTGCTGGATGCCGCGGGAAACATCACCAGGCCCTATGACGGCGGGGACTACGAGAAGCTGGGACACGACCTGGCGAAAGAAGGCGCGCCCTTCGGCAGGTCCGACTTCGACCAGTTCCTCTGGCGGGTGAAGCGCGGTCGCATCACCGTCGAGACCTCGGACCTCGGCAACGTCTATCTCAATCCCAAGCGGCGTGAGCGCGAATTCGGGGCGAAGCTGATCTACTGGGCGCTGGAGCGCGACGGCAAGAAACCAGTCACGGGGAAAGCGGGCTCGCTCGCCGCGGCGGCCACCGCCAACCCCGATCACAAGTACCATGTCGACGTCTTCGACGGCTGCCGGACCCGGGACTACGAAACGAGCATCCACGGTACCGCCGGCCAGGATGCGGGTTCGACCGACATGATCCAGACCAACCGGACGGTAGGCTTCCTCGCCGAGGCCGCCACCTTCGCCGCATTCCTCGATTCAATCGTCGCCCGGCACTCCGCCGAGCGAGTCGTCAAGGATATGAACAACGCCCTCAAGGCCCATGAATCGCACTACGAGGGCGCGGCATTCGAAACGTCGGGGAAGACATACGATCCCACCGGACCATAAATGACACCGTTGAAGAAGACGCCCACCCTGGACGACGAGGAGATACGCGGACTGTCTTCGCCCGATACCTGGTGCGAGGTGGCCAAGGCGCTTGCCGCAGCCGGAGAGCATCGAGCGATCGTTCCGCTTCTCAACGCCTACGAAAGCCCGATCGAGGGGGGCAAACGGTGCTTGCTCGAGGCGCTGGAGGAGCTCGACGCAGGGGGTGCCGCGGCCGGGCTGTTCGAGACGAACGACGCGCGGCAACGCGTCCAGGCGCTGCGACTGGTGGAATTGTTCGGTAGTGATCGGCATCTATCGCTCCTGGCGCGGGCGCTATCGGACCCAGCTGATGGTGTGCGCGCCCAGGCGCGCCGCGCCCTGGTCAACCAGGAATGGACCGGCCCATGGGAGGCGGCGATGATCTCCCTTCTCGGCGACAATGACCCGCAGACGCAGGAGATGGCGGTCGACTCGCTTCGAAGGCGGAACTCGGCCGCATCGACGGCCGCCCTTCGCGCGCACGGGTTCGCCGGCGCGTAACCGGTCAGCGCGAAGGGAAAAGCCGAGCCTTAGTAAGCTTGCGCCGATGCCCTCGGTGAAGCAGGACGCGGTCCAGGAGATCAAGGACCGACTCGACCTCGCGGATCTCATCTCGGAACACTTGCGGCTGCAGAAAGCCGGCCGGGACCTGAAGGGGTTGTGTCCGTTCCACCAGGAGAAGACCCCATCCCTATATGTGTCGCCGGAAAAGCAGCTGTGGCATTGCTACGGCTGCCAGAAAGGCGGCGATCATTTCACCTTCATCCAGGAAATCGAGCACGTCGACTTCCGGGCGGCGCTGCAATTGCTCGCCGAGAAGACCGGGGTCGAGCTGGAGGAATCGCCGGGCGCCGGGCGCCAGCGCGAGCTGAAGAAGACAATCGAGCGGCTGAACCTGCTGGCGGCCCAGTACTTCCACCACATCCTGCTGGAGAACCCGGCGGGCCAGAAGGCCCTGCTCCAGCTCGAATCGCGCGGCGTCACGCGCGCCTCCATGAAGGAGTTCCAGCTCGGCTTCGCGCCCGCCGGCCAGCGGAAGGACAACCTGGTGCGCTTTCTGCGCAAGCACAATGCCACCGACACCGAGATGGTGGAGGCGGGCCTGGCGGTGCGGTCGGACGGCAGCCGGGAGCTGTGGGATCGGTTCCGGCAGCGGATCATCATCCCGATCCACGACGAGCGCGGTGAGCTGACCGCCTTCGGGGGCCGGGTGATCGACGACAGCCAGCAGCCGAAGTACCTCAATACCTCGCAAACGGCCCTCTACGACAAGGGTCGAACGCTGTTCAACCTGCACCGGGCGCGCAAGCCGATCCACGAGCTCAAGCACGCGGTGCTGATGGAGGGGTACTTCGACGCCATCACCGCCTGGCAGGCCGGGGTGCCGAATGTCGTGACGACCTCCGGAACGGCCCTGACCGAACACCAGGTGCGCCTCCTCAAGCGGGAGACCCAGGAGCTGCTGCTCGCGTTCGATCGCGACGATGCGGGCCGGACGGCGACCCAGCGGGCGATCGAGCTGGCCTCGAAATCGAGCATCCATATAAAGGTTGTGCGCGTGCCCCAGGGCAAAGACCCGGACGACTACTTGCGGGCGCATCCGGACGGCTGGGCCAGCCTTCGAGAGCACGCCCTGCCGGAGTGGGAGTACCTGCTGCGCCAGGCGCTGGAGATGCTCGACCTCACCGAGGCCGACGACCGCAGGCGGGGGGCCGAGCTGGTGATCCCGGTGCTGGCCAAGGTCCCGGAGGCGTCGGTGCTGGAAATCTATGCGCAGCAGGCGGCGGCCTGGTTGCGAATCGAGCCCGCGGCGCTGCTGCGTGACGTGCAGGCGCTGCGCTCGGGGACCGCGCCGGCGCGCCAGCCCGCGGTCGAGCCGCGTTTGACACCGGTACCTGCCGGGAAGACTGGCAGGGTTACCAAGGACGAGGGATACCTGCTCGGGCTGCTGATCGCGCGCCCCGACCTGGTCCCCGATGTCGCAGGGGAACTCCAAGCGGTCGACTTCTCCAACCCCTCGTACCAGGGCGTTTTCGCTAGGCTGCGACAGATGGTTGACGCGCAGGCAACGGTGGCGCCCCTGGATCACCTCGCCGAATTCCCCGCCGACGAGCAGCGCCTGGTCGCGCGAGCCGCGCTGGCCCACTACCCCGAGCTCGACAGTGGGTCCGAGGCCGCCCTGAAGCAGTCGTTAGAGCAATGTCTGCAAACTACTAAAATAAACGCCTGCCAACGACGGTTGAAAGTGGTGGAGGCTGATCTGCGTGCCGCCCGCGCGTCGGGAGATGAGTCCCGGCTCGTTGCGTTGATGGAAGAGCACGGCCGGCTGGCACGTGAGCGCGAAGCACTCAAAGACATGAGATATGGCACGTAAACTGCCCGAGGCACCCGACGCGCCCGCCCCCAAGAAAGGGCTGGTCGTCAAGCGCGCGCGCAGCTCCGAGGAGCCGATGGTGCTGGCCGCCGAGACCCTCATTGTCAAAGGCAAGGAGCACGGCTTCCTCAGCCCGGACGACATCCTTGCCGGCTTCCCCGATGTCGAGTTCGATCCCGACCAGCTGTTCCGGGTCTTCAATGTCTTCCGCGACATGGGGATCGAGGTCTCGGATGGTGAGAAGGACTTCGAGGAAGTCGTCGAGATCGACGATGACCTGATCGCCACCATCGAGGTGATGGACTCGGTCTCGCTCGATGACCCGGTCCGGATGTACCTCAAAGAGATCGGCCGCGTGGCCCTGCTGAAAGCCGAGCAAGAGGTCACCCTGGCTAAGGCGATTGAAGCCGGCGACGAACTGGCGAAGCACAAGCTCACCGAGGCGAACCTGCGGCTGGTCGTCTCGATCGCCAAGAAGTACATCGGCCGCGGGATGTCCTTCCTCGACCTGATCCAGGAAGGCAACATGGGCCTGATCCGGGCGGTCGAGAAGTTCGACTATCAAAAGGGATTCAAGTTCTCCACCTACGCCACCTGGTGGATCCGGCAGGCGATCACCCGGGCGATCGCCGACCAGGCGCGCACCATCCGGATCCCGGTGCACATGGTCGAGACGATCAACAAGCTGGTGCGGGTCTCGCGCCGCCTGCTGCAGGAGCTCGGACGGGAGCCCACCGACCAGGAGATCGGCGACGAGATGGGCATCACCCCGGAGAAGGTGCGCGAGATCATCAAGGTCTCCCAGGACCCGGTCTCGCTGGAGACGCCGATCGGGGAGGAGGAAGACTCGCACCTGGGCGACTTCGTCGAGGACAAGGACGCGACCTCGCCCTCCGACGCCGCCTCGCTGACAATGCTGCGGACGGAGGTCGAGGACATCCTGGACACGCTCACCCCGCGCGAGCGGCGCGTGCTCCAACTGCGGTTTGGCCTGATCGATGGTCACCAGCGGACGCTGGAAGAAGTGGGAAAGCGGTTCGGCGTGACCCGCGAGCGGATCCGCCAGATCGAGGCGAAGGCGCTGCGCAAGCTGAGGCACCCGAGCCGCAGCAAGAAGCTCAAAGACTACCTGGAGTAGCGCGCCTCCATAAATCGGTCGGTGCCCGTTGGGGAATTACGAGTGCCCTTTCAGGCGCCCTCGCGGGCCTATGCGTAAGGGCTCCGGGTCGTCAGGCTAGTCGCGGTGCCGACCTCTCACGCCCGCAAGCTGCCCGAATTAGAGAACCGCAATACTCCGTTGCTTGCACCCGCGAAGCGAATACTCAATCCCGCGTCGGATCGAACGCATGGGCCAGCCGGCGCCGCGCCGAGTCAGCGGCAGCTGCTGGAGCTCCAGGGCACCGCCGGAAACGCCGCTGTCTGCCAGCTCCTCGCCGGACAAACTGACAGTCCAGCGCGAGAGGAAAAGCCGGCCACCGTGCAGCGAGGCTTCTTCGGCGATCTCTGGAAGGGGATCACCGGTGCCGTCAGTAGCGTTGGATCGGCACTGAGGAGCGTCGCCGGTGGCATCGGATCAGCGCTGAGTAGCGCCGTTCGCTGGATCGGAAACCGCTTCGGCGATGCGGCCCACTGGCTGGTTGACCTCTTCCGTAACCTGCCTGAACGGCTATTCCGGTTTGGCAAGGCGATTGCCGACGGCCTGATCGGCGCTGTGACCTTCATCCCGGAGGCCATCGGTGCGCTCATCCATGGTGGGATCTCGGGCTTCGCCCACTGGATTTGGGAAAAGGCCAAGAGCGGCGCCGCCTGGCTCGGAACGCTGGTCAGCCGAGTGTTCGACCTGGTTGGAGGACCGGAAGCCGTCGAGTTTGTGCTGCACATCATCTCGGGCGCCACGCCTCTCACCAGCACCGAACGTGCCGCGGCGCAGAGCGTGCTCGGCGCCAACGCGCTCAAATGGGATGAGGTCAGGATCGATCAGGGCGGGGTGCTGGGCCTGATCTTCAAATTCAACCAGGGACGGGCGTTCACGACTTTCCACAGCATCAACATGACGGCCGCCGATCGCGCCGACCTGTCGATCGTGGTCCACGAGCTCACGCACGTCGACCAGTACGAGCACGCTGGGTCTCTCTACATCGGCCAGGCGCTGGGTGATCAGATCGCGGAGGGAGCACACGCCTACGACTACGGCGGACCAAGCGGCCTCTCTACCGATCGTGCCGCGGGCAAGCACTACGCGGACTACGGCCGGGAACGGCAGGCTCAGATCGCCCAGGACTACTACCGCGACATCACCTCGGGTAATCCGACCCCGGACTACGATCCGTACATCACGGAACTCAGGCAGGGCCAGCTCTAAGCACGGTCCGTTCGCGCTAGTGGCAGCCGCCGGCGAGACCCACATCGCCTGAGCCGACCTGCGCCAGCTTCTTGATGCCGGTGGCGGGCGTGTAGAGGGATAGGCTGCCGCCGGTGTCCCCGAGCCACATCCCATGCGAGTCGGTCACCGGATGAATGATGTTGCTCAGCGACGGTACGCCCGAGCCAGGCGCAACCGGCAGCACATAGCCGTTGTTCTGGGCGGTCACGACAATGAGCGCGGGGGCATTCGCCTTCGTGACCTGCAGGATTGGATGGCCGCCGCCGTCCGCCCCGGCGACGGTGAATTCAACGTCGGTGCGCTTGTACCAGGACACGATCGCCCCTGAATGGAGATCCATCCCGAGCAGGCGGCTCCCCGGACCGGGCCCATGTCCGGTCAGGGGCTCGCTGGTCGCCCACGCTCTGCCGCCACTGATGTACTGCCAGGACGCCGTGCTGGCGATCGGTTTGACCGCGCCGCTCGATGGGGTCAGCAGCCAGAGGCCGGTTGTGCCGGCCGGGCCGTTCGGTTGCGTCTCCAGGTAGACCCCCTCGGTCTCGTAATCGACCGCGACCCAGATGCTATTCGGCGGGGGCGTGCCGGGGTCGAAGCTGTGGTCGGCGCTGGTGCCGAGATCGACGACATGCACCGTCGACCCCGTGGCATCGGCATAGGCGTAGTGCTGGCCGTCGGGCGAGATCAGGTCACGGCCGACCGGCACCCAGCGTTCGTAGACCTTGTCATAGGCCTTCGACAGGGGGAAGGTCGGGCCGGGCGGCAGGTGGTCTGCCCTGGCATCGCGCTGATACGTCCCACCCGGAAACGTCACCCAGCCCGCCTCGGAATCGAGGACCACCGGCACTTTGCAGCTCATTACTGGCGGCTTGGCCGCCGTGGCGACGGGAGCGGTCGAGGCCTGACCCGTCGAGGCGGAGGGTGCCGCGGATGAGGCGCTGGCCGTGGCGGAACCCGTCGGGGAATGCTTCGGGAACGAGACCGATGTGGGGCTCGACCCGCAGCCGGCGATCACGATCCCGATGGCGGCAACGAAGGCGCGCGATCCCCCCTTCACCCTGCGGAGGATAAGACACCTCGCGGCATCTGGCGAGCGTTCGCGGCCAGAGGTGCCCTTTTGGGCAGCAACCCCTAGTTCTTGGGGAGGCGCTCGCGGAACGAGGCGATCGTCTTGGCCAGTCCCGTGTCCAGCGAGGTCTGCGGGTTCCAGCCGATCAGCTTGCGAGCGCGGGTGAGATCCGGACGGCGGTGTCTTGGATCGTCCTGGGGCAGCGGGCGAAAGACGATCTCGGCGCTCGTGCCGGACAGCGCTCGAATCCGCTCGGCGAGTTGCAACATGGTGACTTCCTCCTCGGTGCCGAGGTTGACCGGCTCCACGAAATCCCCGGCCAGGACGCGGAGGATGCCTTCGACCAGGTCGTCCACGTAGCAGAGGCTGCGCGTCTGGGAGCCGTCGCCATAGACGGTCATGGCTTCGTTGCGCAGGGCCTGCAGCAGGAAGTTCGGCACCGCCCGGCCGTCGTCGATGCGCATGCGGGGGCCGTAGGTGTTGAAGATGCGAACGATCCGCGTCTTCATGCCATGGGCACGATGGTAGGCCATGGTGAAGGCCTCGGCGGCGCGCTTGCCCTCGTCGTAGACCGCCCTCGGGCCGATCGGGTTGACATTGCCCCAGTAGCTCTCGGGCTGCGGGTGGACGAGCGGATCGCCGTAGACCTCGGACGTGGATGCCAGCAGGAAGACGGCGTCCTTGGCCCGGGCGAGTCCCAGCATGTTATGGGTCCCCAGCGTTCCCACCTTGAGGGTGGCGATCGGATGGTCGGCGTAATCAACCGGTGAGGCCGGCGAGGCGAAATGCAGGACGGCGTCGAGGGGCCCATCGAGATAGAGGGGCTCGCTGACGTTGTGCTGGATGGTCTTAAAGGCCTTGTTGCCTTTGAGATGGGCGACGTTCCCGGAGGCGCCGGTCACCAGGTTGTCAATGCAAAGCACCGACCAGCCGTCGTTCAAGAGCCGCTCGCAGAGGTGGGACCCGAGGAAACCGGCGCCGCCGGTGACCGCAGCCCGGCCCGTCAGCTGCGGCCGACCCCGCGATACACGAAGCCGGCTTCACGCATCGTCTTCGGATCGTAGATATTGCGGCCGTCGACGATCACGGGCCGGCGCATCACCCGTTTGATCCGGTCCATGTCGAGGCCACGGAACTCATCCCACTCGGTCACGATCAACAGGGCATCCGCGCCCTCGGCCACAGCGTACGCGTCGTCGCAGTAGGCGATGCCGTTGAGCTGTCGCTTGAGGACCGGCATGGCCTTTGGATCATAGGCGCGAACCCGGGCGCCCTTTTGCAGCAGGCTATGGATGACATCGATCGAGGGCGCATCCCGCACGTCGTCGGTGTTGGGTTTGTAGGAGAGGCCGAGCACGCCGATCACCTGGTCGCGAAGCCCGCCGAGCACCTCGCGCAGCTTCTCTACCACGAGGGTCCGCTGGTCCAGGTTGATTTCCATGACCGCATCGAGCAGCTCCGGGTGGTAGCCCATGGTCTCGGCCATCCTCGCCAGCGCCTTGACGTCCTTCGGGAAGCAGGAGCCGCCGTAGCCGATGCCGGCGTCGAGGAACAGCGGACCAATCCGGCGGTCCAGGCCCATGCCCTCGGAGACCACCTTGACATCGGCGTCGACCCGCTCGCAGATGCGGGCGATTTCGTTGATAAAGGAAATGCGCGTGGCGAGGAAGGCGTTCGAGGCGTACTTGATCATCTCCGCCGTGTGCAGATCCGTGATCAGCAGCGTCGTTTCGAGCTTGCTGTACAGGCCGGCCACTGCCCTGGCGGCACTCGTGTCGTGCGAGCCAAAGACGAGGCGATCAGGGTGCATGAAGTCGTGGATGGCGCTCCCCTCACGCAGGAACTCGGGGTTGGAGACCACGAAAAAGGGAATCTCCTCCTCGAGGCTCTCGCTGATGATGCGGGCCACGATGTTGCCGGTCCCGATCGGGACCGTGCTCTTGTTCACGATGGTGACCGTCTTCTTCATCGACGCGGCGATCGCCTTGGCGGCCTGCTTGACGTAAACCAGGTCGGCTTCGCCGCGCCGCCCGGGTGGCGTCCCGACGGCGATGAAGACGAAGTCGGCGCCGGGGACGGCTTGCGAATAATCGGTCGTGAATCGCAACTGACCAGCCTCGACCGTCCGCGCCATCAGCTCCGCAAGGCCCGGCTCGAAGATGGTTGGCTCGCCGTTGCGAAGGCTCGCCACCTTGGCGGCATCGATATCGACACCCGTCACCTGGTGGCCGAGTTCGGCCAGGCAGACCGCGGTCGTCAGCCCCACATAGCCCGTGCCGATGACGGCGACCGAGCTCATATCGAGAGTGTATCGGAGCCCCGGCGGGATTCCTGTTGAGCCTGTCCCGACCGGCGAGGCGGTGAAACCGGGGCGGGATAAGGGAAAATGCACCGGTGAGCGACTTGCGCCTTCGGCGCCTGCTGGTGACCGGCGGAGCCGGCTTCATCGGGTCGGCCTTCGTCCGGCAGCGCCTCAGGGTGGATCCGGAGATCGCCATCACGGTGCTCGACAAGCTGACCTACGCGGGGAGCCGGGAGAACCTGGGGGAACTCGAGGGCGACCCCCGGCTCCGATTCGTCGAGGGCGACATCTGCGATCCCGAGATTGTTGGCGGGCTCTCGAAGGAGGTCGACGCGATCGTCAATTTCGCGGCCGAGTCGCATGTCGATCGGTCGCTGATGAATGCCGGCGCCTTCGTCCAGACCGACGTGTACGGCACCTACGTCCTGCTCGAGGCCGCGCGGAAGTTCGGTCACCAACGATTCCTGCAGGTCAGCACGGACGAGGTCTATGGCCACGTCAAGGATGGGCGTAGCCGCGAAACGGACCCGCTTGCGCCGCGGAGCCCTTACTCGGCGACCAAGGCCGGGGGTGAGATGCTGGTCCGCGCATACCACGCCAGCTTCGGCCTTCCGACCCTGATCACCCGGGGGGCGAACACCTACGGGCCGTACCAGTTCCCGGAAAAGATCATTCCGCTGTTCATCACGAACGCGTTGCAGGACCTTCCGCTTCCGATCTACGGCGACGGCTCGGCGGTCCGAGACTACCTGTTCGTCGACGACCACGTCAGCGCGATCGCCCGCATCCTCTGGAAGGGTGAGCCGGGGAGCGCCTACAACATCGGGACCGGAAGCGAGGTCAGCGGGGTCGCGGTGGCCGACATGATCCTCCAGCTGTGCAACAAGCCGCGCTCGCTCAAGCATTTCGTCAAGGATCGAGCCGGGCATGACTACCGCTACGCGCTCGATACCCGGCGGACGAAGCCGCTGGGGTGGGAACCGCTGACCAAGTTTGCGGAGGGCATGCGGCAGACGGTTGCCTGGTACCAGGGTCACGAGGCCTGGTGGCGGCATCGGAAGAGCGAGGAGTTCTGGCAGTTCTACCGGCGGAACTACCAGGGACTGCCGGACCAGGCGATCCCGGCACCGTGAGACGGATCCTCCTGACTGGCGCCGGCGGCCAGCTGGGACAAGATCTGCGACAGACGCTGGCCGCTGACGAGGTGCACGCGTTCGGCCACAAGGAGCTGGATATCGCCGACCGAGCGGCGGTGATGGAGACGGTCGAGCGGATCCACCCGACATGGATCGTGAACGCCGCGGCCTTCAACGATGTCGATCACGCCGAGACCGCGGCGGAGCAGGCCTACGCCGTCAACGCGCAAGGCCCGGCAAACCTCGGGGAGGCGGGGGTGCGGGTCGGGGCACGCCTCGTGCACATCAGCACCGACTACGTCTTCGACGGTCGCAAAGGGACGGCCTACACCGAGGACGATGACGCTGAGCCCTTGAGCGTGTATGGCAAGTCAAAGCGCGCCGGCGAGATCCGGGTGCTGGAATCCAGCGTGGGCGCGTGCGTGCTGCGCACGGCGTGGTTGTACGGCGTGCACGGCAAGAATTTCGTCAAGGCGATCATCGCCGGCGCGGCGGCGGGAACGGTGCTCCGGGTCGTGGCCGACCAGGTGGGCAGTCCGACGTCGACCCGCGATCTGGCCGCGGCGATCAGCGACCTGCTGCGGGCCGACCTTCAGGGCCTCTTCCATGTGGCGAACGCGGGCGCGTGCAGTCGCTTCGAGTTCGCCAGGGCCATCGTCGCCGGCAGGGTGGAGGTGGTGCCGGTCAGTTCCGCCGAGATGCCCCGACCGGCGCCCCGCCCGGCGAATAGTTCGCTTCGAAGCATCCGCTGGACCCAGGCGGGCATGCGCCCGCTCCAGCCGTGGCAGGCAGCCTTGACCGAGTACCTGCGTTCCGGCAGGTGAGGGAGTCGGGACTCGAGCTAGAGGTTGAGGGAGGCGCCGGGGCCGGTGCCTCGAAGGGCACGCTCGAGCAGCTGCCGGTGCCCGGGCGAGGCCAGGTCGATGGCGTTGCCGGCGCTCCGCGCGGACGCCACGATCTCGAGCAGGACGGTCACGCCGGCGGTGGCGAGGAAGGCCCTGAGGAGGTCGCTCAGTCGCTGGTTGGTCATCTGATCGGGACCCGGGTTCCGATAGCTGGCCATCTGGTGGCGGATGTTCGGGGCATGCCCCGTAAAGGTGGCGCCGGTCACCCCGTCCTGGCCCTGCACTCGGAACCGGTACACACCGGCCCTGATCGCCTGCTTGCCAAACTTGAGCTTTCCGGTCCCATCGAGCCCGACCCGCTGGGTCGGTTCCCAAGCGATCGTAAATTGGCTGATGAGCTTACTCTACTCCTGATTCGTTGCGAAAAATCGCTCAGGCTGCTTTTCGCATCAGCGGGGCAATCCGATCGGCCGAGATCAAGCGGCCGTACGCCTCGGTGAGATGTCCGGTGTGAAACGCCATGACGTAGAGCCTTGCCGTCCGCGCGGCCTCGACCCGCAATCGGCTCGTCAGCTCGGGTGATTGCCGCAACCGTTCGATGGCCGCGCCGATCCCCAGCTCATCGCCAGGTTGGACCAGCAGGCCGTTGACGCCGTCTCGCACCATCTCCGGAATCCCGCCGATCCGGCTGGCGATCACGACCGGGCCGGCTTGAAACGCCTCCTGGATGCTGACCGGCGCGTTCTCGGGCCAGAGTGACGGCAGGACGGCGCAGTCGGCCAGGTCCATCAGGGCACGCAGCGCATCATTGCGGACGAACCCATGAAAGCGTATGCGGGGGTCGCCCGCAGCCAGGGCCTGGCAGGCGGCTAGCGACGGGCCGGTCCCGGCGATGTGTAGCCGAAGCGTCGGTTCGGACAGACGGCGAAAGGCGCGAATCAACACCTCAGGGCCCTTGTAACTCTGCACGCGCCCGAGGAAGAGGACGTCGAACGTTTCCTTCGGGGGTCGTGCGCTCGCCGCCACACCAGAGGCGATGCCGTTGACTAGGACCGCCTGCTCCGCGCCGGCAAAGAAGCCACGCCGGCGGTGCGCCTCGAGGACGTACTGGGAGGGGCTCACCACCAGGCCCACGCGATTGGTGAGCGGCCGGTTGATGGCGGTCATGACGCGGCAGGGCAGACGCGGCGCGCAGCCGGCCCCATCCGGGTGCCGGAGGTCGGCGTAAATGCAGCACAGGCCGTAATCGTGCAAGGTCATTGCCACCGGCACCCGGTCGAAGCTCCCGGCACTGACGCTGGAGAGGACGGCGGCCAGCGAGATCCCCACCCAGTTGTGGACGTGGACCACCTGCGGCCGCTCGCGGACCATGATGTCTCGCATCGTGGCGGCAACCTGCGGGTGGTAGAGGTCGATGGCGCGGAAGGCGGCGCGGGCGAGGCGACGATCGGGAAGGGTGGTCAGGTGGGCGACGTTGATCGGCGCCAGCCGGTAGATGACGACCCCGTCCGACGAGAATTCCCGAGTCGGGGTGAGGTGCGAGCCGGGCTCGGTCGTGACCACCACCACCTGGTGGTCCTGGGCCAGCGCCCGTGCCAGGCGACCGACGTAGATCTCGGCCCCACCCTGCTGGAGGGGCGGGTAGAGGTTGCTGACCAGGCAGATTTTCACACCGCCTCCTCGAGGTCCTCGCGGATCATCGACTGGAGCGCACCCAGCATCCGGGTGACGTACGTTTCCCAGGAATAGGCGGACGCGACCGATCGGGCCCCCCGGCTCATCCGCGCCTGGGTCGACGGGTCCGCCAGGTAGGCCTGGATCGCCTCGGCCATTCGTGCGACCTCGAGGTCGCAGACGATCCCGTTCTCCCCATGGTGGACCATCTCCAACGCCGCGTTGTCCGGGTGCTTGACCACCAGCGCGGGGACGCCGCAGGCGTTCGCCTCGAGGACGGCGATGCCGAAGCC
>CAAGKR010159045.1_pt1 | contig 14371 bp, 15 predicted proteins | sample 2556971 | NCBI WGS metagenome assembly CAAGKR01 (sample SAMEA5207829, study PRJEB30636) | soil metagenome | biome: forest; feature: boreal; material: soil | place: USA | collected 2011-09 | depth 1 m | reverse complement strand
GCCCACCCCCGACGAGAGCCGGGCCCGGATCTGCTCGGCCTATAAGTCTCCGGCGGGCAAAGCCCGCCTTCGATCTCTGACGGGGCGTATTTCGAGTCGCGCCTACTTGCCGGAGAGTGGCGCCTACTTGCCCGGGTGGGCGGCCTGGCCGTCGGAGGTGCCTTTGAAGGTTTTTAGGCGCTCTTCGGCGTCCTTGCGAGAGGCGGCGTCTTCGTGGGCGCCGTATTCGATGTATTTTTCGAACGCGTCGCGCGCTTCGGGGTTCTTGCGCTCCTGCGAGTACATCACACCGAGGTCGTAATACGCCTTGGCGAGATGCGGGTCCTTCTGTATTGCCACCAGGTACTCGGCGATCGCCTCGTCGGTCTTGCGCTGACGGCGATACACCGCGCCGAGGTCGAAGTGCAGCTCGGCATCGTTGGGCTTGATCGCCAACGCCTTGTTGAGCGCCACGATGGCCCCCTCCTTGTCGTCGGTCTTCGACTTGGCGACGCCCAAGTTGATCCAGCCTTGGGCATCGTCGGGTTTGATGGTGGTCGCCTTTTCGAGGTGCTCGATACCGTGCTTATAATCGCCCTTCAGCTTATAGGCGAAGCCGAGGGAGATCTGCGACTCGTAGTCGTCGGGCACGATGTCGATCGCCGTCTCTAGCTCGCGGATGGCATCGTCCGGGCGTTTGATCCGGGCGTAGGCGGCGCCGAGGTTGGCGTGCGACTGCGCGTCCTTCGGCTGGAGCTTCACGGTCACCTCGTATTCGCCGGCGGCCTTCTGGTAGTCCCCGGTCGCGCGATAGAGGTTGCCGAGCGTGAAGTGCGCCGCCGCGTAGCCGGGGCGCAGCTTGACCGCCGTTTCGCACTCTCCGATCGCCTCGGCCGTCTTGCCTTCCCGCTTGTATTGGAGCGCGAGGTTGTAATGGCCCGCAGCCTCGTCGGCCCGCGCGACCATCGGCGCCGTCAGCGCCAGCCCGAAAGCGGCGATCACCGTCGTTCGTCGCATCGCATCCTCCTCGACGGCGAGGATATCACGCTATATTTGCCCCCGATGCTGCAGGCGCTGCTGATCACCTTCCGGGAGGGGATCGAATCGTTCCTGATCGTGGGGGTGGTCGTCGCCTACCTCAAGAAGAGCCAGCGCGCGGGCCTCGTGCGCGGCGTGAAGATCGGGCTTGCGATCTCGGTTGTCAGCTGCACGGCCGGCGCGTGGCTGTGGCTGCAGGTCCCGAACCAACCGCTCTACGAGGGAATCGCGGCCCTCACCGCCTCCGTCGTGGTCGGTGCGCTGCTCTGGCAGATGCTGCACATGGGGAGGCACCTGCGCAGCGAGATCGAAGCGCGGGTCGAGCGGGCGGCCGGCGCCAGCGGAAAAGCTCCCTCGGTGCGAGCGATCGCCGGGGTGGCGCTGGTGACGGCGTTGCTCGTCACGCGCGAGGGGCTGGAGGCGGTCTTCTACCTCGGGGTGCAGGCCCTCGCGTTGCGCGCGACCGAAATCCGGGCGCAGGCGATCCTGGTGACCGCGGGTGCGATCCTGGGCCTCGGCGGCGCGGCGCTCGTCGCCTGGAGCTGGACGCGCTACGGGCAGCGCCTGAACCTGGGCGTGATCCTCAAGGTGACGGCGCTTTTCCTGGGCCTTTTCCTCATACAGCTCGTCATTTACGGCGTCCACGAGCTCGCCGAAAGCGGCGTCATCAACGGGAGCCAGGGATTTCACAACGCGACCGAGGTCTTTGGCCCCGACGGGCGCATCGGCCACCTCCTGTCGTACTCGCTGCTCGGCGCGCCGCTCGTCTATCTCATCTGGGCCCGCCGCGCGAGCGCCGCACGGCGCCCCCGAGCCACCGCCTAGCTCGCCCGTGGGGTCGTTGCATCTGGCGATGGGTCGACGGGTTGCCCGATCTCGCTCGGGATTTAGATCCCCGTGTGGAGCACGCGGGAGAGGACCTGGTAGCCGAGGCGCTCGTAGAAGGCGTCGGCGGCGGCGTTGCCGGACCAGGTGGTTAGCACCAGCTCGACGGCCCCTTGCGAGCGCGCCCAGTCCGTCGCCGCGGCCAGCAGGCACCGTCCAATCCCGCGCCGGCGGAGGCGCGCATCGACCACCAGCGTCTCGACGTGGCCCCGGCGGCGCGGCACCATCGCTGGATCGGCCGGCGTGTCGTAAACGCGGACCGAAAGAAACCCGACCGGTTCGGCGGCCGACGGGCCAGAGGCCACGACGAACACCGCCGCGGTCGGATCGGCGAGCACGCGGTGCCACTCGCTCTCCGCCCGGGTGGCCGCCCGGAAATACTGGGGGGCGAGCGCGGCGTGCAGCTCGTCGATCTCGCGCAGCAAGAGCGCGACGCGCGGCCAGTCCTCGTACCGCGCGCGTCGGACCTGCGGCTTTTCGGACGACCTCACCCGAGCGGTTGGCCCTCTTCTTTGCTCTCTTCGCCGTCCGTGAGCTCCAGCGGAAATCGCCTGTTCATCGCGCCGTAGACCAGCTCTTCAATCTCGGTCTCCGTCGACATCGTGAGGGCCTGCGCGAGGAGCCGCTCGGCGTCCGCGATCTGGGTCGAGCGGATGATCGACTTGACCACCGGAATCTGGCGCGGCGCCATCGAGAGGTTTCGCAAACCGAGGCCCATGAGCACCCAGGCGAGGATTGGATCTCCCGCCATGTCCCCACACATCGCCACCGGCTTCCCCATCTTTTCGGCACCGACCACGGTCTGGCGGAGCGCTCGGAGGATCGCCGGGTGCAGCGGGTGGTAGAGGTAGCCAACGTGCTCGTCTTCGCGATCAGCGGCCAGCGTGTACTGGATGAGATCGTTGGTTCCGATGCTGAGGAAGTCGCACTCGGCCGCCAGCAGATCGGCGATGAGCGCGGCGCTGGGTGTCTCGATCATCACGCCGATGGGAACGTGCTCGCCGTGCGGGATTCCGGCCCGCGAAAGCTCGTGACGAACCTCTTCGCAGACCTGCTTGGCGGCGCGCAGCTCCGCGACGCCTGAGATGAGCGGAAACAGGATCTGCATGGGCCCCGCGGCGCCAGCCCGGTAAAGCGCGCGGAGCTGCGTGCGGAAGATGTCGACGTGCCAGAGCGAATAGCGGATCGACCGTAGGCCCATGGCGGGATTGGTGCCGACCGGCATCCGCACGGAGGGCGGCAGCTTATCGCCGCCGAGATCCAACGTGCGAAAGGTGACGGTCCGACCGTCGATGCTCTTGAGCGCGGCCACGGCGTGCGCGTGTTGCTCGTCCTCGGAGGGCAGATCGTTGCGCTCGAGGTACAGGAACTCGGTGCGGAAGAGGCCCACGGATTCGGCGCCGAGCTCGGCGGCGATCGGGATCTCCTCCAGCATCTCGATGTTGGCGGCCAGATGCACCACGGTGCCGTCCTGCGTCTGCGAGGGGACATCGCGGATGGCCGCGAGGCGGTGCGCGCGCTTGCGGTGAACGTCGGAGCGCGCCTCGTAACGCCGGAGGGCCTCGGCGTCGGGATCGAGAATCACCTCGCCGCGGAAGCCGTCGATGATCAGCGTCATCCCCGACCAGACCTTGTGCCCGAGCCCCTCGACCCCGACGACGTAGGGCAGCCCCAACGCACGCGCGACGATCGCCGTATGCGAGGTGCGGCCGCCACCTTCGGTGCAGAAACCGGCCGCCTCCGCCCGCCCGAGCTGCGCGGCATCCGCCGGCGAGAGCTCGTGCGCGATCGTGATGCTCCCCTTGGGCGCCTCTTCGGGCGACGTCGAGTCGTTGGTACCGACCAGCGTGCGCAGCAGGCGCTCCCCGACCAGCGCCACGTCGCTCTTTCGATCGCGGAAATACGGGTCCTCGATCCGCTCGAAGACCGCCTGGATCTGGTTTAGCGCCTTGCGCACCGCCCACTCGGCCGAGGTCTTCTCGTCGCGGATGAGTCGCCGCGCCTGCTCGACCAGGTGGACGTCGGAGAGCATGAGCCGGTGGGCTTCGAGGATTCGATACTGATGATCATCCCCTTCCCGCTCGGCGATCTGGGCCTGGATGCGCGCGAGCTGAGCGTCGGTCGCCAGGAGCGCGCGTTCGAAACGCTGGATCTCGGGCTCGACCTGCTCCGCGGAAATGCGCCGTTCATGAATGTCGAGGCGACTCGATAAGACGTGCGCGACGCCGATCGCGATCCCCGGCGATGCGCCGACGCCGACTAGGCGCTCCATGACGGGCTCCATGTGCGCGAAGGCTGGATCTTCACGGATCGATACCTTCGCCAAAGCCGCTACCGACGAGATCGGCCAGTGCCGCCAGCGCCGCCTCGGCGTCGTCCCCCTCGCAGACCAGCTTCATCACCACGCCGTGCGCGGCCACCAGCGTCAAGAGCCCCATGATGCTCTTGCCGTTGGCCTCGGTTTCGTCCTTGACCACCGTGACCTCGCACTTGAAGAGGTTGGCGGTCTGTACGAAACGAACGGCCGCGCGAGCATGCATGCCCAGCCGATTCCTCACCTGCACCTCACGCTCGAGCCGGAGCATCGTCAATGATGTTCTTTCCCGGGGTACGCGATCTTTCCGGTCAGCTCGGACCCGAGCCGGATCGATCGCTTCCCCACTTCTTTGATGATCTCGGCCAACTCGCCGGGGCGTAACCTGCGGCGATCCACGGTGGCGAGCTTGATGAGCATGGGCAGGTTGACGCCGGAGACGATCTCGACCGGGCGGGTGCCGTCGACCATCGCCAGGCACGCGCGAAACGGCGAGGCGCCGTGAATGTCGGCGAGGATCAGCAGGCCCGCACCGGAATCGACCTCCGCGCAAGCGCGTTCGACCTGGCGGACGATGTCATCGAATCTGTCCGACAGCTCCACCGACACCGACGTCGCGGCCGCCAGCGGTCCCACCAAGCCGGCCGCCGCCGTGAGCATACAATCGCCGCTGCCACCATGGGTGACCACGACGAGCCCCACCTGGGAGTCGTTTTCGATCGGCGGGCGCATGGGACCGTTCAGTTTACAACCATTTCAGTCAGAGCTGCCGCGCTGGATGTCGCGGTGTCGAACCGATAGCGCAAATCCGCCCCCCAAGCGCCGGCCCAGCTCCTTGGCGATCGTCACCGAGCGGTGGCGCCCCCCCGTGCAGCCGATCGCCACCGTCGCGTAAGACTTGCCCTCGCGCAGGAAGCCTTGCACCGAGAGACGAAGCAGCTTCTCCGCTGCTTCGACGTAGGCCTTCGCGTCGGGATCGTCGAGGACGAAGCACGCAACCGATTCGTCCTCGCCCGAGAGAGCCGAGAGATGCGGCACGAAGAATGGATTCGGCAGGAAACGGACGTCCAGCACGATGTCGGACTCGGCCGGGATGCCGTGTTTGAAGCCGAATGACAGCAGCGTGACCCCCAGGTCCCCCTCGCCGCGGCCGTAGCGCTCTTGAATCAGCGCCCGCAGGACGTGCACGGTGAGCGCGCCCGTGTCGATCAGCGCGTCCGCCTCCTGGCGAAGCGCCGCCAGCCCCTGGCGCTCGGCGGCGACGCCAGCCCGGATGTCGGTGTCGGAGAGCGGATGACGCCGGCGCGTCTCGGAAAACCGCCGAATCAGGATTTCGTCGGAGGCGTCGAGGAACAATACTTCCAAGGAATGCCCCGCCTGGCGGAGATCGGCGAACTGCGAAGAGGCGCCGGCCAGGAAGCTCCCGCCGCGCGCGTCGAGCCCGAGCGCCGCTCGATCGATGTCGGCCCGGCTCCCGAGAAGCTCGATGAGCTTCGGCAGGAGGGGCAGCGGCAGATTGTCAACCGCGTAGAAACCGAGGTCCTCCAGGGTACGTAGCGCGGTGGACTTGCCGGCGCCCGACACGCCCGTGACCACCACCAGCCTCAATCGACCGGCCTCATTCGACGTCATCCCGCCAGCGCCGCTCGCGCGCCTCGGCCAACGCGCGATCGAGGCGCTCTTGAAACTCGCGCGCCGAGTGGTGTCCGCGCACCTGGAGGAGGCGGTTGCGCGCCGCCACCTCGATGAGCGAGCTGACGTTGCGGCCCGGGCTGACCGGAATTCGCAGGAGCGGCACCGGCACGTCCAAGATTGGGTAGACCATCTCGTCGAGACCCAGCCGGTCGTGGCTCTCGCTCTGATCCCAGCGCATCAGCTCCAGCACCAGCTCGATCCGCTTTTCGTCGCGCACGGCTGCGACGCCGAACATGTCCTTGATATTGATGATGCCGAGACCGCGCACTTCCATGTGGTGTTTGATCAGCTCCGACGCCCACCCGACCAGCAGGCTCCCCGAGGTCCGCCGCACCTCGACCAGATCGTCGGCGACCAGACGATGCCCGCGCATGATGAGATCCAGCGCGGCCTCCGACTTGCCGATGCCGCTCTTGCCGAGCAACAGCACGCCGATGCCGAGCACGTCCATGAGGACCGCGTGGATGCTCGCGGTCGGCGCCAGCTGCAGCTCGAGGTACTTCTGGATCTGATCGATCGCGATCGAAGAGACCAGCGGGGTCCGCAGCAACGGCACCCCGAGGCGATCGGCGCTGTCGCGCAACAACGGAGAGACATCGAGCCCCTTGGTCACGATGACGCACGCGGGGTTGAGGCTGAAGAATGCATCTACGGACCTTTGCGCTTCCTCGGCCGACAACGTCTCGATGTAGTCGATCTCGGTGGCGCCCAGGATCTGCACCCGCTCGGGATGGACCTGCCGGACGAAACCCGCTAGGGCGAGGCCCGGCTTCTGAATGCGGTGGATGGTGATGTTCCGCCCCAGCCCCGACTCCCCCGCGACCAACACCAGGCGCAGCCCGGACGCCTCGTCGAGCAGCGATCGAACCGTGAGGGTTGGCGTCATGGCGAGCAACGGGTGAGCGCCGCCGGGCTGCGCCCGCTGCGGCTCGTCGCGAGCCGCACCATGAACCCTTCCGGGTTGCCCGTCTTGGTCAAGCGTGTGGTCAATATTTTGCGTCTTCCTCGGCGATGATCTGGTACATGGCTTCACCGGACGGCGCGGCCAGCAGGCTCTTGCGGAAATCGGCGTCGCGAAACAGTCGCGAAAGGCGCGCCAGCGCTTTTAAATGGACGCCCGTCGAGCTGGTCGGCGCAACCAGCATGAAAACCAGATGGGTCGGCTTGCCGTCGATCGACTCGAATTCGATCCCCCCGACCGAGCGGCCGAGTGCGCCGACCAGGTGACCAACCGAATCGAGCTTGCCGTGAGGAATGGCTATGCCGTCGCCGATCGCCGTGGAGGCGAGCAGCTCGCGCTCCTCGAGGACCCGGCGCAACGCTCCCGCCTCGACACCCGGCACGACCTTGGCGAGATGATCGGACAGCTCCGCCAACACGGCGCCTTTGGTCGTCGCCCGCAGGCTCGCGACGATGCAGTCGGGCTGGAGAAAGTCGATGACCCTCATGGCTCCCGCGGTGGCCACACGATCAGCGCCGAGTCGGGCTCCCGGCCGTTTCGATGAGACCGTAATCGCCGTCTTTGCGACGATGGAGGATCGACGTGGTCCCAGTCGCGGCGTCCGTGAAGACGAGGATCTCATCTCCGAGCAAATTGAGCTGCATGACGGCATCCTCGATCGACATGGATCGAGCGGTGAACCGCTCGTCCTTGATGATGCGGTAGCCGGCGCCGATCGGCGCGGGCGAAGGCGGCGTCTCGGTCAAGGATTGACGGGGCTCGATGTCGTCGGCCGGAATGACCAGCTCGCGCAGCGTTGCCACCGGTCCGCCATGCGGCTTGTGGTCGCGGATCTTTTCCTTCCACTTGCGCACCTGCCGCTCGATGCGGGCCGCCGCCAGATCGATCGAGGAGTACATGTCCTCGGTCGTCTCCTTGGCATTGATCGCGATCCCGTTTGGTAACGTGATGTTGAGATCGGCCACGTGGTGAAACCCGCGCTCGACCGTGAACACCGCGTGCGCCGAGATCGGACCCTTGTTGAAATACTTCCGGATCTTCTCAAGCCGCTCGGCGGTGTACTCCCGCACAGCCTGCGAAGCATCCATGTGCCGAAACGTGGTCGACAGCTGCATTCGGCGCTCCTTACGGGGTCGCCTTTTACCCTATTTTTCCGTCGGGCAACAGGAATTGCGGCGACCCCGTCGCCATGATCGCGTGAGGGAGGACGAGCTTTGCTCGGCCGAGCTCGTCGCGGGAGGGTTTGGGAACCCTCCCAGGGTTCCCATTTAGGTCAAAACGCGTCTCGGCGCTTCGAGCTCGACAAGATACGGAGCTGTTCACGGTACTTGGCGACCGTCCGGCGGGCGATCTCGATGTTTTGGTCCTTCAATAGCTCGACGATGCGCTGATCCGAATGCGGGTTCTTCGGGCTCTCGGAACCGATGATCTGCTTGATCTTGAGCTTGACCGCCTCCGACGCGAGATCGTCGCCGTCGGTGCGGGAGATCCCCGAATTGAAGAAGTACTTGAGCTCGTAGATCCCTTGCGGCGTATGCACGTATTTGTTGGTCGTCACGCGCGAAACCGTCGATTCGTGCATTCCGATGTCTTCGGCCACGTCCCGCAGGATGAGAGGCTTCAAGTGCGCGGTCCCCTTGTCGAAAAACTCGCGCTGGAACTTCAGGATCGACTCGGTGACCCGGCCAATCGTGCGCTGCCGCTGCTGGATCGACCGGATCAGCCACTGCGCGCTTCGCAGCTTTTCCTGGATGTACTCGCGTGCCTTGGGGCCGCCGGCCAGCGCAGTCCGGTAGAAATCGGAGATCTTGAGCTTGGGTAGCCCGTCATCGTTGGCCACGACGAAGTACTTGTCGCCGATCTTGTGCACGTAGACGTCGGGGGTGATGTACGTCGGCTCCTCCGACGTGTATTGCCGCCCGGGTTTGGGATCGAAGCCCTTGACCACCTTGGCCGCTTCGTAGATCTCCTCGACCGGCTGGCCGAGGTCCTTGGCGATGGCCTGATAGTTCTTCTTCTCCAAATTGGCGAGGTGTTTCTGGATGATCCCCACGACCACGTCGTCGTCAGCGCCCACGTGCCGTGCCTGGATCATCAGACACTCTTCGAGCGAGCGCGCCGCGACGCCCACCGGGTCGAACTCCTGCACGCGCGCCAGGACCGATTCGGCGAGGGGAAGCCCGACGCCGGCTTCCTCAGCCAAATCGCCGAGCGGCTCTTCGAGGTAGCCGTCCGGCGTCAGGTTACCGATGATCAGCATCGCGATGCCGTCTTCTTCCAGCGTGAAGTGACTGAGCTTGAGCTGCCACTCGAGGTGATCGAAGAGCGACGTCCCCCGGGTCAGCGTCGATTCGAGCGATGGCAGGTCCTCGTTGTTGGACTTGTAGGACGGCATCGGCGCGACCGAGGCCTGGTTGTCGAGGTAGCCCTCCCAGTCGAAGTCGTTGACCGCCTCGCTGGTACCGGCGTCGGCCTTCACCTCGGAAGTGCTGTCTATTTTGTCCTCGCGGATCTCGACCACCGGCGTCTCGGTCTCGCCGACGTGCTCGATGTCGGCGCCGTTGCCGTCGACCTCGGTGGGCGCCTCGGCGGCGTTCGCTTGTTCGCTGGCCGACTCGACCGAGTCCTCGAGAATGGGGTTCTCGAGCATCTCGTCCCGCACCATGTCCACCAGCTCCATGCGGGAAAGCTGCAGCAGCTTGATCGCCTGCTGCAACTGGGGCGTCATCACCAGCTGTTGCGAAAGCCTGAGCTGTTGCTTGATCTCGATAACCAATCCCCCCGATCTTTGTAACACCTATGGGTCGCCGCGGACAAGCGCCAACCGACGAGTGGTACACGAATTGCACACACCTCGCCGCACAGGAGCGCCTGACGGGAGGCCTACACCGTAAGCCTATGAATATACGTGGTTTTACAACAATGGCGCGGCTGCCGCCGCTTCGGCCGAGCGACGGCGGCGGTCGCCAAGTCGTGCGCCGATCGCCGCGGCAATGAACGACTGGAACAGCGGGTGCGGATCCTGTGGCCTGGAACGAAACTCAGGATGGAACTGGCAGCCCACGAAGTACGGGTGCTGGGGCAGCTCGATCATCTCCACCAAGCGCCTATCGGGCGACACGCCCGAGATCAACATGCCGTGGCTGGTTAACGCCTCGCGGAATTCGTTGTTCACTTCGTACCGGTGCCGGTGTCGCTCGCTGATCTGGCTCGTGCCGTAGGCGGCGGCCGCCTTGGATCCCGGCGCGAGCACGCAAGGGTAGGCACCTAGCCGCATGGTCGCCCCTTTGTCGGTTACCGTCCGCTGCTCCGGCAGAAAGTCCACCACCGGGAACGGCGGGCGCGGATCGAACTCGGTCGAGTTCGCCCCTTGCAGCCCGGCGACGTTGCGGGCGAACTCGATCACCGCCACCTGCATGCCAAGACAGATGCCGAAGAACGGGACGGCCTCTTGCCGTGCGTATTGGACGGCGTCGATCTTCCCCTCTATGCCGCGGCTGCCGAATCCCGGCGCGACCAGGATGCCGTCCATCTCGGCCAGGAGCGGCGCCGCCCCGCGCTTCTCGATCTCCTCCGAATCTATGTGGTGCAGGTTCACCCGGCATTCGTTGCCGATACCGCCGTGGATGAGCGCCTCGTTGAGGCTCTTGTACGACTCGACCAGATCGACGTACTTGCCGACCAGACCGATCTCCACCTCCGCCTGCGGGCTCTTGAACCGGTGGACGACCTTTTCCCAGCCGGTCAGCTCAGGCGCGCGCGACCAGATGTTGAGCAGCTCGGCGATCTTGGCGTCGACCCCTTCAGCGTGGAAACGGAGCGGGACCTCATAGATGCAGTCGACGTCCTCGGCGGAGAAGACCGCGTCGGCGGCGACGTTGGTGAACATCGCGATCTTCTTCTTCAACGCCACCTCGATGGGGCGCTCCGAGCGGCACAGCAAGATCTCCGGCTGGATGCCGATCTCCCTCAGCTTCATCACCGAATGTTGTGTCGGCTTGGTCTTCATCTCGCCGGCGGCACCGATGTACGGCACCAGCGTCACGTGGACCGAAACGAAGTTGGTCGGCCCCACCTCGAAGCGGAGCTGACGAATCGCCTCCAGGAAGGGGAGCGACTCGATGTCGCCGACCGTCCCGCCGACCTCGACGATCAGCACGTCATGCCCAGCCGCGCAGTCCAGGATGCGGGCCTTGATCTCGTCGGTGACGTGCGGGATGACCTGCACGGTGCCGCCCAGATACTCGCCGCGCCGCTCCTTCTGGATGACCGTTTGGTAGATCTGGCCGCTGGTCGCGTTGTTGAGCTTGGTCATCCGCTGCGAAATGAACCGCTCGTAGTGGCCGAGATCGAGATCGGTCTCAGCGCCGTCGTCGGTGACGAACACCTCGCCGTGCTGCATGGGATTCATGGTGCCCGGGTCGACGTTCAGGTACGGGTCGAGCTTCTGGATCGTGATCTTGAGACCGCGCGTCTCCAGCAAGCTCCCGATCGATGCCGAAGCCAGGCCTTTGCCCAACGACGAAACGACGCCCCCGGTCACGAAAATGAACTTGGTCTGTTTTGCTGTCGGTTTAGCAGGCGCGGTCATCGTCGGTCTCCTCCACGTTCGTGATGGGAACCCTCGAAAGGTTCCCCAACCCTCCCGCGAAGGGACCCGCCGGGCAAGCCCATCGGCTCCCGCGCGCTCCGCTTGACGCCGAGAAGAATGTCGTCTTCAACTCGGGCCACTATTCTTTCCGTCACGCTGTTAGAAGTCAATCGGAAGTGAACGCTGATCGATGCCTGGCGAAGTCATCCTGATCATCGAAGACGACGTCCACATTGGCGGACTCGTGGCACAGGTGTTGCGCGACGCGACCTACGAGCCGGTGCTGGTCCGCGACGTAAACGCCGCGCGGGCCTGGGGCGAAGGCGGACACGCGCCGGTGGTCGTGCTGAGCGATCTCATGGTGACGGGATCGCCCGGGCCGGATCGGCTTGCGACAGAGCTGTCCGAGATTTTCCCCGGAGCGCCCGTCGCGCTCATGACCGGCGTGCCACGCAACCGCCGCGCCGCGCTGGGGGTGACGCACGATCGGATCGTCGAGAAGCCCTTCGAGCTGGAGACGCTCCTCGACGCCGTGCGCGAGATGCTGGCGGCGCGGACCCTTGCCGGCGAGGGGACTTGAGGATCGTCTCGGGCGCGGCTGCCTTCGCGGCCGGCCGCGCGGCCGGCGCGGCATCCCTGTCGGTGGCCATCGGAAACTTCGATGGCGTGCACCGCGGGCACCAGGTGCTGCTCGCCGAGGCGCGGCGGCGGGCGCAGAGCCGGGGCAGCGCGTCGGCGGTGCTCACCTTCACGCCGCACCCGGCGCGTCTTTTCGCGCCGGACAGGGCGCCGCCGCTCATCATGTCGCTGGCGCGCCGTCTGGAGCTCTTCGCCGAGGCGCAGATCGATGTGGCGATTGTCGAGCCGTTTTCACACGCCTTCGCCGCCATCGAGGCCGATGCGTTCGTCCACGACGTGCTCCGTCGCGACCTCGACGCGCGCGATGTCGTCGTCGGGTACGATTTCAGCTTTGGCCGCGGGCGCGCGGGGGACGCTCGGCGGCTGATCGAGCTCGGCGCCGAGCTCGATATGAGGGTGGCGGTGATCCCGCAGGTCGTGGTCGGCGATCTCCCCTGTTCCTCGACCAAGATACGCGACCTGGTGTCGGCGGGAAGCACGCTCGGAGCCGCGTCGTTGCTCGGGCGTCCGTTCGAGATCGAGGGGCGAGTGGTCCGCGGCGCCGGGCGCGGCCGCAAGCTCGGCTTTCCGACCGCCAACGTCGTGCCCGAGGGCGAGCTTTATCCGAAGCTCGGAATCTACGCCGCGCGCGCCCGCGTGCTCGAAGGTCTGGCGGCCGGCGCGGTCTACCCGGTCGCGCTCAGCATCGGGCGCAACCCGACGTTCGCGAGTCAGACGGGCCCTGGCGGCGCCGTCTCGATCGAAGCGTACCTCCTCGATTTCGACGGCGATCTGTACGATCGGCGCTTGCGGCTCTACATCGGCGAGCGCCTGCGTGACGAGCAGCGCTTCGATTCGATCGCCGGGCTGGTGGAGCAGATCCAGGCAGACGTCGCGCAGGTTCGAAGGCTATCATCGTAACCGTGTTCGACACCGAGACGATGGCTGAGCTCTGCGTCAAGCAGGGCCTTGTCGACCAGGCGATGGACATTCTTCGTCGGCTCACCGAGCAGACCGGCGACCCGCGCGAGCGCCGCCGCTTCGAAACGCGCATCGCCGAGCTGGCGCACAGCAATCCGACGCCCGCGGCGCTTCCCCTCGAAGTTCCGGGACTGCGGGTGACGGAGCGGGCCGGCTCCGTCGAGATCGAATGGCGGTTGCCCCCCGACACCTTTGCGCCCACGTTGCAGCTCCTGCTCCTGCGTCGTACACCGGGCGGGATCGAGGCCGATCCGCGCTCGCTGCCGCTCGGGTCGGCGCAGGGACGTACGGTCGTCAACGTCGCCGATCTCTGCGGCGTGCGGGCTGCCGCCGGCCGGCTCGACGCTGCCGCATTCGTCCCGCTGGTCCGTTTCCCGGACCGCATCACTTAAGCCGACCCCGATTAAGCCGACCCCGATAAGCCGAACCCGGCGCGATCGGACCCGCGCACACTCCCCCGAGGCGATCCGGTGTGATATACGAAGCCCGATGTTCACCGGGGTCATCACCGCGCTTGTGACGCCCTTCCGGGGCGACGCGCTCGACGAGGAATCACTGCGCCGCTTGGTCGAGGAACAAATCGCCGGCGGCATCGATGGATTGGTTCCGGTCGGGACCACCGGCGAGTCGCCGACGGTGACCAACGAGGAACACCTTCGCGTCATCGAGATCGTCGTCCAGGCGGTGAAGAAGCGGGTGCCGGTGATCGCGGGAACCGGCTCCAATTCGACGCGCGAGACGATCGAGATGTCGAAGGCGGCGCTCGGGGTCGGCGCCGACGGGCTGCTGCTGGTTACGCCCTACTACAACCGGCCGGGGCAGGAGCACCTTTACCGCCATTTCAAGGCCGTGGTCGAGGCCGTTCCACTGCCGGCGATCCTTTACAACGTGCCCGGCCGGACGGCCTGCGATCTGCTCCCCGAAACCATCGCCCGTTTGGCCGAGCTGCGTTCGGTGGTGGGCGTCAAGGAAGCGACTGGGTCCGCGCTCCGGGCCGCGCAGATCCTTGCGCGCGTCGGTGATCGATTGGCCGTGCTGTCGGGCGACGACGCGACCGCCTTCCCGCTCTTCGCGCTCGGGTGCCGGGGCGTCATCTCCGTGGTCAGCAACGTGGCCCCGGCGCTCATGAGCGCGATGTGGGACGCAGCGGCCGGCGGCGACTGGAAGAAAGCGCGCGAGCTGCACTACCGCCTCCTGCCGCTCGGCGAAGGGCTGTTCGTCGAGGCCAACCCGATCCCGGTCAAGGCCGCGCTAGCGATGATGGGGCGAATCGCCGACGAGATTCGGCCGCCGCTCTACCCCCTCGCGG
>CAAGKR010011084.1_pt1 | contig 14374 bp, 14 predicted proteins | sample 2556971 | NCBI WGS metagenome assembly CAAGKR01 (sample SAMEA5207829, study PRJEB30636) | soil metagenome | biome: forest; feature: boreal; material: soil | place: USA | collected 2011-09 | depth 1 m | reverse complement strand
GGGTTCCTGGCGACGATCATGTGTTACCTCGGCGTCAACCTCGTTCTCTCGGGGCTGCACTCTTACGGCGGGGGCTGATGCCGGCCGTGGGGGCGATGAAGGGGCGTACGATCGCCTTTCTGGTCACGGCCGTGGCGGCCGTCTCGGTTCTATTGTGCGGCATCTTCCGGAAGGAGATCGCGGAGGTGCTGATCAACGGCGCGCTGCTTTGACTGTCGTGCATCGGGGTCGGGTGACCCCTTGAAATATCTGAAGCGGCGGATCTTCCAGGGGTTGGGGGCCGTCCTTCCCAACGCCTACCTTCCCGGGTTCCTGTCGGCGTCGCTCTACCAGGGGCCCCTGAAGGGCGTCTGCACCCCGTTGCTGAACTGCTACGCCTGCCCCTCCGCCCTGCTCTCCTGTCCCATCGGCACGCTGCAGCATTTCGCGGCGGGCGGGAACGTCTCGTGGTACGCGGTCGGGACCCTTTCGGTCGTCGGCGCGTCCGTGGGGCGAATGACGTGCGGGACCCTGTGCCCGTTCGGCGCCCTCCAGGACCTGCTGTACAAGTTCCGTGGGTGGAAGGCGTCCCTGCCGCATTGGACGCGGTATCTCCGCTACGCCGTTCTGGCCGGACTCGTGTTCGTCATCCCCTATCTCACCCACGAGAACTGGTTCTCGAAGCTGTGCCCCGTGGGGACGCTGATGGGCGGCTTGCCGTGGATCACGATGAACGCGGGCATCCGCTCGATGGTCCGGTCGCTGTTCTGGGTCAAGATCGCGATCCTGTTCTTCTTCGTCACGACGTCGACGATGGTCAAGCGTCCCTTCTGCCGGGCGATCTGCCCCCTTGGGGCGATCTTCTCCCTGTTCAACAAGTCGAGCTTTCTGCAGCTCGCCTGGGATCCCGACACCTGCACGCGGTGCGGAAAGTGCCAGATGATCTGCCCGGTCGACATCCGTCCCGACCGGAACCCGACCGACCCGGACTGCCTGCGGTGCCTCGACTGCACCCGGTGCCCGAGCCTCAAGCTCACCACGGTATTTCACCGGCAGCCGTTCGGGGAGACCGCGGTTCCGGCCCCGGTCGCGGGTAGCGCCACGGGGGCGTCCGCCCGCGTCCTGTGATATCTTTGGGATCGTTCGAGGGCGACCGGGGCCACGCACGGAAACGCCCGACGGGGATGAACATGTCCGCAACGTTTACGGAGGGAAAGATGCGGTTCGGAGGTACGAAGTAGATGGCGGAACCGGTGCTGGCCGCCGGCGGTGTGACGCGCCGCTGGGAACTCACCCCCGCGCGGCAGAACTTCCTGGCGCTCCTCCTTCTTTTCCTCATCACGATCCCGATGCTCACGAAGATCTTCACGAGCGACTTCGGAACGCATCTCGCTATCGGACGGCACATCTGGGAGCACCGGGAGATCAGCGCTCCGGAGTTCCTCAACTACACCGCGTTGGGAATGACGAACTACTTCCACGAGTGGGGATTTCAACTGATCCTGTACGCGGTATATTCCGTGGGGGGAGCGATCGGGGTTTCGCTCTTCTGCTGGCTCGTCGTTTGTTGCATATTTTATCTGATATACCGCGTATGCGTCCTGAGGGGCGCGCATCCCTTGCTGGCAGTTCTGGCGATCTTCGCGTTTTCCGGGTTCCTGAGGATTCGCAACCAACCGCGCCCGGAGATCCTGACTTACCTGTTTATCTCGATATGCCTGTATATTTTTTCCGAGTTCTATTACGGGACGCGGAAGAGGCTGGCCTATGTTTTCCCGGTGTTGATGCTCCTGTGGGGAAATATCCACGGGAGCTACTTGGTCGGCCTGATCCTCTGGGGAGTGTTTTTCTCGGATGCCTTGGCCCGTGCCGCATGGAATAAGGAGCTCGGGTGGCAAAAGATGAAGGGCTGGATGGGACCGCAACTGGTCATCGGTGCGCTGGGGTTGGCGTTCTGCGGGTTCAGCCCCGACGGGTACAGCATGTTGCTCATGCCACTCCGTGTCCTTTCTAGGGACAAGACCGGAGGGGGTCTCCAGGGCACGTTCATGTCAATTTCCGAGTTGACCCCGGTCGTCGGGACCGGGATGTACGTCTATTACAAGGCAGCGGCGGTGATCGCCTCGATCACCCTGCTTCTGGGCGTGTTCGGGCGCCGGGTGTTTCTGTTGGATATCCTGTTGGCGGTGATGGCGTTCAAGGGGGCTTGGGATTCCGCCCGCGCCGTTTCGATGCTCGGCCTGTTTCTTTCTCCCGGGATTTCCATCCAGATCACCGGATTCCTTGATCGGGTTTGCGGACAGTTGGAGAGGGTTGGCTCAATACCGAAGGGCAACGAGAAATCCCGCTCCCAGCGTAGGCGGAAACCCTCGGAAGTTGAGAAAGGGGCCAAAGCGCATACCGAATCCAGGGTGAATGCGGGCCATCCGAAATCGAATTGGGTTTACCACCTCGCGTTCGGAGTGATTGCCGCCGTGCTGATCGGGTTCGGAATGATCGGTCATTCCTTTTCTTTCAGTCAACTCGAGTTTGGAATCGGGATCACCGAGCACAAGTTTTCCTTCCGGGCGGCGGAGTTTCTCAGGGAAAATCCGATCAAGGGGAACATGTTCAACTTTTTCGACATTGGGGGATTTCTCGACTGGCAGCTCTACGGGCAGGCGATGACGTTCATCGACGGAAGGGCGATCCGGCAGGACGTTTTCCAGGACCACCAAGTCGTGACGGGCGCGATGCCGGGGTGGGAGGAAAAATTACGGACGTACGGAGTTACCTACATCGTTCTGAAATCGATGGATTCCTCCGGGATGATCTTGCCGATCGTCCCTGCTCTTGCCAACGACCGGAACTGGTCTCTCGTCTTCTCCGACGGGCTCTTCCTGGTCTTCGTTCGAAACACCCCCGAGCTGCGCGACTACATTAGCCGTCACGAAACACCCAAGGGAATCCTGCCTCAACACATTATCCGGGAGGCGTACCACTACATGTTTCTCGGGATCTCCCCCGTGGTTGCGTATCAGACGATGAGCAACATGTATCTGATGATGGGTCAGCGGGACCAGGCGATCTGGGTCCTTCATCAGGCGCTTGAAACGGTGGACGATCCATACCTGCGGGCCCGCCTTCTGCATCTCGAGGGTGGTGCGGGGATTCAGAACCCGGGACGCTAAGAAAGGTGGGGGAATATTTCCGCCACAACCCTGTGATTGCCCTGATGAACGGGAATGTCGACATCGAGGACACTTCCGGTTTTTCCGGAAGCGAAACACTTCGTTTCAGCCCTGAAAAGCAGGGTGGGTTGAGTCGTTCATGAATAAATTCTGGATCGAGGTTCTCCCTCCGTTTCTCAGGCAAAAGCTGGAAGGCCGGCTGTATCTGCAAAACGTGGTCAGTAACACCGGCTGGCTCTTCGCTGAAAAGATGGTCCGTATGGGAGTGGGTCTCTTTGTCGGCGTATGGGTGGCCCGCTTCCTCGGTCCGGAGCAGTTCGGGTACTTGAGTTACGCGCTGGCGTTCGTTTCCCTGTTCTCAGCCATTGCCGGATTGGGTCTCGATGGGATCGTCGTCCGCGAGCTGGTTCGTGATCCGGCCCGAAAAGATGAAATCCTTGGTACTGCTTTCGTCTTGAAATTCCTGAGCGGGATGCTGACATTCCTTACGGTTCTTGCGACGATTCGCCTGCTTCGGCCCACCGACAGCTTGACGTGCTGGCTGGTCGGGATTTCAGCGGGCGGGATGATTTTCAATGCCTTCGATACAATCGATTTCTGGTTCCAGTCACAGGTTCAATCAAAATATTCCGTGTATGCCAAGAGTTCCGCGTTTCTGCTGATCTCGGCGGTCAAAGTTTCCCTGATCCTGACCAAAGCACCGCTGATCGCATTCGCCGGCGCGGGTTTTGCCGAGATCGTGATCGGATCGTTTGGAATGGTCATGACGTACCGTGTCAGCGGGCGTCATATTTATTCCTGGAGGAGCAACGTAACCGTTGCGAGAAGACTGCTCAAGGACAGTTGGCCACTGATCTTCTCCGGTGTCGCCATTATGGTCTACATGCGGATTGATCAGGTCATGATCGGGGAAATGGTGGGGAGCGAAGAAGTCGGTATTTATTCGGTCGCTGTCCAGCTTGTAGAGGTATGGTACTTCATCCCGGGGATCATCGTGTCGTCCGTTTTCCCAAGCATCGTGGAAGCGAAGGAGATGAACGATTCCATATATTATGAAAGACTTCAAAAGTTATACAATTTCCTGGCGTTCATGGGCTATGCCGTCGCGATCCCGGTGACTTTTCTCGCAGGGTGGGTTATCAAGATATTGTACGGGGTTGCCTACAGCGCGGCGGGGCCCATGTTGGCTGTGCTGATTTGGTCGATTCTTTTCACGAGCCTTGGGGTGGCCCGCAGCGCCTTCTTGACGACGATGAACTGGACGAGGTTCCACTTACTTACCGTGACATTGGGGTGCGTTGTAAATGTCGTTCTTAATTATGTGTTAATTCCCCGGTATGGCGGGATGGGAGCTGTGATCGCCTCCTGCATCGCGTATTGGTTTGCCGCCCACGGGGCATGTTTTGTCTGCAGACCCCTTTTCAAGACTGGCTGGATGCTGACGAAAGCGATAATTTATCCGAGGGTCTGGTGAAAAATAATATCTTCGAAAAACCGATCCTATTCATTTTAAAAAAACTTGATTTGTTGTCCCTTTACTCTTTAAAGAGAATTGGTCCATTGAAAGAAGATGGGTGGTTTAGAAGCTATAAAGAGGATACTTGCGTGGATGCGGAGGGGAATCCACTCCCGTGGATGACCTATCCGTCGATAGAATTTCTGAAAAAAAGAATCCGAAAAGACATGGTTGTATTTGAATATGGATGCGGAGAAAGCACGTTGTGGTGGGCATCCAGGGTCAAGGAAGTCGTCTCAGTAGAACACGACAAGGATTGGTTTGAAAAAGTTTCGTACAAGATTCCGGGAAATGTAAAAATTTTTCACATTGGATTGGAGGATGGTGGTTCCTATTCCAGGAAAATAATGGAATACAGGGATAAATTTGATGTTGTCATTATTGACGGAAGAGATCGTGTCCATTGTGCAATGAATTCTTTGGAGGCCTTAAAATCAGACGGGATTATTATCTGGGATAATAGTGACAGGGAGGAATATGAAGAAGGATATAAATTCCTTATTAGTAATGAGTTTAAAAAAATAGAATTCATTGGTCTTGTTCCTATAGTGAATTATAAATCAGAAACCGGAATATTTTATCGAGAGAAGAATTGCATATGTATTTAAGTGTTATTGAGAAGAATTGGAAGGGATGGAAGAATTTGTGCAATTAGCGCCGATTGCATTGTTTACTTATAATAGACCTTACCATACACGTAAAACTGTTGAGGCATTGGTAAGAAACATACTTGCAGAGAAAAGCGAAGTCGTAATTTTTTCTGATGGCCCGAGATCCGCAAAGGATGAGGAGGATGTCTTCTCCGTTCGTGGATATCTAAAGACGATTCATGGCTTCAGAAAGGTATCCATCGTCGAACGGGACGGGAACCGTGGATTGGCCCCGTCTATAATCGCCGGAGTGGGCGAGATCGTAAAGGAATACGGTCGCATCATTGTCCTTGAAGACGATCTGGTCAGTTCCCCTTTTTTTCTCAAATTCATCAACGAGGCGTTGGAGCATTATCAAGACGATGAAAGAGTAGTCAGCGCTCACGGGTACGTGTACCCGGTGTCCACCACGCTTCCGGAAACGTTTTTTCTTAGAGGAGCCGATTGTTGGGGGTGGGCAACCTGGAAAAGAGGGTGGGACCTGTTCGAGCCGGATGGGGCGAAACTGCTGGCCGAACTGAGGAAGAGGGGACTGGGAAGAGATTTTGATTTCAACGGGACGTACCCCTATACGAAAATGCTGGAAGAGCAGACGAAGGGGAAAAACGATTCTTGGGCGATCCGGTGGTACGCCTCGGCTTTTTTACAGGGCAAACTCACCCTTTATCCAGGCAGGTCGTTGATAAAAAATATCGGGGCGGACGCGAGTGGGACGCATCTCGGGACAACGAATATCTACGATACGGAAGTTTCCCGCAACCAATTGACGGTAGCAGAAATTCCGGTCGAGGAAAATCTGCTCGCCAGGAGGGAAATTGAAAGATATCTTCGAAAGATACATCCCGGCTTTGCCGCCCGGCTCAATAGCAAGGTTGTCCGATTCTTCAAGTGAAAGGAAGGGAAAGGGTCGTATTGAAGCGTTGCCTGAGGGGGAAAAACAAACAAGTGCAATTTCTCTTTCGCGATTTCCTTCCTCCCGTGGTTTTGGAGGTATACAGAAGCCTCTGGGGGCGTTTCGGTTTCTTCGGAGACTATGCGGACTGGAAAGACGCTAAAGATGCCTCCACCGGATACGATTCCGACCTGATCCTCGACAAGGTCAGAGACTCCATGCTGAAGGTCAAGAGCGGAGAGCCGCTTTACGAGAGGGACTCGGTTCTCTTCGATAAGGTCCAATATTCATGGCCCTTGCTTGCAGGATTACTCTGGATCGCCACGCAAAAAGATAACCGCCTGGACCTTGTGGATTTCGGCGGTTCGTTGGGGAGCACGTATTTCCAAAACCGGAAATTTCTCGCTCATCTGAAGGAGTTGCGCTGGAGCATTGTGGAGCAGAAAAAGTTCGTGGAATGCGGTAAACATGATTTCGAGAACGAGCACCTGAAATTCCACGAGGATCTTGACGACTGTTTCCGGGAACAACGGCCGGATGCAATCCTCTTTTCCAGCGTTCTCCAGTACCTGGAAAACCCGTATGCGATATTGGACAAGGTTCTCAAGCTCGGGTTCGAATTCATCCTCATTGATCGCACGCCCCTGATCGAATCGGGAGACGACCGGATCACCGTGCAGAAGGTTCCCCCGTCGATCTACGATGCGAGCTATCCAGCCTGGTTCTTCAACAGGGACAAGTTCCTCTCCTTCCTGTCCGGCGATTATGAGTTGATGGCGGAATTTGATGCACTTTCGGGGACGATCTATCTCCAGGGCGCCCGTGCGGTCGATAAGGGATTTGTTTTTCGGAAGATTCGGGCGCGATAATGATCCTGGGGCAGAGGTTGAAATCCCTGTATCGAGATGCGCAGTTCCGGCCGGGACTGATTGCGGTCTTCGTCAACCCCTTCTACTTCGCCCGGAAAGGGCTTTACCATAACATCCGCGCCCTCGCATCGGAAATCCACGGTAGGACATTGGATGTCGGGTGCGGTCAGAAACCATACCAGTCACTATTCCTCTCCTCGGAGTACATCGGTCTCGAGATCGACACCCCGGAAAACCGGAACAGAAAGCAGGCGGACGTCTATTATGACGGGACCATATTCCCGTTTCGGGAGGGGGAGTTCGACAGCGTCGTCATCAACGAGGTGTTCGAGCATGTGTTCAATCCCGACGTTTTCCTTTCCGAAGTTCGTAGAGTATTAAAGCCTGGCGGCGTCCTGCTGATGACGGTTCCCTTTGTTTGGGACGAGCATGAACCCCCATGGGACTACGCACGCTACTCCTCCTACGGTCTTTCGGCGATTCTCAAGGCACACGGGTTTCGGGTGGAAATCTTGAGAAAGAGCATCGACGACATCCGGGTCGTGTTCCAACTATTGACGGGGTACATCTACAAGAAAACGGTCACGCAGAGGGCACCCTTGAATGTCCTGCTGACCCTGCTTCTCATCGCCCCGTTCAACCTGCTGGGGGAGCTTTTGGGGATCATCCTACCCAAAAACGAGGATCTGTACCTCGACAACGTTGTGCTCGCCCGGAAGGAGGAAGCGCCGTAGAATGCTCAAGGATGAGGGCGATCCGGACAAGGCCGAGAGGAAGGGGGGAGTCTTGAGGCGAGAGGTCTACCGGCGCTCGACCGACCTTATGCGACGACCCTCCGTTCGCCTTTGGATCCGTTTGGTCACCGTTCGATGAAAGTCACCGAGTCCTTTTCGGGGAAGCGCGTTCTTGTCACGGGCGGTCTGGGGTTCATCGGGTCCAATCTGGCTTCCCGGTTGGTCGGCCTGGGAGCGGAGGTGATCCTCGTGGACAGTCTGATCCCGGAATACGGCGGCAACCTTTTCAACATCGAGGGGATTCGGGATCGGGTCCGCGTGAACATCTCGGACGTCCGCGACGAACACAGCATGAAATATCTGTTGCTGGGCCAGGATTACCTGTTCAACCTTGCGGGGCAGACCAGCCACATGGACTCGATGCAAGACCCATATACCGACCTCGAGATCAACTGCCGAGCGCAATTGTCCATCCTCGAAGCGTGCCGGAAGTACAACACGCGCCTGAAAGTGGTGTTCGGCAGCACCCGTCAGATCTACGGGAAGCCGGAGTACCTGCCGGTAGACGAGAAGCACCTTCTGCGACCGGTCGACGTCAACGGGATCAACAAAATGGCTGGAGAGTGGTACCACATACTCTACAACAACGTTTATGGGATCCGCGCCTGCGCCCTCCGCTTGACCAACACATACGGCCCGCGGATGCGGGTCAAGGACGCGAGGCAAACGTTTCTGGGGATCTGGATCCGGTTGCTCGCGGAAGACAAGTCCTTCGAGGTGTGGGGAGGTGAGCAATTGAGGGATTTCACCTACGTCGATGACTGCGTCGAAGCCCTGCTACTGGCCGGGGCTTGCGAGGAGGCGAACGGCCAGGTGTTCAACCTCGGGGGAGATTGCTCGATCAGCCTGAAAGACATCGCCGCCCTTCTCGTCGAAGCCAACGGGGGAGGGGAGTTCGTGGTCCGTGAGTTTCCCTCAGACCGGAAACGGATCGACATCGGGGATTACTACGCCGACGACCGCCTGGCCCGGAGGATGCTCGGATGGCGACCAAACGTCCCCCTCCGGGAAGGTTTGGCCCGGACGATCGAATATTACCGGGCGAATCTGGAACATTACCTGTAATTGCATATCCCGGCCATGGCGAAACCGATTCCCCAAAGCAGTCCCAAGGCGAACTATCTAAGCCACAAGGCTGCAATAGACTCGGCGATTGCGCGGGTGCTCGAGAGCGGATGGTACATCCTCGGTCGGGAGGTCTCCGCCTTCGAGGAGGAATTCGCTTCCTTCCTCGGTGCGAGGTTCGCCATCGGCGTGGCGTCCGGTACGGATGCGATCCACTTGGCGCTCATGGCTTGCGGCGTTGGCCCCGGGGACGCCGTACTCACCGTCTCCCACACGGCGGTGGCGACCGTGGCGGCGGTCAGTCTTTGCGGTGCCACCCCACTGTTCGTGGATATCGACCCGAAGAGTTACACGATGGACCCTGATTCCCTGGAAGCCGTAATCCGGAGCCATCGGAACAGACCGCTGAAAGCTGTGATACCGGTCCATCTCTACGGGCACCCTGCCGACATGGACTCCATCCTGGAGGTGTCGAAACGTCATTCACTGTTTGTCATCGAAGATTGCGCCCAGTCGCACGGGGCTCTTTACCGGGGGAAAAAGACCGGTACGCTCGGACACCTCGCCGCCTTCAGTTTCTATCCCACCAAGAACCTCGGAGCACTCGGCGACGGCGGTGCGGTGACCACGAGCGATCCCGCATTGGCGGAGAAGGTTCGCTTGCTCCGGGAATATGGGTGGAAGGAGAGGTACATCAGCGAGTTCCCGGGCGGGAACAGCCGTCTGGACGAAATCCAGGCCGCCATTCTGCGGGCCAAGCTCCCTTTCCTCGAGCAGGAAAACGGGTCCCGCCGAAGGATTGCGGAAACATACTCTATCCAGTTGCGGGGGACCCGGTTGACGCTCCCCGGGACTGCGGACGGCGATACCCACGTGTTCCACCAGTATGTTGTCCGAACGGAGAACAGGGATCTGCTTCGTAACCATCTTCGCACGCGTGGGATCTCCACTCTCGTTCATTATCCCGTCCCCGTTCACCTCCAGCCCGCCTATTCCGGTCATTCATCGGAAATCGAGGGACTGGTCCGAACCGAACAGGTTGCCGCGCAGATACTCAGCCTTCCCATGTTCCCCGAGTTGACCGAGGACGACTTGCACACCGTGTGCGAGGACATTCTCTCCTGGGGCGGGGTTTGAGCTTCCATTGAGACACTACTGCACCTATTTCGACAGCAGGTATCTTGTGCAGGGCCTTACCCTCTACCGATCCCTTTCAAGACACGCACGGCCTTTCATATTGTGGGTGCTCTGCTTCGACGATTTGGCGTTCCGGATTCTTACAGAGCTGGCGTTGCCTGAACTCAAACCCGTGAGGCTGAAGGAATTGGAAGATGCGGACGGGGCCCTAATGGAGGCCAAGCAGAACCGGAGCCGCGTGGAGTATTATTTCACGTGCACCCCCGCTTGGCCCCTATATCTCCTGGACACCCAGACCGGGATCGATGGGGTTTCCTACGTCGATGCCGACCTGATGTTTTACGCCAGCCCGGAGCCCATATTCGAAGAGCTTGGGAGCCGGTCCATATCGATCGTCCCTCATCGGTTTCCCACATACTTACAACACAAGGAGATGTACGGGGTCTACAACGTGGGATGGCTTTTCTTTCGTAATGATGAGCGAAGCCGGAAGTGTCTCCAGTGGTGGCGGGAACGGTGCCTGGAATGGTGCTACGACCGTGTGGAACCCGGAAAGTTCGCAGACCAGAAGTATCTGGATGATTGGCAGGTACGTTTTCCGGGGGTTGCGGTCCTTGAACACCCGGGTGCGGGGGTCGCCCCCTGGAACTGGATGAACCACCGAATCAATCTTCTCAACGGGGATGCCACCGTCGACTGCCAGCCGTTGATCTTCTTCCATTTCCAGGGACTCAAGATCTTATCCCGTAAGTTCTACGATCCGGGATACTACGATTACGGTCCCATGCCGCCCCGATTGCGCCATTGGTTCTATGACAATTACATCCAGGCCGTGCATGAAACGGCCGTGTGGCTTTCAGAAATCCGTTCTTCACATGTCGATCTCGGGCCAGCCATCTTGACCCAGAGATACCATTGGTATGACCTGGGCCTCAGGCTGATTCAGGGGCGGATCAAGGTCTCCGCAAAATGAAGATCCGGATCCCGTGACAGGCGCTACCCCACCTACGGTTTCCATCGTGACCCCCTCTTATAACCAAGGGCGGTTCACCGCGGAGGCCATCGAGAGCGTCCTGAGGCAGGAGGGGGAGTTCGAGCTCGAATATGTCGTCATCGACGGCGCCTCTACTGACGGAACGGTCGAGATTCTCAAGCGGTACGAGGAACGGGTGCGCAGAGGGGATTGGGCCGGACGGTGCCGGGGGGTCCGCTTCCGGTGGGTCAGCGAACCGGACCAGGGCCAGTCGGACGCGATCGGGAAAGGGTTCCGGATGACCGGTGGGCAGATCTGCTCCTGGCTCAATTCGGACGACACGCTGCTCCCGGGAGCATTGGGAAACGTGCTGGAGACGTTCCGGAGGAATCCCGAAGCAGGCCTCGTCTACGGAAATGTGCATTTTACCGACGCGTCGGGGGCGATCGTCTCCGAGGTCGAGACGGGGCAGACGGATTATGAAGGACTGGCCTCTCTCAACCTGATCTGTCAGCCGGCGGCGTTCTTCCGTCGGGAGGCGTGGGACGCCGTCGGAGGGTTGGACGAGGATCTCCGTTACGCGATGGACCACGACCTGTGGATCCGGATGGCCCGCCGTTTTCCCCTTGTGTACCTCCCGGATCCTCTGGCCACCTACCGGCTGCACGGGGAGTCGAAGACCGGTGCGGCCCGTCACGCCGTTGCGTTCCAAGAGGAGACGCTACGGGTGATCCAGGCCCACTTCGGCCGAGCCCCGCTGAACCGGGTGTACGGGTACAGCGTGAGAAAGATCCAGGAGGTGTTCCCCGCCGGATGGTCGGAGGCGAATCCCCTCGTGGTGGCCCCGTCGGTTATTTTCACCCTCTGGGAATATCTTCGCCGCAACCGGCGAGTGCGCCTCGAAGACCTCCGGATGATCCGCGCTTGCAATCTTCGCAAGATGTTTCGGGAGGGGTTCGCCTCGCGGAGAGGTTCGTTGCCGTGAGGATCGCGGAAGTCATCGCGACGTTTCCACCGCGCCATGGGGGGATGGGGTACGTGTGCTACCACAACTCCCTGGAACTGGCCCGGAGGGGCCATGACGTGACGGTCTTCACACTGGACCACGGGACGTCGGGGACCGATCCGCGGGAGTTCCGGGTCGTCCGCCTCCGGACCCCTCTCCTCTCCGGGGATGGCGGGGTGGTGCCTCATCTGTTCCATAATTTGAAGGGATTCGATGCAGTCCATCTCCACTACCCCTTCTACGGGGGAGGGGAGTATGTCGCGCTGGCGTCCCGGGTCCGTGGAACGGGCTACTTCGTCACCTATCACATGGATGTCTACGGGAACACCCTGTTCCGTCGGGCCGCCATCGCCGCGTACGAGCCGGTGGCAGGTCGGTGGATCCTCCGGGGGGCGGCGCGGATCGGGGCGGTAAGTCTTCCGCACCTGAGGAGCACGAGGGTGGCGGAGCTCCTGGACTGGAACCGGGTGGTGGAGGTGCCCAATGGTGTCGACACGGAGCGGTTCTGTCCCGGGAGAAAGGATCCCGCCCTGGTGGGGCGGTACCGCCTCGAAGGGAAGACGGTCGTCCTGTTCGTGGGGAACCTGCAACCCTTCAAGCGGCTCGATCTTTTGATCGAGGCGGTGGCGGGCATCGGGGATCCCTCGATCGTTCTGCTCGTCGTGGGGGGGGGGTACGGTGAGCCGGAGTATCGGGCGCAGACGCGGAGGCTCGGAGTCGAAAATCAGGTGATCTTCGCGGGGCCTAAGTCGCCCTACACGGATCTTCCCGATCACTACCGACTAGGGGACATGCTCGTTCTTCCCTCGACGCACTCCGAGTCGTTCGGGCTTGTGGTACTGGAGGCGATGGCCTCCGGCATCCCGGCGATCGTCTCGTCGCTTCCGGGTCCTTCCAGTCTGGTCGAGGACGGGGCGGATGGGTTCGTGGCGGATTCCGGGGACGTGGAGGACTTGAAGAGAAAGATCCTTATGCTGGCTGGGGACGCGGAAGGCAGGAGGAGGATGGGCGACCGTGCCAGGGAAAAGGCCGCCGGGCGGTACGGATGGGACCGGGCTGGTGCCATCTTGGAGAAGGAACTAACGGGAATCGCCTCGGGGCGAACCCATGGGTGAGACGGTCCATCAGGGGGGAGCGTCCGCCGTGACGCCCCTGTTTTCCGTCCTGGTCATCAACTGGAACGGGAAACACCACTTGGAGGAATGCTTCGATTCGGTCCTGGGGCAATCGTTCCGGGATTTTGAGGTCTTCCTGGTCGACAACGCATCGACGGACGGTTCGATGGAGTACGTTCGGGAGCGTTACGGGGAGAGGGTCCGCTGTATCGTTCTTCCCGGGAATCTTGGCTTTGCGGGCGCCTACAATGTGGCGATCCCAAAATCCCGGGGGGCCTACGTGATCCTGCTTAACAACGACACCCGGGTAGAGAGGGACTGGCTGCGGTCACTGGCGGAGGCGGTCGCGCGGCATCCCGATGCCGGGATGTTCACCCCGAAGGTTCTGGAGTACGGGGATCCGGAGCGGATCGACAACACCGGCCATGTCATATATCGGGATGGCCTCAGCAGGGGAAGGGATCGGCTGGAAAAGGACGATGGCCGGTTCGACAGGGAGGAAGAGGTGATCTTCCCCAGCGGCTGCGCGGGAGTATATAAGCGGGAGATGCTGGACCGGATCGGCCTGCTGGACGAGAGTTTTTTTTCTTTCGGGGAGGACACCGAACTTGGCCTGAAAGGCAGGTGGGCAGGGTATGCGTGCTATTACGTCCCCGGTGCTCTCGTCTACCACAAGTATTCGGCCACGTGGGGGAAATACTCGCCCGAGAAAGCGTTCCTCGTGGAACGGAACCGGATGTGGATCCTCTGGAAGCATTTTCCGGTCTGGAACATCCTCGTGTCCCCCTGGTATACCTTCCGGAGGTATCTGTACCACCTCAAGGGATTGTTGCAAAAAAAAGGAGCGACGTACCGTTTCGCGGTGCAGCATCCCGCCTACAAGCTCGCGCTGGCGCTCCTGCGGGCGCACGGATCGGCCTTCGTGGGTCTGCCGCGGGTGATGGCTCAGCGGAGGAAATTTTCGTCTTCCAGGAAGATCTCTTCCACGGAATTTCGGAGATTACTGGACCGGTTCGGGATGAGCGCGGAGGAAGTGGCGATGAAGGATTGAATGTGCGTTACGACACGGTGCCGTCGATCTGTTCGTCCTTCCTGTGATGTGAATCTCCCTTCATCAGCGCGATCTCCTGCGCCATCTTCTTGTTCATCTGGTGGAGCTTCGAGATGGCGATCGAGAAGTGGATCAGGATCAGCAGGATGAAGAGGAT
>CAAGKR010207465.1_pt1 | contig 14376 bp, 11 predicted proteins | sample 2556971 | NCBI WGS metagenome assembly CAAGKR01 (sample SAMEA5207829, study PRJEB30636) | soil metagenome | biome: forest; feature: boreal; material: soil | place: USA | collected 2011-09 | depth 1 m | reverse complement strand
TGACAGGTGGTGCGCTAAGCGCGTCGCTCGACTATGGCGGGCGACAGTTCGGCAGTGACTTCACTTTTTGGCGTGCCGGCGTGGGCTGGGAGCAGGGAATCAAGTTCTTCCGGTCTCATAATTTCATCTATCGCGCCGGTACGACGATCGGATCGAACCTGCCATTTTGGGCCGAAAATACCGCTGGCGGGTCGAACCTTCGGGGGTATCTAAACCAGCAATTTCGAGGCGACTCACAGGTGTGGGGCAACGCCGAATACCATTTCCCTTTGTTCTCGATTGGCTCACTCGATTTTCGCGCGCTTGGATTCTACGACGTCCAGGCCATCTGGTTCCGAACCTTACCTGCGACGGGCATGCTCGGACCCGACGCAGGCGGCTATTCGTACTATCAGCGAGATACCTCCGACCAGCGGACCTTTCCGACTACTATGCAACCAGGTTTCTCCCGAGATAGCGTCCACAACGCTGTGGGGGCCGGCCTTCGGTTCTTCCTGCGTTCGGTCGCGGTGCCACTTGTAGGGTTCGACGCGGGCTACGGCATCGAAGCCAACAGTTGGCAGTTCATCTTGGTGGTCGGCGCATAGGCCTTTACGGAGTCCGCTCGTGACAACTCGACTCCGGGCACAGCCGGGGACCGCCACTTCTTGCGTTCGTTGAGCCGTCGCGCGCCATTCTTGCGCGATCCTCTGGCGATCAAGTCCGGGCGGTACGTCGCCGCTTCACCGGCTCGAGAGCTGATCGACACGCGCGCGCTACGAAGAGGAGCCATGTCCTGCGACACGGCCGGAACGAGGTGCCGCGGCGGTCCGCGTTGGCGTGCAGATGTTCCGCAGGCTCGGCGATTGCAGTCGATTGCAGGGGAAGGGGACAATGCAACTCGAGCGTCTTCCCTGGAAACCCGTGGTGGCGACATTCGTCGCTGCCGTCGCCGTGACCTATGGCTTCGTCGAGCATCCCGCGACGCCAAGGCGGTTCCCCTCGCCCAGGGTCGCGCTTGGCGTTGGTCGCGCATCCCCTCCCGGGCTCCCGCAACCATCGGCGTCCACGGGGATGCCGATCGCGATCAATCAGGCCGTCTCGGCGATCGGTTCCGGTGACGAGGCCCGCGGGGCTACTTCGCTCCCTCCTTCGGTCAAGGTCGCGTCGCCTGCAGAGTCCGCGCCGGCCTCCTTGGACGCCGGGCCCCCAAATGCAGCTTCGGTCGCCGGACCGCTGATGCCGGATGCCGACGGTGCGACCGCCGCGGCCGCACCCCTCGCAACCTCGGTTGATGCATCGACGGGCTCCCTGTTCACGCCCTCGGGCTCAAACGACGGGGATCACCTCGGTGACCGTCGGTCCCTCGATGATGAATCGGCCATGATGAGCATTCCCCGGCATCTGACGTCATCAAGCTTCGATGACGAAGACCTCGTCGACCGCCACCCTGTTCCCGACGACGAGCCCCCCTTCATCAGGAAACCGCCTCCCCTCACCTCATCGAGCTTCGAAGACGAAGACCTCGTCGACCGCCACCCTGTTCCAAGATGATCGGTCTTGGGAGCGACGTCCGTCAGCGTGGCCGTGCGACGACGCCCTCCCCAAGCCCCAGTGTGGCCGCGTCCGCCGGCGAGACATCGAGCATGTCGTGCGGGCGCAGTATGGTGTTCCCGGTCCTGCCGGCCATGGTCCCCGCGTTGAATTGCTGAAGATGCCGTCCGGTCATGACCCGAACTCTACGGATCGGGCGCAGCGGACCTGCGCTCCCCCGTGACAGACTGACCGCGGGCTTCCCGCGGAGCCGGAGAACGAATGCAAGCGATGGTCCTCAAGAAGGTTGGAGCGGCTCTCGAATGGACGGAGCTCCCGGATCGACAACCCGGGCCGGGTGAGATTCGGGTGAAGGTGGCCGCCTGCGGCGTCTGCCGCACGGACCTGCACGTCGTCGATGGTGAGCTACAAAATCCGAGGGTGCCGATCACGCCCGGCCACGAAATCGTCGGACGGATCGATGCGATCGGGGCGGGTGTCGAGGGGCTCAGCATGGGTGAGCGGGTCGGCATACCGTGGCTCGGCCACACCTGCGGCGTCTGCCCCTACTGCGTGGCACACCAGGAGAATCTCTGTGATCGCCCGCTCTTCACCGGTTACACCCGCGACGGCGGCTTCGCGACGGCGACGGTCGCCGATGCGCGCTACGCGTTCCCGCTCGGCGAGGTGGGCACCGACGTGGCGCTCGCCCCCTTGCTGTGTGCCGGCCTGATCGGCTGGCGTTCGCTGGTGATCGCGGGGGAGGGCAAGAAGCTGGGACTCTATGGCTTTGGCGCCGCCGCCCATATCGTGGCGCAGGTCGCGAAGTGGCAGGGCCGATCGGTGTTCGCCTTCACGCGGCCAGGAGATGCCGCCGCCCAGGCCTTCGCCACACGCCTCGGCGCGACCTGGGCCGGTGGCTCCGATGAGATGCCGCCCGAGCCGCTGGATGCAGCGATCATCTTTGCGACCGTTGGTAGTCTCGTGCCCCTGGCGCTGAAGGCTGTCCGCAAGGGCGGTCGAGTCGTTTGTGCGGGCATCCACATGAGCGATATCCCGACCTTCCCCTATAGCCTGCTATGGGGTGAACGAAAGCTCGTGTCGGTCGCCAACCTCACGCGACAGGATGGCATCGATTTCCTGCGCCTGACACCGCAGATCGGCATCGTCACCGCGACCACCCGCTATCCGCTAAACCAAGCCAACCAGGCCCTCGCCGATCTCCGCGCCGGCCGGTTCGAAGGCGCCGCAGTTCTCCTGCCCGTGAGCTGACCTCACGCACATTCAGTCGGGACGTCTTCACTTCGTAAGTCTCCTCTGCACCACCGCCGGCTCCCCCGCCAGCGTCTCGCGCCGGACGCTGGACTGACCTCAGCGGTCATGGCTATCCGTGGAGCGGTACCGGCAGCACGTTTACTCCCCGAACATCTCGGCGATCAGCTCCTCTTTCGCTTCCGCCCAATCCTCCCGGTCGAATCCGTGAATGTGCCCGCGGGCCACGAACTTCTCATAAGCCCGCTTGGCAATGGCTTCATCCGACACGGAGTCTGCGTAAATGCGTTGTGAGACGGCAACGGACGAAAGCCCATTCGGGCGCCGATGTTTAACGGACTCATGGAACGCGTGCTGTGACATGGTGGCCTTCTTTCCGATTGGTGGGCGCGCGAAGCGAAGACTGGGATGATGTCGGCAACCTCGCTGTCCCGCGCGATTCTCCAGCTCCGATGCCAGGCCTCGGTCCCCCTCCGGCGCTAGGCGAACCGCCAGATCGCGGGCCTCGCGCAACACCGCCGACAAAGAGCCGTTCTCGCGCTGTTCGAGCGCGTCGAGGGTGTCGCTCACGTCCGTGTCGAGAGCGACGAGTTCCGGAGCGCCTCGAGGGCCTGGTGTTGGTTTGGCTCCGCCCAGCATGACTCTAAGTACCGTTGCAATCGCGATGCCGGACGGAAACAGTCCGAACCTTCGTGGCCTCCGGCGGGAAAAATACGGATCTCGGCGACGCCGGATGCGCATTCGTCGTTGATCCAACGCCAGGCGCAAGAACTGCGCGGTCACGCGAACGCGTTCTGCGAACGAGTAGTCGGCACTCTTCGCCGAGATTGCTTGGACCACGGCACGATACCAATCCTGGCGGTCTCTACATCGTTAAGGCTTCGGAGGTCTTGGCGCCGACCTCGAAACGAGGCTGTTGCCTGGCCACGGTATGGGATTTTTGCGGCGCCCGGTCGCCCGACGACGGCCTCAGACCGGCATCACCGGTTCAGTAGGCGTCGTAGTCCTGCAACGTGCGAACGTAGTTCGTGCGCTCGAACAAGGTCGGGTCCTTCACTTTCGCCTGGCTCATACGACCTCGAATCTGGGCGATCGACTGGATCTCGCGCGCCGCGAGCAAGGTGGACAGGCCATCGACGAGCGTGCGCATGTGACCGACGCCGTGACGCAGCATCGACGATGTCGTCATCACCGCGTCGGCGCCGGCTAGCAAGTACTTGAACACGTCGTTTGCCGACTCGACCCCAGTGGTGGCGGCCAACGACGCCGACACGCGCCCGTAAAGGATCCCGATCCACAACAGAGGCAGCCGAATCTCGGACGGTGTGCTGAGCTCCAGGTCCAGCGACAGGCGCAGCGTTACTGTGTCGATGTCGGGCTGGTAAAAACGGTTGAAGAGGACCAGCGCGTTGGCGCCGCCGGCAGCGAGCGCGCGCGCCATGGCCCCGAAGGCGCTGAAGTACGGGCTCAACTTGATCGCGACGGGGAGCTTCACGGCGGCCCTGACCGCCGCCAGGATGTCGAGGTAGCGCTGTTCCACGTCGTGCCCCGACATCATCAGGTCGGCCGGGATGAAATAGACATTGAGCTCGATCCCGTCCGCGCCTGCCTCTTCCAGGCTGCGCGCGTAGTCGACCCAGCCGGCGCGCGTCATGCCGTTCAAGCTGGCGATCACCGGGATCTCGACCGCCTCCTTTGCACGCCGCACCAGGTCTAGGTAGCGCTCTGGCCCGAGTCCACCGCGTGCGGTGGTCGGGAAATACGTCTGGGCCTCCGCGAAGCCGGTCGCCGGCAGCTCCTCAACGCGAAGCTCGAATTCGCGCCGCTCGGCGAGGATCTCCTCTTCGAAGATCGACGGCAGCACCACCGCTCCCGCCCCGTGATCCTCGAGCTGGCGGAGCATTCCAACGTCACGGTTGAGCGGCGAGGCCGACGCGATCAGCGGGCTTCGCAGCGTGAGGCCCATGTACTTGGTGGTCAGATCCATGCGTGGTGCTCCGTCGTTCGCAGTGTCACGCCGGGCGCCCGACGCCGGTCTCGATACGGGTGCCGTCCGGATGAAAAGTCTCGCCGCCTCGGGTGGCTAGTTCCTCGTACTGGCGATACTTCTCGGTCACCATCTGCTGCGCCTGCGCCAATAGCGCCCGCGCCACCTCGGGATCGGTTTGGGACAGCGTGCGGTAGCGCAGCTCCTTGTACGCGTAGTCCTTGAGCGGGATCGCCGGCCGCGGCGAATCCAGCCGAAAAGGGCGCTCGCCCCCAGTGCGCATGGCCGGATTGAAACGGAACAGCGGCCAATGACCGCTGGCGGCCGCCAAGTCCTGTTGCTTCATGCCGTGTTGCAGGTCGAAACCATGGGCGATGCAATGGCTGTAGGCGAGGATGAGCGAGGGCCCTGGATAGGCCTCCGCCTCGCGAAAGGCGAGCAACGTGTGCTGCGGGTTTGCGCCCATCGCCACCTGTGCGACGTAGACGTTGCCGTACGCGATCACCTGCAGCGCCAGATCCTTGCGAGCCACCCGCTTGCCGGCGGCCGCGAACTTCGCGACCGCTCCCAGTGGCGTCGCCTTCGAAGCCTGACCGCCGGTGTTGGAGTAGACCTCGGTGTCGAGCACCAGCACATTGACGTCGCGGGAGCTGGCGAGAACGTGATCGAGCCCGCCATAGCCGATGTCGTAGGCCCAGCCGTCCCCGCCCACGATCCAGATGCTGCGTCGGATCAGGTGGTCGACCACAGACAATAGATCGCGGGCGATCTCGTCGTCGATGGTATCGAGTTTCTGCTTGAGCGCCTCGACCCGGGATCGCTGGGCGCGGAGCTCCGACTCGCGTTCCTGCGGCGCCTCGAGGATCGAACGAACCAGCTCCTCCCCGACCTTCGGGGCCACCTGACGCAACAACGTCGTCGCCAGCTCAAGGTGCTTGTCGGCCGCCAGGCGAAAGCCCAGGCCGAACTCGGCGTTGTCCTCGAAGAGCGAGTTCGACCAAGCCGGGCCGCGACCCGCCTCGTCCTTCGTCCAGGGCGTCACCGGCAAGTTTCCGCCATAGATCGATGAGCAGCCTGTGGCGTTGGCGATCTGCAGCCGGTCGCCGAAAAGCTGCGACAGTACCTTGAGGTAGGGCGTCTCGCCGCAGCCGGCACACGCGCCGGAGAACTCGAACAGCGGTTGCAGGAACTGCACTCCGCGCACGTTCGCGAAGTCGACCCGCGAGCGATCGTTCGTCGGCAACGCTTCGAAAAAGGCGATGTTGGCGCGCTCTTGCTCAAGAATGGGCGCCTTGGTCGCGAGGTTGATGGCCCTCATGCCCGGATCGCGCGGGCTGTGCTCGGGACAGACCTCGACGCAGATGCCGCAGCCGGTGCAGTCCTCGACGTAGAGCTGCAGTGTGAAGCGAACGTCGGGATAGCCTCGCGCGTTGATCGGCGCCGACTTGAAGCTCGGGGGCGCCGCGTCGAGCTTGCGCTCGTCGTAGTACTTGGCGCGGATGACGCTGTGGGGACAGGCGAAGCCGCACTGGCCGCACTGCACGCACAGGTCCTCATCCCACACGGCGACGATGTCCGAGATGTTGCGCTTCTCGAACGCGGCGGTCCCCGACGGGAAGGTGCCGTCGACGGGCATCTGCCCCACGCGGATGTCGTCGCCGCGGCCCCCCAGCATCTGCGCGATCACCTCGCGCACGAACAGCGGCGCATTGTCGGGCACCAGCGGCAAATGGACCAAGCCGCTCGTCGGCGCGTCCGGAACACGCAGCTCGTTGAGGTGCGCCAGCGCGTCGTCGACGACCTGGAAATTCCTGCGAACGACGTCGGCGCCCTTATCGCCGTAGCTCTCCTCGATGGAGTGCTTGATGCGTGCGATTGCCTGATCGCGCGGCAGCACACCGGAGATGGCGAAGAAACAGGTCTGGAGCACGGTATTAATGCGGTTACCCAACCCCGCCTGGCGGGCGACCTTCGACGCGTCGATCACGTAGACGCGCAGCTTCTTGGCGAGGATCTGCGTCTGCAAGGAACGGGGCAGATGGCTCCACACTTCGTCCGGGCCGAAGGGGACGTTGAGCAGGAACGTGGCTCCCGTGGCGGCCCGTCGCAGCACGTCGACGCGGCCGAGAAAGCTCGCCTCGTGGCAGGCAACGAAGTTGGCGGATTCGATCAGGTACGGCGCGTGGATCGGCCGTTTGCCGAAGCGCAGGTGCGAGACCGTCTGGGCGCCGGACTTGTGCGAGTCGTAGACGAAGTAGCCCTGAGCGTACATCGCCGGATCTTCGGCGATGATCTTCACGCTGTTCTTGTTGGCGCCGACCGTGCCGTCCGCGCCGAGGCCGAAGAACAAGGCGCGCACGACGTCGTCGCGCTCGATCGAGAACGTCGGGTCGAGAGCGAGGTTGGTATGTGAAATGTCGTCCTCGATGCCGACCGTGAAGCCGTGCCTCGGATCGGGCTTCGCGAGCGCATCGAACACGGCCTTGACCTGGGCCGGGTTGAAGTTCTTCGAGCCGAGGCCATAGCGCCCCCCGATCACGCGCGGCATGGTGTTCCGCTTGCCGGAAGCGAACGCCTGGGCGAGCGTCGTCACCACGTCGAGATAGAGCGGCTCCCCCGGCGCGCCCGACTCCTTGGTCTGCTCGATGACCGCGAGCGCGCGGCACGAATCCGGCAGCGCCGTGAGGAATGCGTCGGTCGCGAACGGGCGATAAAGGCGCACCTGCAGCACGCCAACCCGTTCGCCTGTTCCTTGCAGGACGGCGGCCGTCTCGCGCGCAGTTTCAGCACCCGAGCCCATCAGCACGATTACCCGTTCGGCGTCGGCGGGGCCTTCGTACTCGAATAGCTTGTAAGCCCGGCCGGTGAGCGCGGCGAACCGGTCCATGGTGGCCTGCACGATGCCTGGCGTCCGCGCGTAGTACGGGTTCACCGTCTCCCGCGCCTGAAAGAACGTGTCCGGGTTGTGCGCGGTGCCGCGGATGAACGGATGCTCGGGATTGAGCGCGCGATCCCGATGCGCGCGCACCAGATCCTGCCGGATCATCGCCCGGATCTGCGCATCAGACAGCAGGCCTATCTTGTTGAGCTCGTGCGAGGTCCGGAAACCATCAAAGAAATGCAAGAACGGGACGCGCGCCTCCAGCGTCGCGGCCTGCGCGATGAGCGCGGCGTCGTGCGCCTCTTGCACCGTGGCGGAAGACAACAAGGCAAAGCCGGTCGTGCGTGTCGCCATCACATCGGAATGGTCGCCGAAGATCGACAGCGCCTGCGTCGCCAGCGCGCGTGCCGCCACATGGAAGACCGTGGCGGTCAGCTCGCCGGCGATCTTGAACATGTTGGGCAGCATCAGCATCAGCCCTTGCGACGCAGTGAAGGTCGTCGTCATCGCGCCCGACTGGAGCGCGCCATGCACGGCGCCTGCAGCGCCACCTTCGCTCTGCATCTCCTGCACGACCGGAACGTTGCCCCAGATGTTGGTCACGCCTTGAGCCGACCACTCGTCGGCGAGTTCGGCCATCGCGGAGGAAGGGGTAATCGGATAGATCGCGCAGACCTCGTTCACCCGGTATGCGACGTGCGCGACCGCGCCGTTTCCATCGATCGTGACCGTGCGAGGCGTGTCGGTTTCCGGCTGCATGCGTCTTTCACCCACGAGCCGGCTCGGGGATCATCTCGATCGCGTGGCACGGACAGGTGTCGAAGCACACGGCGCAGCCGGTGCACCGGTCGTAGACGTAGCGGTACCGGTGGCCGGGCTCGAGCTTCGCGATCGCCTGCTCGGGGCACGCCGCATAGCACTGGTCACACTCGAAGCAGTTCCCGCAGGCCAAGCACCGCCTGGCCTCGTAGGCTGCCTCGTTTGCGCCGAGGCCAGCCTGCACCTCCGTGAACCCGCCGATGCGCTCTGCGACAGGCAGCGTCCTCTGCACAGATCGCTCCGCATCGCTGTAGACGGGCAGCTGCAACATCTCGAATGAAACGATCGGGTGCTTGGGTCCCGGTCGATAATCGCTTCCACGCAACCAGGCGTCGATTTGGCGCGCCGCCTTCTTGCCGTGACCGACGCCCGCGGTCACTGTCCGCTCGGTCGGCACCATGTCGCCGCCGGCGAAGATCCCAGGATGGCCTGTCATCATGTTCGGCGCGACGACCACCACGCCATCAGAATGGAAATCGATGCCCGGGACCTTCCGAAGGAAGCCGCTGTCGGTCTCCTGACCGACCGCGAGCACCACCGCGTCCGCGGAGAGGGTCTCGAGGCGACCGGTTGGCTTCGGCCGACCGTCTGCACCGAGCTCCATTTCCTCGACCGTGAGGTCTGTGCCCTCCAGCGACTTGATGCTGGTCAGCCATTTGATCTTCACCCCCTCCTCGATGGCCTCCTGGGCCTCGAAGGCCTGGGCCTTCATGTGCGCGCGGTCCGAGCGGTACACGATTATGGCATCCTCAGCCCCGAGGCGCTTGGCGGTGCGAGCGGCGTCCATGGCCGTGTTGCCGCCGCCATACACGACGACCCGGCGACCAAGCTTCGGGGAGGCGTCGGTGCCGGCGTCACGCAGCAGGCTAACGGCCGTCAGGATGCGTGATGCATCCCGGGCCGGAATATCGATGCGCTTCCCGATGTGAGCGCCGATCGCCAGGAAAGCGGCATTGAAACGCCCCACCTCCATCTCGGCCAAGAGATCGTCCACCTTGTGATTGAGCACGATCTCGACACCCATCGCTTCGATGGCGCGCACCTCCTTCATTAGCTCCTCGCGCGGCAACCGGTACGCGGGGATGCCGAAATGCAACATCCCTCCAGGCAGGGGGCCGGCCTCATGGATCTCGACTGCGTGGCCCAGCCGCGTCAGGTGATAGGCCGCAGACAAGCCGCTCGGGCCGGCGCCGACCACGAGGACGCGCTTGCCGCTTGCCTGCGCCTCGATCGGCAACTGCCACCCTTCGTACCCCGCCATATCGCCGAGGAAGCGCTCAACCGCATGGATCGAAACCGCACTGTCGATCTGCTCGCGATTGCAGTGACTCTCGCAGGGGTGGTAGCAAACCCGTCCATGCACGGCGGGCAACGGGTTGTCGCGAACCAGAGTCAGCCATGCCTCGCGATGGCGACCGGCCTGCGCATGCGCCAGCCACGCCTGGATGTTCTCTCCGGCCGGGCAGGCGTTGTTACATGGCGGAAAGAGATCGACGTAGATCGGACGCCTCTTGCGTACCGGTCCCGTGCCCGGCTTTGAGACGAGATCGATGATCGGCGTGAAATCTGATCGTCTGGTGGTCATCCCGACCTCTGAAGAGGTGTCCATCTATCGGGAAGGAAGCCAGGGGCGCGCACTGCTGGTGCGCCCCCCGCTGTGGGCGGCGCCGGGCTCCCCATATCGCTGCCGACGTTGGTCACGTTGACACCGACGATGGTGCGCGGCCCGCCCAGTTCCGATCCGGCGACCGCGTGCTGCATGTTAAATGCGGGACGGAACCCGCCGTCGCCCATCTTCATCACCCGCGCCTCGGCATCGGTCGTCGAGGCGCGCGCCGGCGAGTCCGACGGTGCGGGATGCGACGGCTCCAGCGCATCCTCGGGGAACTCGAACCGCATTTCCCCCTGCGCTCGCTGCGGCTCCTCAATTCGCGCCTTACGGCCACCGCCCGTCCGCTCCGCTCCCCCCTCACCGCCACACCCCTCAAACAGCGGCAGCGTTTTCTCCATACCCCCTTTGATCAAATTCCGAGATCGGCGGCAAGAACAATCGACCGCCTACCCGATTTCTGGACACCTCTTGAGAGCGTAGACCATGTTGACGGATCGCGGCAGCCTGCAGCACGCAGCCCGACATGACGGCGCGCTGGGAAGCGAGCCTTCGGAAAATTAGCGAAGGCCAGGCTCCGCTAGAAGGGTTTCTTGATGCGGTGCGCCGCCAGCTCGGTGAGCTCGTGGAACGCGCCAAGCGCGTCGGCGCCATCCAACTGCCAGGCATCGAGACACGTCCTTGCACGGCTCCGGGGTGCGCCGGAGTTCTTCGAGTGCGTGTCGGCAAGGCCGGCGGGTCCTGGGCATGTTCACGCTACCCGGACTGCACGCACACCGAGCACGCCGAATCGCTTGGCGCCGGCGTGCGAAGTGATGCCGGAAAGGGTTCCAGAGGACCGCGACGCAATCGAAACAGACAACGCCGGAGGGAACCGCCATGGGCCGACAAGCGCTGAGCAAGAGCGTGGGCCAATCCGATCATCAGGGTGAGTCGCCAACGCTGGACAGGGTAGGGCCGCGGCGGAGCGGCGAGGAGGCCGCCCGGCGCCAGCGCCTGGCGCATCGATCGCCCGCCGGGATCCTTCGCGCGCCTGGGGCCGCCGGAATTTCCGCGGCCACGTCTTTCCCTAGACCAGTCTAGACCAGCGACGGCCGTTCAGTTGGAGACGGACGGATCGACGACGCGACCCGCGAACAGCAGCGCGCCGGTTGGTTGGTGCACGATGAAGAAGACGAACGGTCGATCGACGGTCAAGTTGTTGAGGGAGGCCGCAGCCGTTCCGACGCCGATGCCGGTCGCCGCGGCGGCGGTGGTCCCCTTCTCGTCGACCGCGATGTCGGCCTGGTGGATCACCGCCTGGACGAACAGATCCTTGGCGCCGTCAATACCGGAGAAGTCGGCCAGGGTGGGATCGAACGCGTTCGGCATCCCCAAGACCGTGAGGGTGTCGTTGAGCGACGTCGAGAGTGAGAACTTGAAACGCGGCATGGAGAGCGACCCCGCCTGAGCCTGCTGCCCGGCCGTCAGAATGGGGGCGAGACCATCGGCGGTCAGCCCCTGCTCGAAGCTGGCGAAGGTTCCGGCGTCGGGGACGATCAGGATCATCGCCGTCGTGCCGCCGTCGTAGGGGAGCGCGGCGGCGCTCCAGCCCGTCCCGCTCCAGATTGTCGCGTTGAACTCGGCGCTCATCATCGGGACGCTGACGTCGCCCGCAGCCGCGTGGAAAGTTCCGTTCGCGCTGTTGGGGTCGAACGGCGTCAGCCAATCGCCGTGAAAGTAGACCGCGTTCGCCAGGACCAGCCGCGTATCGACACCGATCGATCCCGCGGGGAAAAGCATCGGAATCTGGTTTTCGGTCTTGCCGGCGACCCAGGCGTTGATGGCGTCGCGCGCGTCGTCGGGCGCCTTTTCGAAATCGACCGTGTTCATGCCAGCGCCGTAGCTCTCGGCGAGGAGGTCGAGATAGGTCGGCAATATCGAGAACCCTTGCTGCACCCAGGTCGCATTCGCCAGCGAAAGTTGAAACATCCCTGCCCCGCCGCCCGCCGGGGGGGTGGTGAGCGCCAGATCGAGCGCGTCGAAGGCAGCGTTCAGCTGATCCACCGGCAGCATGAAATGCAGCGCGCTCGCGATCTGCGTCTGGGTGTCGGTCTCCGCGCCGTTGTAGAGCATCGCCAACGCCAGCGAGATGCTGGTCGGGGAGAACACCAGGTTGTCGTCGGCGCCGCTGCCGCCACGCAGGTTTTGATAGAGGTCGACGGCGAAGGCCTGGTTGTCGCTGGAAAGCTCCGTGGCGTCGGCCACCGGCACGGTGGGGTTGGTGATCCGCGCTTGAGAAGACTGCACCTCCGCCACCGGTGACGAGCCGCCGGAACCGCCGCAGGCGGCAAGCGCCAGGAGGAGCGCGGCCAGCAGCGAACGCCCGAGTCCGTAAGTGCTCATACCGTGCCTGTTCATGCCGAACCTTCTAGCAAGCCCGGGACCAACGTGAGGTCGCGATATGGCGGGCCTTCAAGGTCCAGCGGTCTCGAATTTTCGAGACGGTCGGACCAGGGTGTCGCGATTTCCGCGGGCCGTCGGACCCCTGTCATCCGCTTATCCGGGCACCACGCGCTGTTCGATGCGGCCGAGGTGACAGGCAGAACAAAGCGCGGTCTCTTGGACCGAGCCGCCATTTCCGAACGCCCGATAATCGCCGATCTGTCAACTGCGCGCCAGCCCACCCGAGCCTTTCCCCCTCTGCCGGGGCCAGCGCCTCGCGCATGAGACCAGCGCGCCTGGCACTGTCACGCCGGCCGAACATTCGACATCCATAACATGCTCGAAGACACGCACGGGTGATCGCAGAAACGCACGAGCGGGGCGTTTGGTTCCCGCGAAACGTCACCGACAGCGCCCGTTGGCTCGAGCGCCGCTTCGGAACCGCCCCACGGCGCTATAGTCCGCTCACCATGGAACCCCTGGTCCTTCACGTCGACACCTTCTGGACGATCCCGTACGTCTTCTCGGCGTTCGTCTGTCTCACGGAGAAGGGGCTCCCGTTCGAGACCCGGGAGGTTCGTCTTCAGGACCGCGAGCAGATGACGCCGGCGTTCCAGAGCATGTCCTTGACCGGGCGGGTGCCGGTGCTCGAGCACGGCGCGTTTCGGCTCTCCGAGTCGAGCGCGATCGTCGAGTATCTGGAGGACACATTCCCCGCGCCGGACACGTCGCGCTGTTGCCCCCGGCGCGGCAGGAGTGGGCGCGCGCCCGCCAGATCATGGCCTGGATTCGAAGCGATCTGATGCCGATCCGCGAGGAGCGACCCACCAGCACGATCTTCTACGCCCCCACGCGCGCGCCGCTGTCGCCCGCGGGCATCGCCGCGGCGAACAGGCTGCTTTCGGCCGCGTCGGCTTTCCTTCCGGACGGACGCACGTCGCTGTTTGACAGCTTCTCGATCGCCGACGCGGACCTCGCGTTGATGTTGCAGCGGCTGATCGCGAACAGCGACGAGGTTACGCCCGGCCTTCGGGCCTTTGTGGCCGCCCAGTGGCAGCGTCCCAGCGTGCGCGCCTTCGTCGATCGCCCGCGCCCGGCCTACGTGCCTTACTGAGCGGCCGGACCGTGGCTTCGAAGGAGATCGACGCGCTGTTTTCGGTTCGACCCGCCGATTTCGTCCGCGAGCGGAACGCGCTCGCCAAGGCGCTCAAGAGCGCCCACCGCCGTGAGGAGGCCGCGAACGTCGAGAAGCTGCCGCGTCCCACGTTGTCGGTGTGGGTCGTGAACCAGCTCGCGCGGCGACAATCGGATCTGGTCAAGCGGCTGACGGAGGTCACGGCGCGCCTCCAAAGCGCCCAGCAGCGGCAGCCGAGCGGCCTCGAACGTGTGGACTACGTAGCCGCGCTCGACGACCACCGCGAGGTGTTGAAATCCCTACGGGCCAAGAGCGAGGAGATCCTGAATGTCGCGGAGCTTCACGCGACGCCGGAGGTGCTCGCGCGGATCGTCCAAAATCTGCGGACGGGGATCGCGAACGACGTCCTCAGGCCCCTCATCGAGAGCGGCCGCCTCGCGCGCGACGTCGGGGAGGAGGCGCTCGCGGGCGAGCTCGAGCGTGCGCTCGCACCATCCGTGGCGAGCCCACCCGAAGATCCGGTGGACCGCAGGGGAGCTCGGCACGAGCTGCGGCGCGAACGCGACCAGGCTGCGAGCTCGGGAACCAACGTCCGCGCTGCGGAGGTCACGCGCGCCGCGGAGGCGGTGCGAGCCCGAGACCGCGCCCGCGAACAGGCGCGGCGGGAGGCCGAGCGCAAGGTGCACGACCTGCGCACGGCCGTCGCGACGGCCGCGCAAGCCCGCGCGCGGGAGGGG
>CAAGKR010060417.1_pt1 | contig 14376 bp, 7 predicted proteins | sample 2556971 | NCBI WGS metagenome assembly CAAGKR01 (sample SAMEA5207829, study PRJEB30636) | soil metagenome | biome: forest; feature: boreal; material: soil | place: USA | collected 2011-09 | depth 1 m | reverse complement strand
GAAACCGGCTCGGAACCGAATGGCTCGTGGGCTTTCGGCCCCATGTGCGCCGGACGGTTGCGTTGCGCGGCGACGATCTTGGTGTTGAGCATGCCCGGGCACAGGCATGACACCCCGATCGACGTATCCGCGAGGTCTTGGCGCAGTGTCTCGGTGATGTTCAGAATCGCCGACTTGGACACGCCGTACACGCCGTGACCGGAGAGCGCGGCGATCGACGCCGTGTTGACGATGTGACCCGGCTCGCCTGACTCGAGCATCCGCGGCAAAAACGCGTAGATGCCGTTGAGCACGCCGAACACGTTGACGCCGAGGAGCCAGTTCCAGTCCTCGATCTTGAGGTTTTGCATGTCGCCGAAGACGAGGACTCCGGCGTTGTTGCAGAGCACGTGCACTGCGCCGAACTCTGCGTACGCGGCGTCAGCGAGCGCTTGCACCGACGCGAAGTCGGACACGTCGGTATGCACCGCGATCGCGCGCGCACCGGCGGCTTCGGCCTCCGACGCCACCGAACGTGCCGCGTCCTCTTCGATGTCGGCGACTACGACGTTCATCCCCGCGCCCGTGAGTTCGAGCACGATGGCGCGGCCGATACCGCTCCCGCCGCCGGTGACAACGGCCGTCCGTCCAGCAAGATCGTCCATGGTGTCCTCGTTCACGTCCTCGTGTAGTTCGGGGTTCGCTTCTCCGCGAACGCGCGCGGCCCCTCTTTGCCGTCGTTGGTCTGGAACACGGCCTGTCCGTACTCCCACTCGTGCGCGAGTGCTTCGGCCTCGGTCATGCCGTCGGTCTCGCGGAGGGTCCGCAGCACGGCTTCCACCGCGATCGGTCCGTTCTCGGCGATCGTCGCCGCGATCTCCTTGGCTTTCGCCAGCGCCTGCCCGTCGGGAACGACATGGCCGATCAATCCGATGCGGGCTGCCTCATCGGCGGTGAGGTGCTTTCCCGTGAGCAGGATCTCGGCGGCGTGCGTGTACGGGATCTGCCGCCGCAGGCGCACCGCGGAACCGCCCATCGGGTACAGCGACCAGCGCACCTCGCTCACGCCGAAGCGGGCCGACTCGCCCGCGATGCGGATGTCGGTCTGTTGGAGAATCTCGGTGCCGCCCGCGATGGCCACCCCTTCGACGGCGGCGATGAACGGTTTCGACGGCCGGTACAGGCGCAGGATGCCCTTGTACGGAAGATCGGGATCCGCGGCCATGCGGCTTTGCACGTCGATCTCGGTGTCGGCGTCGCCGCCATCCCCGGCCATCGCGCGTAGGTCGGCGCCCGACGAGAAGTTGCCACCGGCACCGGTGAGGATGACGCAGCGGATCTCGGGGTCAACGTCTGCCTCGACCATCGCGTCGTACATCCGCACGAGCATCGCCCCCGACAGCGCGTTGTAGCGCTTGGGACGGTTCATCGTGATCACCATGGTCCGTCCGTCGCGTTCGATGATCGCGTCCGGCATCGTGCTCCTCGAAGGCGTTGGTGTTGGGCGGCGGTATCCTGCCCGACGCACGACTGCGCCGTCGAGTCTCCCAACGGGAGACGACAAAGGAGCCTGGAATGCGGACCCCGATCTGCGAGCGTCTCGACATCGAGTTCCCGATCTTTGCCTTCTCTCACTGTCGCGACGTCGTCGCTGCGGTGAGCAAGGCGGGCGGCTACGGCGTGCTGGGCGCGCTCGCGTTCAGCCCTGAGCAGCTCGAGATCGAGTTGAACTGGATCGACGAGCACATCGACGGCAAGCCCTACGGCGTCGACATCGTGATGCCGGCGAAGTACGTGGGAAAGGGTGGCGGCGCCGATGCGAGCATTACCAGCCTCGACGCGCTGATTCCCGAAGAGCACCGTCAGTTCGTCGACGAGCTGCTCAGCGAGTACGACATCCCGCCGCTTCCCGAGGAGCTGAGCGGCGGCGTGGTGAAGGCCGCGGGGCTCAACGTCGACGCGGAAGGGCCGGGACAGGTAGAGGTGTCGCTGCAGCACCCGGTGTCGATGCTCGTCAACGCGCTCGGTCCGGTGCCGCCCGAGGTCGCAGAGCTTGCGCACGCCCACGGCATCCTCGTCGGCGCGCTCGTCGGTGCCCGGGTGCACGCTGAGCGTCAGGTGATGCAGGGTGTCGATGTGCTCGTCGCGCAGGGCACCGAGGCGGGCGGCCACTGCGGGGAGATCTCGACGATGGTGCTCGTGCCGGAGGTGGTCGACGCGGTTGGTCCCGACGTGCCCGTCCTCGCGGCGGGTGGCATCGGGTGTGGTCGCCAGATGGCCGCCGCCCTCGCGCTCGGTGCGCAGGGTGTGTGGACCGGATCGATCTGGCTCACCGTGGCCGAGAGCAGCACCGGGGGAGCGGCACTCGACAACCTGCTGGCCGCGACCTCACGAGACACCGTGCGTTCGCGAGCGATGACGGGTAAGCCCGCCCGTCAGCTGCGGACCGGCTGGACCGACGCGTGGGAGCGGCCCGACACTCCGGATCCGTTGCCCATGCCGCTCCAGGGCATCGTGTACGCGAGCGCGGCGCGACGTTTCGGGCGGGTCCAGAAGCCCGAACTCTCGGGCTCACCGGTCGGGCAGATCGTGGGCCGTATGAACGAGGTGCGACCGACGCGCGACGTGATCTTCGACATGGTCGAGGAGTGGATCGAGGCGACCGAGCGTCTCGCCCGCATCGCCGACATCGATTGACCAGATGATGCGTCGCTCACTACGAGCCGGGATACCCGGCTCGTAGCCGTTCGCTCCTGCTAGAGCTCGCTGCCGGCAGTGAGCTCCTTGTCCTTCTCCGCGGCGAGCTCGTCGTCTTGGACGCGCCACAGGCGGTCGTAAGGCCCGCCCGGACGTGCGACTTGCTCTTCAGGACCCGAGTCGACGACGCGACCTGCTTCGAGCACGACGATGTTGTCGGACTTCACCGCGACGCTTTCGCGGTGGGTGATCATCAATGTCGTGCAATGGAGCGAGTGGATGGATTCGACGATGATGTCCTCGACCTCGGTATCGAGCAGCGACGTTGATTCGTCGAGCACGAGGATGTCGGGCTCTGCGATCCAGGCGCGTGCGAGTGCGATGAGCTGGCGCTGCGCGGCGGTGAGGTTGTGGCCTTCTTCCTCCACGCCATGTTCGAAGCCGCCGGGGAGCACCGACAGGAGATCCCAGGCGCCGACGGCGCGGATCGCGGCATCGACCTCTTCGTCAGTTGCTCCGGGCTTCGCGTAGCGGATGTTCGAGGCGATAGTGCCCTTGAACACGAACGGGTCCTGCGGCACGATGCCGAGCCGCGCCCGGAAGGTGTCGAGGTGGAGGTCGCGGAGGTCGATGCCGTTGACCAACACCCGGCCCGAGTCGGGGTCGTAGGTACGGCCGAGGAGTTTGGCGATGCTCGACTTGCCTGCGCCCGTGTACCCGACGAGAGCAGTGACCTTGCCGGGTTCCATCGTGAACGACACGTCGCGGAGCACGGGGCGCGTCGTCTCGGGGTACGTGAACGCGACACCCTCGAAGGTGACGGGCCCGTCGAGCAGCGGGCATTCGCGTGCGTGGACGCCCTCCTCGGGCAGGATCGGCTCGTCGAAGGGCTCGCACAGGCGACGCCACGACACGCGCACGTCGAGGAACTGGTTGTAGAGCGGCCCGAGTGCCTGTAGCGGACGGGTGGCGGAGGTAGCGAGGAGTTGCACGGTCACCGCGGTGCCGATGCTCAGGCTCTGGTTCAACACCAGCGTGCCCGACTTGTAGAGGACGAGCGCGGTGGTCATCGTGCCCATGAACTGGACGACCGCGGTGTGGGAGTTCTGCAGCGTGATGCTCCACCAGCGGGCGCGCCGGCGCTCCCAGCTCGCTTCTACGAACTTCTGGGTCTGGATCGCGTGTGCCCCGAGGTGGCGGATCTCGTGGCGCGCGCCGAAGTCTTCCTGGAACTTCCGCGTGACGACTCCGAGCTCCTCGCGCGACCACTTGAGCGCACGGTTCGCGTACGGGAGCTGGATGAGCGTGAGGATCAGGATGATCGCGACCAACGCCAGCACCACTGGGAGCACACCCGGAGCCAGGATCACGATCGCGGCCATGGCGGTGACGAAGATCGCGGTGAAGCTCGCGAATTCGAAGCCCGACTGCTGTACGAAGGCGAGGATCTTGTCGAGGTCGGCCACCACGCGCGTGGCGACGTCGCCCGGCAGCTCCCGGTCGTAGTAGTTCACGCCGAGCTTGCTCAGGCGGTAGAACACGCGACGGCGCAGCACGACGATCACGCTCTGGTTGAACCGCTGCGCATAGATCCGGAAGTACTTCGACACGAAGCCGACGCCGATCGCGATGAACACGAGGACCCCGGCCCAGAAGTAGGCCGCGTTGGTGTCCGCTCCGTTGCTGTTCTGGATGATGTCGGTGACCCGGCCGAAGAGCAGGCTCGGCGCAATGCCCCCGAGTGCCAGGAGGAACACGAGGAACAGCGAGACGTACATCGTCTTGCGGAACAACATGGCGATCTTGAAGAAGCGCGGCCGCGAGTCGTCGGCGGTGACCGCGGCGGGAACGTTCAGCTCCTCTTTGGTTACCTGGAGCTGGTCGATGAGCTTGGCGAGAACCGGGTCGGTGGCGGCGAGGCCGGCCGTCGCGCCAGCTTGGACCTGTACGACGCCCTCCGCCACCTCGGCTTCCATGCCGACCTGGTCGATTGCGTCGACCGCCGAGATCGGGTCGCCAGCGAACATCGCCTCCGCAGTCTCCGCGGCGACGGCGGTCTCAGCCGTCCCGTCGAGCAGCTCGCTGCGGGCTACGTCCGCGAACGCCTCCACCGTCTCCGGCGCCTCCGGCGCCTCCACCGTCTCTGGGGGGTCGAGCGTGACGGCTCGATCGGCCATCGCGGAAAGGCCGGTCCGCCGGGTGATGTAGAGGATGGCCGTCTGCGGCAGGTACTGGTGCACCCGACGCATGATCTCGATCTCGAGCGACGGGTTCACCGCCGAGAGCGCGTCGTCGAGGATGAGCACGCGCGGATGGGCCACGAGCGCGCGGGCGAGAGAGACGCGCTGGCGCTGGCCACCCGAAACGGTGAGACCACGGTCGCCGACGACGCCGTCGAGGCCGCCGAGCTCCTCGATGACCTCGTCGGCGCCGGCGGTGCGCATCGCGTCGATCATCGCCTGGTCGTCGATGTCGCCCCAGGCCCCGAGGAGCAGGTTGTCGCGAAGTGTCGCGGCGAGGAGGAGCGGCTCTTCGGACACGACCCTGATCGTCTGCCGAAGCTGGCTCGGGTCGAGATCGTCGAGCGCGACCCCGTCGAGCGACGCCACGCCGTGGTCGGGGCGGACCAGCCCGGAGGCAATCCCGGCGAGCGTCGTCTTGCCGCAACCGGGAGGACCGCTCACGACCACCAGCTCACGGGGAGCAACCTGGAGATCGATTCCGTGGAGGAAACGCCGGTTCCCGTACGTGACCACGACACCGCGGAGTTCCAGTCCGGTAGAGGGGAGGGGGATCATGCGGCCGTCAGTGACCGGTCGTGCGCTGAGCGCCAGCATCTCGGCGAGGCGGTCCTGCGCGCTGCGGAGGTACTGCCAGGCGCTCGCGATGTCACCGAAAGCACTCGAGAACTGGTTCAGCCCCGAGCCGATCTGGAACGCGAGGAGGAACGTCCCGATCGTGAGGTGACCGGTGCTCATCAGATAGGCGCCGATCGCAAGCAACCCGGCTTGCACGAGCAGCGGCATCATCTTGAGGTAGATGTCGTAGCCGGCGAGGAGCCGGGTGCGGGTCATCGAGAAGCGGAACGCGCGCTCAGTGACGTCGGCGACGCGCTTGCGCTCCTGCTCCTCGCGGCGGAACGCCTTGACGACGCGGATTCCGCGGACCGGTTCGTCGATCGCGCTGGTGACCTCGGCGCGCTCGTTGAGCTCCGCCCAGCTCAGTGCCCTCAGCCTCGTGCGGAACCTGTTGATCAGCCAGATGTTGATCGGGAGCGCGAGCAGCGACACGATGCCCATGAACGGGCTGATGATGGTGACGATGATCGCCACCGAAAGGAGGATCGGCGCGTAGCCGATGAGGGTGGGGAAGACCCGGAGCAGGGTGTCGACGAGCTGGATGTCGGTGAGCGAGCGGGTGACCAGCTGGCCCGTCGCAACCGTGTCGAGACGGCGGAGCTCGGCTGACTGGATGTGCGTGTAGAGCCACACCCGCATGTCGAACTCGATCTGGTACGCGAGCTTGTCAGCAAGCTGCTGCTGGGCGAACGAGAAGACCAGCGCCCAGAGGGCCCAGAACGTGATGTAGCGGACGTAGTCCCAGAGCGGCGCGGTCTGGTTCACGATTCCGTTGTCGACCATGCCCCGCGTGAGGTTCGCGACCTGGAGCAAACCGATCGTGTAGATGACCTGGACGAAGAAGAACCACTTCAGGACACGCTTTTGGCGGCGGAGCAGCGCCCAGAAGAGCGAGGAGCGCGCGACGCTGAAGGAGTTCGTGTACTTGCGGAGGAACGTACGGAACCAGCCGAGGTCCGCTTGAGGACCGCGGTCGGCCGCCTGGAACTCTGGCGCGTGGGTGTCGGCCTGCGTCATTGACGTGCCCCCTCGACGACTTCCGTAGTGCTCGGCCCGGAACGCTCGATGACCTCTCGTGTCGACCCGAGGTACGACGCGACGACGTGCGGGTGATTCCGAACGAGCTCCCAATCGCCCTCGACCACGACTCGCCCGAGGTCGCAGGCAATGATGCGGTCGGACACGGAGCTCACGAGCGGCATGTCGTGCTCGATGAGCAGGATGCTCGCGCCGGTGATGTCGCGAATGCGGAGCAAGAGGGGGCCGAGCGCTTCAGTCTCGCGTTGTGCGATACCCGACGACGGCTCGTCGAACAGGATCACCTTCGGCTCGATCCCGATCTGACACGCCAGGTCGACAATGCGGCGGCTTCCGGTGGAGAGGTCCGACACGAACTTGTCGCGGTAGTCGTCGAGGCCCATCATCGAAAGGAGCTCGTCGGCCCGCTTGCCGAGCCGGCGCTCGGAGAGCACGACGTTCGGGAAGTAGAGCATCGCGGGTATCGGGTCCCAGAACTGGATGGGCCGGTCGAGCGCTACGCAGATTGCTTGATGGACGGTGAGCGCCCCGAACAGGCGGGCGTCCTGGAACGACCGCGCAAGCCCGAGGTTGGCCCGTCGCTGCGGTCGCCGGCGCGTCACGTCGATGCCCTCGAAGATGACCGAGCCCGAGTCAGGGATGAGGAATCCCGAGATGAGGTCGAACAGCGTGGTCTTCCCGGCGCCGTTCGGCCCGACGATGCCGACGATCTCACCCTCGTGGAGCTGGATCGACACGTCGTCGACGGCCGTGATCCCGGAGAAGCGCCGAGTGATACCGCGGGTCTCGAGCATCACTCGACGCTCGCCGCCGTTTGCGTGCACCGTGTCGGCGGTCCGATTGCTGATCGCAGCCAACGGCGTGGCCAAGGTTTCCTCCGCTCCCTCGCCGTCTTCGGTCGCCGCGGCACCTTCCAAGAAGATCGAACGCAGGAGGTCAGGACGGTCGAGCAGCTCTGAGGTGAGGCCGTGGAAACGGATTGCCCCCTTCTCCATGAAGAACGCCTTGTCGGCGGTGGTGAGCGCGATGTTCACCGACTGCTCGACGAGGATCACGGTGACGCCCTGTTCGCGGAACTGCCGGACGACGGCGAGCAGTTGCTCGACGACGAGCGGTGCGAGACCGAGCGACAGCTCGTCGATCATGAGGATATCGGGCTTGGCCAGGAACGCCATCGCGAGCGCGAGCATCTGCTGCTGGCCTCCCGAGAGCTGGGCCGCCGGATCGCTCATCCTGCTCCGCAGCGCCGGGAAGAGGTTGAGTGCCTCCTCGGTCGCGCTCTTCGCGTATTCGCGGTCGCGACGGTGCATCCACAGCGCGACCCTGAGGTTCTCCGCGACCGACAGCGACGGGAACACGCCCCGGCCACCGGGGACCTGGATGACGCCTTTCATGGCGATCATGTGCGGTCCCATGCCACTGATGTCGGTTCCGTCGTGGCTGATGCTGCCGCGTCGGGGCGCGACGAGACCCGAGATCGCGCGCAGCACGGTGGATTTCCCGGCGCCGTTCGTGCCGAGCAGGGCGATGGTCTCGCCGCGCCGTAGCTCGAGGCTGACGCCGAAGAGCACCTGGACCTGACCGTAGGAGACGTCGACCGATCGGAGGCTGAGGAGGTTCGGCGCGCCACCGCTGAGGCGAAGGTCGGGATAGCTGAAGTAGTCGACGTCGGGTACCGGACGCGCCGGGAAACGTCGGAGGAACGCCGGACCGTGCCGCTTGGGGGCGTCGCCATTCATGGCCACCGCGACGGCGGGCTTGGCCTTCCCGGTGAGGAGTTCCGGGTCGTCGCCCATATCCGCGATGAGCGACGGCACGATGAGGTTGCGGCGTCGGGCCACCGCGCGCAGCCACATGTCGCGCACCCGGTAGAGCACGGACCCGAGGCCACCGGGGAGCAGCCACAGCACGACGATGAGCCCGATGCCGCTGCCCGCGAACTGGAAGAAGAAGCGGAATCGCTGTGGCACGATCACCGCGAACCACACCGTGCTCTGCAGGAACACCGCACCCATGATCGCGCCCGGAATGGAGCCGAGGCCGCCGACGACCACCATGGTGAGCGCGCGGATGCTCTCGACCGGAGCGAAGATGTCCTTACCGAGGGCCTGCTGATGGAGCACGAGTACTCCGCCCGCGAACGACGCGAAGAACCCGGACAGCGCGAAGGCGAGCAGCTTGACTCGCGTGGGACTGAGTCGGAATGCCTGCGCGTTCCGTTCGTTCTCGCGCGTCGCGATGAGGTCGCGCACATTCCGCGAGTGTTGGAGCCCGCGGACGGTGACGAGTACGAGGAGCAACGCAAAGACGGCCATGAAATAGAAGTCGCGCTCGGGATGTGCTCCGCCGTCGCCGATTCCGATGTGACCGAACGGTGTCCATTGCGGGAACCGGGTGACGCGATCGAAGAGGTCGTCGGGCAAGTAGTCGAATTTGACGCCTAAGAGGCTTTGGTCGCGGTTCAACAGGAACGACGACGTCGCCACCGCGAACGCGAGTGTGGTGACGGCGAGGAAGAGACCGCGTATTCGAAGCGCTGGGAGCCCGATGATGATCGACGCGATGGCTCCGACCGCGCCTGCCAGGAGGAAGCTGAGGAACGGATCGAGATGCCAGTGGACATTCGCCGCGCCCGCGGCTGCGGCCCCGATCGCGACGAACGCGACCTGGCCCAGACTGATCTCACCTGCCCAGCCCGTGAGGATCACGAGTGAGACGGCGATGATCGCGTAGATGGCGACCGCGGCAGCGAGGTTGGTGTCCTTCTCGCTGAGCATGAACGGCAAGGTGATGAGGAAGACGACGAAGAGGACACGCAGCCCACGGAGCGTCCATTTGACTTCCGGCAGCCGCATCAGCTCTCGGGGGATGGGGCGCACGTTCGCGGCGTTCTGCCAGCTCGAGATCGCCTGGTCCTCGACGCGGGACTCGCTGTGCCGCCGCTGGAGGAGGAGGGCGGCGATCACGATCACGAACATGATCGGGTCGACGAGCTCGCCGGAGCCCTTGTTCCAGACGACGATCGTCTCCACCGCGCCGAGACCGCACGAAGCCAGGAAGATCGCGGTGAAGTTCTCCATTCGTCCGATCACCGCGGCGGTGAGGGCGCGCAGCAGGATCGCGGGTCCGAACGCGGAGCCGAGTGGCAACCCGATGATCCCGGCCCGCAGGATCAGCGAGATGGTCGCGAGCAGCGTGGCGATCACCCAGGCGATGTTGTGGGTGAACCCCACGTTCACGCCGAGCAGGGACGCGCGGTCGGAGCTCTCCGAGCTCGCCCGCAGCGCGATGCCGATACTCGTAAAGCGGAGGAACGCGAAGAGCCCGATGATCGAGAGCAGCGTCGCGATCACCGCGATGAGGTCGTTGGCGTGGAAGATGACCGGGTTGATCTCGAAGCTGAAGTCGAAGGGCGGGTTGTACGTCTGCTGGGGAAGATCGGCTCCCAGGAAGAACGGGATGGCGACACCGAGCCCCGCGAGCAGCTGCGCGAGACCCACCGTGACGACCATCAGGATCAGTCGGGGTGCTTTGGCGAAGCGTCGGATGATCACGAACTCGACGAAGGAGCCGAGTGCCACCGACGCGATCAGCGCAACCGGGAGAGCAATCCAGAACGACCACAGCTCGAGCGTGATCAGCGAAACGCAGAGGCTTGCAGGCACCGCGCCCAGGTCGGCCTGAGCGAAGTTGATGACCTTGTTGGACTTGTAGATGAGCGCGAGCCCGAATGCCATGAGCGCAGTGAGCGACCCGATGATGAAGCCCCACACGAGCTCGCCGGCGGGCATGTCCCAGCCCCACGCCCATTGTGGGACGTAGTAGCCGAAGGCGGCGACCGCGACGGTGATGAGAACGAAACGGAGCGTGCGGTTTTCCCCGACGTTGCGCGCAACCGTCGCATCCGGGCTCACGTTGTCTTCTGACCCCGCCGCGAGCGTTGTGTACGCGTACGCGAACGCCAGGACGGTGATCCCGATGGTGAAGAGCACGCCGATACCGGCGAGCGCGAGACCCACGACGTTGATCAGCGCGAGCAGCAGACCCAACCCAAAGATCTTCCAGCGGTTGCCGCGCGCGATTTCGACGGACCAATCGATGGCCTCGAACACGCCGATATCGCCACGTTCGGCGATGACGAAACCGTAGAAGCAGAAGAGCGTCGCGAAGATGAGACCCGGGATGACGAACAACGCCGTCCCGATCCAGATGCACGCGGCGACCAGGACCGTGGCCCAGAGGTAGGTCTGGTAGCCGCGCGTGTCGAAGAGCGCTCGGAGGGTTGGCCGTTGTTCCCTCGTGATTCCCAACGCGATGCGGAGCCAGTTGAGCGCGAGCAGGAGCCCGCCGGCCCACGCGCCGATGCCGAGTGCCGCGCCGAGGAGCGGGGAGTTGAGCGAGTCGGCGATGACGCCCGCAGCCGCCCACAGCGCGATCTCGATCGCGAGCATCACGATCGAGATCAAGAAGAGCGGACCGAAGTTCTTCCAGTACGCGGTCCAGCCGAAGGCGAGCGCGTCGCCGATGCGGAGTTCGGTCGCGCTCGGTGGTTCACTGCCTGGCCGCTCGGGCGCGGTGAGATCAGTGGTGACACTCATAGGTCGCTGCAGTTCTTGCCCGCCGGGAGCGCCACGTTGTCGCCGGAGCTCTGCTGTTGCTCACATTGGATCTGCGCCTTGGTCTTGCCCGTGTTGAGCCCGACGCAGGCTCGCGACTCGATGGCGCCATCGGCGGTGACGTCGAACGACGCGTGCGGCCACGTCGATTCTTCGCGTGCATGGACATCGACCGACTGGAACTCGTCGGTGTTCTTGATGTCGTTCGTTGCCCAGGTCGCGATGTCACCCTTGTCGTGCGAGGCATCGGAGTCGAGGTGGATCTCGGCGCTGACGAAGTAGGGGCCACTCTTGAGGTGCACCATCTTTCCGTTGCGAAGCTTCCCGGCAACGGTGACCTTCTGCTGGATGGCGAGGATCGCCTCGTCCGGCGCGCCCTGGCAGTGGCGGACGGACTGCTGGGGATTGCCGCATCCCGCGATGACCGCGATGCCGGCGAGCGCGACAGCAGCGGCGGCAACAGCCGCGATTCGACCCGTCCCCCCTCTTCGCCTCACGAGCGTCCTCCAGAGACCAAGGCGTTGCTACGCAGGATGCCATCCCGATGACGACGCAGCCAGCCATACGAGAACGGCTGACTCGCGTCGGCCGTCACGCCCAGTTTCTCGCGTGGCGCGGGGCATGTAAAGCCGAGCGCGTTTCCGATCTATGCATGCGATCTCCGATTCGGCTAGAAAACTCGACGGAGCAGAGGAGGCCGCCGTGGCAGCAGCGAAGGACGCCCGTTCGTTCGGCAACTTCATGGAGGAGGCCTACGGCTTCAGCCAGGGAGTTCGGGTCGGAGACATCATCTACGTGTCCGGCCAGACCGCGATGGGCGACGACTTCACGGCCGTCGGTGGCAACGACATGGCCGCGCAGATGCGCGAGGCGTACGCGGGCCTGACCCGCGTGCTGGCGATGTTCGGCGCCGAGCCGAGCGACGTGGTCGACGAGGTCCTGTTCGTGACCGACGTGATGGCGGCGGCGACCTGCGCGAAGCAGGTCCGCGGCGAGGTCTACGGAGACTCGTTCGAGGTCGCGAGCACGCTGATCGGTGTGGCGGCGCTCGGCTCCCCGGACCTCATGATCGAGATCAAGTGTGTCGCGCACGTCTGAGCATCGGTCGCCCGCGGACGCTCGTTCTGAGCGGAACATGAGCACGCGCGACGCCGTGCAATTGCTCGTCGATCGCGACGACATTCACGACGTCGTCATGCGCTACGCAGCCGGCGTCGACGGTCGCGACATGGAGATGGTGCGTGCGTGCTTCGCTCCCGACCTCGAGGTTGAAGGCTGGGGCGGCGGGTTTACCGATCGCGACTCGATGATCACCTACATCAGTGGTGTCGCGATCTTCCATACCACCATGCACATGTTCGGTAACCAGTACATCGAGATCGACGGCGATACCGCACACGTCGACACCTACGCAATGCTCACGCATCACAGCGACGACGCGAACGGAGTCACGCACGAGCTCAACGTGAGTCGCGGTCGCTACGTCGAGGAGCTCGCGCGGCGTGACGGCCGTTGGGTCATCACGCGGCGCGGCGGTGAACCGGTGTGGGCACCCACCGGGGTCACGCGCGCTGCTACGAACGACGCGGCGATCAAATGGCTCCTCGACCGCGCCGAGATCCACGATCTCATGATGCAGTACGCGCTCGGCGTCGACCTGCGCGACTACGACCGGATCCGGAGTTGCTTCGCATCGTCGTTCCGCGCGTCGTACGGCTCTCGCGAGTTCACCAATGCCGAGGAGTTGATCGAATTCATCTCCGGGGTCGAGCACTTCCCGTCGACGACGCATTTCCTCGGCACGCAGCTCATCGACGTCGACGGCGACAACGCGTGGATGCAGACGTACTCGCTGATCACGCACCGGCCCAATGAAGAGGACAACACCACCGATTGGGTCGCGGCCGGCCAGTACGTGGATCGCCTCGTACGAGGGGGCGGGCGCTGGCGCATCGCCGAGCGCGGTCCATCGGCGCGCCGTGACCGGCTCGATACCGATCCACCGAAACCGAGGAGCGACGATCCGGAGGTGCAGCGTCTTCTCGACCGTGCCGCGATCCACGACGTGATCGTGATCTCGGCGCTCAACCTGGACCATGAGAACGGGCGGACTCGACACTTCCTCAACAACGAGCGCATTGCCATCGACGGAGACGTTGCCACTGCCGAGACCTATCTGTATGTGACGGAACAGCAGGACAACGGGAGACCGTCGCCCTGGAGCAAGGGCGCTCGGCGCTGGCTGGATCGGTTCCGACGGGTCGGCGATCGATGGATGCTCGACGACCGCCAGGAAGTCAGCACTCGCGTCGCAAATGAGCTGGTGATCAGCGCCGAAGAGGCCGCGGCTCGAACGTGGCGGAAACCGAGGGAGGCGTGATGGTTGACGTGCGGGAGCGCATCGACGAGTTGGTGTCCGAGAGTGTGAAGCGGGTTCCGCGTGGGGGCTCCTTCGAGTTTCCGTCCGACCTGAAGATTCGTTGGGCGTTCGAAGCCGGGTTGCCCGACCCCGCGACGTTCCCGCTCGACGACCTCGAGCGCCTGACTTCCGACGTGCTCCGCGACGATGCGGCCGACGCGCTGCAATACGGATCCCCCGGGAGTAACGGCATCGGCTGGGGCTACGAAGTCTTGCGCGACCGCATTGCCGAACGCACGCTTCGGCTCGAAGGGCGCGCCATCGACCGCCACTCGGTGATGCTCACGCTTGGCGGCGTGCAGGCGATCACGCTCGCGTGCCGCGCCTTCCTCGACCCGGGTGACGTGCTCGCGGTCGAGGCGCCAACGTGGGGCGCGGCGCTGAGCGCAGCACGCCAGGCCGGTGCCGAGGCGTTGGCGATCCCGATGGACGAGGAGGGCATGCAGGTCGACGTGCTCGAGCAGGAGCTCGAACGCATGCAGGCCGAGGGCAAGCGTCTCAAGATGCTCTACACGATCGCGACGTTCAACACGCCGACCGGGTGGAGTCTGTCGCTGCCGAGGCGGCGGAAGCTGCTCGACCTCGCGAGCCGCTACGGGTTCATCGTGCTCGAGGACAATGTCTACGGGGAGCTCCGGTACGACGGCGAAACGATCCCGACGCTGTTCTCGCTCGACGAGTCGGGGCTCGTCGTCAAGATCGACAGCTTCAGCAAGATCCTTGCGCCCGCGTTGCGGCTGGGGTGGGGCAGCGGCGATCCAGAGGGGAT
>CAAGKR010179236.1_pt1 | contig 14378 bp, 8 predicted proteins | sample 2556971 | NCBI WGS metagenome assembly CAAGKR01 (sample SAMEA5207829, study PRJEB30636) | soil metagenome | biome: forest; feature: boreal; material: soil | place: USA | collected 2011-09 | depth 1 m | reverse complement strand
AGCAAGCCGGTGAGATCGTCGTGGACCAGCAAGCGGTGAATCTGCTGCTGAAACTCGCGGTCGATCTCGTCGAGCATTTCGAAGCGAATTAGTTGATCGCCGATTTCAAACTTGTCGCCATCCTGCAGGAAGGCATCATCGATTGGAGTGCCGTTGAGAATCGTGCCGTTGGTCGAATCGAGATCGGTCAAACGATAACGCGTCTGGGCGTTCTGCTCGCCCGGCTCAGTCGTGATGCGCGCATGTAAGCGCGAAGCGCGCGAGTCGCTGACCCGCACGTCGGCTTCCAGCGCTCGACCTAAAGTTACCTCCTTGCGGTCCAGCGGGATGGGCACGGCCAGGAGTTCGCCGCGCAGGAATACCAGCGCCGGACGGCGTTCGCGCTCTTGCCGATCCTTGCCGGAGAAGGTATCTACCTCGTCGTCCTTTACTACCGAAATGTCGTCAGGGCTGTTCGGCATTTAGACTCGATTTGCGGCCGGGGTGGCTCGGGGGAACTTTGCTGCACTTAGTCTGATCGAACGCGCGTATCTTATCGCGTGATCCAAACGGCGGCAACAAATAAAGAACCAAAACTGAGATTCACTCAGGGATGCCGGCTTGTCCATCGCCACAGCTTCACCCTATACTTTGTTCAAGCGAACCAACAGGATGACGTGCATTGAGCGAGTCGACTAACAAGATCTGCCTCGATCCCGACCGGAAACTCTCAGTAGAGCGAGTGGCACTGGCCAAACTGCCTACCGAGTGGGGCGACTTCATGATCGCAGGCTATCGCTCGCTCACCAGTGAAGAGGAATTTGTCGTGCTTTTCAAGGGTGAAATGAAACCGGACACGCCGACGCTGGTCCGCATACATTCACAGTGTCTGACGGGCGACGTTTTTTCATCAACGAAATGCGATTGCGGTCTGCAACTTCACCGCACGATGGAGATGATTCAGCAGGAAGGCCGCGGAGCGATCGTCTATCAACAGCAGGAAGGGCGCGGTATCGGCATCCTGAATAAGATTCGCGCCTACGCGTTGCAAGACGAAGGCGCGGATACGGTAGAAGCCAACGAGCGTTTGGGCCTGGCAGTCGATTCGCGCGAATACCGGCAGTGTGCTGAAGTGCTTTTTGATTTGGGCTTGTGCAAGGTGCGAGTCATATCAAACAACCCGGGGAAGCTGCGTGCGCTGGACGAAGCGGGTCTGGAAATCAGCGAACGCGTAGCGATCGAAATCCTGCCACATGAACTGTCCGCGAAGTATTTGCACACCAAGAAAGAAAAGATGGGACACTTGCTGGATCTCAAAGTGAGCTGAACTACCCTTGCGCTAAGCTCCGGGACACGAACAAAACAATCGTCCCCAGCAGGAGCAAGGCGACACCCACCATCGCGCCGGCACCCGTGTACGCCAGGCTGGACCACAGCATGTATGCGCAAGCCGCGCAGAATAGCAGTGGCGTCAGGGGATAAAGCGGAACCCGGAAAGGTCTTAGTCTGGCGGGATCTTTTTTTCGCAGGACGAACAAAGAGATTCCGGCAAGCAGAAAGAAAAACCAGAACACCGGAGCCGTGTATTCAACGAGAGTTTCAAAGCCTCGACGTTGCCAAGCTCCGAACATGACCAAAACCAGAGCAATCGCGCCCTGCGCGAACAACGCTCCGACCGGCGCATTTGCCCTGACATGCCATCGGCCCATGAAGCGCAGCGACGCAAAACTCTGACCCAGCGCATAGTTCGTGCGCGCGCCGGTGAAGATTGTGCCACTGGCCGCGCCGAGCGTGGTGACGGCGATCAGGATGCTGATGAATTTCGCCCCATATTCGCCGAGTGCTTTCCGTAGCAGATCAGAGGCGACCACTTCCGACCCGGCGATTCCGTCCAGACCCAAGCCTCTTAGATAAGCAAGATTCAACAGCAGGAAAACAAGAGTGATTATCAGGATGCCCCACAACAGCGCTCTCGACATATCGCGCTGAACATTGCGGAACTCCGCCGAGGCAAAAGCGATTTCGTTCCAACCGCCGTAGGTCAGCAGGACAAAGACCATTGCGAGTCCCAAAGTGCCGGTGGTTGAATGAGCACTGATCACAGGCAACGACGACGGCGCAGGCAAAACCATTCCGACGAAGCAGACACAGAGAATTCCGGCCAGCTTCACCCCTGACAAGAGGTTTTGCGTGCGCGTGCTTTGCCTGGTGCCCAGCGAGTTGATTAGGGTCAGAATTATGATAGCGGCCGCCGCAAAGACTGCTGACGAGTGCGCGCCGACGGAGATCAACTGCGCCAAATAATCACCGAAGACAAACGCGAGGATCACGATCGATCCAGTCTGGATGACCATCAGACGTGCCCAGGCAAACAAGAAGGCGACGTTTTTCCCGAAGGCCAAAGTGAAATAATGATAATCACCGCCCTCGTTGGGGTAAGCACTTGCCAACTCAGCATAGCAAAGCGCGCCGACGAGTGAGATCGCGCCACCCAAAGGCCAAACCAGGAGAAACGCGGCTCTGCTGCCGGTGCTAGCGGCGACGATCGAGGGCGTCTTGAAAATTCCCGCGCCGACGACGATGCCGACGATGATGGCGACCGCGTCTACGACTGAAAGGGTTTGTCTGGGGCTCGCCACCGGCGAAAAGCCTTTCGCGCTCATTGCTGGCCGCAACTAGCTGATAAAAGAACCCTGGTCTACTGAGAAGGATTATAGCGTAAGGAAAACGGGAACGTGTGTTTGATGACACGCCGGATTTTGTTTGAGGAGCTGAAGCGTGTTATTTTGTCGCTGCGATTCTTAGCGAGGTAAGGGATCATGAAATATTTTCTGGGGTGCCTGATTCTTCTTTTGTTGCTCGGCTTCACGGCCAGCACGGCGGTTGCCGATAACCCGCAGGCGCTAACGGCGGCTGACATCATCAATAAGCATTTGGCGGCAGTTGGTGGAAAGGAAGCCTTAGCAAAATTCAAATCGCGCGTGGCCATTGGCACCGTTAGGAAAGAGAACGAGCCCGAAGTCAGAATGGCGATCGTTTCAGAGTCGCCTAACCGCGTTTCGGCGGTTTATGTTTTTGAGAGATTTGATTGGCAATTGACCTATGACGGGAAGAAGTCGTTCGTTCGCGGCGGGCCGCTGCCTCCGCGTGATTTTTCTCCGATCCAGGACAAGTACAACGAGATGCTTGCCTCGGGCCTGATGTTCAATAGCATTTCGCTTTATAACCTGCTGCTCGACAGCGAATCAAACGGCGTGAAATTCGAGGCAAAGGGGACCAAGAAGATCAAGGATCGTTTAGCGTATGTGGTAGAGGTGAAGAAGGGCAAAGTGAGCGCCCGTCTGTATTTCGATGCTGAAAATTTCATGTGGGTGCGGACTGAGTATGGTCGAGCCAGCGTCTCAAAACCTATGCAGCCGTTCACGAACCAATCCGTAAATCACTCCGAGGATGAAATGTCGGTTGATTTTTATTTTGACACGTCAGATTTTCGGGAAGCCGACGGAGTGAAACTGCCTTTTAAGTTCGAACAGGTAGTTACCTATCCAATCCTCAAACAGAAGAGAGCCGGCACCATCTCCGGGACCATCAGCGAATATCAGCACAACGTGCAGATCGATCCCAAGATGTTTCAGTAAGTGCGGATCTTGCGGGTCAGATCAAAGCCGCCTTCAATCTACTAGATCGAAATCCATCCACTGGGTCGTGAGGCTGCCAGCTCCCGCGAGCTTATCCACGACGATGATCTGAAGCACATACTCACCGGCAGGCAGGTCGGTCCCCAGCATTATCTCTCCGCGAGCAACGATCTGGCGCATATCTGTTTGGCCGGCTGGTTCGAATGGTCTGGTTTTGCCTGTGTAGACAAGTTTGCCGTCGCGAAAGACTCGCACTTGTGTTTCCAGATGCGGCTGACGTGATGAATCCAGCTTGGCATTGTAGATGTAATAGCCGTATGTCATGGTCTGGCGATGCTGGAATTTGCGTATCGCCTGGCTCGAGAGCGCATGATCCTCCGGTCCTGGTGAAACGCTCGTATTTCCCGTCGCCGGCGCGGCGCTCGCACTGAGAATGATTCCCGAGAGCGTCAGCCGCTTCTTCCTGATATCCGGAACTTCGATAAACTGATTGGCCGAACCGACGTGCGCGCTCGTTGAGTCGCGCACAGCCATTCGGAGTTGGTATGCACCGGGTTTCTTGACCGGCAGGGTCACAATGTAAATCAACCCGGTTCGATACGTGCGCTCGAGTTTGGCTTCTTCCACTGCGATTGAATAGGCGCGTTCAGCCTGATCGACCAGGTTGCCGTTGTCGCCAAACGTCGCCGTGACAATCGCGAACGAAGCTTTGAAGGTTCCGTCTGGTTGTTTATTAAAGGTCAAGTCGCGGGCGTCGATGTGCAGGATTGATTCGGTAAATGAACTGCGCTCCGGGTCATAACCGAAGACCGAAGACATGCGTATGCGAATGTCACCGGAAGCGAACGGGGAAGCGAGCGCAGCATAGAGATGCTCTGCGGCGTTTCGGTAGGCCGGACGCCGAGTGTCTTCGTCGCTGAAGCCGTAAAAGCCGGCGCGCGTCCGCACAGTCAAACCTGGCCGTTTCACCTTTACTTCAATGTGATGAAAGCCGGTCCGTCTTCCCTTGTCGTTGAAAGTTGATTCATCAGGACGGTAGCCGAGCAGATAGTAACCCTTATCGCTGTTGAGCACGCGGTTGATTGAGCCTTCGATGTCGTTCGTGTTCCGAATAAACATTCCTCCGGTCTGTTGCGATAGAAAGCCGAGACCTTGCTGATTGGCAAAAAAGTCGCTGCGCCTTTGCTGCAAATCTGACGCGATCCCCTGAAGCCACGCTCCCTGCGGCGGGTCACTCTTGCCCGGGGCGAGTGGACCGGCGAGGTTGTCTGCCGCCGTCAGCCCCAGAGTCTGAAGACCACGGGCGTCGACGGTGTGAATGACGACCGACGCGCGATTCGCCATGTCAACCAGGCGATTCATTGAATCAAGAATGCGGCGCGTGCCCTGGTCTTCGTCATACATGCGAAAGCCATCCGAGAAAAGAATAATCGACTTGCGCCCTGGCAGTTCGCGGAGCCCCCGGAGGATGAAGTTGATCGCGCCGAGTGTACCCACAGAAAAAATGTCGTCGCGATATTGCGTGGCCTCGCTGCCGGGCGTCTTCAGTTTCAACAGCGAATCGATCATTTGGCTGCCCGGACTGTCGTTCGTGTTTCCCGGCCCGTTTCCGCCCGAACCGGACCTACCGTTAGCTTCCCCAACCACGACCCTCGTTTCGCCGCCGATGGGAGCAAAGGCGTTTAAGCCTCGGCTGTTCAGGTTGTAGCGCACCCGCTCGATCGCTGCGTAGAGCAGTCGTTTGTCCGCAGTAAACTGCTGCAGTGCGCCCATGCCTGCCCCGGTGCGAATGATGGCCACGAGATCGCCGGGTTGCATTTGTTCATCGACGAATTTCTTAAGGGCCTCGCGCACTAAACGCGAGCTTTCGAAAGACAGGCCAAGATCGTCAACCACCAACGCCATCGCGCGGCGCACCTGATCGCGGCGCAGCGTTACGGGCGGCGGCGGCGGGTCCGGCGCAACACCTTTCGCGGGTTTCGGTGCGCGCGCAACGGTGGGTGCGGAAGGTTGAGCTACTGGAGTGGAAGTGAAACTAAGGTTCGTGATCTTTTGAGGTCTACCGTCCTCTGTCACATCGAATTCTTCCGGCTTCAAATCACGAACAGGCTGGCCATTGTGATCGACAACGGTGACATCGACCTGGACCAAATTCGTGGTAATGCGAACGACATCGGCGCGAGTTTGTGGAGAAGGAGTGCTCTGCGGTTGCGAAGGTGGCGCAGTATTTGTCTGCGCCTGCGCGCAAACAAGCATACAAAGCGTGACCGCGAATGAATACAGAACGATTTTCATGATCGTTAAATGTCGCTGACGGTTTCGCGTAACGAGGAAGACGCGAGTTACATTACTGCCTGTTCGTTCCGTGACTGCGCAGTTGTTTGATTATCTCGCGCACACTATAGATGAGCCCGAGTTCATGAACAAGCCATCACCTACCCTCAGCTACATCAGAAAATGACCGGGTCGATCATTAGAACTATTACTGAGTACCGCCATAACGCACCAATCGATCCGAAGATGTTCCAGTGACCAACAGGCACCAGAAGAACCAAGAATCCCCTTATTTCAATACTTCAAAATCAATCCACTGCGTTGCCGTGCGGTGCTTCTCTTTGGCGAGCTGATCCTCGACAACGATCTGAACCACGTATTCGCCGGGCGGAAGCTCAGCGCCAAGTTGAAGACGAGCATTGGCGGTGATGCGTTGCAGATCCCGTTGACCGGCAATGTCGACCGGCTTAGGATTCCCCACATAGATCGGCTTGCCGTCGCGGTACAGTCGCAGTTGAGTGCTCAGTTGCGGCAGACTTGCGGCCTGATCGAGCTGTGCGTTGTACACCTCGTAAGCAAAATTCAAAGTAGAGCCTTGATGAAAACGCCGCAGCGCCGGGCCTCGGATCATCAGGTCGTCGTCTTCGGCAGGTATTGCCTTATTCGCTGCGGTCCGAGAACGCAATGTTGCTTCATCACGGACAACGAGACCTGAGAGTGCCAGTTGCTTATTCTTGAGATTTGGAACCTCGATGACCTGCCCGGCAGAACCAATTCGCGAGGAGTTCTTGTCCAGTATCGCGATACGTAATTGCACCGTTCCTGACTGCTGGACCGGTAGGTCAAAGGGATAGACTACTCCTTCATGCAGCGCCCGATCGTAACGCTTTGCTCCTACCCTGAACGTTACCATTTGCATCTGCCGTCCCACTATTCTCCCGTTATCGCCGAAGACGATGGTGTTCAGATCAAATCGGGCTTCGTGCGTTCCATCAGGTTGATCGACGAAAGTAAGATTGCGTGGGTCAAAGAAGAGAAACGAATGCAATAGGGCACCGGACGTCTGATCATTGGCAAAGAACGAGGTGAGCTGCACCGTAATGTCGTTGGCCACGAATGGCGAGATAAGCGCCTGGTTAATCCGATCGACAATTCTTGGTTGCGGCGGACGGGCTTCTTCATCGTTGACACCATAAAACCCCTGCCGCGTCCGCACTGTCAGGCCACGAGGCTTTACGCGTACCTTAATGTGATGAAATTGCCGGTTGAAGGTTTCTTCACTGGGCCGATAACCGATCAGATAATAGCCTTGCTGATCGTTCATGACTCGCCCAAAGCCAAAATCGTTTGAGTTGAAAACCATAAAGCCGCCGGTCCGGCTGGAAATCACTTCGGCACCCGCACGGCCCGCCCGCAACGCGAGAGCGCGGCTTCCCATGATTGATCTCTGCATCTGTTCCAAGTCTAATCTCCCCCCAGTTTCGAAAACTCGATCCGAACCGGGAGAGGCGGGCTTGTCTGGCGCTCGTGCGCTAATTTGGTCTGCTGCGGTGGCCCCGGTGTATTGCAGTCCGCGCGTGTCGACCGCATAAATCACGACTGATCCGCGAATCGCAAGTTCAACGATGCGATCAAGATTTGCGGCCAGGCTGGTAGAGTTATCGAGCTCAGCCTGCGTGGCGTTTCCAGGATCGGCGACTGAACGATCATAGTCGATGCTATTAGGATTCAGGCCGGGATAATCTTGTCGCAGCCCGGCGTAGGGATTCGTCAGCGGCCCGGCTTCCTGTTGTCTGGTCGGTAAGTCGTCGGTAAAGATCACCATAGATTTGCGCCCGGGCAAATCGCGCATGCCCTGCAAGATAAATCGCAGACTGCGGAACGAGGCCATCAGAACATCTGGGCCTTGGCCACACATTTGTCCCCCCATGAATGAGGCGAACCCGAACCCCGCCCGGCTGCAAGGATTCCACTTCATATGTTCAAGCGCGCTGTGAAGCATACGCCTATCAGTAGTGAACTGCTGTAGGGCGCCTACTTCTCCTCCGGTGCGGATGATCGCGACAAGATCATTGGGTTGGAGTTGTTCGTCCAGAAACTTGCGCATCTGCTGTCTGAGCACCGCCATACTCTCGAACGACACTCCCAAATCATCCACAACGAGCGCGACTGTTCGTCTTGCGTCATGCGGAAGCACGGCAGCGGGAACGATTGGAGGCGGAATAACGGCAGTCAGGTGCTTATTTTTCGGTGGCGGCGGTGCGGCCAGGTTCGATCGAGTAACGGAGGCTGCGGGTACGTTTGAAACATAAGAGAAATGAGTGATCTTTTGCGGCCGTCCATCTTCGAATATCTCAAAGTCTTCCGGTTTCAAATCAGTGACCAGCTTGCCATCCTTCGTTACCACGGCGTCCACTTGCACGAGATTCGTAGTGATGCGCACGATATCGTCTGCTTGGTCGCCTTGTGCGCCCGGTTTTGGTCCCACAGGTTGTTGCGATGATTCTGATGGCAGAGACGGTGGTCTTTGGGACTGTGCGGGCAGATTGAGCAAGAACGAGAAGCTCAAGAGTAAGGCTACAAGGAGTTGCTTACGCATTTAGCCCTCCTAAGTAAAGAGCGCAAGGTTGGCCACAATTCAACAGACGCCGCTTGAATCGCTAATGCTCGCCAGCAAGGCTCATGCCTTTCTGTCGGTGGGTTACATGCCCATCTGCGGCTGTTACCCAATCGCTCATAAGAGTTTTCACGCAAGATGAGGGCGATTTTCCGCAGGCATCTTGGCGACGCAATAAGCGCGAATCGGTACTCTCGTTCGATTGGGGAGAGTGCCTGTTTTTTGGAAGAAGTCTCTACTGTCTGCTTGCCATGCGGGCGCGAAGTTGTTTGATTATGTCACGGACTGCGCCAGCGTCTTTTGCTTTTGGCTCAAGACTCAAATATTTTTCGAGTGCCTCAATCGCAAGCTGATTTTCGCCGCGCTCGTTGTAGAGTGCGCCCAGAAACCTGTAGGCCGTCGGCACATCATTGCCGCCGAGTTTTATGATACGCTGCAATTCTTTTTCGGCGTCCGCGTATTGGTGCAACTGGATTAAAACCTTGCCTCTTTGAAGATGGGCAAACGTCGAACTGTCTTTTAACTCTATGGCCCGTCGCAACTGGACGTCCGCATCCGAAAATTGCTTACTCTTCAAAAGCACAAGACCCAGGTTGAGTCGAATTTCGAATACTTCGGGCGCTACATTGACGGCCGCGCGCAATGCTTCCACTGCTTTGTCGATTTGCCCGAGCTGTTGATAGATGACACCGAGTTCATTGAGGGCCAATGAAAACTCAGGATATAGGGCAACTGCCTGCTTCAACTGCTCAACAGCTCTCTGCGTATCGCCCGCGCGCAACGATTCCAAAGCTTTCTCGTAAACATCCGCAGCTGGTTTCGGAACAGCCGCAAGCGCCGCATTGACCACGCCGGCCTTCGCGCCGGCACTGGGGGGTGCTTTTGGGCGAAGCTGAATTTGGAGATTAAACGTGCTACCGAACGAGGCTCCGCGAGCCGTGGCTGCATCGACAACGTCAACCTGCTCGTTCACCGGTTCATACTCGCTGCCTCCGTCCACGTTAACAACGTACGATCCCGCTGCCACCCTCCTGAAAGTGAAAGCGCCTGTATCATCGGCCATGGTGAAGAAGTCGTCGCCTCTTATGCCTATGAGTTTCACCTTGAGGCGCTTGTCAACATTGCGGCCGGATGGATAATAGATTCGGCCCTCAATAGTGTTCCGGCCGCCAGTTCCGCGAGAGCCCGGATCCGAATCCACGCCTCCCATCTGCGCTGCTGAGCTGCTCGCAAAAATCGCATTCAGTACGAGCAGGCAGGAAAAAGAAAACCAACGTTGCAGTCGATGCATTTGCCAGGCTCGGAAAATCATTTTCGGGTTCTCCTAGATCAAAAAACTGGAGCGCGCGAACGGCGTCGCATCACAGATCTTTCGTTGAAGGCACCGTCGCACTTGAATGCGGTCAACTATTCCCGTCAGGGTGAAAAACGCTTGTTGCCAGCGTACCATGGCCACTAAATATTGACCATCGCTATCGGGAAATCTGCGCGCCTGAATCGGGCGCGCGTTGATACCAAATGATGTGATCGCCATCGTCAGGGCGATCTGAATAGACAACCGTCAAATAATCAACTGAATGGACGCGCGAAAATGGAAGCTCGACGAGCGCATTGTTTGAAAGCAGAAACCCGCCAGGACGAAGCATCCTTTCCACGTTGAGCAAAGCCAGACTTTGTTCAAAAACATCATAGTAAACCAGAATATTCGTGGCGATGATCAAGTCAAAGCGATCGGTTGCCGCCAGCTCCGGCCTTTGCAGGACTATGTTCAGGTCTTCGGGCGTGATACGGGAAGCAATGTCCGGCCGAATCCGAACCGCGCGAACTTTTAGGCCGCTGAGGGTTGAGGGACTCGCAATCGGCGTAGCCGGACTACCAATGAAACTACCGAAGCTGGCCCAATATTGAACAGCCGGTGGCTTCCAATCCGCCAGTGGGTCGCGCGGCAATTGCACCACATAGCCGGTTCCTTTTAGCGCTCGTTGTTTAGCTCGCTCAAGGTGATCGTTCACTCGGGGACTGAGATCAAACGTCGTTAGCTGCAACTGGTCAGGTCGCGCCAGTCCCAGACGTAACAAAGTGTCGATGATCGCGAACGGTTGAATTGTCTGTTGCGGATAAAAATCGTATCCGTCGTGTTTGTCCGTGAAGTCCAGACCGGGTCCAACTATTGCCACGCGCCGGACACTTGTTGCTCTGATCAGCCCGCGATCCTCCATCGCTTTGAGAGACTCCTCCAAGGCGTAGTTCGGCATGAGAGAGGTATCTGATGAAAGCCCCCGGCTGCGATAAAGTCGCGATCGCTCGGCAAATTCCTCGGTAGGATCTCCCAACTGTCGCGCCGCGGCCAATGTTCGGGCGTAGGTCGCCTGTTCATTTAGTACTCGCCCCACGCCGGCGAGCAGATACTCTTTCAAACGTGCGCGCCCGGCCGCCGTGCGCGGGTCGTGTCCCTTTTGTTCGATCAAGCGGCGCGCAAACAGCAGGCGCTCATTGGCTCTCGGTGAGACCAAGCCCTGGATTAGATCGTCGACTCGTGCATGAAGGAGTTTGGATGCCGCCAAGGTTGTGACTTGTGAGGTCGCGGAGGGACGATTCTCGGCCTGCGCGATCTCTACGATTTCGTTTGAGGTAATCCGCGGCTGCGTTGTATAGGAGGTGCCGAATAAGAGGAAATTAACCAGCGAATCTTCATCACCCAGCGCCAAGCGGGCGCGAATCTCGGCGTCGTGACGCGAGATCCAGGTCGGCCAGGCAACGGCCAATTCACTGAAATTCTTGTTCTTTAGTTCGGCTGGCAGAACCTCTGCCAACGTCTCCAGGACCGGGCGCGCTTCGGCGTAGCTCAGATAGACGGCTCTTGGTTTCGACTGCGCGAAAAGCGAGAGGGCCAGAATCGACAGGATTGAGAATCCCGCCAGCGATCGTTTGTAGTAACGCATTCCAATCATGGTTTCAAGTTAGATGAGTTCGATTCGGCATTTTCTATTTTCTTAGGTACGCCCAATTGGTGCGGAGAACGTTTACCGCGCTCATGATACCGTCGGCCGCGTCGCGGGCGGTTTTCGTGAGCGTCTCGGTTACGGGATGACGTTGAGGAGCAGCGGGCGGCGGCCCGGACTGGATCGCCGTGCCCGTACACTGGGCCTGGTAGCCGGCCTGATACACTCGATTCTGAGCTTTCATGTTGGCCGTCCCCGGCTCGAACACGACGTAATTGATGAAGAGGCAACCGGGATTGAGGCCAGTCACAATCGGAGCATCGTCATCACGGTCGATGCGGCCCATGCTCGCGTCAACTTCAAACTGTACCCAGACCACGTAGCCTTCGTGTTCGGTCTTTGCCCGAGCAATGACCTCTTTGCGGCTCATGTCCTTTTCCCGAGTGACCTTCACGTTTGGAGACTCTTCCAGTCGCTGAATCAACTCCCGTAGGGCCAAGCCGGTCCAGACTGCGACCTTCGCGCTGTTGACGCTGTTGACGATGATCAGTGGCAAGACTGACGGCTGAGTCTTCGCTTCGGCCGGGTTAACCTTTGTTTCTGTTGGTGCCGGAGGAGTGGTAGGGGGAGCGGGTTTTGTCTTGGATCCGCGGCCTGACTGCGCCGGCACCACGAGTGCAAAGAAGAGGATGGCTAAGGGCCAACAGATCAACTTGAACGGATGCCGCCTGAGCAGGTCGGGCCGGCATGAGCTTGGCCCAAGCCCTTCTTTCTTACGACAAGCTCCACAGCGGCGGATGGAAATCACAACTCCTCCTGGATGCACCCAAACTAAAAGAAAGAGATGATCGCTGCTTCAAATAGGATCGCTGTTCCCAAACAAATGATTGCCGGCGCGCCTTTATTATAGCGTGAAAAAGTTGGGGAGCCCGAAGGCTCCCCGCAAAGAGAAACAATAATGTTTCCGCAAAAGGTTAGAAGTTAATCTTCGCCGCCAATTGCACATTGCGACGCCCGCTCTTGAAAGACAAGACGTCGCCGCTACTGACATCAGGGCTGCCATAGTTAATGAACATGTTCGCGTGATTGAACAGGTTGAAAAGTTCACCGCGAAGCTGGAGACTCACCCGCTCAGTGAAGTGAATCGTTTTGTAGATTCCGGTATCCATATTCCAGAATCCCGGACCGTAAAAGGAGTTCCGAGCAGTCGCGTTTGCCGGGAAAGGACCAAAGTTAGTGTCGACTCCATCCGCGCCCACGGGAAACGGACTAATGACGTTTCCAAGTGCGTCGCGGAACCCGCCCAGGCCGATATAAGTAAAGGAATTGGTGCCTGCGCTCGCCGGGGTACCGTTGATGGTAATTGGTCCGGTCGGTATGATGCGCCCGCAAGTCGCATTGGCATTCGTGCAGTCATAGATCGTAAATGGATATCCCGACCTGACCGTGGCGATGCCGTTGAGACTCCAGCCGCCGAGGACCTTTCGTTTAACCGCACTGCTGGACTTATTGAAGAAAGGTGGCTCGTAGGTGAAGCTAGCGACAAATCGGTGTCTATTGTCATAGTCCGAGTGACCGTAATCGTAACCGGGATTGAAGGTATCCGTGAAGCCGAGGAAAAACGGTGGCCCGTCGGAGAACGTCGAACTGAGATTATCCTTCGAGCTTGACCACGTATATCTTGCCGTGAACGTTAACCCGGTGTTACGCCAGTTGTTACTTTGAAGCGAAGCAATCAAAGCCCGATAGTTCGAGAATCCCCCATTGCCCCGTGAATTAGCGGCGGTCGCAAACCCATTCAGACGGCTGGTGGGAGTTCCGACCGCGTTCGGAATATTTCCCAAGCCGAAGGCTGTCGCGGCGCCTGTACGGTTAATATCGGAAATCGAGTATAGGTGTCTGCCCGCAGAACCGGAATACTCGATCGACATTATCGTGTTGGGACGAAGTTGGTGTTCGAACGACGCGCTCCAGAAGTGCGCGTAAGCGTTCACGATGTTTTGGTCCACCGCGCGCGCCGATACCGGAGCAAACGGCTTGGATACGCCGGTTCCCGATAACGGCCCATAGTTAGCTATGGATACGCCAATATTTGGTACGTCACCGGTTACCAGTGCCCCCGTGGAACTCAATCGGTTGGCCGTCAGAGCTATGACGCCATAGTTCGGCGGATTGAACAGCACGTTAAAGGTGACATTGCCGAAGTTACGCTCGTAAGCCATGCCATACCCGCCGCGCAGCGAGGTCTTGCCATCACCAAACATGTCCCAGGCAAAGCCGACCCGCGGAGCAAAGTTGTTCTTGTCCGGCTTCCACAGTCCTCCGACGGGACTGGTGGGAGCGGTCATGAACGATCCACTACGAATCTGCTGCTGGAAGTTTGCGCCAGGGCCGTAATAGAAGTTCGCGTCAAATTTGGGATCTTGTGCATTGTGCTGCACGCCGTAGTATTCATATCGCAACCCAAGGTTAAGGGTCAGGCGCGGTCGATAGCGAACTGAGTCGTTCGCGTACGCCGCCCATTCCGTGTACCTGTTACTGCGCGAAAAGCTGGGAGGGCCGACCGGCAGCGCTAAATTCCCGCCGGGAAACTGATTTTTCGGATCAATCGCCACGCTGAAACTAAGCAGGTTGCCAGTCAGGAAGTTGCTGAGCGATTCACCGTTGGTGGAGCCGAGCGCCTCGACCGCATAAGAGTAGGCGCCAAAGGTTTTGTTGTCTCGAATATGCACAATCTGACCGCCAAAGCGCCAAGTGTGCTTGCCGCTGGTATAACTCATGTCCTGGTTGAGTTGATAGCTATTTTGCGCGCCGCCAAACGGAATGGCGTTGCCGGGCGAGAACGGTAGATACCCCGGCATAGCAATGCTAACTCCGCCGAGATTAACAGTTCTGCCGCCATTCATATAGAGAGTTGGCACAAGCGGT
>CAAGKR010347909.1_pt1 | contig 14382 bp, 9 predicted proteins | sample 2556971 | NCBI WGS metagenome assembly CAAGKR01 (sample SAMEA5207829, study PRJEB30636) | soil metagenome | biome: forest; feature: boreal; material: soil | place: USA | collected 2011-09 | depth 1 m | reverse complement strand
CTCCTCTCTCGGTCGCTGCGGCGGCGACCGCGTCGCACATCTCGACCCCGGCCGCCTCACGTGCGTCCCTGTATTCGCCGAGTCTGCCGGCGAGCGCGAACTCGCAGCTGAAGCGGGAGGTGCTGGGCTTCGTCAACGACACCAGCCTGGGCGACCCCACTGTTGGTTACCCGTCCTGGCACTTCAGCCTTCTCACCACGGTCGTCTACTTCGCGCTGCACGTCAACAGCGGCGACGGCGCACTGGTCAAAACGGACACCGGTTGGAACGTGTACCACTCATCGACAATGACTTCGTTCGTGCAGGCGGCACACGCAGCCGGCACCAAGGTGCTCGTGTCGGTGAACCTGCACGCCAACCTCTGTCAGGGCCTGGACCCAGTGAACGCCGGGCACACCATCGGCGAGATCGTGGGACAGATGACAGGGATAGGCATCGACGGAATCAACATCAACTACGAGGGCAACGTCCTTCAGTGCACACCCACAGACACCACGCGTTCGCTGCTCGTTGCGTTCACCAAGAATCTCAGGGCAGCGATGCCTGCAGGCAGCTACCTTGTCATCGACACCTACGCTGGATCCGCCGAGGACAACCTCGAGTTCTTCGACATCGCAGGCCTGCAGCCTAACGTCGATGCGTTCTTCGTCATGTCGTACGACAGCGACCAGTCGAACTGGAGCGAAGTGCCTCTTAACTGCACCGCATACTGCTTCAACCCGGTCTCGCCGCTCAACACGTACCGATTCAATGCTACGAAGTCGATGTCGCAGTACTTGGCTTACGCACCGTCCAGCAAGATCATCCTCGGCCAGCCGTACTACGGCCGGCGCGGATGTGTATCCAATCTGACCGACGCTCACCAGGTTCTCATTTCGAACGAGGCCAGCCCGACATACCTGTTCGCGGCCACCGTCAGGTCACAGCCAGGTGTGAGCAATTTCACCTCTCATCGTGATCCCGGCGACGGGGTCGCCGAGTGGGATACGTGGTACGACACGGATTGGCAGTGCAACCGTGAGCAGTACTTCGACGATTCTGTGTCACTGAGTTACAAATACGACCTGGTCAACAACGACGACCTGCGTGGCGTGGGTCTGTTCACCCTCGACTACGGCGGTGGAGCGCCCGAGCTCTGGAACGCGTTGGCCACCCACTTCACGCTCATTCCCGGTCTGGTCGGCAACCTCAGCGCCTGCGCCGGTAATGCCTCGGTCGCTGTGAGCTGGACGGCTGCGCCTACCGCCGATGGCCTGATCACCAGCTACAAGGTGACGGCAAGCCCCGGCGGGGCGAGCGTGACAGTACCCGGGAATGCCACCTTTGCCACAGTGAGCGGGCTGACGCCGGGGACCGCCTACACCTTGACTGTGGTGGGCATCAACAGCAGCGGAGCCGGGGTGGGCGCGATTACGGGCACGGTGACGCCCGGCTCGGCGCTATTCACGAGCTACCTGAACTGGTACGACAAGGCTTCGCCGGGGATGGTGTCTGACAACATCCACCTGGTCAATCCAGGTGCTTCGACAAGCACTGGCTGCGTGATCATGAGCGGTACGGCGGTCGCCGCCTGGAGCGCGAACGCGGGGCAAGAAACGTACGTGACGTTTCCCGCGGGGACGATCGGCGGGCCGGTGGTGGTCACTGTCAACTCGGGCCCTGCGGTGAAGGCCTCGCAGCGGGTGCAGTACAACTCCTCGTTCAACGAGGTCTGGGCGGCGAGCGCGGCCCAGGCGGCGACGATCAGCTACATCCACTGGTTTGACAAGGCCTCCCCGGGCATGGCCACCGACAACATCCACCTGCTCAACCCGGGGACTACCAGCGCGACCATCACGGTGACGCTGCCGGGGACGATCCCGCAGACGGTGAGCCTGGGGGCTGGCGCGGGGACGTATGTCACCTTCCCGGCGGGCGCCATCGGGGGTCCTGTCAGGGTGAGCGCGAGCCAGCCGGTGCTGGCCTCGCAGCGGGTGCAGTACTTCCAGACCTTCAATGAGGTCTGGGCGACCAGCGAAGCGGAGGCGACCACTACCAGCTACTTCAACTGGTTCGACAAGGCCTCGGCGGGCGTGGTCAACGACAACATCCACCTGCTCAACCCCGGCGCTGCGAACGCAACCGTGACGGTAGGTCTGCAAGGGGCGAGTCCGCAGACAGTCAGCGTCGCGCCCGGCGCGGAGGCCTATGTCACCTTCCCGGCCGGCACGATTGGAGGACCTGTCGTCGTGACCTCGACCCAGCCCGTCCTGTCGTCCCAGCGAGTGCAGTACTACCAGTCGTTCAACGAAGTCCCGGCCCTGACCGCGGCCAAGGCTGCCACCACGAGCTACCTCAACTGGTACGACCGGGCGACGCCTGGGATGGCGAATGACAACATCCACCTGCTCAACCCGGGAAGCGCAAGCGCGACCGTGACGGTCAGCCTGCCGGGGGCGACCTCGCTGGTGGTCACCGTCGGCGCTGGCGCGGAGGCCTACGTCACCTTCCCGGCAGGCACCATCGGCGGGCCGGTGACCGTGAGCTCGACCCAGCCGCTGCTGGCGTCGCAGCGCGTCCAGTACTACCAGTCGTTCAACGAGATCCCGGCTGGATAACCCACAAGGGGGGCAGGCCCCCCTTGTGGGGAACCCCCCAAAGATCGCATCGTCGTTGCCTGCGCTGAATCGTGGCGGTGACCTGGCAAAGCGACGCGGAGAAGAGGAGCTTCATAGCCGTGGGCGACCGCGGGTTGCCATGACGGCGTTGATAAGCACAATGAAGGCTGCGTCGCCGTCCTGAACCGTTTCTTACGACCCGTCCCGATCGCTCTCGCTGCCCTCTTGATCTTGACGATCGTCGTGTCAGCTCCGAGGTCGCAGCCGCCGGCGATCAAGGCCGCGCCCGTGGCATCCACCGGAGCATGGACGACGTATCACCACGACAACGCCCACACCGGCTTCGACTCCACCCTGCCGCAGGTCACCTCGGTGACCACGGGCTGGACCTCGGCCACGGTCGATGGTCAGATCTACGCCTCACCCCTGGTCTTCAACGGTGTTGTCTACACGGCGACGCTCAACAACACCGTCTACGCGATCAACCAGGCGACCGGGGCGACTCTCTGGTCGAAGAATCTGGGAACACCCCAGGGCACCGGTTGGGTCTGCGGCAACGTGGCGCCGATGGGCATCCTGGCGACGCCGGTGATCGACACCGCGGCGAATCGAATCTATGCAGTGGCCGAGATCGCGGGCGCGACGCCGATTTACCACCTGTTCGGACTCGACCTCGCGGCCAGCGGCAACATCGTGCTCGACACCGTGATCGCTCCGACCGGCTTTGACTGGAAGATCCAGCAGCAGAGGGGCGCATTGGCGCTGGCGAGCGGCTACGTGTACATCCCCTTCGGCGGCCGCGATGGAGACTGCTTCGACGGTGCCACTCCCTATTACGGCTGGGTTGTAGCTGCTCCTACGAGTGGTGTCGGCTCGCCCCTTGTTTTCCAAACTCCATCGGGCGCCGAGAGCGTGTGGGCACCCGGGGGCGTGGTGGTGGATGACACTTCCCACAACGTTTTCATTCCCACCGGGAACGCAATCCCTTGCGCCGGGTCGACGCTGAGCGACGCAGTGGTCAGAGTGACGCCCACCCTGACCACGCCAACTTTCTTCGAACCTAACGATTGGCAGGCAAACTGGTGCGGCCCGGACTCCGATCTTGGGTCCGCCAGCCCTGTGTTGATCAGTCCCAACCTCATGTTCATGGCAGGAAAAAGAGGCGGAGGTTTCCTCCTCGACCTCACCAACCTGGGCGGGGTCGATGGTCAGCTTTATCCGACACCGCAGCCGGCTGCCTACTCGCAAGCGGAGGTGTGCTTCGGTAATCATTCAGACGCGACTTTCGGCTCCTTCGCGTACGCCGCCCCATACGTATACCTCGAGTGCGAAGGCAGGGGGCTCGTGGCGCTGAACACGAACACGTCGGCGAACTCGTTCACTCCGTGTGGATCGACCTGTGGCGCGCCGAACTGGACTGCTGGAGGGACATCCACATTCGGGCCGCCGATCGTCGCAGGGGGCGCGGTATGGGCGGCGACGAACGGTGGGGGCCTGTACGCCTTCAACGCGGCCACCGGAGCGCTGCTGTTTCACAGCGCGAACTTTGGCATCAACCGCTTCGTGACCCCTGCCGAGGCGGGGGGCCAGGTTTTTGTCCCCTCCAGCACTGTGATCAGGTCCTTCAATATGGTCTTCGCGTGCTCCGGGACACCCTTGTCGACGACTTACCTCAACTGGTTCGACAAGGCATCGCCCGGGATGGTGGCTGACAACATCCACATCCTCAACCCCGGTGCTTCGGCGAGCTCTGGCTGCGTGACCGTGAGCGGCTACCCAGGCGTTTCATGGTCCGCCGGCGCGGGCCAGGAGACGTATGTGACGATGCCGGCCGGCACGATCGGCGGGCCGGTTTTGATAACTGTGAACTCGGGTCCCGCTGTAAAGGCCTCGCAGCGGATCCAGTACAACCAATCGTTCAACGAGGTGTGGGCGGCGAGCCCGAGCCAGGCGGCGACGACGAGCTACCTCAACTGGTACGACAAGGCTTCGGCGGGCATGTTGAACGACAACATCCATCTGCTCAACCCCGGAGGGACGAGCGCGAGCGTGACGGTCAGCCTGCCGGGCGCGAGCCCCGTGACCTTGACAGTGGCGGCGGGGGCGGAAACCTACGTCAACTTCCCGGCAGACACCATCGGCGGTCCGGTGACGGTTAGCTCGAGCCAGCCGGTACTGGCCTCGCAGCGGGTGCAGTTCAACCAGACCTTCAACGAAGTCTGGGCGGCGAGCGCGACGCTGGCGGCCACGACGAGCTACCTCAACTGGTACGACAAGGCCTCGCCGGGCATGTTCAACGACAACATCCACCTGCTCAATCCCGGCGGGACGACCGCGAGCGTGACGGTGAGCCTGCCCGGGGCGACTCCGCAGACCGTGAGTGTGGCAGCGGGCGCCGAAACCTATGTCAACTTCCCCGGCCAGATCGGGGGGCCGGTCACGGTGAGCTCGAGCCAGCCGCTGCTCGCATCGGAGCGAGTGCAGTACAACCAGTCGTTCAACGAGGTCTGGTCCAGCAGCGTGGCCCAGGCGACGACGGCGAGCTACTTCAACTGGTACGACAAGGCCTCGCCGGGCATGTCCAACGACAACATCCACGTTCTCAATCCCGGCGGTACGAGCGCAACGGTGACAGTCAGCCTGCCAGGGGCGAACCCACAGGTGGTCACCGTCGGGCCCGGTGTCGAAACCTACGTCAGCTTCCCAGGCAACCTCGGGGGCCCGGTGACTGTTAGCTCCACTCTGCCCGTGCTGGCCTCACAGCGGGTGCAGTACTACCAGTCCTTCAACGAGATCTGGTCGAGCTGAGAACCTCCGCAGGCGGCTCTTCGGTTGGCGCCAAAAGCATCGTCGTGTAGAGAAAGATTCCAGCAGCGACCATGCAGGCGAGCAGCAGCTCCGGCACTGGAAATGGCAGCCACGGGGGAGCAAGCGACTGGACCCTCGAGACGAATGTCGGCGCTTTGGCAAGGGCGGTCCTCGGAGCGCCATATTCGCTTTCCAGGTCAAGGAATTCGCCGGGTCGCTCCACCAGCGATGGGCGCGGCGGGCTGGACTGGGCTGAAGCTAGATCGCTGGCGAAGAAGACCAAAGTCCCTGGTTCTTGATCGAGCCGAGTGAGGCGAAGAACGATCGTTCCAGAAGCGCTGGAAGGGAGCCGAATGGAATGGAACACCGCCCATTCATGCTCCCAATAGGACCCATCTCCAGTCGGCAGCAGCCAGATTGCTGCACGGCTGTTATCCATGGCCTCAGTCGTATCGAACAGCACGGAACCATCCGCCGCCGTCAAGCGGACCTCGATGCGTGCGGGTCGTGACCCCAGCCACCGATAAGGGACTTCGATGGCATACGGCGCCGGCCTCTGCAGGGGAACAGGCTGCGTCAGCACTCCGCCAGTTCCAACCGGTATCTGATGAATCGACGACAGGTCGATCTCGCCTCGACCGCGATCGCCATACATGTTGGTCGCGAGCATCGCGGCGAGCACGGCGCCAAGGACCAGAATGCCCGCGGCCCACGCAATCAGGCGGCTCATCCGTAGAAAGCGTCAATCATCACAGCCAGGCTCGTGATTGTGAGCAAGGTCGCCGCCAACACGATCGCGGGCGCAAGTCGCGATCTCGCTGAGGGTGGAAGCAACCGTTGCCAGCCCCGAATCAGGACGACGATCAGCGGGACCAGCAACATGAGAAACGAGCGTCCCTGCAGAACGAGTGCGCCATTCAACCGAAAGGCATAAAGCTCGAGCAGCATGATGAGCGCGCCGGGCACCACTACGGCCAGCATGGATACGACGACGGTGGGCCGCTGCGCGGAGGCGCTGATTACGAGGCGAAGGGCGCCAATGAAACCCGCAACAACGGTCAGCGCGATGAGGACGTAAACGTAGCTCGGCAGGTCGATCTGAAACCAGCCGAAATACCCCCAGAAGCTAGAGACGAACAGGAAGTAGACGCGTTCGAAGTGCCCATCGGTGTACGTACTGAGGTATTGCTGGATTCCGTGAGCCCCGGCAGCCGAAGCTGAAAGCGGAGACGTGTTGCCCGCCAGCGTCGAAAACAGCGCGCCGATGGCGACGGCGGCGATGACTGGTGCTGCGCCGGCGGCGACCAGCTTTGCGACCCGATTCGCCTCCTTTCGAAGCGGCAGCTTCTCGCGAGCAGCAAGGTAGACCAGAGGCAATGTCGCGGCGAGGGCGATGCCCTGAGGCTTGGCCAGGTATGCAAGGCTGATCAAGGCGCCCATCACGAAAGCCTCCCGCGTGCTGAAGCTATTTCGCAGGGAGCGATAGAAGCGCCACCAGAAGGCCGCCGCAAGAGCAATCAGTAGGGCGTCGTTATTGACGATGGCGGTCTGCTGAGAGTTCATCGGTTGAAGGACGAAGAGGACAGCCGCAGCGGTGCTGAGGGAGGGGCTATCCGGAAAAGCCCGCCGGGCTGCCAGATAGGCGAAGGCTGCCGCCAGGACACCCAGCAAGACGCTCCACAGCCTGACTGCCGCAAGCCTGGTCTCTACGCTCAGAGGTTGAGCAAGCAGGTAGAAGGGCACGGCGGTCGCGTAGTAGATGGGTGAGTAAGGGCCAGCCGTATTGCTGGAGTTGACGGCGTGGCGATCACTCGGCGACAAGGCCGTGCAGATGACCCCGGGGGCTCCGAAGGGGGGCTCGGCGTCAAAGAACCCGGACACACTGCTCATGCCGAGGTTTCTCTCCGAGCACACGATTTCCCGCGGGTAATAGACCCCAGGGTTGGTATCGGAGGATCCGCGCGCCAACCGGTGGTCTTCCACCAATCCCTGGACATAGGCGTAGTGCGACGCTTCGTCAGGTCCGTACCAGGGGGGAATGACGACCGACCAAACCAGTCCCTTGACGAGAGCAAGCGCGAGCACGGCGATGAACACCGCCCTGGACAAACGCCGGGGCGCAACGGCCGCAGCTTCAGGCCAGCGCACCGGCGGAGCTGGCGGACGGTTATGAGTTTCGATCAGGGCGACACTATCGAATTGTTCGTGATCCGCGCGCGGAGGCTGAGTGCCGCCCAGCGAGACCAGATACCAAGCCAGATGAATCCGTTGACAATTCCTGGCAACGAGCCTGCGTAGTGCTTCTTGTGGAAGATCCACATGGCGCGATGGAACTCGTACAGCATCCTTCTCGCCGCCTGCCGCGTAGACGTGCCCTTGACGTGGACCGCGGTTGCGGTGGGCACGAAGTAGATCTTCCAGCCTCCGCGCCTCAGGCGATAACACAGGTCGAGATCCTCGCCGTACATGAAGTAGTCGGGGTCGAATAACCCGACCTGGTCGAGTGCCGCCCTGCGCACCAGAAGACAGGCGGCCGTTCCCGAGTCGATCTCGTGGACGGTATCGGCCGAGAGGTTGCCGAGGTTATAACGATTGAAGCGCGGACTGTTTGGGAAGAGCCGGCTGAGACCGGCGAAGCGGAAGAGGGCGGCGAGGGGGGAGGGGAAGGCTCGCCGGGCGGCGAGGTCGAGACGGCCGTCGGGGCGCTCCAGCCGTGGGCCTGCGGCTCCGGAATCAGGGTGGGCGACGAGGAATTCGGTGAGTCGCGCGACGCAGCTCTCACCCAGGATCACATCCGGGTTCAGGAACAGCACGAATTCGGAGGTTTCGGCTTCGAGTGCCGCATTGTTGGCCCTACCAAACCCAACGTTCTCCTCCAGGCGGATCACCTTGGTCTGTGAATAGGCCTCGTGGACGGCGTCGGCGGAACCGTCGGTGGAGGCATTGTCCACGACGATTGCATCCGCGCCTGGCCCGCAGGTCGAGTAATAGGCACGCAGCGTCTCGAGCAAGTGGGACCGCACGTTGTAGCTGACGATGAGAGCCGAGACCAGCGGCCGGGTCGCGCCTTCAGAAGTCGTCGGTGGAAGCGGCTCCATCAAGGCAGGTGCTCGATCAGGTTCTTGCGGCGGGCGAAGCGTCATTTGGGACGTCGGTCGCGTGCGGCCTTCCCATCGCCCAGGCCGCCCAGCCTGGCAGCTCCGGCCGAATTGCCAGTCGAACCGCCACGCGCCTCGCGACGTTGTAGACGGGTGCTTGCGCAAGCCATTTGATCTTGGTCCAGGGACCATAGTTCTGGTCGCGCAAGATGAACAGCCAATCTTTGATGGTGTTCGTCAGGACGATGGCCAGGTGCCGCATCAGGCTCGTGTCGATGGTGCGCCCGGTGGTCACCCGGAGCCCCGACATCTCCTCGTACATGCGAGCAAAATAAGCCCGAGGCGAGTAGCTGTGCGAGTGAATCACAGCCGCCAGAGGCGCGTAGGCCTTGGCTAACCCGGCCTCGATCATGTCTCGGCCGAGAGCCTGGTCTTCCGCATACGCAACGTCCCGAAAAGGTAGCGTCCGGATCGCGCTTCGGCGGACCGCTGAGTTGACGTCGGAGAAAAACGTAAGCGCGTCACGCTCCGCCTCAGAGGTCAGACGCGGGTTGTTCATCTGAAGCATCACGGATGGGTTCGGGCCAAAAGAACGAAAGTGGTTGATCACATCCCGCTTTACGGTGGGACAGCAGTCTGCATGCGGTACCTGCTTGCCGTAGACGCAGGCGACCTTGTCCGAGACGTCGAACGGGCGCACGATCTCAGTGAGCCAGAACTGCGTGGCCGGCAGGGCGTCCTGCGTCACAAAGACCACGTACTGTCCCTGGGCCAATTCCACGGCAAGATTTCGCGTGCGTCCATGACCAAAACTCGAATTGGGAATCTGATGCAGGCGCACGGCCTCCCGACGGCTCACTGCCTCGACAGTTCCATCGGTTGAGCCCGAGTCGATCACGAGCACCTCGAAGTCGAAATCGGCGCTTTGACCCAGGCAGGAGTCGAGCAGAGCGTTGATCCATTCAGCGCCGTTGTAGGTCAGGATCGCGATGGTTGCTTTCATGCGCAGAGCAATCGACCCAGATCAGCCGTATGGGAGGCGATGATCGGTCAGCCCGAGCGCCATTGGTGGTGCATGTACACAACGCCTTCGAAACCATCACCCTGCGCCACGTGAAACGAATAGAGCCTCTCGCGCATCTCATACACGACACCGAGGCGTGCACCGAACAGCCCCGCCGTCAGCCAGTAGGTCCCGTGCTGGATGTCCATGCACTTGTAGTCAAGGTTGAGGACGAGCTCCGCATCAGCCGGCACGGCAGCGTGCGCGACGACGGTGTTTGTGCCGAAGCAGTACAGACCGTCATCGCGGTAGATTGCCACACCGGCGTTGAGGGGTTCGCGGCGCGGGTTTGCGATCCGCAGCCTGACGGTCACGCTCTGGCCGCGCTGTATCGCATGCGTCGGGTTGCCTTCGGCGTCAAGCATCTGGATGGACGCGATGTGCGGCCGTTCGGCTGCCTCAGGGCTTGATGTCCCAGGATGCTCTGCAAGCAAGCTGTTGGCGTGTTCTTCCTGGAGCCGGCTGTATTCCACAGCTGCTCCCGCCGGGCTGAAAACCCCGCGCGCCCGACCGCGATTCAGCAGCAGGACGCGGTCCGAGAACTCCTGTACCGAAGCCATGTCGTGGCTGACGAACACGATCGTCCGGCCCTCGGCCTTAAACCTTCGAAAGACCTCGAAACACTTCTCCTGAAAGCCGGCGTCTCCGACGGCCAGCACCTCATCCACGAGGAGAATGTCCGCATGGGCCTGGATGGCCACGGCAAAAGCGAGGCGCACGAGCATGCCGGACGAGTAGTTCTTCAGCTTCTGGTCGATGAATTCGGATAGTTCCGCGAACTGGACTATTTCGTCGAAGCGCTCTGCGACGAGCGATCGCGGCAATCCTAGGATCGCGCCCGTCAGGAAGATGTTTTCACGCGCCGTGAGCTCGGCGTTGAAACCCACGCCGAGCTCGATGAAGGGGGATAGGCGCCCGACTACCGCGACGCGACCGTTGGTGACGCGATAGATGCCTGCCATGATCTTGAGCAAAGTGCTCTTGCCGCTGCCGTTCGGACCAATGACGCTGAAGAACTCCCCGCGCCGGATCTCAATCGAGATGTCGTGCAGAGCTTCGAAGCGGCGGTAGCCGCCGGAACGAAAGCCCCGCTGGGCGAGCTGCTTCAGCGATGTCGTGCGTTCAAGTGGGACGCGAAACACCTTCGTCAGGTGTTCGATCGCGATCGCTACCTCGGCGTCCAACTAGATCTCTTCCGCGAATGCAGCGGCAGCCCGATTGAAGTAGAGGTAGCCGAAAAACAGGACGACGACCGGGATGGCGTAGGGAACGAGAGCGAGTGGGGAGTGAATGATGTCGAGGGTGGTGAGCGTGGGACTTATGAGGACATTCCTCGAGTCTTGAACGATCTGTGCAATCGGATTGAGGGAGAAAACCGTTTGCCATCGTGCGGGGATGAACGACAGTGGATAGATGATTGGGCTCGCGTAAAACAGCAGCTGCAGCCCGAGCTCCCAGATATGCTTGAAATCACGAAATCGCACGTATAGAGCCGCCAGCAGGAATGAGCAGCCCAGCGTGAGCGCGTACAGCTCGATGACCAGTACGAGGAACAGCGGCGCGGTCAGGCGGAGACTTACTCCCGAAGCAACAAAGAAGACAACGACCACCACGAGGTTTAGGCCGAGGGTGATCAGTGAGCTCAGGCTGGCTGCGACCACGATGATAAGGCGAGGGAAATAGACCTTGCGGATGAGATCGCCCCGTTCAACGATGGAACTCATGCCGCGGACCGTTGCATCGGCGAAGTAGGTCCACAGCACAATCCCAAGCAGCAGTTGGAGAGCGTAATCGGGTACTCCAGCTCCTAGCCGCACGAATCGCGTGAAGACAAAATAGAGCACCCCAAAGAGGAGGAGAGGCTTGGCGAACGACCACACGTATCCGCCGAGTAAAGAGCCCTGGTACTTGACCTTGTAATCAGTGATCGCAAGCTCGCGGAGCAGGTTGCCGTAAGCGTGTGACGGCTGGCCCGGAAGGGGCATGCGCTTGACTTCCGCCGAGGTCACTGTTGCTCGCAGTCCGGTGGCGTTGGATATGAGCGCCCGAGGAAACTGGATCTCATGCTCGTCAAAAGGTAACGATGATACGCAGCGTGCCACCTGGGTGACCTCTCTGCACGTGCGGAAAGCGTCTCGCTGAGGTCACCCATGCATGTGGGGCGATCTGTGGAGCCGGGTGATGACGTCGCGAATACCATCGCGCAGCGCCACCCTGGGGCTCCATCCGATCGCAGCCTTGATGCGGCCGGTGTCGGCGCAAAAATCACCGGTCTCGACACTGGCCTCGGATTCCGGCCACGCCACGTGCGTAACTTTTCCACTCGCGGCGACGTCGACGATCAAACGAGCCAGCTCGGCAAGCGAAGTCCCACTTCCAGATCCCACGTTGTAAGTCCCGTTCCATGCCGCCGGCGAGCTGGCGACCAGGAGCATGGCGTCGACCACGTCATTGATGTGGATGTAGTCGCGCAGCTGGTCTCCGGCTCCGAAGACCGTGATCGTCTCGCCTCTGACCGCCTCGTGAATGAACTGGTTGATCACCCCGTAGCTCCGCTGCTCGGGGCGCTGAAACGGGCCGTAAGGGTTGGTCATGCGCAGGACGACGCTGTTCAGTCCGTGCTGGCGGTGGAAGACGCTGAGATAGTTTTCCGCCGCGAGCTTGTGCGCCCCGTAAATGGAGAGTGGGAGTGTCTGGGCCAGCTCAGAAACGGGGAGGGGAAGGTTGGGCGCGTAGACGAGCCTGGAGCTGGGGAAGACGACCACCGCATTAGGCGCAAGATGGCGCACCGCGTTCAGAAGCAGCAGAAGGCCGCGGCAGTTGACGTCCAGGTCTTCAAGAGGCGACTCATTGCTGGTCGAAGCGCCGGATTTGCCTGCCAGGTGAAACACGAAATCGCACCCCTTGGCAGCCTCTTGAACCACGACCTCGTCCCGGATGTCGCCTTTGCAGAGGCGAACCATCGGGAACTGGTGTTCATCCGAGCCTTCACTCTGGGGAGGCCACGAGCGAGCCAGGACGCGGACTTCAGCTCCGAGCTCAATCAGGCGCAGCACCAGGTTCGACCCGATAAAACCAAAGCCGCCCGTGACGAGCGCCACACGGCCTCGATAGCCGTCGGCGAGAAGCATCGAGTCGGTCGAGATCACCGGCACAAATGTACCGGGGCCTCAGGCAGGGGATTCAGCTCCAAGAACTCGACGCATGATCCGCTCGAGCTGGGCGCCGGATGCGTCCCAGTCCAGCTTTTCTACACTTTGCGAGGCGCCGAGCGCATGCGCGGGAAGGTCAGGTCGATCCACCACCTCGGCGAGTGCGGCCGCCAATGCCTGCGGGGTGGGCCTGGTGAAGACTAGGTGAGGGTTGTTGCTGACGAGCCGGTTGTTCGGGCCATCGTTGATGACGGGGATGCAGCCAGCGGCCAGCAGTTCGAGGGGAAGCAGCGAGAAGTTCGTCAGCGAAAGCATGAGGGCGGCCGCACAATCGTTGTAAAGGCCGTTGAGGCTGTCCAGTGGAAGGACGCCATGATCGACAAACGGAAATGGGAGCTGCCATCCCTTCACCGGCCAGCCCGCCATGTGGATTTCGTAGTCGGGTCGCATTTGGTGAAAGCGATCCAACGCAAGCACCCCGAGCTCAAACCCCCGGCGCGCGGTGACCGGACGAGCGTAGAAGAAGATCTTCGAGCGACGCCCGCTGTTGTCGTAGTGGTAGCGACCGAAATCGGAACCAAACTCGAAGTGGCCGCAGGCCATCCCGTACTCACTCTCCAACTTCTGAGCGAGCCACCCCCCGGCGGTGATTCCGTAAAGGCCGAATCGATAGGTGTTCTCGGCGAGCACGCTGTCGGTGCCGACGGGAAAGAACCAGGGCTCGAAGTCCTGGACGAAATAGAACTTCGGGACGTCGACCCGTGCGTTGCGAACTGGATAAGCGGTCGTCCACGACGTGGCGAAGACTGCATCGCACTCGCTGAGTGTTGCGAAGTCGTGCGCAACGGCGGCGCGCATCGGCTGGAAGTGTTCACGGAGGATTTGCGCTGTCCGACCCGGAGTCTGCGTCTTGTGCGGGTCGTAGATATAGATGCGGCACTCGTAACCGCGCCCTTCGAGGAACCTGACGAACCGAAATATGTTCAGGTGTCCGCCCGATCCAGGGCCCACGGGTGGGACAACCCACCCAACTACCTTTGGATCGGGGCGGAGCTTCCCAACGTTTGCGAGCTGAGGTCCTTCCGCCCAGTCGGCCTCCTCGACGTCAGACAGGCTCACCGGTAGGTAAAGACGGCGCCGCCCGAGGTACTCCCAAAGGCGAATTCGAACCTTGGTCACGAGGACCCTGAACCCCTCGCTGCGAAGAATGAACAGCGCCTTGCCGATGCGCTCCATCAGAGGTTCACGATCATGACCTTGCGCGGCATGGCCGGAAGTCTATCGAGGCGGCAGCGCCGACCTGGTACACCCGCGTCGAGCTCACCGCGCCCCGCAAGTAGAATTGCCAGCCGGTGACAAAGGCCGTGCGCGTCCTCGGTGTCGCGCTGCTCGTGCTCTGGACCCTGCACACCGTGGTGATCACTGGCCCGTTGCTGCTGGACGCTCACTACAAGAATCTGCTGGACGGGCATCCACAGCTCACGGTAAGCGCACCGCTGAGCGGCCTGATCCAGGGCCCGACGCCGGCGCTGGTGAACAGTCTTCCGGCCGACGGCGACGTGCTCTTCATCGTCGATCCGCAAGAGTTGGGCGGATTCGCGTATTTCTGGCTCTCCTACTGGTTCTATCCGCGCCAAGTCGAGATCAGCGGAGACCTGAACGCG
>CAAGKR010146435.1_pt1 | contig 14390 bp, 10 predicted proteins | sample 2556971 | NCBI WGS metagenome assembly CAAGKR01 (sample SAMEA5207829, study PRJEB30636) | soil metagenome | biome: forest; feature: boreal; material: soil | place: USA | collected 2011-09 | depth 1 m | reverse complement strand
TGTCCTAACTTAATCGTTTTCGTGCGTCCGTTTGTGTAATAAGTAATCTTTGCGGGGACTTGGGTGGAGAGTCCCAACAGATTCGCTGCGTAAGCACCAGAGGGAACAATTCGCAATCCATTCTTTCGAGCCCACGCCCGAGCGAGGGCATCTGGCGATTGCGTGATAGGTCGATTAAGCAATTTTCCGATCCGTGGCAGTTCATATAGGCCACGGCGAACGCGATTTATTTTGCCTTGGCGAGCTAGGCGCGAAAGGGCTTGATCGACAGTGGGGCGCGGGCCCAGGTCGAGAAAGTCTGCGACCGAAAAGATTTGTCCGTTTGCGGACTGAAGCCTGTCGAGAACTTTATCAGCAATGGGATTTGATACGTTCATGTCTATTGTCAGAAATAGCGATCTCTTTTTCTGACATTATACGCGCGACAGCTAACCTCTCAAAGCTCACAACGGTATTGTCAACTTAACTCCGGAAGGAACAAAATTAGCGACTCAGACAGGATGAATCCACCTTTCGTCATCTGATTAACTAACGATCGCGTCGACGCAGGTCGTCTCTTTCCATACGGCGAATCTCACGTTCATTATTTCTCTATAAACGCCGGCGGTACAGAGGTGCCGCCCCACTCGGAAGTGTGAGCTAATGATTCCGAAGGCCGAAAGAAAGCGCTGGGCGTGACGCGCTGACTTGAACCTCCTCATCACCCGCTCCCGCAATCTGGTCGGCTGATGTGAATTCTCGGCTCGGTTGTTCTGATACTTCTGCTGGAGGTGTTCGACACTCGGCAGCACTTCAGTTCTCGCGGCGCTGTAGCTCTTCAGCTTGTCTGTAACGATCATGCGCGGGACATACCGCAACCCCTTTAATAGCTTGCGAAAGAACTTCTTGGCGGCCTTCTTATCCCTCCGGCCCTGGACCAAAATATCCAACACGTCGCCATCCTGGTCTACCGCACGCCAGAGGTAATGAAGGCGCCCGTTGATCTTGAGGAACACTTCGTCGAGGTGCCATCGGTCGCCGGGGCGAGGAGCCTTGCGGCGTAGGCCGTTAGCATAAGTCTGACCGAACTTGAGGCACCATTCTCGGACGGTCTCGTAAGTCAGTGCGACGCCGCGCATCGCTAGCATTTCTTCGACATCGCGGAAGCTCAGCGCGAAGCGAAAATATAACCAGACGCAATGGCTGATAATCTCGGCGGGAAAACGGTGACGATGGTAGAGAGAGACGGAGGTGCGCATCTGTGGAGTATGCCGCAGGAACAGTCCGGCTACATCTTCCGCCGTTAACCTGACAATACCGTCGGCGCAAGGTTCAAGCTCGCCAGTCGCTGTCTGATCTCTTCTTTCCACTTTGCCACTGTCAACTCCTTTCAACGGGGAATACTGAACGCCGGATGATCAGCCGCCGCTGCAAAGTCTATTCGTACCGCAGCGCCACCAACGGATCGACTTTCGTCGCGCGGCGCGCGGGGATGTAACACGCGAGCAGCGCCACGAAGAGCAAGCCCACTGAGACGATTGCGTAGGTAATGGCGTCAGTCGAGCTCACTCCGAATAACAGCGTCGCCATCAATCGCGTAAGGGCCAACGTGCCGGCCAGACCAATGGCCACTCCGAGCAACGCTAAGGTCATGCCGCTTCTGATAATGAGTTTCAGCACATCCGCAGTTCGCGCGCCCAGCGCCATGCGAATGCCGATCTCGTGCGTGCGCCGGGTGACGCTGTAAGACACTACGCCGTAGATGCCGACGGCGGCCAGGATTAACGCGAAAACGGCGAAAATACTGAGCAGCAGCATGTTGGACCGGCGTTGCGACGCCGAGTAAGACACCAGCTCATCCATCGATTTTATCTTCGCGAGAGGTAACTCCCGATCCAGGTCCCAGACCTGGTGCTGGACGGCATCGATCAGACCTCTGGGATCAGACCCAGTCCGCAAAACCATTCGCATGTAGCGCGATGGCGATTGCCCGAAGGGGACATACATCTCCGGTTGCGCTTCTTGGTCCAGCCCGAAGTGCTTGATGTTCTTCACCACGCCCACTATCTCGCGTGAAGCCTGTTCATTCCTCACAAAAATCCTCTGGCCGAGCGGGTTACCTTGGGGGAAGTACCGCCGCGCCATCCTCTCATTAATGATTATGATAAGAGCACTCCCCTGCCCATCCGTATTGCTGAACATGCGCCCGCGCTCCAACGGTATACCCATTGCCGAGAAATATTCGGGCATCGCCACGCGATAATTCGCCGTCGGACGCGAGGCTGGGTCAACCATCGGCTGCCCCTCGATCCTGAAAGAGAACTCTCGGTTGTCGCCACCCAGAGGAAGCATGGTTACGCCACCGACAGATTGCACTCCGGGCAATGCTTTTAGTTTCATGACCAGATTATCGTAAAACGAGGCCACCTTCGGGGGCTCACGATAATTAGCCACGGGAAGGGTCAGCTCGAAAGTCAAAACATTTTCCGGCTTGAACCCAAGGTCCGTTTTCTGGAGATTAACAAAACTCTTTATCATCAGCCCTGCGCCGATGAGCAGCACGAGAGTCAGGGCCACCTCGAAAACAACCAGAGCACTTCGGACCCGGTTGCCGCCCGAGCTGCCCACGCCCTTGCTACCTCCTTCTTTTAACGTCTCGTTCAAATCCAACTTGGTTGTCTGCAAAGCGGGAACCAAACCAAACATCGTCCCAGTCAGGACAGATATAACGAAGGTGAAGGTGAGCACTTGGGCGTTAAGCCCGACTTGCTCGGCGAGCGGTATGTCACCAACGCTTACTGAAAGCAGGAAACCTACTGCGAACACGGCGAAGAGGAGTCCGAGAATGCCTCCCCCGAGGGCGAGCACGAGACTCTCAGTGAGCAGTTGCCTGATCAAACGCTTGCGGCTCGCGCCTAAGGCGACGCGGACGGCCATCTCTTTCTGCCTTGAGATGGCTCGCGCCAGCAAGAGATTCGCGACGTTCGCGCAGGCGATCAACAATACAAAGCCCACCGCCATCAGCAGGATCAGCAGAGCGGTTTTTACATTGCCGACGGCGTATTCGTGTATTGGCACGACCCTAGCGCCGAGGTCTTTGTTAGTGGCCGGGAATTGCTGCTCCAGTCTGCCGGCGACCGTGTTCATCTCTGCCTGTGCCTGTTCGGGCGTGACGCCCGGTTTTAAGCGCGCGATTACTTTCAGGAAGTGAGCGTCGCGACTCACGGTCGGGTTCCTGTTGATGACCAGCGGCGCCCAAACCTCGCTCTTGTCCGGATAATTGAACCCGGCAGGAAGTACACCCACTATTGTGTACAGCTCTCCGTCAAGCTTCGCGCTCTGCCCGATGATGCCGGGGTTGCCACCGAATCGTCTCTTCCAAAGATCGTGGCCGAGGATAATGATATTGCCGGACTTCATATCGTCCTCCACGAAGGCCCGCCCGTGGATAGGATTAACGGCCATGACGTTAAAGAAGCCCGTTGATACAACCGCAGCGGCAACCTGTTCCGGCTCGGTGCCAGACGCCAGCCCAGCACCGCCGGTAGAAAACGCAGAGACATCGGTAAATGATTTGGCCTGTTCTCTCCAGTCGTAGAAATTTGCCGGTGCTATATCCGCTTCGTTACTGCCGGGCTGAGTTTTCCCCTTCCAGGTGTCAAATATTCTCACGAGCTGTTCAGGATTTTGATACGGTAGCGGCCTGAGCAGAACGCCATAAACGATGCTGAAAATAGCGGTGTTGGCGCCGATGCCGAGCGAGAGCGAGAGCACCGCGATGGCCGTGAAGCCCAGTGCCTTCCGCAGCATGCGAACGCCATAACGTAAGTCCTGCCACAGATCTGCGATCAGGTTCTTGCTTCTGTTTGTTCCCAACACGACAGGGTCTTGCGGAAAGGGACGCTCGACCCGCCGTAGTTCGCGCGCTAACAATTCGCTCTCACTCAACTCCGCGAGCGCCGCGCGAGAGGCTTCTTCCTTTGTCGCGCCACTACCTAATAGTTCCTCGTAGCGGTCTTCCAGGTGGAGGGACAACTCCTCGACAATCTCTGCCTCACGCGTCGGTGCAAGCTGCAAGCGCGCCAGTCGCTGCCTGATCTCTTCTTTCCACTTTGGCACATCTCACTCCTTTCAACGGTTGAGTTCACCGTGCCGCGCCCGATTTCACGCAACAAAGAAAAAACGGACAACGCTGATGACAAGTTCGCTGGCGCGGCTACAGTGCAACGAATGTGTTGGACGGCGCGTTCCAGAAAAATCAGGCCCGATAAATCCAAGCACTGTTACTAACTATGTTGCCCAGATGGTAGCCGCCTGTAATCAGAACCTGCCCGTTGTTCAATAGTGTCGCTGTCGCAAACAATCGTTCTGTTCCCATGTCGCCAGAGGCTGTGGAAAAACTGTTGGTCGCAGGGTCAAATACTTCCGCTCGGTTTGCACCGCCTGCAATCAAAACTTTGCCGTTTTTCAAGAGTATTGTCGTCCCTTGCAGTTTAAAACGGGGAGCATTCATATTGTTCTTGACAGCCGTAAAACTGCCGTTCGCCGGATTGTAAATTTCCGCGTTTCGATACTCACCATCCCAGTCGCGCTCGTCCGAACCGCCGACGATTAAAACTCTGCCGTCCGCCAGCCGTGTGGCGTCGTGTTTATGTCGCTTGACGGTTAAATTGCCCGCAGCCGTGAAAGTCCCGCTCGCCGGATTGTAGATTTCGGTGCTTGTGTAAATTGTAATGTTGGCGCGTCTGTCTTTATGTCCGCCTGTAATCAACACTCTTCCGTCTCTTAATAAAGTTGCCGTGTGAGATTCACGCGCCGTCGTCATGCTGCCTGTTGCCGTAAAAGTGTTCGTGTTTGGGTCAAAGATTTCGGAGTCCGCCAAAAACGTCCAGCCCGTGCCAACGCCGCCAGCCAGAAGAACCTTGCCATTATTCAAAAGCGTGGCAGTTTGACCGGTTCGAGAGGTCACCATCTTTCCTATCTGTGTGAATTTGCCTGTCGCTGGGTCGTATGATTCGGCGCTGTTCGGATAATCTCTGTTGTTGCCACCGGCAATCAAAACTTTTCCGTTTTGTAACAGCGTCGCCGTATGACCGGCACGAGCGACTGTCATATTCTCCGCCGCTGTAAAAATGTTCGTCGTCGGGTCAAAAATTTCGGTGCTCGACAAATCACCGCCATCGCCGACCATCCCACCCGCAATCAAAACTTTGCCGTTGGGCAGAAGCGTTGCCGTATGCCCGGCTCGCCTTGCGATCATTCTATGAATCGAATTAACACTTCCTGCTTCACGGACACCGCTCGCCTGCTCGTCGGTCGAAACAACATGCGCCTTGCAACTCGACGTTGAAACAAAAACCACCAGCAGTAAAGCGAGCAGCGATGTTCTGCTTTTTGTGTTCATCATGGTGTCCTCCTTCAGGGACTCTTAGCCAAAGACCGATACTCATGCTAACGGACTATTTGCCACCTGTTGAGTACGCGAAGCCGCCCAACAAGCAATACTGAAAGCTGAACGATAGCCTCCGCTACGTTGAGAAGTTTTCTCGTACGGTTAATTCGATCGCTCCGAACCCGCTCTCTTTCAATTCTCGCTTTGCTTCCTCGATTTCATGGCGGTTGCCTCCGGCTTCTTCTTCAACTATGAGGCCATCAAACATGTGCACGATACGATCAGCGTGCTGGGCATAACGTGGATCGTGCGTCACCATGCAGATGGTCGCGCCGCCGCGATGCAGATCGCGCATCAATTCCATTACCGCCTCGCCGTTCGTCGAATCCAAATTGCCGGTGGGCTCATCCGCCAGCAGGATGCTCGGCTGACCTCCGACCGCGCGCGCTACTGCCACACGTTGTTGCTGGCCTCCTGAAAGCTGACTAGGCAGGTGCTTGGCGCGATGGGCCATACCCACGCGCTCCAGCGCGTCCATCGCGCGCTTCTTTCGCTCGGCGGAGTTCATCCCCCGATAGGTCAGGGGCAGCTCGACGTTTTCATAGACCGTGAGGTCGCCGATCAGATTAAAACTCTGAAAGATAAAGCCGACTTCGCGGTTGCGTATCCGCGCGCGTTGGGACAGCGAAAGACTATCGACTGCATTAGCGTTGAGAACATACTCGCCATCGGTCGGCGTATCGAGCAAGCCCAGAATCGACAACAGCGTTGATTTCCCACAGCCCGAAGGGCCCGCGATCGAGACATAATCGCCCTTGTGGATATCGAGATTGATACCGGAAAGCGCGTGCGTCTCGACTTCGTCGGTGTAGAAGACTTTCTTGACATGCGAGAGGTGAATAAGCGGATTGAATGAACTCATCTGGGTCTCCTTCGCTTGCGCGACAAACTCTAGCTTGTCGAACGGATCAACGCACGCGTATCCGGTTGTAGCTGTCCATTGCCGACGTATCAGACAAGATCACTTGGTCACCCTCGCGCAGACCGCTGACTATTTCGATCGTGCTCACCGAACTGCGGCCAAGCGTCACCTGCGTGCGAACAGCCTCCTGTTCATCCGGGCTCAAGCGAAACAAGCCGACGGTTTGTTGTCCCTGCCCAAAGGCGGGGCGGCCGACATACAGGACGTTGTCGAGTCGTTCAAGCTCGATCGTTCCATCAACACTGAGATCAGGACGCGCACTCGCCGGCACCGGCCCCGTCAGCTCAGCGTCGACGACAAACGTGCCCTCGCGCGCCGCCGGGTCTATGCGCGAGACTTGTGCCTGGATAACTCCGTTGCGGGTGTCCACTGCCACCGGTTGGCCGAGTTTTACGTCTTTGATTTGCGTTTCGGCAATTTTCAGCTCGGCTTTAAGCGAAGCGGGATCGGCAATTCGCGCAATGTTCAGCCCTGGCGTAACCTGTTGACCTGCCTGCACCGAAACCTGCTGGAGTACCCCTCTGGTACCGGCGCGTACTTTCAGAGCGGCAACCTGATCTCTTTTCAGTTTGGCAAGCGCACGCAGCTGCTGGAGGCGTGACTCTTGCGCGTTGATTTGCGCTTTGGTTGATTTCCCGCTTATCGCCAGCCGTTGCTGCTCAACCTTGAGCCGGTTGGCGAGATCCAGCACCTTTACGCGAGAGATTCTTAGCAATAGCTCGGCGACCAGCCGCTGTTTGGCAAGCACCTCGTCGGTGTCGAGCTGCAATTTTGCCTGGCTGTACTCCGCATTGATCGTGGCAATCGCAGACTGCTGGGTCATGTTGTCGCTTTCCAGGCGAACACGCAGATTCTCTTCGTCGGCCTGGGCCGCTTTCACTTGAAACTCCGCATCCATAGCCTGCTGTTCCATCTGCGGATTCGAAAGCTCCACAATCACCGTTTCGGATTCAACTTCGACTCCAGCCTGAGCGAAAATCTTTTCGACTTGCCCGTCAGCGGGCGCAGGCACCCAGCGAGTCAACTGCGGCACTAATGTGCCTGTGCCGTGCACTTCGCGCAGCATCTGGCCTCGCTTCACGGTGTCTATCACGGCAATGGAGCGATCGGGTATGGGGGCGGCGGGCTTCAGCTTCGTGAGGCCAAATGTGATCCCGCCAATGACCGTCAGACCAATGACGACCAAGATCGCGGCGCGAATGCGTTTCTTAAGTCTTGATCTTGCGGGCCGCTTGATATCCATAAGCCTGGCGAACCACGATTTTCTTCAATTTGGGATTGGTTCTCGGGTTTGGGGCCGCATCGAAAACCTCGCGCCACTAATTTGCTTCAAAACTCCGAATGGGGCCAGCCCTCGCAACTGCTCCTCAAGAACGTATTGCTTTCCAAGCGGGCATGGTGCTTCCGCTCAAGCAGGATTGATCCCTGCTACCCGATCCAGCGCGGCGAAGAAGTCCTTCCAGGTTTGGCGCTGCTGGGCCAGTATTTTCTGACCCGCCGCGGTCAACTTGTAGAACCGGCGGCGGCGCTGACCGGCCTTCTCCACCCAGCGACCTTGAATCAGGCCGCGTTTCTCCAGCCGGTACAGCAAGGGATAGAGCGACGCAACATGGAATTGCAATACTCCTTTCGAGCGCTGCTCTATTAATTTGCCGATCTCGTAGCCGTGGCGCGGCCTCTCTTCCACCAACGCCAGAATCAACATTTCCGCACTGCCTCTCTTCACTTCTCGATCAAGCATACGTTGTCTCCATATGTAGCATTGCCATATATATACTGATTCCGATTATCAAGTCAAGATCCTCAAACTACTGCCTTGGCTCCTACTTCATGATTGTGCATACGGCATCTACATTGGTTCGTCGTATTTCTGGGCCTTCTCGTAATCCTTAACAGAGATATGATGTTCGCGGGAGGCAACGTGCGCGCGTGTGCGGACAATCTCGCAGGACATAGCGCGTCGGGTAACAGGGAAAAACAAGGTCAGAGTTTTCGTCGGCGGGAATGGTCGAATGGAAGCCGAGTCCTTATTGTATTAAGGGTGCGGTTGAGCGCGCGGAGCCACTCGCTTGCCTTAGTAGAGAGGGTTTTTCATATTCTTTCTATTTCATTAGACAGGTTGTTAAGAACCTGGATTTGGCAAGACAACTGTTACCTTGACGACCGAGCGGCATGAGGTATAGAGTGCCGTCACTCGCGCTAGAGCAACTTACGATAGCGCGTTTTGATCTTTGGAACTTCAATAATCAGATCGCTATTTCGATCCAGTATCCGTGAGGATCTGGGTTGACCGTCACAGGTGCCCATAGAGGGTGACAAGGGAAGCGGGTGTAAAGCCCGCACGGTTCCCGCCACTGTGTACCGGCGATTGCGTAGCTTCCGTGATGATGGTCACTGATCTCATTCGGAGATTGGGAAGGCCGCGAAGCGACGCGCTCGAGCCGGGAGTCAGGAAACCTTGCCTGCTGTTAGATGGAAGCGACCACTTACGCTCCGGGAAAGGGCGAGTGGCGTCGAGTTGCTGAAATCAGTGTAATGGCTCCAGCGAGTTTCAATGGTGCAGCAATTACCTGAGCCGGCAAACAGTGAACTTTAGGACGCCCTCGATCTTCTGCATAGGAGATCGAGGGCGTCTTTATTTCGGCTGTACATACTCAACGCTCTTATCCATTCCCTCAATTTCCTTCGTAAACCGGTCGCCTTTCCATCTGCTTGAAATCGGATGAAACGGAGGCTGCGGCATGTTACCGCCCGCCTTAGTTATCGCCGGCACGCACAGCGGTGTCGGGAAAACTACAATTTCAATTGCTCTGATGGCTGCTTTGAGGCGGCGCGGCCTTCGTGTGCAGCCGTTCAAGGTGGGACCTGATTTCATCGATCCAATGTTGCACACGCGGGCTGCGGGACGCATCAGCCGGAATCTTGATGGCTGGATGCTGGAACCTACTACCAATCTCCAAACCTTCGCTCGGTTTTCAATTGATGCCGACTTCAGTGTGGTTGAGGGCGTGATGGGCCTCTTTGACGGGCGCGACGCATTAACCGACGCAGGTTCCACTGCGGAAATGTCGAAGTTGCTAGCTCTGCCAGTCCTATTGGTAGTGGATGCTTCGGCGCTGGCGCGATCGGCGGCGGCGATCGTACACGGCTATGAGAGCTTCGACCAAAACTTGGATGTGGCGGGTGTCATCTTCAACCGCGTAGCAAGCGCGGGCCACTTCGCTTACCTGCGTGAGTCTGTTGAAGCAACCTGTCGTGCACGCGTGCTCGGATGGCTCTCCACGGACGAATCCGTCGCGCTGCCCGAACGTCATCTGGGATTGTTCATGGCCGATGAAGTCTTGAACGATGCAAGCCTCAATGCGCTTGTCTCGTGGATTGAGAGGGGAGTTGATATCGACGAACTAATACATCGCTCGCGAGAGCGTTCACAAAGCGAAGCTGTCACTGACACACAGCGGTCTATGCCCGGAGGCGACTCACACCGAGTCGAGATAGAAAGCCCAGCTCTGCAAGAAGGCCAATCGTTTAATCGCCGACCGAGAATCGGTGTCGCTCGCGATAACGCATTCTGTTTCTACTACCAGGACAATCTTGATCTGCTCGTCAACGCTGGCGCGGAGATTGTCGAGTTCAGTCCGATTGAGCAGGAAAGACTGCCGGAAAGCCTTGACGGACTTTACCTGGGTGGCGGCTATCCGGAGTTGCATGCCGCAGCGCTCGCCGCGAACGAAATGATGCGCGCCGACGTTGCTCGTTTCACGCAAAGTGGCAAGCCCGTCTATGGCGAATGTGGCGGCTTGATGTATCTGACGGAAGCTATCGTTGACCAAGAAAGCCATGCATTTCCGATGGTAGGCGTTTTCCCGACGTGTGCGCGAATGCAACCACAACTGGCCGCACTGGGCTACGCGGAAGTTGCAGGGACGAACCCGGCAGGATGGCTGCAGCCCGGCGAGCAGGCGCGCGGGCATGAGTTTCGTTACTCAGTGATTGATGAAATGCCCGATCACATCGGACGGCGTTACCGCGTGAGCACAATGGCAGGCGAACGCCAAGAGGGATTTACCGTCGGTGGGGTGCTGGCAAGCTATGTACATTTGCATTTCGGATCGTGCCCGCGATTTGCAGCGCGCTTTGTTGCGGCCTGCGCCGGGAGTTAGAAGTCTTTCGAACGGTGAGAGAAGGCAAAGAGTGTTCTGCGTTCTTTGCCGATCTCTTCTTTGAGTAAACCATGATGCGCCAGAGGTGAGCGGGAAGAGCGGTGCAATGCCGCCACTGCCCTCGCAACTGTGAACGGCAACGAAATCCGCGACGAAAAAGCCACTGTCCCAGATCGGATGGGAAGGCGCGGAGAGTAGGTGAGTATTTTGGCCGTGAGTCAGGAGACCGGCCTCTAAAAAGCGCGTCTTTGCCACTCTTCCGAAGGGGAGGAGAAGGAGACACTTGAATCATGAAGAGAACTAACAGAAAAAGGTTGATCGTAATCGTGTTCGCGCTCACATTCGTGTTGGCACAGTCAGCATTGGCATTGGCCCAGGCAACAAGGAATAGCAATGCAACCATCACTGGCCACGTAAGAGATCCAAAAGGGGCGAGTCTGCCGGGCGCCACCGTCACGCTCTATGCTCGCGAGGGCAGTTTTCGCCTCAGCAGTACCACGGATTCAACTGGTGCTTATCGTTTTGAGAGGCTTGCACCCGGAGAGTACTTGGTGGAAGCGGCTGCGGAAGGATTCGCGTCTGCGAGCGCGCAACGAGTGGTCGTTGAGCGAGGTCAGACGGCGACCCTCGACATTCCCTTGGAGCTGTCAGGAGTGCGGAGCACGGTTGTGGTCACCGCATCCGACACTCCGCAATCAGTCGATGAAGTATCAAAGGCCGTCACGGTCGTGGATCGGCAAGACATAGATGAACGAGACGAGTCGGCGATTGCCGAGTCGCTGCGCACAGTGCCGGGCTTGCGCGTGCAGCAGCTCGGTGGTCCGGGCTCGTTCACTTCTATCAAGACAAGGGGTCTGCGCAGCGAAGATACAGCCGTGCTGATTGACGGTCTCCGTTTTCGCGATGCAGCTGCCACTCAGGGTGATGCCTCGGGTTTTCTGGAGGACTTGATTGTCACCGATATCAGTCGAGTTGAGGTTCTGCGGGGCTCTGGGTCATCGCTCTATGGTTCGAATGCCATCGGCGGCGTCATCAATCTTGTAACCGATGAAGGCGGCGGCCCGGTCCACGGTAACGTGCTCGCTGAAGGCGGCGGCCTGGGAATGTTTCGCGCTCGAGGCCAGTTGGCTGGTGGCGCTCGCAACAACAGCATCGTTTACAGCGCCGGCTTTTCACACCTCAACGTCACGCGCGGAGTTGATGGTCAGGATGAAGCGCGTAATACCAGCGGACAAGGGCGGGTTCTTTTTCGCCTGACGCCCACGACCACGCTCTCAGGCCGTATCTACGCCGCCAACTCTCGGTTACTACTGAACAACAGTCCGGAGGGAATAGGCACTCTTCCTGCGACTGGCATCATTGAAGCCATCCCGCTCTCGCTTTCCGAGTTGCGCCGCTATGAAGCGGGCGTGCCAACGTCACAACTGAATGTTGGCGCGGCCACTTTCATCCCCTCGGCGAATGATCCCGATAACTTGCGGAAGGCGAGCTTCTTTTCCGGCGCGGTCATCTTCACGCAGCGGCCAACTGAGACGTTCGGCTACACCATCAGCTATCAAGGCCTGGCGACGAATCGGAGTAGCATCAATGGACCACTTGGAGTTGGTTTTCAACCAGTTGGCGGCAGCACCCGATCGGATTTCGATGGGCGGATTCATACTCTGAATGCGCGGTTCGATGTGCGGGCAGGTCGCGTCAACTTCATCACCGGTGGTTACGAGTTTGAAAGCGAAAACTTCAAGAATCCATCATTCGACGTCAACCCCGCGAACAACTCCAACGTTGATGTGACGCAGAGGAGCCATGCACTCTTTGTGCAAGATCAATTGCGGTTCCTAGAAGATCGGCTGCAACTCTCGGTCGCGTTTCGGACACAGTTCTTCAGCTTACAACAACCGCTGTTCACGCCGGCCGCATCCGCGCCTTACCGTGGCATCACTTTTCAATCACCGCCGACGGCTTACACCGGCGACGGCTCCATCGCCTACCTGTTCCGCTCGTCAGGCACAAAGCTGCGCGCTCACGCCGGTAACGGTTACCGCGCCGCATCGCTTTTTGAACGTTTCGGTACATTCTTTGGAAGCTTTGGCTACTCCATCTTTGGCGATCCGCGCCTGCGGCCTGACCGCTCGGTCGCCTTTGATGTGGGTATTGACCAAACGCTCTACCGTAACCGATTGCGGGCCTCGGCGACTTACTTCTACACGCGTCTTCAGGAAGTGATCATCTTCGACTTCTCCGGCGTGATCAATCCGGCCACAGATCCCTTCGGTCGCTTTGGTGGGTATCGCAATACGAATGGAGGTATCGCTCGCGGTGCGGAGTTGAGCATAACGGCAACACCGACGCGCACGCTGAGTCTCTCAGCCGCGTATACTTATACAAAGGGGCTCCAACGTACGCCTCAAGTGCCCGGCACCCTTCGTTCTCTCGTTATTCCCGATCATCAATTTTCGTTGGTGGCGACTCAGCGGTTTGGTCATCGCTTCCTGGTTAATTTTGATCTCTCCGCATCGAGCGATTATCTCGGGGCGATCTTTGACCCCAAGACTTTCGCGAGCCGCGCTTATCGCTTCCGTGGCTTAGCCAAGGCCGACGCAGGCGCAAGCTACACACTGCCGCTTAAAGAATCGCGCTCTCTGCGCTTCTTTGGTTATGTGGACAATCTTTTCGACCGCGAGTATTTCGAGAGCGGCTTTCGCACGCCGGGACGAACGGGCCGCGCCGGTGCAATGTTTGTCTTTTGAGCTATGAGGGAAGGCGGCAGCACAAGCGAAGTGGTTCCGCTGGTTGAAAATGAGGACTACTACCTTGATCACGGGCTAATGGTTTTTACGGCCCGTTATCACCTGCGTCGCGGCTATTGTTGCGATCGGGGCTGCCGCCATTGTCCTTACGACGAAGCACCCAAGAGAAACAACGATACCTATGTTGATAGCAATGAACAGACCAGGTAAGGCGGCGGTACTTGTTGCACTGCTTACCGTATTGATTCTGCTGTACGCAGGTTGTGGGGGCCGACAGGCGCAGCAACAGCGAGCCGGCGTTGAGCCACGCCCGCAGCGTATCGTTTCGCTCAGCCCAAGCGTGACCGAAATTCTCTACGGCATCGGCGCATGGCCACAAGTCATTGCCGTCTCGCAATATTGCACGTACCCCGATGACGTTAAGAACAAGCCGCGTGTTAACGGTTGGGACAAAACCAATCTGGAGCAGGTGATGGCGCTTAAGCCAGACTTCGTAATCGGCGTTGATGCGCAAGAGCCATTTTTGCGAGATAAGCTGAATGGGCTCGGAGTGCGATCTCTCTTCGTGAAGAGCCAAAGTCTAGCTGACATTTTAGCGTCATTCGGAGAGATCGGACGGGCGAGTGGCCATGAGGCAGAGGCGAGAGATCTATCCGCCAAAACACAGGGCGAGATCGATGCGGTGCGAAAGGCCGTCGCTGATCGCCCGCGTCCTCGCGTGCTCTGCGTCGTCGACCGGGTTCCGGGAACGATCCGGGACCTTTACACAGCGACGCGCGGAAGTTATCTCGACGAACTCATCAGTATAGCGGGCGGCGAATCAATCGCCCCGCAAGCTGAACACGGCTACGGCAAGATTACGAAGGAGGCAGTGCTTACCCTAAACCCTGAAGTGATCATTGACATGGTCCAGGGCTCGAAGGGGAATTTCGGTGAAGACCCGGTTGCCGTATGGAGTGAACTTGGAGAAATAAGCGCCGTGCGCGAAAGGAGGATCTACTCGATGACTGATCCATCGGTAATTCATCCCAGCCAGTTCGTCGGACATACCGCGCAAGTATTCGCACGGGCGCTACACCCGGAGAGTTTTCACTGATGAAAAGTGATCCTTCTACAACGAGGGCGAC
>CAAGKR010078944.1_pt1 | contig 14394 bp, 14 predicted proteins | sample 2556971 | NCBI WGS metagenome assembly CAAGKR01 (sample SAMEA5207829, study PRJEB30636) | soil metagenome | biome: forest; feature: boreal; material: soil | place: USA | collected 2011-09 | depth 1 m | reverse complement strand
TACGCGCGGCTCTCGACCGCGGCCGCTACCCGACCGGCGTCGCGATCGCAGCCGACGAACTCGCCGCGGTAAACCTGAAACGCGCTGCCTTTCACGGTGACTGGAACTACACGATCTATCCAACACGCAAGAGAATCTAGTCAGGTTATTGTGACGCGAGTCCTTAGAGGTGCGGCCTAATCCCTCGTTGCAGCGGCCTCGCTATGCGCCCGCCGCTGAGCGCGATATCGTTAGGTGGGTCTCGAGATGAAACGATCCTCATTCACGCCAGCAGAGTTCGATCGCCGAGCGAACAGCGTGGAGGAGTGGCTATTTGTCGCAGATGACTTGCTAGTAGCCACGGAATTCCTGAGCCTTCACTCCTACCACTTCGCGCCTTCGTGGGACTTTGCTGCACGCTTTCCCAGCTTCGAGGAGGTCAGGATAACGCCCGTCATCCTAATGCTCCGTTCGATGGCACTTGAATGCCTGTTGAAGGCCCTCTACGTCAAGTTCTGCGGGCGGCTTAGTGCGTCGGGCCGGTACAGGAAGATCACAAACGGGAATGAACATGATTTGGCGTTCATCGCACGACGTATCTCCGACACCTTTTCTCTGGGCCTCTCCGCCGAACAAATCGATTTCCTGTCTCGCGCCTCTTTGAACATCGCGCGTGGGCGGTATCCGGTTCACACAAAGTGGACCAAAGAGCTCATGCCACATGCCCGCGGGGACAGGCGCCGCAACTCTCTCATGGTACCCGACGGGGATGACAAGCTATTCACGAAGACACGGGACCTCCTCAAAGGTCTCTTGACTGAGGAGGCTAAGGCCATGTATGCCGGTTTGGAGCCGGCGCGAAGTCGAGCCCGCCGACGTAATCCCAGCCCTCACGGCTAAGAATCAGGACCTGAAAGCCGCTGTCTGTTTCGAGAAGGATCACGGCCTCGGTTGACGGGTCGTAGCGTTCCACGGCCTCGCTGACCGCCGTAAGCAGCATCGTGGTCTCCGGGTGTGGCTCAAGCTGGGCTGCTATCTCCGCCATCGTCGCATAGCGCGGTTCGTCTTCACCTAGTCGAACCAGGCAGTCACGGCCGGCGATCTCGAAGGCGCGGCGGGCGTCGTCGATTGTGGCAGCGATGTTCACGGGAGGAGTCTGGCAGATTCCCTCGGGATGCGCCGGGGCGGGGGACGATGGACTCACCGCCTCGCGTCGAGGATCCTGACGGGCAGCAGCTCTCGAGACCGGCTCAAAGAACCGCGCGACCCCAAGAGCCGCTGGAATGGGAGCGTCAATGGATAACCCGATCGGGTTATAGACAAGGCCGGTCAACCTGTTACATACTTCGCCTCACAATTGCAATTCGCACGCTCGTGGTTCGCCTTTCATCCCGGGAGACCGCTAGCGGATCTCAGTCCACCGAATCCAATTTGTCTGAAGGGTCGCGTGAGTACCGCTTCCTCCACCCCGCCCCTGAATAGCACAATAGAGTCCTCTCCTTCGAAACCCGTCTCAACGTTCGGGATACATGTCACCCCGCTCCGACTCCCAGCACCGGACTCCGCAACGCTCCCTAATACCGTCGTGCCTCCGCCGTATCGGCGGGCCTTCCCTCCTCCCGCAAGCCACGCCTTAACGAGGTGACCTATGCTCAGTGTATGGACCAGCAACGCGTCCTTTCTAATGGAGGACAGCGACATTGGGTCTCTTCCGTTCTATGATACCGACATTACTCGTGAGTTCCTCAAAGGGCGCGATACAGATCGGCGCATTGTCTGTGGCCTTAAGGGGATCGGGAAGACACTCCTACTGAAGAAGAAGAGTATCGCCGCGCGCAACTCGTTAACGGGGGTCAACTTCTACCCGGCGACTGAATTGGTAGAGCGACTAAGGCCCTTTCTCCATTCCTTGTCAAAAGCCGACGTTGCGGATCTCTCGACTCCGGAGGGATGGGAAAGAGTATGGCGTCTAGCAATAGCGGCCGTCATCGTCAAGCGCGCCACTCAAGCGGCGCATGGCTCGGAGCCACTCCCTTACAACCTCTCCGCGGCGCTGGAGGCGGTGTTTCCCGACACCACCGCCACCTCCCTGATGTACCACATCGACAAACTTATGCTCTGTGGCGCCGCCGAGCGGCGGCGCCTCATTGAGGTTTGCGTCGCGCCGTTGGAAAACTCTGTGCGAGCCCTTCAAAGCGGGCTATGGATGTTTGTCGACGCGGTAGATGATTGCGTCAGCACACATATTGGCGCCGCCCTGGAGGGGTATGACCTGCGAGAGCACACGCAGTTCGGCGCGAAATCCAAGGAGGTCTGGAGTGCCGCGCAGGTGGGCTTCGCACTTGCAGCAATAGGTTTACAGGAAAATCAACGACATCTCAAGATCTTCGCATCCTTGCGTCCGGAAGCCTTCGAAAGAAGCGCGCTCCCCAATATCCAAAATCTAGAGGCGTACCTGCTGCCGCTGCGCTATTCGAGAGAGGATCTCCGAAGCATCTTCCGAACAAAGATCGAGGCCCTGAGAAAGCAGGATCCGAGGCAACTTTCCAGCCCTACCGAACGGGACCCGGTCAGCGCATTCTTCGGGTTTTCAAAGCTGCGCCATCCCAACGTGCTCACTCAGCTCGAGCGGCCGCTGGAGGAAGAGGTGCTCGACTATATTCTACGCCACTCTCGAGGCAGGCCGCGCGAATTGGATATGGTCGGCGCGGCCCTCGAATTGATTCCTGGCCGACCTAGGCCAGCAGATGAGGTGCGGCGGGTTGTGCGGGACACGAGCCGCGTGTGGTTCGACTGGGCCAAGAGTGAAATGTTTCCATTCTGGCGCCAGGAATATGATGCTCTTGGAACGCTAATTGAATCCAACTTTCTATCGAAGACCGACCGGCGCGCTATAGTCAAGAGGTGGCAGCGGCTCTTAAACACATCGCCACCCGATGATCCTTTTGCAGCACTGTTTGATGTGGGGCTCGCGGGATGTGTCTTTCACGGCGTGGAGGGCGTCACGCAACGGTTTCGGCAGGACGATCCGGAGCTGCCCGTTGTCTCCAGCGAGTTTCGAACTGCGAAGCTTGTGGTGATTCACCCCTGCCTGAATCTTGCCACTAGGCCAACGAAGAAGGCGTATCGGCCACACCCCGTAAACGTGGCGGGTCATGGGTATCCCTACGTCGAGCGTGATTATTCGCTTCATGTTCACTTCGGTGCCGGCGCGATCGGCGTTGGGCTGGCAATTCCTCTTCTTAGCGAGAATAGCAATACTCGCCTCTGCATCGTCCAACGGAAGAGTGGCGGAGGCCGAGACATTTGGGCCCGCCTTCCGCTCGAGGGAGGGCGATGCCGCTTTTTCACCAAGATCTGGGGCGAAGTGGCCGCGGGTCCGCATTCTCGAAGGCATCTCGAGGCGCTTTGCAGCGTTCAGGCCTCACCGGAACAGACGCTTCACAACGAGATTCGCCGATGGCGTGCAGGAAAGACTGCCATTTTCCTGGTGACGGACCGCGAGGATCAGGTGCTTGAGGTGTTGGCGAGGGCCCGCTCGGTTTCCACTGCCGTCAAATCGCCCGAAAGCATCGCCAAGCTGGGCAGAGCAATCAAGATTGCAGGGCGAGGAGTGAAGAGAGTCTATGCTTTTGAAAATGACGTTCAGGCGGTGGAGGCACTTAGCCGAAGCCTCGAAGAGAGCGGCATCCGCACCGTGCAAGTGAGCGTGGATAGAATTTGCGGTAAGGTTAAAGTGAGCGATGGCGACGTGTTCGGGGAGTGCGAAGACTTCTTTCGCATAGTCATTAATGAGGACGGTCCGGAAGCGCGGCGGCTATTTGGCACGGGCAGCCGAGATTCTAATCACGAGGTGGTGTTTGAGGCGGATGCGCGGAAGTTTGGATTCGAGCAACTCGCCAAACTGGCGCTGGTCAATGGGGTGCATTTTGCATTTGTGGTTTACGCGTACGATTGGATTTGTCGCAATACTGCAAATGAGCCACGCGTGCGCGGCGACTTGGCGCGGATGCCGCTAGCCAGCTTGTTTATGGCCAACCAAGAGGTGCAGGACGCGTTGGAGGCCGTTACAAATCTGTACGTGCTGCATGTGCTGGTGACGCAGGAGAAACAAGGAGTGTTTGAAACAGCCGACGACGTGAGCCAAATGGCTCTCGAGCTGCTGCGAAGGGCGGCGGCAGTGATGCAACGACTAAGGGATGCGCCAGACGTGCTTGAGCGCATCCTCGGACGCGATGTCCAAAGCGTGAGGGGCAAGATGGAGCGATATGTGAATTTGCTGAACGACTTGCCGACGCGACTCGATCGCACGATGTTGTGCAGTCAGTTTGCCCAGCGCCGAGGGATCACGGGGGACGCACTCAGGCAGGGGCTAGATCGGTACAGGACTGACTGCAACATCCTGTTTGAGTACCTGGCGGGGCAGTGAAGCGTGGGGTTCAAGGTGCGCGTTTCGCTGGACGCCGGCGCATACGGGTGCGGTAAGTCTTCGACACCGAGCGTCCGGAGCGGCGGCTGGTCGACCTCCAGAAGGATCGCGGCTTCCCTTGACGGATCGTAGTGCTCCACGGCCTCGCTGACGGCTGTGAGCAGCATCGTAGTCTCGGCGTGTGGCTCGAGTCGAGCTGCGATCTCTGCGACCGGCGCGTAGCGCGGTTCGTCCTCGCCGAGCCGGACGAGACAGCCGCGGCCGGCGATCTCGAAGGCTCGGCGGGCGTCGTCGATCATGTCGGCGATGTTCACGGGGGAAGTCTCGCAGATTCCCGCACCAGCGAACCCGTCCAGGGGCTTCGTCCACGAGTGCTACCGTCGGGCAATGACACCGCCTCCGGCCACGCCGGCTGCGAGACTCTCGTGAACGCCGGCTCCGCCCGCGAGTCCTTCGCCCTGATCGGCTCGAACCTTCCGGGCCACGACAACTACTTCTGCCGCGACTGCCGGCGGATCGTCCATGTGCGGAAGGGATCACCCGGCTTTCGCGCGTGCCCGACGCAGGGATGCACGCGGCCGACGGGGTTCGGGGTGTATGCGGCAACGCCGAGGCCGAGAAGCGCCGCTCGCCTTCCGACCCCCTGACGGCTTGCGCTCGCTGCAGCGCGCTATATCGTTAGGCGGTTCCCGCATGTCAAGCGCCTCACGGTGTCCCCTCTGCCTCGCGTCCACCGACCTCGTTCGGTCGCACATCATTCCGGCGTTCTGTTACGACGCCGCATTCGACGAGAAACACCGCGTACTCCACATCGACGCCTCGCGCGCGGCAGCGAAGCCGAGGCAAAGTGGTATCTGGGAGCCTCTCCTTTGCGCAGCATGCGATGGCTTTCTGAACCATTACGACAGCTACTTCGCATCGATCTGGTCAACCCCTCCGATTCCAGATCCTCTCCTGACCCCTCAACATGAAATTCGGTCTCTCGACTATCGCCTGTTCAAACTGTTCCACCTTTCGGTTCTCTGGCGCGCACACTGGTCCAGCCACAAGGCCTTTGCGAGCGTGCGCCTCGGTCCGCACGAATCCAGAATCAGAGCCATGCTGAAGACCGGCGACGCTGGCGAGGCGGACCTCTACCCGATCTGGGCTACCTGCATAGTTCGAGAGACGCTTGAGATTGAACGACAATTGCTGGTGCCGCACCAGCCTACGCACCTCTCGGGACACCGCTTTTACCTTTCCATGTTCGGCGGTTGCGAGTGGCTCATCAAGATGTCACGCCACCCGTGGTCAGCTTCTCTATCCGGCAACCTGAGTCCGACTGGTCACCTCACCGTTCATCGACGGCCGCGGGCCGCCCTCAGCTACGTCCAGCGCTTCACGGCTCAGTTCAAGGAGAACGAAGGCTACCGAACGTCTAGCGTCGTCGCAGGGGGGGCTCGCGGCGCTCGGAGGCCGCCGGGCTCAGGTGCGCGTAAGCCCTAAGGCCCCCCGCTCTTCGAACGTAAGCCCGCCGACGTAGTCGTGTCCCTCGGGGCTCAGTATCAGTACCTGATAGAGGCGACGCTCTGATTCCTCGTGATCAAGATGCTGCGCCGGCCCCGACCATGTCGAGCGCGAGGATGTACCGGGTGCCATCGAGCGTTCCGTCCGGCCGGACCGCTCCCACGAGGAGCTGTTTTTCCCGCTTGAGTACGGGTGCTCGACCATTCTGACGACCTTTTCGAGGACCGGTGTCCTCCGCTTGATCATGTAAGGGCCCCGGGATAGATTCTGGCCAGCATGAAGATGAAATCTGCAGGAGCCCAGCAGCGGGCATCAACCGAGTTTCAACCCGCTACCGATTGGCAGAGTGGCTGCAGGGAATAGCGTATGGCTCAGTCCGACGTGCTCGGCCGGATCGCCGCAATCGTGGGCCTCGGCATGACAACCATAAGCGCTTTAATCGTTTTTCTCGACCGACCGGTCGTCCACATCCGCGCCGAGCCCAACCCCGTGCTCGCAAATGAACCGGTCATCCTCTCCTGGGAGGTCCAAAACGCCGATCTAGTGACGCTGGAGGGGCTTGAGGCGCAGCCGTCCTTGGTCGAGACGGCGGGACGGCGAATTGTTCGGGTAGCAGTCGAGAAGACCTTCGTACTGCGGGCATCCAGCCGGTGGCTACAGGTGCTCCGCTTTCTTCCATTCGGAACCACGGTCGGCAGCGCGACGGTCACGCTCCTTCAACCCCCGGAAGTCCACCTCGTGGTTGATCGACCGGTCGTCAGCGTCGGCGATTCCGTCACTCTTCGTTGGGACACGGTTCGAAGCCAGAACGTGTCCCTCAGAAACGGCGGCGAGTCTCCTGTCACGGTCAGCCCAAGCGGGACGCTCTCGGTGCGTGTTTTAAGCACCACCCGTTTTCGGATCGACGCAGCGAACCGAGCGGGAACATCCCATGACGGGCTCGTCGTGACGGCTAGATTCGAGCCGCGACTTTGGGCCGAGCCGGTGGAGGTGAGCGCCGGTGAAAAGACCACCATCTCGTGGAATGCCGAGGGCGCCGACTCCGTCATGATAGCTCCCTTCGGGACCGTGCCCACCTCCGGTTCACGCGAGATCGAAATCGACCAGAGCCGCTCTTTCGACTTGATCGCGTCACTGACGGACCGAACCTCTAAGCGAGTGACCCTGATAGTCCCCGCTCGTGTGGAGCCCCGCATCTGGGCCGAACCGTCCGAGCTCGACGCCGGAGAGAGCGTTCTTATTTCTTGGCAAGCCCGTGGCGCCGAACAAGCTGAGATCACCGGGCTCGGGCCGGTCGCCGCCGTCGGGTCACGTCGACTTGCTGTCGTCGAGACCACAACGTTTCGCCTAACTGCTCGAGCACCCGACTCTCGCGTTACCGCCTCCCAGGTCGTCGTGACGGCTCGGACCGAACCAGAGATCACCGCAGACCCCACCGATGTGGAGGCTGGCGGAACGACCAAGCTTTCCTGGAGAGCCCCCGGGGCTCGACTAGTTGCGGTTACGGGGCTCGGAAACGTCGAACGTAAAGGATCGCGAGTGGTCCGGGTGACCAAGGATGCGCACTTCGAGCTTACCGCCCTCTTGCAGAACGAAACCGGTCTACGACGCGCGTCGACGAACGTTACCGTTCACGCTCCGCGCCTTTCAGTCATCGGGATCGACCAACTTTCCCCTATAGCCGAACACGCGATCCAGGAGCTTGCGCGTGCGAGCGGATACGACGTGCTCGCTTCATCCCGTCCTGATAGAGGCAACGACTGGAAGCCAGACGAGCATGCGGACTATCTGCTGAATGCCGCGTGCAGCCTTGATTGGAAACGACGCGGAAGTCACACCGACGCACCAGGGGTCGCGGCCCTTGAAGTGACCTCCGTTGAAGCGAGAGTCGCTCTCCATCTAACACGTGCAAGGGGAAATCGCCGGGTTGCTACGGGTTCAGGGAGCGCACAAAAGAGCCGCGGCGCCCCCGTCGCGCCATACGGGCGTACCAGCGGTACGGAGGATTCCGATCTTGAAGTGAATGCCACTCGGGAGGCGGCCCAGCGGGCGTACAAGCAGCTCATGAGTAATCTCGCGAGGCCTTTGTGAGCTTGTCGGAGGATTCCGACTTGAAGTGAATGCCATTCGGGAGGCGGGGACGAGGCAGCCGCGGCCGGCGACCTCGAATGCTCGCCGTGCCCCGTCGATGGTGTCGAGGATGTTCACGGAAGAAGTTTCGCAGATTCCGTGGGCGCTGGAGCGAATCGGCGAGGGCTCCTGCGACGAGTGCTACCGTCAGGAAAGGGCACCCCGGGCGACCACGCCGGCCCTGAGGCTCTCGTGAACGCTGGCTCCGCCCGCGAGACATTCGCCCCGATCGGCTCGAACCTGCCGGACTTCGACAACTACTTCTGCCGAGACTGTCGGCGCATCGTCCACGTGCGGAAGGGATCGCCCGGCTTTCGCCAGTGCCCGACTCCGGGATGTTCGAGGCCGACGGGGTTCGGGATCCACGCCATGACGCCGAGGCCGAGGGCTGCCGCAAGTCGCAGACCGGACCGGCGGGCCAAATTCGCACCACGGGCCTCAGAAAATTCGAATATCCCTGCCCATTCGCGGCAAAATCCTTCAGAATTCGAATAGCGACGCCCATTTCCCCTCTCATCCACCTGCGGCCTAATACTAGTTAGGCGCCATACGGAGGAGTCCTATACTCTGGCTCTGCTCAAAGGTTGGAGGTATGTGGTCCATGACGTTATATCTGTCCATTATTGCAACGATAATCTCGATCAGCAGCTTTATCGTAGCCTTCAGAAATTTTCGGCAGTCTCAAAGGCTTGAGTTTTTGCAAAGGCGAGATCAACTTATGCTCAGGATTGCCGATTTGAACGCAAAGATGTCCGATTCTCGTCTCATTTCAGCGAGATTCCAGATTGTCTTGATCAACAAGGAGACGAGTTCGGTTGTGAATGAGGCGCATGCGGAAGAACTCAAGACGCAGATCGCCCAAATTAAGGCAGTAAGAAGGAAAATGGAAGTGGCGGCGAATCTCTGGGAAGAGACAATCCACAACCTGCAATCTATATGCAGCAATCTCACAATCAAAACCGATCCAGCGGTCGTTGAGGAGCAAATAGCTAATGTTCAGATCGCGTTGCGTGACGTCGTGCGAACAAATGGCGTCTTCTTGGCTACGTTGCACACGCTCGAGACCACTGATCCAATGCTGAGAGCTAGCGTGGAGAAGACGTACGAACGGAAGCTACGGCAAGCTGAGTCGAGGCTAGAGCAATCGAAGAAGGAAACTGATCCATCCTCTCCAGGGTCTGGGCCGGCCTAACAAGGCGTTGCAGCGGACCGGCTGCGCCGGCCGCTGAACTTTATCGTTAGGCGCTAACCCACGTTACTCTTGTAGTAGGTAGGCACAATGGAACATGTGAAGTGGATCTTTTCGGGCGTCGGGGTCGCCGTCGTGTCTGCGCTCCTAGCGTTGATGATTTCCAGACAACGGAAGGCGTCAGCACTTCGGAATGCGGCCTCCCACGGCGGCGCTGTTCCTGATGCAGTAGCGCATAGTGCGCTCTCGCAGCAGAAGAACTTCATGGGCGTCCATGTCAGAGTTAGCCGTCGCGTTGCTGTCGGGGACTTCTGCGAATTACCGATTCGCAAGGACTATATCCTCCGCGTCACGCTCGACGACATTCGCCCTCTCCCATCCCGTTCAACCTCGCTTTCGGACCCCACGCTCGGAGCCGAACTTAGCTTCACGAGTCGCTGGGTCCATCCTGGCGCGCACGCAATCGAGACAGGAAGCAATCGCTTCCTTGTCCCGTCGCTCTCGGGCATGGAAGAGACGCAGTGCGTATATGGCTTCAACGGCGATGCCGTTACAATGTACTTCTTCCGCATCTGTGTTCCACACATAAATCCACAAGCCCGCACTGTAGATCTAGACTTTGTCGTTCTCCGTCCGCGCTAGGTCGCGCCCCTTTCGGGAATTGCCGCACAGCGAAGCGCCTAACACGGGGTTGAACCGGACTCGTTCGCTGCGCTCTCTCGCCGGTTAACCCAGACGTTAGGCGCCAGTAGGAGCGTCACTTCATGTCAACCGCCGCGTACTCCGCTCACTCATTCGAGATCGACGGTCGCCTTCTCAAACGGGGGTTCTGGGTCTATGCGGTGCGTATCCAGGTCCGCTCCCGGCTGTTCGTGTACGTTGGGCGCACTGGCGACACTTCGTCCCCCAACGCCTCCCCGCCCCTATCGCGCGTTTCCGCTCACTTCAATCTCAAGGATGCCGCTCGCGGCAATTCTCTCGTTCGTAACCTCAAGAAACGCAACATATCGCCACAGGCTTGTCGGTACTCCTTCTTCGCAGTGGGGCCTATCTATCCAGAGGCATCTTCCATGCATCGGCGTCGGCCGGTTCGGGATCGAATGGCGGCTCTCGAGGCATCCGTTGCGCGCCTCCTGTCTGACCGCGGCTACACCGTCCTCGGGGCTCATCCACGGCTCAAGCCGCTAACTCGAGCATTACCTCGGTCCGTGCTCAAGGTCTTCTCGTCCTAATTCCCTATCGTCCGCCTGCGCGCTGGCGCCTGACCCCTCGTTGCAGCGGACTCGCCGCGCTCGCCGCTATCTCGTGCGCTCAGCCGGCGTGAGGAGAGGAAGGCGGTGCGCTCGCAACGCACCACCCGATCCACCGGCGTCTGGCACGCAGGACGCGCGCCGGGCGGCGAGACGCGCTCGCGACCACGGTGGAGGTCGCATCGTTTTCACACGCCGGGCTTGATGCCCTTCGCCGCGTTCCCGGCGGCGCCGTCCTTCTCCAGCTCGGCGAGCTGGACGCTGCTTCCCGGAAGACTGCCGGCGTGCGTGCCGGGCGCAGGCGGAGGCGGTGAGGGCATCGAGGTCGGCTCGGCGTTCGCGGGCGTCCTCGTCGTCGGCGGGCACGAACCAACGCCCTAGCGCGTCCCATTCTGCCACCCCCCCTGGCCCGTGATGCTGCGCCTTGTCGAAACATCTCGCTCTCGCTACACTCCGCTGAAGTGACCAGCCGCCCGCTCGACGAGGCCTTCGAGAAGATCCAATCTCTTGTTGAAACGTTTAAGGCCAACGAGTCCCGGTATCTCTCGCCTGCGTACCAAGAGGCGGAAGTCCGCAAAGATTTTATCGATAAGTTCTTCATCGCGCTCGGCTGGGACGTCAACCATGACCAGCAGACCAACCCCTACGAGCAGGAAGTCAAGGTTGAACGGTCAGTGTCAGCAGCCGGACAACGCCGAGCTGACTACGCGTTTCATCTCGCGCCGCATTTTCGTGATGTGCGCTTCTTTGTCGAAGCCAAGAAACCCCACGGCCACCTCGCTACTAAAGACAATTACTTTCAGACCATCCGGTATGGCTGGAACAGCGAGACCCCGCTGGCCGTACTGACCGACTTCGAGCAGTTTCACATTCTCGATTGTCGGTACAAGCCGGACGTAGATACCGCCCTAAACCGGCATGTGGCTCAATATCATTACAGCGAATTCGGCGACCGCACGAAGTTTGCGAAAATCTACTGGCTGTTCTCCCGCGAGGCCGTCGCCGATGGCTCGCTGGAAAAGCGCGCGCTGGAACTTCCGAAGCCACGTGGGAAAGCTGTGCAGCGAGGCCTTTTCGCGGGCGGCTGGCAGACTATTGACGAATCCTTCCTACAGGAACTCGACGAATACCGTATCGAGCTCGCGAAGGCGTTTAAGAGTAAGAATTCTAAACTCGATAGCGAACAGCTTACCGAAACAACGCAACGCGCCCTCGACCGCCTGGTCTTCATTCGCTTTCTCGAAGACAAGGGCATCGAAGCCCAGCGGCTCGTTGACAAGTTCGGCGATAAAGGCACGGCATGGGAGGACTTCATCATAGCCAGTCGCCGACTTGACGGAATTTACGACGGCATTGTATTCAAAGCCCATCCCATCCTCGACAAGCCTGGCTTTCGGGTTGACGACGACGTATTCGCGGGTATTTGTGAGAAGCTCGCTCATGTCAACTCGCCCTACGACTTCAACGCTATCCCGATTCACATTCTCGGCTCTATTTATGAGCGCTTCCTCGGCAAAGTTATCGTCGCCACCGACAAACGCGTTCGCGTGGAGGCAAAACCCGAGGTCCGCAAAGCGGGCGGCGTCTATTACACCCCGGAATACATCGTCCGCTATATTGTGGCGAACACCATCGGCAAGTTAATTTCAGGCAAGACGCCCGAGCAGATTGCGGAGATGCGTTTTGCCGACATCGCCTGCGGGAGTGGCTCGTTCTTGCTGGGCGTTTACGACTTGCTGCTGACTTACCACGGCAAGTACTACCACGAGAATCCGAGTAAGGTAAGAAAGGGCGACTGCGTCGAGCGCGACGGCAACCTCCTTTTGTCGCTTGGAAAGAAACGGGCGATCCTTTTAAATAATATATTTGGCGTGGACATTGACAACCAAGCCGTTGAAGTGTGCCAGCTGTCACTTTACCTTAAACTGCTCGGGGAGGAGACCACCTCCAGCGCGCATCAATACTTACTCGACTTCGCGCAACAATCATTGCTGCCATCACTAAATGCAAACATCGTGTGCGGCAATTCGCTGATCGGTACGGACAGTCTCGATGGTGACCTGCTTGCGAGCGGGGAAGAGCGGCACATCAACCCTATGAACTTTGAGGATCGCTTTCCAGAGGTGATGAAGCGGGGCGGCTTTGACGCGATTGTTGGCAATCCACCATATGTCCGGCCGCACAAGTTGTCTGCCGAGATGAAGGTCCTTCTCTGGAAACGGTACAAGACGTTTGTTGCCAAGTCGGACCTGTACTCGTGCTTTATGGAACGCGGCTTAAGTCTCACGCGGCATGACGGCTGGTTTAGTTTTATTGTGCCACATACTTGGACCTCACTTGAAAGTTTTACGGGTATCCGCCGATACTTCATTCAGAACGCGCGAGTGCGCAAGCTGGTTCAACTTCCGAAAAAAGTCTTCGCTGATGCGACGGTGGAAACATGCGTGTTCGTAGTTCAACGAAAGGTCGCGAACGTGTCGAGTTCGGCGAACAGCGTGATAGTCGAGTCATTGTCGGTCGAAGGGGAAGCACAGTTCGTCCGAGAGTTTCCGCAGAAGAGCATTGACGTAGCGTATTTGAGTAACTTCCAGTTGTATGGCAAAGAGGAGAGCGGAGATGTGCTCGCGAAGGTAAAGGCGCAGGGACGGCCACTCGGGGAGTTCGTGACATTTCTTTATGGCTTCAAGACCGCCGATGATGAGAAGTTTATTCAAGGAGTGAAGACGCATAAGGAGAGCAAGCCCTTCATTCGAAGTGCTTCAATCCGCCGCTACTACTTTGAGCCGCCGAGTGAGTATGTCTGGTATGTGCCGGAAAAGATGACGCAGAATGCAAGCACCGCGAGGCCTGGCGAAGCCGGACGCTTTGAATCTGAGAAAGTAGTTGTGGCAAGGATGGGGAAGTCGCTGGTGGCGGCCTACGATGGAGGCGGTTTGTACGTAAAGGATGCGATGCTTTTGCTGCCGCGCGACCGGCCGCACTCACTGAAGTACATGTTGGGAGTAGTGAATTCGCGGTTGTTAAATTATTTCTATCGGGAATTCTTTGTTACGATAGACGTGTTAAAGAATGCTTTGCTTAGTCTTCCAATTCACGCGATTAACTTTTCGAAGGCCCCCGAGAAAGCGGCGCATGATGCGATTGTAATGAAGGTGGATGCCATGTTAGCGGCTAAGAAGAAGCTGGCAGAGGCAGTTATGGATAAAGACACCACATACTACGAGCGCCGTTGTACGGAGCTCGACCGCCAAATCGATAGGTTAATTTATGACCTCTACGGCCTGACTGAGGCCGAGGTTGGCGTCGTGGAAGGCGAAGGGAAGCCCTGAAGAATGGCCGTTGGGTTCAGTCATACGCGCGGTTTCCCGAGGCTTTCGGACGGCGCGTTTCGGTGGGGGACGCTGACGACGTTGGCTACAGCCGTCGACGCCCGACGCCGAGGCGTGGTACTGGAAAATGAAGCGGTCGCGCTCGCTCTCGGCTGGCGTCACCGAGGAGCTCACGGAGGCGAGGCCGGGCCCCGCCGCGGTCTGAGCGGACATCAACGTGACGGCGCTACCGGCCGCGAGGACCGCGTGCTCCTCGTGCTGCGACGGCAGGAACGCCGCAACAAGCGCGAGGACGCCGAGGATGACGATGGTGAAGTTCTTCGTTTTCACTTGCGGTTTGTTTTAGAGGTAGGGGCGCGGCGCTCGCAACGCCGCGCAGTGCGGGAGTCCGCTGGACCGATTCGCAGAACGTGTAGGGGCGCAATGGGAATTGCCGGGGGCTGCGGCGCGTAGAGACCAGGGTCACGCCCCCGGTTTCTTTCTCGAGCCCGGCTTTTTGGTGGGCACTCTGTCCGGACGACGATTTAGGTTCGAGTAATCGGCCTTTTCCTAGAAGGCGTCCCCGGGCTGATGTCTCAGAGC
>CAAGKR010109206.1_pt1 | contig 14396 bp, 14 predicted proteins | sample 2556971 | NCBI WGS metagenome assembly CAAGKR01 (sample SAMEA5207829, study PRJEB30636) | soil metagenome | biome: forest; feature: boreal; material: soil | place: USA | collected 2011-09 | depth 1 m | reverse complement strand
CTCCCGAGCGGGGGATGACCGATGCAGCACGCTGAAGCCCACGAGCGGCTCGCCGATCTCGCGCTCGAGCCGAGGTCACTGATGGCCCTCGAGACGGACGAGTCGCCCGATGCCGTCGAGCTGCGGGACCACATCGCCGGCTGTGCCACGTGCACCGCGGAGCTGAAGGCCTGGCATGAGACGCATGCCACGGTGCTCGAGGCGTTCCGCGATCCTTCGATGCACGGCTCGGGGGCACCCGCTGAGGAGCAGCCCATCGCCCTGCCGCCCGGGCTCCGCGCGAGCGTCGCCCGGATCCCCGCCGATGATCGAGCCGGTCACCCGACGCCGATCGCCGCGGCCGGCAAGCGGGGCAGCGGGATTTCTCCGATCAGCCGATTCCGCCTCGGAACCCGAACGTGGGGCGCGCTCGCCGCTGCGCTGGTCCTCGCGGTCGCGGGGAGCAGCGCGATCGCGCTCGACCAGGCCCATCGGGCAGACAGCGCGCGAGCCGACGCAGGCGAGCTCGCCGTCCTCGTTCGGAACACCCAGGTGATCCTCGCGGATCCGTACCACAAGAGCCTCCCACTCGCCTCCACGGATGGCTCGTCGAGTGGCCTGGTGGCCTGGACGGAGAACGACGCCGTCGTGCTGGCCACTCACCTGGCGACACCGCCGGCCGGCCAGGTCTATCGCTGCTGGGTCGAGCAGGGCGGCACGCGGACGGCCGTCGGCGAGATGTCGTTCCGCGATGGCGTCGGGTACTGGTGGCAGCACCAGAGCGAGACGGCCGGATCGTCGATCTGGAGTCACGGGCAGTTCATCGTGACCCTCGGACCGCCCGACGGCCCAGGCGGCCCCGCGATCCTCTCGGCCACGCTGCCGGGCTGACGGCATACCGATGGCTCGCGACGTTCGGGAGCCGCTGTCTGGAAGCAGGATCATGCGGGTCGCTCGGCGGGTGAGCGAACAGCCCGCGAGGAACAAGGCCCTCGTCCGGCGGTTCTACGTCGAGGTCTGGGCGAAGGGCAATGTCGATTTCGCAAGCGAGGTCTTCCACGACGACTACGTCCGCCACGACTTGCGGCCGAGCCAGGCTCTCCCGGGCGCGGCCGGCCAGGCGAAGATCGCGTCGGATTTTCGACGCGCATTCCCCGACCTCGACTGGCATGTCGATCTCCTGATCGCGGACGACCAGTTCGTCGTGGGTCGCTGGACCGCGACGGGGACCCACACGGGTCCCTGGGGGAGCGTCGAGCCGACCGGCAAGGCCGTGTCGTTCTCCGGAGTCAACATCTTCCGGTTCCGAGATGGCAAGGTCGCCGAGATCTGGAACCATCGGGACGACCTCGGGCTCATGACCCAGATCGGTGCGCCGGTCTACGCCGGGAGCTCGGGCTCTGCTGACAAGACGAGCGAAGCCGCAGGCTCGACGAGGAGATAGGTCGTCATCGGCCCGAGGCCCTTGACGTCGATCGTTCGCTCATCGAACGCGTAACGGCCGTCCAGCAGCTCGCGGGTCGAGGCGGCGAGGTGGATGCGCCCGGCGACGCCCGATGACTCCATTCGAGCCGCCGTGTTCACGGTGTCACCCCACAGGTCGAAGGTGATCCGGCGGCGGCCGATCACGCCGCCGACGACCTCGCCACTCGCCAGGCCGACCCGGACCTGAAGGTCGATGTCGTTGGCCGACCGCCATTCGCTCGCTTCGCCGAGGATCGCCTCGGCGAACCGGAGCGCGGCGTCTGCATGATCCGTGCGCGCGATCGGCGCTCCCGCAGCGGCCATGTAGGCGTCGCCGACGGTCTTGATCTTCTCGATCCCGTGATCGGCTGCGAGGGCATCGAAGCGGCTGAAGAGGTCGTCGAGGAGGGTGACGACCCGATCCGGACGGGTCCGCTGGGTCCAGGGCGTGAAGCCGACGATGTCGGCGAAGACGATCGTCGTTGAGGGGTAGGACTCCGCGATCCGGTTCTCGCCGTGCTTGAGGCGGGTCGCGATCGATGCGGGAATCGCATTCGTGAGGAGCTCGTCTGAACGCGCCTCCGCGGCTCGGCGTCGGATGTCCGTGTACCGGAGGAGCAGGAAGACGATGGTCAGGGGCACGCCGACGTTCTGGGCATAGAAGAAGACCTGGGCGGCGTACGGCGGCGAGGCAAACCAGCCGCGAACGATTGGGTCGAACGCGACGGAGACGAGCAGCGTGCCCAAGAACACCAGGAACCAGGGAGTCGCGCGCCGAGGGCCGAGCGCCAGCAGGATGTAGGCAGGGCCGAGGAAGGACCAGACGAAACCGCCGCTATCGCTGGTGACTCCGCCCGCGAGGATGTTGGCCAGCACGACAAAGGTGGAACCGACTGCGGCGAGCGCGAGGACGTATCGCTCAAATCTCTGGCTGCGGTACAGGAGTGCGAGGTTGGCCGCGCTGAAGAGCGCTAGACCCGCCGCGAGCACCCAACCAAGGGCCTGACCTGGCGACTCGAGCGGCAGGCTCAGCGGCGCGACGATCGTCACGTAGCCCGCAACCACCCCGACGCGCTTCCGGAGCCTCGCACCGTCGTCGTCTTCAGGCAGGTCGGCGATCGAGATGAGGTGGAGGAGTGCGTCCCTGACCCGACTGCGGACTGGCGGCGCGGCGCCGCTGGCTCTTTCCATGCGCCCGCAGCCTACGCCGAGCCGAATCGCGCGGCGTTAACGCGGAACAGGGATACTTCTCGCCGACGGCACCCCGCAGCCGTTCAGCGCCCAAGCTCACAGCGCGAGGACCCCCCAATGACCTACGTGGCCAATGCCGACGATCGGGCTGCCCTGCTGAGCCCGCGAGAGCGCCTCGAAATTCTCGGCGCGATCCTCCTCGCAATGTTCCTGTTCGCCCTCGACCAGACGGTCGTGGGGACGGCGCTGCCGCGGATCGTGACCGATCTCCACGGCGGCGCGCTCTACACGTGGTCGGTGACGATCTATCTCCTGACCGCCACGATCAGCGGCCCGATCTACGGCAAGCTGTCCGACCTGTTCGGCCGCCGCCCGATCTTCATCTTCGCGATAAGCCTGTTCCTCGTGGCCTCGATCTTCTCCGGCCTCAGCCAGGAGATGTGGCAGTTCATCGTGTTCCGCGGCCTCCAGGGCCTCGGTGGCGGCGCGGTCTTCCCGGTCGCCCTCGCGGTCGTCGCGGACCTGTACACGCCGGCCGAGCGCGGCAAGTACCTCGGCTTGTTCGGGGCGATGTTCGGGCTTTCGTCGCTCATCGGACCCGCGATCGGCGGCCTCATCACCGACAACTTCTCGTGGCACTGGATCTTCTTCGTCAACGTGCCGATCGCGGCAATCTCGCTCGTGATGATCTGGCGTCTCCTGCCGCCGATTCGACGGCCCGACGCGGTGCGCCACATCGACTACCTGGGCGCGGCGGTCTTCACCGGGGCGATCGCACCGTTCCTCATCGGCCTCTCGAACAAGCAGGCGTCCGGCGCGCAGTGGACCGATCCCGCCGTGGGCGGTCTCATCGTCCTCGGGCTCGTCGTCGGGCTGATCTTCATCTGGCTCGAATCGCGGGTCGACGAGCCCATCGTCCGCCTGGAGCTCTTCCGGATCCCGTCGTTCTCAATCTCCGTCGCCGCCATGTTCCTGGCGGCGTTCGGGTTCTTCGGCGCGATCATCTTCCTGCCCCAGTGGTTCCAGGTCGTCGCCGGCGCGAGCGCGACAGAGTCCGGCTACAACCTCCTGCCGCTCCTCGCGGCGCTCATCGTGAGCGCGACAGCGTCGGGCCAGATCGTCGCCCGGACCCACCACTACAAGGTGCTGATCTTCGTCTCGATGCTCTTCCTCGCCACGGGCCTGTACCTCATGACCAACCTCACGGCCGAAACGGATCGGCCGGTCCTCTGGGCCTGGATGGTCATCACCGGGCTCGGCATCGGGCCGTCGTTCGCGGTCTTCACGCTCGTCGTCCAGAACGCGGTTAAGCCGGACGTCATCGGCGTTGCCACCTCGAGCCTGACGTTCTTCCAGCAGATCGGCGGGACGATCGGCCTGACGATCGCGAGCACCGTCGCCGCCGACACGGTCGCAAAGGAGCTGCCGACGCGGCTCCTGGCGGCAGGCGTGCCGCAGCAGTTCCTGAGCCAGTTCGGCGCGGGGAGCAGCCTTCAGCTGACCGGCACGGGCGATCTCGGGAAGCGGATCCTGGACGCCACGCCCGTCGCGCAGCAACCGCTCGTCCAGCCGTTGATCGCAGGGATCGTCCACGCGGTCCACGAGTCGTTCTCGCTTGCGATCGCCTCGACGTTCTGGGTCAGCATCGGTGCGGCGCTCATCGCCGCTGTCGCGGTGCTCTTCCTCCGCGAGGTGCCGATGCGAGCGACCTTCGAGATGGATCCGGCCGAGGGAGTCCCGGTCGAGGGACCCGCGGCCGCCGACTGAAGCGCGGTGCGCATCTCGCGGGAGGTCGCCCGCCGGTTCCTGCTCGGGCGGCAGGGCCTGTGGCCGGGCCGTCGGTGGCGCGGCCTCGCCGGCACCGAGCGGGCGATGCGGGCCATGGAGAACCTGCAGCTCGACCCGCTCCAGATCGTTGCGCGAGCGCACGACCTGGCGCTCGCGAGCCGTGTCATCGGCTACCGCCAGGACGACTGGCGGACGCTCACCTACGACCGGAGGCGGTTCTTCGAATGGGGTGGCTGGCTCGCCATCCGGCCCATGGATGAGCTGCCCAACTACCGGGTGCTGATGCGGCGCGAGCGGACCCAGCCGTGGAACCAGACGACCGCGGCCTGGCACGGGCCGGCGATCGACGAGATGCGGGCCATCCTCCGCGAGCGCGGCGAAGTCACGAACCGCGACTTCGCGATCGGAGACCGGGCCCGGGTCGACAGCTATCGCGGGCGCAAGGACAGCTCGGTCGCGCTCCACTACCTGTGGCGAACCGGCGAGGCGATGACCCTCCGGCGCGACCGGTTCGAACGCGTCTACGCCCCCGTCGAGGTCGTCGCTCCCGCGACGCTCCTCGAGGAGGTTTCGGACGAGGAGGCGGAGGACTTCCTCCTCCTGAAGCGCATCGCCGAGGCTGGATTCACGCGGCTCATCGGGATCCGAAGGCTGCTCCTCCGAGACATCACGGCACGGGAGATCGCGGCGTGGCGAGACCGCAAGATCGCGGACGGCACACTCATCGAGCTCGAGGTCGAGGGCCTCGAGCGCCAGCGCAATGTCGCGCTCGCGTCGGACGCGCCCGTTCTTGAGGCACTCAGCGCGGGCAAGGTGCCGCGAGCGTGGAAGCCGCTCGAGACCACCACCGACGCCGAGGCGACCTTCCTTTCGCCGCTCGACCCCGTCATGCACGACCGCGATCGCACCCGTGCCCTCTTCGACTTCGACTACCTCTGGGAGGTCTACACGAAGGTCGAGAAGCGGCAGTTCGGGTACTACGCGCTGCCGATCGTCTGGGGCGACCGGATCGTCGGCCGGTTCGACGCCACGCTCTGTCGCCCAACCACGACGCTCGTCATCAACGGCCTCTGGCTCGAGGACGAGGGGCTCGGCGTGGACCAGGCCTTCGCCGAGGCCATGGGTCGCGGCATGGCTCGGTTCCTTGAATTCCTCGGGGCGACGACCCTCGATCCGCGGCACGTCCCGCAGCAGCTCATCCGATCTCGCCTGGCATCAGCGACGTGACGACGTTGGCCGGAGCGGGCGGGCCGCTGGGTAGGGCACGGTCACGGTCGCCCGAGCATAGTCCCCGGCGCTGTAGTGTCGAACCCAGATGGCCACCTCGCCGCGCGCCTTCGTCCTGCGTCACACCCGCCTGCGGCCAGTCCCCGGGCTCGAGGAAATTCGCCTCCATCTGGCCGACGAGGTCCTGCCACTCTGGCATGCCGTCCAGGTCGAGACCCGCGATCCCGAGGCCGCGCTGCCCTACTGGGCATTCGCCTGGGGCGGCGGCCTCGCGATCGGGCGATACCTCCGGGAGCATCCCGAGGCCGTAGCCAGCCGACGGGTGTTCGACATGGCATCTGGGTCGGGACTGTGCGCGATCGCGGCGATGCGCGCGGGCGCGTCCGAGGTGACGGCCGTCGACATCGACGGCTTCGCGGCGGCCGCGATCGGGCTCAACGCGCGGGCGAACGGCCGCCGGGTGACAGCGATCCGCCGCGACCTCCTCGACGACGAGCCGCCCGACGTCGACGTCGTCCTCGCGGGCGATACCTGGTACGAAGCCGGATTTGCTGAACGGGTCTTGCCGTGGCTGCGGCGTGCGGGAGATCGAGGGATCGAGGTCCTGGTGGGGGACCCGGGCCGGCGCTACCTGCCGGCACACGAGCTCGTCGAGCTGGCAACGTACGACGTCCGCACGACCACCGACCTCGAGGATCTCGCGCTCAAGCAGGGCCGGGTCTACAAATTGCGACGTCCGGAGCGGTAAAGTCGGACCGCGATGGATCAAGCGACGTTCGCGCCCTGGCACGACTTCTACGTCACGATGGGCACTGCGTCCGCGAGCCTCATCGGCCTCTTGTTCGTGGCCCTCTCGATCAATGCCGAGGCGATCGCCGGACCAGCGCGGGCCGACCTGCGGACGTTCGCGGAACAGGCCTTCGCGAGCTTTGCGACGGTCCTCCTGATCGCGGTCCTGTTCCTGATCCCGACCGCGGACCCGGGTTCGATCGGTGTGGCCTATCTCGTGCTCGGTGGAGTCGGCGGCGCCCGGTTGGCCCGGCGGGCGCCGGCGGTCTGGCGCGGCCTGCGCCAGGTCCGGATGGGCGAGGCGGTGTTCTGGCGATTCATGCTGCCGGCCGCGGCGCTTCTCGGGCTGATCGCGGTCGGGATTGGGTTCCTCGCCGGACAGCCGTCCTCGCTCTACTGGCTCGTCTCGGTGATCATCGGCCTGCTCATGTCGGCGGCCCGCAGCTCGTGGGACCTGCTGATCGAGATGAGCGCGCACCGCCGATCGGCGAACTCGCCCGGATAGCGGCCGTATCGGGATACAGTTCATCGATAGCGATCGACCAGCAATCGGCCCTGGCCGCGAACAAGGCCGTCGCGCTACGGTTCATTGATGGGGTGTTCGTCCGGCAGGATCCCGCGGCCATCGACGAGCTCGCGGCCCCGGACTTCACACCCCACACGTGGGGATCCATGCCGCCGGGGCGCGAGGCGCTGAAGGCGGCGATGACACGTGTGGGCGCCGGGGTCTCGGACGTCGAGTTCAGGATCGAAGATTCGATCGCCGAGGGTGATCGGGTCGTCGTCCGGCTCACGTCGAGCGGGACCCACACGGGGACCTTCATGGGCATCCCGGCGAGCGGAGGTCGGTACTCGATCTCTGAGATCCATATCTTCCGGATCCGCGAGGGCCAGGTCGCCGAGCACTGGCACGAATTCGACAAGCTCAGCCTGATGCAGCAGCTCGGCGTCGATCCCTCGAAGGGACCTTCGAAGACCTAGCCTCGCCCGGCTCGGCGCCGATAGTCGATCTCCCAGCGAGGCGTCCACGTGACGCCGGCGTCGGTCGATGCCTCCCAATCCGTCGGAATTGGTCCGCCGCGATGTCCCGGATGACCATCCGCTGGCGCACGGAGGCGCCTTCCTCCGGGGCCGCTCGTTCGAACGCGAACCAGCCGTCGACCCGCCCACCGAGCAGCTCGAGATAGCCGCCCTGGTCGTCGACCCAGGTCTGACGCCAGAGGTGGCGTTCGGGATCGAACACGGTCCAGCTCTCACCGCTGCGGATCATCATCAGTCGGTGGTCGGCGGGCCAGCCGTGGAGCATCAGGATCGGCCGACCTTCACCGATGGATTCGTAGTGGATCTCGAGACCGTCGACGTCGATCTGCATCGGCGTATTGTGCCCGCGCTGAGGCTCCGCCGACCCCGACCCTCCCGCGGTCAGACGAGCTCGGTCGCCGTCAGTGAGAGGTCGAGCAGCCGGTCGCCTCGGGCGATCCGCAGGCTCACGCCTCGGCCGACGAGCTCGCCGACGAGGACGCGCTGGAGATCGGCGACGCCTTCGATCGGCCGGCCGTCGAGCTCGACGATGAGGTCGCCCGGTCGGACGCCGGCCTTTGAGGCGGGCGTTCCGTCGAGCAGCTGGACGACCTCGAGCGCACGCCCCCGGCCCAGGTCCTTGGCGAGCGTCGGTGGCAGTGGACGCGTACCGCCGACGACCCCGAGGTAGGCCCGGCGAACCCGGCCCTCGCGCATCAGCGATCCGAGGATCTGCCGAGTCGACGCATCGATCGGAACCGCGAGCCCGAGCCCGATCCCGGCGACGGCGGTGTTGATGCCGACCACCCGGCCCCGCGAGTCGGCCAGCGCGCCGCCCGAGTTGCCCGGGTTGAGGGCGGCGTCGGTCTGGATGACGTTCTCGACGAGCCGGCTCGAGCGGCCGTCGCGGGTCGTCATCGAGCGGCCCAGCGCGCTCACGACCCCGGCGGTGACCGACCCACCAAATCCGAGCGGATTGCCGATGGCGACGACGAGCTGGCCGACCTTGAGCCGCGCCGCATCGCCGAGCCGAGCCGGCGTCAGGTCGCCGTCGGCACGGAGTACGGCGAGATCGGAGAGGGGATCGCGGCCGACGACGCGGAACTCGCGCTCGCTGCCGTCGACGAACGCGGCCTCGCCGCGATCCGTCCCGGCAACCACGTGGGCGGAGGTGACGAGATAGCCGTCGGGCGTGAACGAGACCGCCGAGCCGGCGTCCGTTGCGGCCCAGCCGCCCATCGGCCGGGTCACTCGAACGCTGGCGACCGACGGGATCAGCGTCTCGGCGACGGCGCTGACCGCCGCCGAGTACGCATCGAGAACCGCGACGTCGTCCTCGTCCGGCTCGGGCGAGCCGACGTCGCCGAATGGCGCCCCGATCGGGCGCTCCGCGATGGCCATCGGACTACGCCTCGCCGGTGGCCTCGCCGCCGCCGACGACGACCGTGCGATCGTCGAGACCGCGGACGATCTTGACCTCGTAGGGCGTGGAGGCCAAGGCGAGCGCTTCGACGAGCTCGTCGCCATCGGTGATGGCCTTGCCGGCGACCTCGACGATGAGGTCGCCTTCCTGGATGCCGGCCCGAGCGGCATCGCTGCCGTCCTCGACGCCACGAACGAGGATGCCGTCGCGCTCGGGCAGCCCGACCGATCGTCGGAGGCGTGCGGCCACGTGGGCGGGCGCGACCGCGACGCCGAGGCGGCGCCGTGAGGTCGACTCACCGCGGCCGAGGGCGTCGATCCGCTCTCGAAGCGCCGAGTCGGCCGGTAGCGCGAGGTAGAAGCCCTCGCCGATCCGGTTGGTGTTCAGGCCCAGGAGGTGACCCTGCGCGTCGACGAGCGCGCCGCCCGACGACCCGGAGGCGAGAGGAGCGGTGTGCTCGATGCTGCCGGCGATCCGCCGACCGCCGGGCCCACGGAACGCGCGGGCGACTGCGGAGACCGTGCCGAACGTGACCCGGGTCCCGCCGCCGGACGTCGCCGCTGCGCCGAAGACGAGGGTTCCGAGCGCGACGCTGCCGACGGCCCATTCGAGCGGCTTCGCGCCGGCGGTGTCGACATTGACGACCACGAGGTCGCCGTCGAAGTCGATCCCGGCGACCTGGCCGCGGGTCGAGCGGCCATCGGCGAACGTGACGGTCACCTCGTCGCCGCGAACGTTGTGGGCATTCGTGAGGACCTTACCGTCCGAGAGGACGACACCCGAGCCGCGCTGGCGCGACCCGATTCCGACGATGGACGGGCCAACCTGCTCGGCGACGGTGGTGATGGTGGACTGGAGCTCTTCGATTGCGGTCATGCGGCGGGATCTCCTCGTGGTGGCTGGCGACTTGCGACTTGCAAGTTACTACCCCATGATGCGTCTGGCAAGCACCCATGTCGCCTATCATGACCCCGATGCCGCCCCGATCCGATGAGCCCGCCACGCCCCTCGAGCTCGCCCTCGAGCGAGTGGGGGATCGCTGGAGCCTGCTCCTCGTCGAGGCCCTGCTCGAGGGCTCGGGCCGCTTCAACGAGCTCCAGGAGGCCGTATCCGGGATCGCTCCGAACATCCTGACCGACCGGCTCCGGCGCCTCGAGCGCGAGGGCGTCGTCGTGGCCCGTCCCTATTCGGAGCGCCCGCCCCGTATGGAGTACGAGCTCACGTCAGCCGGCCACGATCTCGCTGGCGCGCTGCGCCTCCTCGCCGATTGGGGGTCACGGCGCTCCGACAACCCAGACCCACTACGCCACGCCATGTGCGGCACGCCCCTCGAGGCCCGCTGGTACTGCCCGACCTGTACGGTCGTCATCGAAGACGCCGCGGCCACGGAGGCGCGCGTCCTCTAACCCCAGGGCCGGGCGACGTCGTCGTAGACACGGTTGCCGAGGATCCTCCCGGTCCTGCCCATCTGGTACACGGAGATCCCAGCCTGCGGCGGAAGATCGACGTCGCCCCAGCGGACGATATTGAACTCGACAGCCGTTCTCTCGTCGTTCGTCGTGACCGTGCATGGCTCGAGGACGATCCCACCCCGCTCGAGGTGTTGCGGGTACTCGACGGCCAGCGTCATCCTGCCGCACCGCGCGGATGCGGGGCCGCCAGGTCCCTGAAGGCAGCCGTCGTCCTCGTAGCACGCGACACAGCCCGCTGCGTCGCCGTCCCGAAGCGCGCGCAGATACCGACCGGGAATGCCTGCGGGATGGGCCTCCGGATTCGGGGCGAGGAGCGGAGGTCGCACAATTCGACCGCCGGTCAGGGCCCAGAGGCTGACGTAGATTCGGAGCCGAAGTTCGGCCGAGGTCGGTTCGACCACGAGCGCCAGGGGCAGGACCACTGACCGCCCACGTTCCGTGACTGTGACGTTGAACTCTGCGACCGTCCTGCTCGGGGATGTCGTGACTGAGACTCGGTCAACGCGGGCCGCATGCTCTTCGAGCCACGCTTTGCTTCGGTCGACGAACTGCCCAACCTCCGCGGAACCATGGAGGGAGCCGGCGATCGGATCCTCCACGCTGATTCGGCCGTTCCCTCCGGGCCCGGCTTCAGCCCCGGCCCCCGCGGCCTGGCGCGCCTGCTCGATGACTTCGAGGAACTCGTCCAGCCAGGGCATTCGTCGTCTCTACCTCTCCGCGCCCATCGGTCCCTCCGAGAGCCGGCGAGCGAGCTGGGTTCGCGACCGAACCGCGAGCTTGCCGTAGATACGAGTGAGGTGGGCTTCTACGGTGGCGACGGTCGTTGAGAGCTCGGCGGCAACCTGGCGGTTCGTCCGGCCCTCGGCGACGAGGGCTGCAACACGCAGCTCGGCCGCGGTGAGGTTGTCGCCGGCGCTCGGCCGAGGGCGCGCGCGCCGGAGCTCCTCGGTGGCGCGGCGGGAGGCCGGCTCGGCGCGCAGCTCGGTGAAGATCGCCACCGCCCGGTCGAGGCTCGCCGCCGCGTCGCGTCGCCTGCCGGCCCGACGGAGCGTCGCTCCCTCGGCCAGCAGTGACAGGCCGAGCTCCCACGGCGCGCCGATCGCCTCGAATCCTCGCCGGGCGACACGGAGCAGCTCCTGGCTCGCCGGCGCATCGCCCGTCGCCTGGGCGATCAGCCCGCGGCAGAACGCCACGGCCGCGTCACCCCAGGGCTCGAACTGCTCGCGGCGCCGCTCGAGCTGCGCGGTGAGCTGGTCCGCCTTCTCGAGCTGATCGGCAGCAACGAGGACCGCGACGGTCTCCGGGATGTAGACCGCGAACTCGGCGGCGCGGGAGCCGCTGCGATCGCTGCGCTCGGGAAGCCGTGACATGAGCTCCGCCGCCTCGGGGATCCGGCCTTCGGCGAGGGCCAGCAATCCGGTGGCGAAGTCCGCAGCCGCCGCGATGATTGGATCGCTCGTCGAGATCGGGGAGGCGCGCATCTCGGCGGCGTCCTCGAGGGCGCCAGGTTCGCCGCGTCGCCCCCGCAGGATCGACCGCCGGAGCAGCGCGGTCATCCGCCAGTAGTCTCGGGCGTCGGCGAGGGCGCGTTCGAGCAGCTCCGCCGCGTCGTCCCAGCGCCCGCGTCGCATCGCGAGGTCGGCGCCGAATACGTTGAGCCGCATGAGCAGCCCCTCGTCGCCGCGGGCCTCGGCGAGATGACGCTCGTCCGCCATCAGATCGACCGCGGTCGTGAAGTCGCCGCGCCACCAGCGCTCGTGGGCGAAGGCGAGGCCCGGCGTGTGATCACCGGCGGCGGTTGGCGTCCGTTCCAGGATCGCCAGCGCGCGCCGAAAGTGATTCGCCGCGCCAACGCGGCCCGCGACCGACATCACGAGGCCGGCGGTCGTCAGGGCAGTGACGAGCACCGAATCGTCGCGAAGCCCTTCCGCCATCTCGACGGCGTCCAACGCCTCGTCGATCGCGGGATCGAGGTCGCCGAGCCACGCGCCGCGTTGCCAGGCGAGCTGGGCGAGCGTTCGCGTCCGAAGGGTTCGATCGACGTTTGGCTCCGCCGACGCTTCCTCCAGGAGCGCGACCGCCGTGGCCGGATCCGTCGCGGTCAACGCCTTCTGGACGAGTGCTCGGACCCGAACCGGGCCGCGAATAGCTCCCGCGAGCAGCTCGTCGACCAGCGCCACCGCGCCGCGCTCGTCGGCGGCCAGGAAGAGGTAGTCGGCCTGGTCCATCGTCCGGCGGGCTCGGGCTTCGCCGTCCTCGAGCGGGGTCAGGCGCCGCGCGTGATCGGCAAGCTCGACGGCGGCTTCCGGCGCGCCACGCTGCCGGGCCACCCGTCCGGCATCCTCCAGCACCTCCGCGGCCCCGGCGTCGGGGCCCGAGGCGGCCAGGGCGAGATGCATCGCCCGCGATTCGACGTTCCCGTTTTCCCCGGCTGCCTGCCGGTGCAGGGCTCGCCGCCGCCCAGGCGGAATGCGGGCGTAGGCGCCCGTGGCGAGCAGCGGGTGGGCAAACCGAACGACCTGCTCCTGTTCGATCAGGATGCCCGCCCCGACGGCCAGGTCGAGCGCCGTGACGTCCTCGAAGGCCGACAGCGGCGATGGGCCGAGCACCGCCACCCGATCGATCGCAGCTCCAGCATCGCGATCGACCGCTTCGAGCCGTTGGCGGACGAGGTCGTCGAGCGACGTCGGCAGCCGATCTTCGGGCGCGCCCGCGAGCTGCTCGGCGAAGAACGGATTGCCGGCCGATCTCGCATGGATCCGGCGCAGCCGATACCGAGGCAGCTCGGGCTGCACGCGGGAGTGAAGGATCGCGCCGAGCGCCTCGACGCTTACGCCGACGAGGTGGAGTACCACCGCGCGGTCGCCCAGGGCGCCCTCGAGCCCGAGCGGCTCGGCGTGCCCTTCGCGAACGGACAGCGCGAATGCCACCCGATGGCCCGCAAGCCGCCGCGCGGCGTAGCCGAGCGCCCTCGCAGAGGCCGCGTCGAGCCACTGGGCGTCGTCGATCGCGAGGACGAGCGGGCCGGCTGCGGCGAGTTCCACAAGCACGGCGAGCGTGGCTCGGCCCACGAGCAGCGGCTCCCCGGACTCGCGCTCGGTCCCCAGGGAGAGCGCCGCCGACAGGGCTCCCCGGAGCGGCTCGGTCAGGGTCTCGAGGACGGGCTCGGCCGCCTCGCTAAGCAGATCGCCGAGCGCGGCATAGCCGAGGCGCAGCTCCGCCTCGACCGGCCGGCTGACGAGGACGCGGGCGCCTCGCTCGGCAGCCTCGGTCGTCGCGACCTGCCAGACCGTCGATTTCCCGATGCCGGCCTCGCCGCCGATGACCAAGGCCGCAGGTCCGTTGGCCAGGAGGTCGAGCCAGCGAGCGACGGCGTCGAGCTCGGCGTCCCGCCCGATGAGGCTCGCGCGTTCGAGCGCCGGGATCGTCATGAGAGAAGCATACGGGCGAATTGTGGGGTTTCCCTCGATGCGGCGGAGGAGTGGCGGGCCGCAGCGTTGAGATCGGGCGAGTTTGCCCACCCGGATATGCCGGGCGCACACGCCCGGGTGGAGGAACTGGCACATGCAGAGAAGTTTGGAGGAAGGTCCATGAAGAGACGATCGCTGGGAGTGCTGTTCGGCCTCGCCCTCAGTTTGGGGATCGCGGGGACCGCGTTGGGGTCGAGTTGTGCCAACGTCAGCCGTCCGCCCGCTTCGTGTGGGTTCACGTGTTCGACGGTCGTCACCGACGGCAACTGGGTCTGGCTGCCCAGTCTTACCAATGTCGGACTCACCGGTCTGCCGCCGTTCTGGGGCTTCATCCCGCCCGGGACGCCAGACTCGCTCCTGCTCGGCGCGCCGGGTGCGAACGGCAACTACACGAACGGTTTCACGCTGTCGCTGCTCGGCCACAGCGCCTACTGCCTGAAGGATGTCAACCAGGCCAAGAGCCACGGGATCGTCAGCGGCTGCGCATAGCCGCTGCGTCGCGACAACGAGAAGCCCCGTCGCTCTCTAGGCGTCGGGGCTTCATCGCGTGCGGCGGACGTGCCTAGACGGGCT
>CAAGKR010092497.1_pt1 | contig 14396 bp, 10 predicted proteins | sample 2556971 | NCBI WGS metagenome assembly CAAGKR01 (sample SAMEA5207829, study PRJEB30636) | soil metagenome | biome: forest; feature: boreal; material: soil | place: USA | collected 2011-09 | depth 1 m | reverse complement strand
TGGGCGGGTTGTATTTGAACCCGCCGTCACGCGGTGGATTGTGTGATGGCGTGATGACGATACCGTCGGCGAACCCTGACTCGCGCCCGCTGTTGTACGTGAGGATCGCGTGCGAGATGACGGGGGTCGGGGTGTACTCGTCCCCCTGCGCGATCATGACCTCCACCCCGTTCGCCGCCAGCACCTCCAGGGCGCTGGAGAACGCCGGAACCGACAGCGCATGCGTGTCCATGCCGAGAAAGAGTGGTCCGTCGATCCCGTGCTCCCCGCGGTAAAGGCAAATGGCCTGGGAGATGGCCAGGATATGCCATTCGTTGAAGGCCTTATCGAAGGCAGACCCCCGATGTCCCGAGGTCCCGAAGGCGACCCGCTGTTCGGGCACGGAAGGGTCGGGCCTTTCCGTGTAGTACGCCGTGACGAGCCGGGGCACGTTCACCAGCATCGACGCGTCGGCCGGCTTTCCTGCTAAAGGACTTACGTTCATGACTGTTTCGTCGTCAGCGCCCGTTCGATCGCCTTTGACAGGGCGTCGAGGCCGCTTCGGACATCTGCGCCGAGATGAATGCGCAACGCTCGGCGGTCGCGCTGCACCAGCACGCGGAAGTCGCCCAGCGCCTGCGCAGCCTTCACGACGCCAAAGCTGAAGCGGTGACCGGGGATCTGGAGATCTTGCGCATCGTCGCAGGTCAGCTGTAGGAAGACCCCGCTCGGCGGTCCGCCCTTGTAGGCTTGCCCCGTCGAATGTAGGAACCGGGGACCGAAGCCGACACAGGTGGCGACCCGGCAGGAATCCCGGACCGTGCCTCTGATCGCCTGGAGCTGGCGATCATGCAGGTCGTTGCGCTCGACATAGGCGAGCAACGCGAAGTAGTCGCGCGGTCCCAAGCGCTCGAGGTGGGCCCGCAAGTATCCATGCAGCGTCCTGTCAGTGCCGGCCGCCCGATCGAGCGCCAGCTTGTTGTTCTCGTCGGCGAAAAGCGCGAGCGGGCCATCTTGGCAGAACGGGATCTCCCGCGGTAGCGCGCCGGTCTTCTCATAGGCCTTGGTCAGCGTGCGTGCCGCGACCTTGCTCGCCTCGACGTCCGGCTGGTCGAAGGGATCGATGCCGATGATCGCGCCCGCCACCGCCACTGCGATTTCCCAGCGAAAGAGCTCTTGGCCGAGATCGTGCGGCTCGGCGAGCGCAATGCGTATGACCGGCTGCCCCGCATTTTCGAGCGCTTCGACCGCGGCATCCTGCACCGCGTCCGGTGCACCATCGAGCCGAAGATACACGAACAGCCGATCGGTGCCGTAGACCTCCGGCGCGCCGAGAGGCTCGCGATCCACGGGGATTATCCCCTTGCCCACCTTGCCGGTCGATTCGGCGAGGAGCTGCTCCAGCCAGGCACCCAGCTGGACGATGCCCGGAGAGGCGATAAGGGTGACCTTGTCTCGGCCGGATCTGACCGACGTCCCGAGGATCGCGCCGAGCAGGACTCCCGGATTCTGCTCGGGCGGAACGCATGACGCGCACGCGTGCGCCATGATCGCGGTGCGGTCGAGGAAGCGCCTCACGTCGACCCCCATGACAGCGGCCGGCACCATGCCGAAGTTGGAGAGCGCCGAATAGCGTCCGCCGACGCCGGGTACGCCGGAGAAGACCCTTGCGAACAGTTTCTCCTCGGCGACCTTTTGCAGGTCGGAGCCTGGGTCGGTGACCACGATGAAGTGCTTCGGGGCCCGCCCCTCGCCGACGATCTCGCGAACGCGATCGTAGAAGTAGTCCTTGAGAATATTGGGCTCCAACGTGGTGCCGGATTTGCTCGAGACGATGAAGAGCGTCTTTGCGACATCGATGCGGGCTTCCATCGTCCGAATCTGCGCGGGATCGGTCGAATCGAGGACGAGGAGCTCCGGGTAGCCGCCGATGGTCCCGAACGTCCGCGCCAGGACATCGGGACAGAGGCTCGATCCGCCCATCCCCAGCACGACCGCATATTTGAAGCTTCTCTGGGCCTCTTTGGCGAACGTCGCTACGCCTTGAGCGAGAGCTTGATCCTCGTCGGCAATGTCCAGCCAATCGAGCCAGAGGTTTTCGTCATGGCTCGTCCAGAGCGTCGCGTCGCGCGCCCACAGCCGCCGCACCTTCCCGCCGGTGCGCCAGTCCTCGAGCGTCGCCTTGACTTCCTCATCGAGCGGGGCCGGCAGGCGATAGCTCATCCGATCGAGGGCCGATCTGAGCACGCCGGCGCGCTTCTTCTCGATCGATCCCAGGAGAGCATCGAACGCCGCGGAGAACCCCTTGACGCCATCGTCGAGGAGGCGCGCCGTCAGGTCGTCGATCGAGATCCCGGTGCCGGCGAGCGTGGCCAAGACCTGTTTGGCGTCGTCGACGTGTTGGTCGAGCTGGTTCTCCGCTCGGCCGTGGTCACGGAAAGCATCGAGCGTCGCCGGTGGGATCGTGTCGACGGTGTCGGGACCGATCAGCGATTCGACGTACATCACGTCACGAAAGCGCGGATCCTTGCTGCTCGTGCTCGCCCACAAAAGCCGTTGCGGGTGAGCGCCGGACGCGGCCAGCGACGTCCAGCGCGGGCCGCCGCAGACTTCCTTCCAGTCCTGGTAAGCGAGCTTGGCATTGGCGATGGCCACCTTGCCGACGAGATCGCGCAGGGTCGCCTGCTCCGCGGGCGGCGCCGTTCGGGCCCGGGCGTCCAACATCGGATCGACGAGGACGTCCAGCCGGCTGACGAACATACTGGCCACGCTGGCGACGCGGCTCAGATCTCCCCCGCCCGCGCGGAACGTCTCGAGGCCGTCCATGTAAGCCTCTGCGACTTGACGACACACGGCGCGTGAGAAGAGAAGGGTCACGTTGACGTTGATCCCCTGGCTGATGAGCTGCCGGATCGCTGGAATCCCTTCCGGCGTCGCCGGAACCTTGATCATGAGGTTGTCGCGGCGAACAGCGCCCCACAGGCGAATGGCCTCGTCGATGGTCGCCTGCGTGTTATGCGCGAGATAGGGTGAGACCTCCATGCTGACGAACCCGTCGCGTCTGGCAAACTCGACGTAAACGGGAAGGAGGATGTCGGCCGCCTGCTGAATGTCCTCGATGGCCAGCTTTTCGTAGATGGCCGAGGCCGTTTCGTCGTGGCGTTTCTCGTAGCCCTCCAGTGCCGGCCCGTAGTCGGTGCTGCCGGCGATCGCCTTTTCGAAGATGGACGGATTCGAGGTCACGCCGCGGACGCCGTCCTCCTCCACCAATCGCGCGAGCTCACCGCTTTGGAGGAGGTGGCGTCGGATGTAGTCGAGCCAGACCGACTGGCCGCACTCTTGAATCTCGTTCACTCCCACGTGGATCTCCTAGTCTCCTGCCGTCAGTAAATGCGGTGCGGATCCCGTCACGATCCACCCCGGCCTTGTCTCTTACCCAAGAGTGCGAGTGCCCGCTCGACGACGTGCTCGACCGTGAAGCCATACTCTTTGAACAAGATCGCGCCGGGTGCCGAGGCCCCGAAGCGGTCGACGCCGATGATCGCGCCTCGAAGCCCGGTCCAGCGCTCCCAGCCGAGCGGGGAAGCTGCCTCCACGGCGATGCGCGTAGTCACTGCCTCTGGCAGGACACCTTCGCGATACTCAGCCGGCTGCTCCTCGAAGAGACGCCACGACGGCATCGAGACCAGGCGCACCCGCACGTTTGCCTTCCGCAGGATGGGCTCGGCCGCCACGATGAGGGCGACTTCGGAACCGGTCGCGATCAGGATGACGTCGGGATCCCCATGGTTATCGGAGGCGTTGAGGACGTAGGCGCCGCGTCGGAGCGACTCCGCCGGCGCATAGATCGCGCGGTCGAGCGTCGGAACGTGCTGGCGCGTGAGCACGAGCGCGATGGGCCGGCCGCGCTGCTCCAGCGCCGTCTGCCACGCCCAGCGGGTCTCATTGGCGTCGCACGGTCGGATCACCAAAAGATTCGGAATCGCTCGTAACGACGCGAGCTGCTCGATGGGCTCGTGGCTCGGACCATCTTCGCCGACGCCGATGCTGTCGTGGGTGAATACGAAGATCGAATGGAGATCGGCGAGCGCCGCCAACCGGATCGAGGGCCGCATGTAGTCCGAGAAGATGAGAAAGGTCGCCGCGAAGGGGATGAAGCCGCCGTGGTAGACGAGCCCGTTTACCGCGGCCGCCATGGCGTGCTCGCGTACGCCGAAATGGAGGTTGCGCCCCCCGAACCCCCAGCCACCGCCGACGAGCCCCTGTACGAGGTCGTGGGAACGTAGAGGTGATTCGAAGTCGCCTTCCTGCTTGAGCCAGGTGTATGTGGACGGATCCAGGTCGGCGGAGCCGCCGACGACTTCGGGTACGGTGCGGGCGACGGCTTGCATGACCGCCTCTGAGGCTTTCCGGGTAGCTAGACCTTTTGCATCGGCCGGAAAGGTGGGGAGCTCGTCGGCCCAAGCGTCGGGAAGCTCGCCGGAAAATCGGCGCTTCAACTCTCGCGAGAGCTCTGGGAAGGCTCGTGTGTAGGCGTCGAACGCCCCGGTCCACGTTCGCTCGAAGTCACGGCCGCGATCGATGGCAGTCCTGAAATGAGCCAACGCCTCACCCGGGATATAGAACGGTGGCTCCAGCGGCCAGCCGAGGTTCTGCTTTGTCTTGCGCGTCTCTTCTGCACCGAGGGGGCTCCCATGTGCTTGGAAGGTGCCCTCTTTGTCAGGCGCACCGTAGCCAAGCATCGTCCGTACCGAGATGAGGGACGGGCGGTCGTTCACATCCTTGGCGCTATGAATCGCGCGCTCGATAGCATCGAGATCGTTGCCATCGTCGACATCGATCACGTGCCAGCCGTAGGCTCGGTAGCGCGCGGAGACATCTTCAGTAAAGGCGATAGGCGTCGTCGCCGACAACGTCACGTGGTTGTTGTCGTAAAGGACGATGAGACGGCCGAGGCCGAGATGACCGGCTAGCGAGCTCGCCTCGCTCTGCACGCCCTCCATCATGTCGCCGTCGCTGGCGAGCACATAGGTGAAATGCCGGAAGAGCTCGTGCCCGGGACGGTTGTAGCGCGCCGCCAGGTGGGCCTCACCTATCGCCAACCCGAGCGCGTTGCCAACGCCCTGACCGAGGGGACCGGTCGACGCCTCGACACCGACTGTGACGTGACTCTCCGGATGCCCCGGCGTCTCGCTTCGCCATTGTCGGAACCGCTTGATCTGGTCGAGGGAAAGGTCGTAACCCGTCAAGTGGAGCAAGGAGTAGAGCAACGCCGATCCATGTCCGGCGGATAGCACGAAGCGGTCGCGATCCCACCAGCGCGAGCTTCTCGGATTGTGGCGAAGAAAGCGCGTCCACAGCACGTAGGCCATGGGTGCCGCCCCCATCGGCAGCCCGGGGTGTCCGGAATCTGCCTTCTCAACCATATCGACCGCGAGAAAGCGGATCGTATTGATACAAGACAGATCGATTTCCGATTGCCTCACGACGGGCCCCTCAGCGGTGCGGCCTGGGGCTTGTGCCAGCCACGGCGGCGATCGATTAGTCGGTCGGCTTCGACCGGTCCCCAGGTTCCGGGTTCGTACTCGTATGGTGGGATTGCGCTGGCCAAGATCGGTGCGACGATGCGCCACTGCGCCTCGACGGTATCCTCGCTGGCGAACAACATCGCGTCGCCCTTCATCGCATCGCCAAGGAGACGTTCGTAAGCGCCCATCTCATCGCCGGTACCTTGGGTCGCTAGCAGCTCTATCTCCCGCCCGACCATTGCCTCTCCCGGCGTCTTCGATCGCACGCCCATGGCGATGGCAACGTCGGGCTCCAGCCGGAAGCGCAGGTAGTTCGGGCGAGCGATTGTCTCGCTGAAAGCCACATCAGGCGGCGCCTTGAGCTCGACGAGAACTTCGGTGCAAGTGACCGGTAGGCACTTGCCGGCTCGGATGTAAAACGGCACGCCCGCCCAGCGCGGGTTGTCGATCTGTAGCTGTACCGCGGCGAAGGTCTCGACCCGTGAATCGGTGGCAACCCCGGGTTCGTCGCGGTATCCGCGAAACTGCCCGCGCACGACGTTCTTGGGATCGATTGGTGCAATCGCTTGCAGCACCCGCGTTCTCCCGTCGCGAAGCGTTTCAGGACGACCACTCGACGGTGCATCCATGGCCAGACAGGCGGTCACTTCCAGTAAGTGGTTTTCGATGACGTCGCGCACAGCACCGGTCTGCTCGTAGAAGCTGCCGCGGTCCTCGATCCCAAAGCTCTCCGCCATCGTGATCTGAACGCTGTCGATGTAGTTGCGGTTCCAGATGGGCTCGAGGAACGAGTTGCTGAAGCGGAAGTAGAGCAAGTTCTGTACCGGCTCTTTACCGAGGTAGTGATCGATGCGGAACACAGACGGTTGGGCAAACACCGCTAGAAGGGAGCGGTTGAGCGCCTGCGCGGAGGCCAGATCGCGACCGAAAGGCTTCTCCGCCACGACACGTCCGCCTCGCGCGCACCCGGAGCGGCCGAGCTCCCCAACCACGGTCGAGAACAGACTGGAGGGAATGGCGAGGTAATGCAGCGGCCGTTCAGCTGAGCCCAGCGCGCGGCGCAACAGATCGAACGTCGCCGGATCTTTATAGTCGCCATCCACATAGCGGAGCAGCGACGCGAGCTTGTCGAAAGCCGCCGCGTCGATACCGCCTTGGGCCTCCAAGCTGTCCCTCGCCCGTACCCTCAACTGGTCCAGGCTCCAGCCCGCTTTTGCCACTCCGATGATCGGCACGTTCAGATGGCCACGCTTCACCATCGCCATCAGCGCCGGAAAGATCTTCTTGTGCGCGAGATCGCCGGTCGCGCCGAAGAAGACCAGGGCATCAGACGAGTCCGCCATCAGTGCTTCTCTTCGTGCCCGCCGAACTGATATCGAAGCGCGGAAAGCACCTTGTCGGCAAAGTCCTCGTCGCCGCGCGAGGCGAAACGCTGCGTAAGCGCCGTACTCAAGATAGGCGCCGGGACGCCCTCATCGATGGCCGCCTTGAGAGTCCAGCGCCCTTCGCCCGAATCGGACACGTGGCCCGAAAATCCGTTGAGGTCGGGACTCTTCTTCAGCGCTGCGGCCGTAAGGTCAAGAAGCCAGGAACCGATCACGCTCCCGTGCCGCCATGCCTCGACGATGTCAGGGAGGTTCAGGTCGTACTGGTAGAGCTCCGGGTGCCGAAGGGGTGTGGTCTCGGCATCGGCTGACTGTTCCGCCTTCCCAGCGTTGGCGTGACGAAGAATGTTGAGCCCCTCGGCATACGCCGCCATGATCCCGTACTCGATCCCGTTGTGAACCATCTTGACGAAGTGTCCGGCGCCTGGTGGACCGCAATGGATGTAGCCTCGTTGGGCCGCGGTGGCGTCATCTCGGTGCCCCTTGGTCGCGTCGTCGACGCCTGGCGCAAGCGCGGCGAAGATACCATCGAGCCTCTTTACGATGGCCGGCACACCGCCAATCATCTGGCAGTAACCGCGCTCGAAACCCCAGACGCCGCCCGAAGTACCGACATCAACATAGTGGATTCCGCGCTGGCCGAGGGTCTTCGCACGACGAATGTCGTCGTGATAGTACGAATTGCCACCGTCGATGATGGCATCGTCGGGGGCCACGCGCGGCGACAGCTCCCCGAGGGTGGCATCGACGACGGCAGCGGGCACCATGATCCAGATCGCCCGAGGTGTCTCCAGTTTGGCGACCAGGTCGGCCAGCGAGCTGGCCACCACCGCGCCGACTTTGGCTAACTCGATCCCCGGCTGCGGATGAACGTCGAAGGCCACACATTCGTGGCCGGCTCCAAGTAGGCGACGAACCATATTGGAGCCCATCCGACCAAGTCCGACCATTCCCAGCTTCATTCCGTCCTCCCTCGCTTGTGTGCGAGCGCGCGGCACCTCTTTCAGCGCCACCACATTGCCGCGAGCACCCAGATCATCCCGATAGCAAAGACCATCCATACGAGGTCACCGCCGCGTCCCCACGCGTGGTGGTCAAACCCCGGGGAGGCGCCAGGCGTGACCGCCCGAAGGCCCCGTCGTCGCTGGATGTATCTCGGATAGGGCGGACCCCATCCACGGTAGCCCCAACCATAGCCAATCGGCGACACGACAAATATGAACATCATTACCATCCACAACAACCACCATGAGTGCATCATCGCTATCTTCTCGCTTTCTTTCTCTGTTCCCTCACCTGTGATTCACGCCGATACACGAGTTGGGTCCTTCACCCATGCTGGCTCCCCGAATGGTGCGACGGTTCCACGCCCAAAGGTCGATTACTGGGAGACCAGTACGCCGGGCGTCCGTAGTAGTCATACAGACGCGTCTCGTACTCGCGATTGACGCCCGCGGTTGGATTCCATTCGGGGCTGTCCTTAATCGCCTGTCGAGACAGATCCAGGTAGACCTTTCTTGCCCCCCAACTCACGCGGCGCGCCCAGTGGGGCGCAACCAGTACCTTCTTGCCCAACCACCAGTTGCTGGTGTCGACAACCAGGTATCGGATTTCCCAGGTCTCATCATCGACGATGAAGTCATCGACGTGACCGATCGCTTCATCGATTCCTTGAATGTGGTATCCGCGAACCTCCCTGACGCTTCGAAGGTGGACATCACCAGCAGGCTCCTCGGAATGCGCAGAAGGCTCCTCACTTCTCTTGCCGGCTGCGAGCAAGGCCGGGGAAGCACTCATTCCCCAGGGTGACAAGTACCCCCAGTAGTAGGGATAACCGTAGTAGCCGTAGTAGTCGCGCTCATGCTGCCGGGAGACCGGCTTGTCTGCATCGAGGCTCGGGCTGTTCTTGACCTTGTCCATGGTCAACGCCAAGCTAAAAGAGTGGGTCGACCATTCGACCTGACGGAACGAGATGGGCGAGATGAGCACGCGTGGCCGACCGAGGACGCCACCGGTCTCAACAACCAGATAGCGAACTACCCAGCGCTCATCATCCAGGAGGAAATTCACGACACTGCCGACGTCGCCATCGGTGGCGTTAACTCTGTATCGTTCGAGATCTTTTAGACTTCGTAACATGGGGGATACCTCCGTTTGACTCGCTCAACTATCATTCCAGAGTCTGTGCTCGCTCGACATCGCCTCGTCGACGCGGGCTGGTGCTGCGCTCATCACCACCAGGCGCCCTTCTTGATGGTGAGCCGATTGAGGACGTCCCCAGCGCTCTTGCGAGCGTCTTTGTCCGCCTCCCTCCAACCAATCCAATTACCGACGGTTCCTGTCAGCGTTGCCACGCCTCCATGGACCGCCAGGGTAATGGCATCGCGGTCTACGAACGGACTCCAGAAAAACGAGCTCTCGATGTCTTTCTTGATCTGTGCGTCGCTCAGATATGGCTCTGGCCCCTGAGTTTGAGAAATATAGTAGGGAGACCGGCGGTAATAGGGCCAGTTGTCGAATGAGAAAAACGGCAGATCGTCGTAGATGAACACATCGTCTGGCTCGACTTTCAGATGATTGCGCACCAATAACACACCCTTTAGCCGCGACGCGACAGCCTCTGCTTCGACACTTTCAAAACGGGTATCAACGGCTCCCGAGAGGTAGGCCACCCGATTGATGACGGCGACGTCTATTGTCGAGCCGTCCAGCATTGGGTCCCACATCAGGGCCGCTTTCATTTGCTTTTCAACCTCGGAATCGACAAACGATCCCTTCGGTCGGACGTTCAGAAGGTTATCAACCCGCCAGACGCCCACTATGTTGTGAGCGTCCTGTCCGGCCGCCGTCTTCGCCTCCAGGTTTCCGACCGAGCCGCCCAAGATGACGCCACCGCCTTCGACCGTTACATCGGGAGCGAATGCCATGACGCGTGGGTCGAGGCGAAACGCAGCCTGAACCGCCTGCTTGATATCGGAGTCTGATTTGACTACGTACTTAAATTGGTGGCGCGCGTCGTGGCGGGCGTGGGGATCGACCTTCACGGCCTTCTCGTCTACGGACACTACGCCGCTGACCCAAGCGTCATCGGCCGCTCGCGCCTTGCCGATCGCGCTTCCAATTACACCGCTCACTGTCACTGTCCCGTCTTTGACAGCGGCGTTGAGCGCATCGCCGTTGAGCCAGATGTCCCATTGAAACCGGGCCTGCACGTCGGCAGCTATCTCCGCGTCAGTGCGTTTCCCGAAGTAACTGATCGTGACCTCATTGCGCACTTCCTTGGCGCCCTTGACACCCTTGGCTATTCGGTCAGCGAGTTGCCTTTCAGCATGCGACCCAACGGTGCCGGTCAACGTTGCGACGGCGCTCTTGACCGAGACGCCAATCTGATAGGACTCCGTTGCTGGATCCTGTAAGAGAGCCCAAAGGATGGTCTTGCGGATGTCCTCGTCGGAGCGGGACACCGGGGTTACGATAGTGCGGTCAATTACGCCCAATACCCCCCGAATGCTTTCGGCGATTTTGAGTCCGCGCTCTTTGGCGAGGAGGTTGTGAACGGTGCCCGATAGCGTAACGAGTCCTTGACTGGTACTGACGTCTACCCCTACGGGCGATACGCCTTTGTCGAATCGCAACCCCGATTCGACGGCAGAAGTGATGCCGCGGTCCGTGATGTCCGGTGTCTTAGTTGCGGCGTATGACACCGACGCGAGACAGAGTTGAGTGCTCGACGCCACGAGTAGGACGGAGAGCCATCTGCGGCGAACGGTAACCGGGCGGGCGTGTTTGAGCCATGGTGTTGTCATTTGGTGTCCTTGTCGTGGTTTAGGGTGGCTGGGTCGAGCGTGTAATGCAACGAGGCGGGCTCTGACCCCAAGCCGAGTGGATGCGTTCACGCCAGGTACTTGTCGGCTTCGCCATTCAGAACTGGGCTTGCAACATCAGCCGCGCCTCGATCACGTTCTGGCGGGCGACGGTGTTCCCGGTCGGTGTCACCGTGGTTACGCCGGCGGTCGTCGTCGACGTAGCGAGCACGGTCGCCTGGTCCGGGAGGTCTGTGGCCGCGTAGCTCCCGACGCCCGCCTCGGTGAAGACCGGGTCGTGGAGGATGATAGGCAGGTCCGCCAGGACTTTGAGCCTCTGTCCCTTGATGAACCAGGTGGCGCTGGTCGTGATCTCTTGAATCGGCTCTGAGCCGGTGAGCGGCACCGCACCCAAGTACGAAAAGTTGCTGTCGGGCACGAGGAAGGCGTAGCGAAGCGCCACCTCGAATGAGCGGTAACCGATGCCGCCCTGCGCCCGGATGCCCCACATCTGGACCGACCCATAGCTGTTCGAGTACTTGCCGAAGTCGAAGGCGGTCTCGCCGGAAAGATCGACCGCTCCCAACGGCAAGCGCCCGGCGGCGTCGGCACCGGCTTGCCACCAGGTGCCCAGCTCGAACGGCGTCTTGCCGATGTACGGGTTCCAGTCGCTGTCCAGCAGAAGAGACTTGTCCGCCAGCTTCACGTTGAGGACCGTGGAATGGCCGATCTGCGTGTCCTTCGTATAGAGCGCATTGACGAAGACTGCCCCCTTGCGCCTCCGATCGATCGGCCCGTCCATCTGGCGGTTGTCCTGTTCGAGATAGAAGGGGTCGCCGTCGAGGTTGCCGAAGCCGGCGCGCGCCACCAAGAGCGGGATGCCCAGTTTCTCCGGTAGGTAGTGGTTCCCCGGCACGTCACGCCCGCCGCCGGTGAAGAGACCGCCGATCAGGGTCAGCAGGCCGGGATGCGAGACGACCGCGGCGCCGACATCTCGGCCGACGATGAAGCCGAGATTGTTGATCGATCGATCGGCGAACTGGAAATTCCCCTCGTAGGTGAGCTGCTCGCGGCCGTAGGGTACCTTGAACTGGCCGACCCTGAGGTAGGTGGTCCGGCTCCCCGACAGCGACAGCGGGATGTCGAAAGCGAAATCGAGCAAGCTCAGCGAGACGCCGGTCGTCGCGACAACCGCGTCCTCGCCGCCGAGGCCCATCTCCAGGTGGAAGGCGACCTCGTCGTAGCGCCCGGAGACGCGAAGACGCGCCCGGTTCATGAACAGATAGGCCCGGTCGTCGTTCTTGTAGGGATCGTCGAGATGCTGGGCGAATCCGAGCAGCTGCACCATCCCCCCGAAGTCGAGCTCGGCGTTGTCGGTCCTGACCGCCGCGATTTCTCCGAAGGCCCTCGGTGCCAGCGTCGCGCTCAGCCCCAGACCGAGTCCCGCGACCAGCACCGCCGCCTTGATCGTCATGACGTGCTCCCTCTCTGTAGCGTGGCGTTGAACTTCACTGTGATGAGATTCTTGGTCTTGATCGCGCCCAGCATCATGGTGGGCGGCTTGATCTGGTAGTCGGTCATCAAGAGGTTCTTGCTGCCGCTGATCCGGATGCCGTCCTTGACCCGAACCCCGGTCGCGAGGATGTCGACCTTCCGCTCCACCCCCGCTAGGCTGAGGTGGCCGTGCAGCGTCATGCTGAGCGCGGCACCACCTGCCGGCGACGCCATCACGTCATATGAATCCATCTGAAACCGAATGTCCTTGTACTGACTGGCCTTCAGCGCCTTGCGCATGTTATCGTCGAGACCCTTCTCACCCGAGCTGAGCTTGTCGACCGGCACGATCAGATGGAACGTCTTGATGAAATGACCGCGGATCAGCGCTTCCAGGTCCGACGCCTGAGCGGACGTTGCGACACGCGCGGGATCCATACCGACACCCGCTTCCATCCCGAGGGCCTTCGCACGGTAACGGTGCAGGCTCGAATCGCCGTCAAGCTCCAGAGAAGCCCCCGGTCCCACAACCAATGAGAGCGCCTCAGTAGAAGCACTCGACGCACCCCTGGCAGGCAGAGTCCCCAGAAGAAGAGTGCCGGCGGCCAACGCCATCGATGCCGAACGAAGCGGATTGACCATAAAGACGGCCGGCTTGGACCTTGTAGGTCCCATTACGCGAGCCCTATGGCCTGGGTCGCCTGGGTCGCCAGGCTCTGCCAAGGCGTTCAACCGATCCCCTGCCCCTGCCCGTCGTCTCGCCACCCGGGTGCCGCCCAACAAGAGCAGCGCGACAGCGGCTAGACCTCCGTAGACCAGATGCATGTGTTCCCCCTTTCACGATGCGGCAGGAGTTTTGGTGACATGTCGCCACCTACCATCTCTCACTCGCCCCTGCATGGTGGGGACTGGTAACCCGAAGACAAGAAACAATCGACGGCCGTACACGTGATCGGCGACGAATAGAGGTCGATTAACTCGCTTTAGATTAGGTATCCCCGAGCAGGCGTTCTAAGCGCTCGGTCGCACGGCGGGGTCAGGTGATCACCCGATGGGTCGCGACCTCTCCGCGGCCCGGGGAGTGCCCCCGGTTAATGTTTAAGAGAGAACTTCTTTTGATAGCGCCACATCTATGGAGCGAAGTGATCAGGCCTGGGGGCTTGGCCGCTTGCTGAGCGACCAGCGGAGTTGTGACGCCCCACACGTTCTAAAGCTTCACCATCTTCCACTCGAGAACTGAGCGATCTCACGGCGGCGCTCGAACCGGATGGATCTTTGACCACTGTCCGTACAAAGGGGTATGGACCGCGGCGCATTGCACAGGCGCAATCTATGCTTACAGTTGCTGCCATGAACAATCGCCCTGTGATGGCGGCTCAAGTGGGTCTTAGGTCGTCGGGGTGGAGGGGCCAGCCGCATCCTCTCCCTGATGCCGTGTCGTTCCCGCGCTTGACCGAACCGAGGGAGGAGGGAACTCTATGATGACTTCATCGAGCGTCCCCCTACACGACGTTGGGACGGCACCGGCGCCAATACAAAAGGAACCGGTGCTATTCTCCGAGCTGCTCACAATTGCCCGAGAGTTGCTGGGCACGCTCAAGGACGCCACCCGCGCCGGTCAGACCCACGTGATGCAGCGGGTGCTGAGACTCCTTCACCGCGAGATCCTTTGTCCGAACCTCCGGTTGACCGAACAACAGCTTGGCACCGTCATGACGGCCGTGACGGACCTCGAGCACGAGGCGGTGCGAATGGCGCCCGACGCTGCGATATTCAACGGTCGTGCTCAGATCGTCGTCGACATCCTTTGCCGCTACTCGACCGCCGGGACACGGTAATCCAACAGGCCCCGCGCAAAACCAAGGAGAAGAACTCATGACGAAGTCCACTAACCGGTGTCTCGTGGCCTCAGCGACGGTGCTCTTGTTCGGAGGCTCGGCGTTTGCGGCGGATCCGCCGTCCACAGCCGAAGTTCTCGGCAAGCTGCACCACGCTGATCAGAGCGAAATCACGATGGGGAAGCTCGCCGAGAAGGACGGTCAGTCCAAACAGGTCAAGGAGTTCGGAAAGATGCTCGTGAAGGATCACACGGGCGCGGAAAAGAAGGTATCCGTTCTGGCGAAGGCGGAACAGATCGACCTCGGCAACGCTGGGGCCATGGGGATGGATGATCCGGCGCCCGGCCCAGATTTCGATGCCAAGTTCGC
>CAAGKR010363088.1_pt1 | contig 14399 bp, 11 predicted proteins | sample 2556971 | NCBI WGS metagenome assembly CAAGKR01 (sample SAMEA5207829, study PRJEB30636) | soil metagenome | biome: forest; feature: boreal; material: soil | place: USA | collected 2011-09 | depth 1 m | reverse complement strand
TTAGGAATTCGCGCGGCCGAGCAGTCGTCGGCGGATATCGACGTGATCGCGCATCAGACGGACACCGTGAAGGCCTGGATGAAAGCGAGCCGCGAGCAGGGGCTCAAAGGCGCGCTGACGGAACGCGACCGGCCATTTGCGAAAAAGCGTTAAGGGCTGTTGGGCGCGCTCAGAGCATCATGACCAATCCGCCAGCGACGACCAAGGCTCCCCCCGCTAGAGTGGCGCGCGTCGGCGGTTGGTGAAAAATCGCGAACGCGATTAACTGTGAGACGACGAAAAAGACCGCGATGTACACGCCCATCAAGCGGCCGAAATCGAGGGTTCCTTGATTGACAACTATCCCGTAGGTGGTGAGCACGGCGGCGCCCGCAACAATCCATCCGCGAGCGCCAGCCAGACCAAATCGGATCAGCGCGTCGCCGCCGACTTCGAGAATCGCCGCACCAATCAATATCGTAAGGGTTAGAATCACGGGAACTTCCTTTGCCAGCAGAGCAACCGCGTCAAAGCCTGCGCAGTATCCAGATAGTGGCAGTGCGCATCGATGTCCACTGTCGAACGGATTTAAGTTGCGGCTTTGCTAGCGTATTGATGTTGCGTGAGCAGGGCGGGGGAGCTTCGGCTGAATAGACCAATCGCGCCGCCGTCGCGTGTCTATGCCTGATTCGCGCGAACGAGGAAGGCATCCGAGCCTCGCGACGTGCCGGGAATCCCTCGCGGCCGGCGTCACTTCGATAGCTGCGGGAGTGCCGATCATGGTTTGGTATGGGCACTTCCCGAACTACCTGATCATCGCATCGGGTGTGATCGCACTGTCAGCTCTGCTCGGATCTGGGGCGCTCGCGAGGTCAGCGTATTTGAGCGCGGATGATTCTGAGGGGCTCGAGAGACTATCGGAGTTTGCGGTCTTTGTCTGCTTCCTGGCTTTCTACGCGGTCACCGCTGGCAACGACGCGAGCCCCTTCAACGCGCATATCCGCCAAGCGTTTGCATTCATTCACGGCCACGTCGACGTCGATGCGCCAAATTATATAGAGCACGCTGTATTCCAGGGTCGCAGCTATCAGCTGCATCCGCCGCTTCCGGCATTCATCCTGATGCCGATTGTGGCGATCTTCGGAATGGACACGAATCAGACGATGATCTCGATCATCGTCGGCGCGCTGGACGTCGCGTTTGCGTGGCGGATGTTGCGGCGGTTTCGGATCACAACTAACGCGCGGATGTGGCTGACGGTCTTTTTCGGTGTAGGCACGATCGTTTGGTTCGAGACGGTGAGCGGGACGAGCTGGGCAGTTGCGATGCTGTTCGCGATTGGCTTTACGATGCCGGCTCTCGACGAGGTTCTCGGCCCTGCGCGTCCGCTGAGAGTCGGAATATGGGCCGGGCTTGCGGCACTCGCGCGCAACGATCTGGTGTTGGTGTGGCCAATGTACGCGGCGCTCACGTACTTGAAGCGCCGGGAACTGCGGGAGTTGACCTGGATGATTCCGGGCTTCGCGTTCACGATGCTGGTTTACACCGGGTTTAACTGGGTCCGTTATCACAGCATCTTCGATCACACCGAGTTCATATTCGTCGAGAGCTTCGCCAAGGGGACCAGGGTGTTCGGGCTTCAGTATCTGCCGGGCAATATCAACACGATTTTGTTCATGGCGCCGGCCCTGAACGATACCTTTCCGTATTTTCATCCGGTATTTGGCGGTCAATCGCTGCTGTTGACGAGCCCCGCATTTCTGCTCGCACTCCGGCCGAGCTTTCGGAGACTCGAGGTGGTGCTGGTCGGTCTCAGCGTGCTCGCCGCGATGACTCCGAGCTTGCTGTACTTTGCAAACGGATACGCACAGTTCGGGACGCGGCATTATCTGCATGCGTTTCCGTTCCTGCTGGTGCTGATGGCAATGGGAATGCATCGCCGGGCAGATCAGATGGCGCGAATATTGATTGTCGCGTCGGTGTTTTTGATCGCCTTTGGCGTGTGGCACGTGCGGATGTATGGGTTCGCGACATGAGCGGGGCATCGCCCGAGCGAACCGACGCGGCGGATGTCTGCATTGACGCGAAATCGATTTCCGCAGCGATGCTGGAACGTGGCCAGTTCACTCGCACCGAGGCCATAATTGTCGCTGTCGCTTCGATGGGATTCGCGCTGATCTTCTGTTATCCGATGCTCAAGTTTTTAGGTACGGAGGGAACTTTTAACGACTGGGACTTCTGGCTTTCTGCGCAGCTGGTTTCGTACCGCTCTGTTGTCCGACATTTTCAGTTCCCGCTGTGGAATCCGTACCTATGTGGCGGAACTCCTTTGCTGGGAGATCCACAATCGCACTTTCTGACTCCGTGGTTTGTCCTCACGCTGATTTTCGGACCCGTCATCGGGTTGCATCTCGAGGTGATTATTCACGCCGCTATTGCGTGGTCGGGTGGATACGTTCTGGGCCGCTTACTTGGTATGCGACGGATATCAGCCATTTGTACCGCAACCACCTTCGTAGGCAGTTCGTGGTACTACTTGCGCGCTTCGGAGGGACATTTTCCGCTGCTCGCATGCGCGTACTTGCCATGGATCATTGCGGCAGCCTGGTATGGCTCGAGTCGAGGTTCGCATCGATACTCAGTTATTGCCGGCTCGTTGATCGCGCTCAGCTTTCTCGAAGCCGGTCCTTATCCTGCGGTTTATGAAGTCCTGGTGCTGGCGATACTGCTGGTGCCGTTGGCGATGTCGAAATTCAGCCCGAGACCATTGTTGGCGCTCGCCCTCGCTGCGGTGTTTGCAGCCGGATTCTGCGCAATCAAATACATTCCGGCTCGTGACGTAATTGCCATCCACCCGCGGCCGACTGACGCGGGCTACTCGAGCAGCATTCCCGCGCTCGCACAGGCGTTGTTCTCGCGCAACCAGGACCACGACCAGCCGAGTCCTATACCGCGGGGGTTTCACGAGCTGGGCGCCTACGTAGGGCTGTTCGCCGCGCTGGCAGCGGTGGGACTGTTCGCGCCGCGCCGTTCATTTCCGTGGTTGATCGCGGCAGTGGTGCTCTTCGCACTGGCGCGAGGATGGACTTCGCCCAGTTGTCCCTGGGTATGGCTGCACCGATTGCCGCTGTTCTCGTCGACACGGCTGCCCTCTCGCCTGCTGGTCCCGTTCACCCTCGTGATCGGCGTGATGGCAGGCTTCGGTGTCGACGTAATCTGCAAGCGCGAATCAATTCTCGCGCTCGGAGCGGCGGCGCTGGTGATATTGGCCGGCGCGGCTGATCTGCTGCTCGTTGGCCCGCCTAACCTTCGCTATATCGAGAAGAACGTTGTCCCTCCGAATCCCCCGCGTACCGCGTTCGAGCAAATTCGACGGCCGCTAGCGCTACCAATGCTCGTGCTTGTGGAGCAGAACCAGGGCGTGTTGAATTGCTACGAGTACAGCGAATGGACGACTCCGGTTCTGGGATCCAATGACGCCGGGTACCGGGGCGAGCAGTACATGAAGGGTCCGGGCACTGTGCAACTGACCAGATGGACTCCGAACGTACTGGAGTACGAAATCAACGCGCCCGCGCCGACCGAGATGATCGTCAATCAGAACTACGATCCTTACTGGACGATTGGGCGCGGAGCTGGCGAGCTGGTGTCGGAAAATGGACTGCTGGCGGTGCGCGTCAAAGCCGGTCGTCAGCATGTGGTGCTCTCCTATGGGGGCTGGCCGTGGAAAGTAGGGGCGCTGGTCACCTTCGCAACGTTTCTGGTCGCGATGTGGCTGCTGCGCCGAGGAGGGCCTAGCCTGTCCGTTCATTCCAACCGCCGCGCGATATAAGCTACCCCAAGCGAGCAGATGCGCTGCGGAGTTTAGGATGCATGGGATGACTGACCTCGCGACCATCGAGGCCTGGCTCGGGGCGTGGGGTTACCTTGGAATTTTTGTCTGCGTCTTCGTTGGCAACCTGGGAATTCCCGTGCCGGAAGAGACGGTGATGCTCGCGGCGGGATTCCTGGCGAGCAGATCGATTCTGGATCCGAGAGCCGTGTACGTGGTAGTCATCATGAGCGCGGTGACGGGCGACTGCTGTGGTTTTCTGATCGGGCGCACGGGTGGTCAGCGGCTGTTGATCAGTCTCGCGAATCGCTTCGAATTCATGCGCGTCCGCTATCAGCGTCTGCAGCTTTTCTTTCAGACGCACGGCAGCAAAGCAATTTTCATGGCGCGGTTTATCACCGGCGCGCGCTTTATGGCCGGACCGATGGCGGGTGCGTGCCGAATGCCCTTCCTGCAATTCCTGGGATGGAACATATTAGGTGCGATGGTTTGGTGCTCGCTGGTGGTCACCGTCGGCTACCTGCTGGGCGACGAGTTGTACCGCGCCGTGACGATGACGCATCAGGTGTCGCGCTGGATCGGACTGGCGGTGTTGCTCCTGATAGCAGTGGCGGTCTTCTTTTGGTGGAGAGATAAAAATCAGGCGATCACACGGTCGGAGCCATAACCGAGCGGTCGGATTCGCGCTGGCGGTGTCGATGGTGTTCGCGGCGTCGGGATGCCAGCCTTCGACGCGCCTGAAGCCACACTTCCTTCCGGGCTTCGTGCCCGGTTCGCAGCAAGTTTTTCGTCCGGTGCGAGTAGGAGTGGCGCCAACCGCCGGCGCTCCGGGCTCGGGCGAGGTGACAGTCGGCCAGATTTTCGACGCCGACGGCGCCACGCAAAAGGTACTGGTGCTGCGCGATCCTCGAACGATATTCGGCGATATGCTGATCGAGGGTCTGAAGGCTGCGGGTTTGACGCCGATTAGACTGGACTCCACGCCTCCGCCCGGCAAGCTGGAAAATGGCACCGATTTCATTCTCAGTGCCGAACTCGAGCGAATCGAAGTAAACAAACGGTTCGGCGCCGAGGAGACGGTTCATGGCCAGTACTTCTCGATGAATGCGGTGGTGACCGCGAAGTTCGAGCTGCGCAATCGCGAGGGCAGAGTGCTGTATTCGGGTGAAGTCAGCGGAATCGAAAATGAGCCGCCGGCGCCGGTCGGCAAGGAAGTCTTCCTGCCGCTGGAGACGGAGCCAAGCGAATCAGTTTCGGTCGCGCTCTCGAGAGCGATTGGCTCGCTGATCACGGAGCCTGGATTCAGACGCGCGTTACCGCTCGCCGCGGACGACGGAGCCGGGTTGAAATCGAAGCCCAAGTAGCCTTACGCAGCGGTTCAGTCCTACGAGCGGGATCGCTTGCGGGATTCCTCCTGTTTGCGCAGGTCGACCCGGCGGATCTTTCCGCTGACGGTCTTGGGCAGCTCGTCCATGAATTCTATCTCGCGTGGATATTTGTAAGGCGCGGTTATTTGTTTGCAATGCTGCTGCAGTTCGCTAACCAACTGATCGCTTCGTATCACACCGGATTTTAGCCGCACGAACGCTTTGACAATCGAACCGCGTTCGGGGTCGGGACTCGCCACTACCGCCGATTCCATTACCGCCGGATGCTCGAGCAGGGCGCTTTCGACTTCGAACGGTCCGATCCGATAGCCCGCCGAAATGATCACGTCGTCCGCGCGTCCGACGAACCAGATATATCCGTCGGCGTCGCGGGTGGCCTGATCGCCAGTTAGATACCAATCGCCGCGAAAGACGTTCGCCGTCTCATCCGGATTTTTCCAGTACTCGAGAAATAGCGACGGGGGGCGCTCGGGCTTGACCCGCACCGCGATCTCGCCGACTTCGTCCAGCGCGGTTTCGGTCAGGTCGCTGCCGATCACACGGACGTCGTGGCCGGGAAACGGCAGCCCCATCGAGCCCGCCTTCACCGGCATCCCGGGCAGATTCGCGGCGAGGATAGTCGTTTCAGTCTGGCCGTACCCGTCGTAAATGGTGAGATTCAGTTTCTCGCGCCACACCTCGATCACTTCCGGATTGAGCGGCTCTCCAGCGCCGGTGCAATGACGCAGATTTGGAAAACTATACTTTGCGAGGTCTTCTTTGATTAGCATCCGATACTCAGTCGGCGGCGCGCAGAAGGTAGTCACCCGGTTGCGGCCGAGAAGCTCCAATTCCTTGCGCGGGTCGAAACGGCCATTATACATGAAGGTCGAAACGCCATTCATCCAGGGGCCGAACAGGACCCCATACGCAGCCTTGGCCCATCCGGTGTCGGAGGTAGTCCAGTGGATGTCTGTGGGTTTCAGGTCGAGCCAATTGAGTCCCGTGTACTTGTGCGAGTAGCTATACGAGTGACTATGCAAAACCGCCTTTGGCTCTTTGGTGGTGCCGGAGGTGTAATAGCAAATCGCGGGTTCGGACGACCGGGTATTGACCGGCTTGAACGAAGGCGACGCTTTACTCATTGCCTCCTGCAGGCCGATCCAGCCGGTGCGCGGACTGCCGGCAATCAGGAAATGTTCGAGCGACGGACACTGCTTGCGGAGTTCCCCGATCATGGTCGCACTCTCGACCGCCGCAACGATCGCGCGCGCGCCCGAGTGATTGGCCCGATAGACCAGGTCCTTCTCGCGCAATAGCGAAGTGCACGGAACCACCAGCGCGCCGAGTTTCAGGGCGCCGATGTAGGCGGCTTGCCAGAGCGTGACGCGCGGCAGCACGAGCATGATCGGGTCGCCGCTTCTCAGACCTAAACCGGCGAGAACGTTGGCAATCCGGTTGGATTGTTGCGCGATGTCGGCAAAGGTGAGCCGCGCGCGCCTGCCTTCCTGGTCTTCCCAGTAAATTGCGACCCGTTTTTGATCCTGGGCAAACCGGTCGATTAAGGCGCCGAAATTGAAATGTTCAGGCGTGTCCCAGCGAAAATTGCTATAGAGTTCGCGATATTGCTCGAGGCTGGCCATCGGTTTGGATTTAATGCCGGGAGTTGGTGCGGGGCGCACGCTCAGTTGGTGACTGCGAGCGTTTCGCCGCGGCCTTAATGTATTTCACAGTGACGGGAGAAAGATCGTTGCGCTCGACTCGAACGTCAATGATGGCAAACGAGGTGCATTCGTGCGCGGCGCGCAGCGCGCGACGCAGTTCGTCAACAGTCCGCGCGTCGAAACCGGCGCCGCCCCAATCGCGCGCGAGTTGTGCGTAGGGCCACGGCGGAATTTCGAGCAGGTCGCGGCGTTCTGCGACGGGCCGAAAAATACCCCATCCGCCATTGTTGATGACCAGCACGATCGGATTCGCGTGTTTTGCCGGTGCGTGCGAGATTTCCGGGCCGGTCATCTGAAAGCCCCCGTCACCGCATAGCACCAGCGGGCGAAGTCCACTGCCAATCTGCGCACCGAGCGCGGCGGGCACTGCAAATCCCATCGAAGCGTAAAATCCCTGAGCCAGATAGCCACCCGTATGCGGCACCCGGATGTCGAGCCCGCCAAACAGCATGTCGCCGGATTCCGCGACCACCAGGTAGTCGCGCTTGTCGGCCAGGAATTCGTTGACCGCGGCGAGAATCTGGATCACTTTGACCGGCTTGCCGTTGCGCGCGGCGATCTCGCGGAGATTGTCGGCGTAGGTAACTTTCTCGCTGTGACGATGGATTTTTTCGCGCAGCAACCCGCGCACGAAATCGCGCACGCCGACGTCGGTATAGGTATGGTACTTGACGTCAACTTTGCGATCGACCGCCCATACGCTGCGGCCGCGAATAACATGCGGCGGCCGGTTGCCGAAGTTCATGTCGGTCTTGAGGCATCCAAGGTTGAGCACGAAATCGGCCTCGTCCATGCGCGCGACAATCGAGGGTGGACTGATAGGGCCGACGTGCACGCCCATATAGAGCGGATGGTACATCGGAAAAGCGCCCTTGCCGAGCACCGTCGCCATCACCGGCGCGCCCATCTTTTCCGCGAGTTCGACCAGTTCGCGTTCGACCTTGTAGCGATGAATCTCGATGCCCGCGATCAGCACGGGCTTGAGGCTCTGGTTGAAAATCCCTGCGGTCTCGTGCGCGGCCTCGGCAAGGTTGCGGGTGTCGGACTCCTGGAAGTGCAGGCGCCCGTCCCATTCGATCAGTTCGTCGGGAACCTCGATCCGGCGGTCAACCATGTCGCGATGAATCTCGACGTAGCCGGGGCGCCGCTCGGCCCAAATCGTCCGGACCACCCGGTGCAATTCCTGTGCGGCGGTACGCGGATCGGTCAGCACGGCGGACGCGCACGTCACTTCATTGTAGATGCGATGCTGGGATTCAATCTCGCGCGCCTGATGATGGATCAACGTGCCGAGCTTGCGTTCCTCTTCGCCGGGACCGCCCGAGAAAATCAAAATTGGCACGCGCTCCGAAAAAGATCCGGCGACCGGGTTCACCATGTTGTGACCTCCGGCGCCATAAGTGACGCAGGCGACACCGATGCGGCCGGTTGCGCGCGCATAACCGTCGGCGGCAAAACCGACGCCCGGCTCATGCGAAAGAGTGATTATTTCGAGGCCGTGACGCTTCCCGAGCGCGAAAAAGAGTTTCAGCGCGAGGTCGCCTGGAATTCCAAAGACATGACTGACGCCGATCTTGCGCAAGTAGGCGACCAGAAAATCGCCCAACGCCATATGCCTCTTCACGCGGCTCTAATCCTCCTCACATGATCAATACTACCAAAATCGGCATCGCGAACCGGTGCCGACGCTTGGCAACTTCGGTGCGGCGCTGTGCTAGACTATCTTTGGTTGACGTCGATGTTTCGATCACTGCTTCGAATGCAATTTTTCGGTCCGCTCCAACTGAGCCGGCTGGTGATCTTCCTGCCCCAGTTTTTGCGCTTGTTTTATCGCCTGATCAATGACGCGCGAGTCCCGATGTGGGCCAAGATGGTGCCGGTGGTGGGGCTGCTGTTGCTGCTGACACCACCTGCGCTCGAGATGGATCTGATACCGATCGTCGGCGAACTGGACTGGCTGCTAGTCGGCTACCTTTCGCTCAAAGTGTTCATCTGGCTGTGCCCGCCGGACGTGGTTCGCGAGCACGTTAGCCGAATCGCGCGGGGCCAGTAGCCCACATCCTGATGCGTCCCCGAATAATCCTGTTCACCCTCGCGGCGGTGATTATCGTCGCGATGATCGCGCTCAGCCTGGTTGACCAGTTGCTGGTTGACTACCTGTGGTATGGGCATCTCGGATACGGCGGCGTTTTCAACACCACGGTGGTAGCGGAGATTGTGATCTTTTTCGCCGTGTGGGCGGTGACGTTTGTCGCGGTCTTTATCAGCGGATTAGTCGCGATCCGAATGAGCCGCGACCGCGAGCGCTTGCGGGTGGTACGGCGTCCCGACGAAATGATCGAGGTCAACGTGCCGGAGATGATTCGCGCGCTCGGCGAGCGAATCCCGTGGCGAGTGCTGGTGGCGGCGGGCGCGGCGATTGTTGCGATCATGGTCGCGCAAGGCGAGGCCGCGAGCTGGGACACCTATCTGAAGGGAATTTATGGCGTGCCTTTCGGTTTGACCGAGCAGGCATTCGGCAACGACGTCGGCTTCTACATTTTCAGCCTGCCGCTGCTCGAGGAATTCCGCGACCTGTTGCTGGTGTTGATTTTCCTGTCGGCCGCGGTGGCGGCTGCTGTTTATTGGGCTCGCGGAGCGCTGGACTTCAAGGAGTCGCCGCCGCGTGTTACGCCCGCGGCCGCTGCGCATCTGTCGGTTCTGCTCGGACTGTTCTTCGGCCAGCGCGCTATCAGCTATTGGCTGGCGCGATTCGCATTACTGCTGCATAGCAACGGTGTGGTGTTCGGGTTGCGTTACGTCGATCGAGTGCTGTGGCAGCCGGGACTCTGGCTGCTGGTGTTTCTCTCGATTGGCGCCGCCGCACTGTGTCTATACAACTCGCGCGAGGGCGGGTTGCGGATGCCCGTGGTCGCCTTCGTGATGGTGTTCGGACCGGCGCTGCTGTTGAACCTCATCCAGCCAGTGATCGAACGGCTGTGGGTGAAGCCCGACGAACTGCGAATCGAGAAGCCGTACCTTGAACGCAATATCGCGATGACGCGACACGCCTACCAGCTCGACTCGGTGGACGTGAAGCCCTTCGCAGGCAAGGGCAAACTGACGCCCGTGGTCTTGGACCAGGACGAAGCTACGATCAAGAACATCAGGTTGTGGGATCCGCGCCCGCTGATCGACACCTATCGGCAATTGCAGGAAATCCGCACGTACTACGATTTTCGCGACGTCGATATCGACCGCTACTGGATCGAGGGCAAATACACTCAGGTGATGTTGTCGGCGCGCGAATTGAATCTCGATCAGCTCGCCGATAATGCGCAGACCTGGGTCAATCAACACCTGAAGTTCACTCACGGCGCCGGGCTCGCGATGAGTCCGGTCAATGCGAAGGATAGCGAAGGTCTGCCGATCTTTTTCGTGAAGAACATCCCGGCATCGTCGGATGTCGGCTTGAAGGTAAGCGAGCCCGCAATCTATTTCGGCGAGGAACGCGACAGCTATGCGGTAGTCAATTCGGCGACGCCGGAGTTCGACTACCCGCGCGGCGCAGACAACGTTTTCAGTTACTACGCCGGGTCGGGCGGAGTCCCGGTGAGCGGAATCTGGCGGCGGCTGCTGTTCAGCATCTTTTTTCGCGATATCAATCTGCTGGTTACTGAAAATATCGTCGACAAGAGCAAGATAATGATTCGGCGCAACATAGACGCCCGGATCAGATACATCGCGCCGTTTCTCACGCTGGACGGTGACCCCTATGCCGTCATCCAGAACGGACGCATCGTGTGGATCGTCGACGCTTACACCGCGAGCGACCACTATCCGTACTCGATGCGGACGACTGTCGACGCCAGCGGCACCCAGATCAACTACATTCGTAATTCGGTGAAGGTGGTCGTCGATTCGTACACCGGCGCGACCGACTTCTACGTTTCGGATCCTGAGGATCCGATGATCAAGACCTGGCAGCGGGTGTTTCCGGAAATGTTCAAGCCGATCTCCGCGATGCCGTCGGAGTTACACGCGCATATCAGGTATCCCGAGGATTTTTTCAAGATTCAGGCCGACGTCTATAGCACCTACCATATGACCGACCCGCAGGTTTTCTATAACCGCGAAGATCTGTGGACATTTCCACGCGAAAATTACGCTGGGCAGACGGTTCCGATGCAGCCTTACTACGTGATCATGCGGCTGCCGGGCGAGACCAAGGCGGAGTACATTCTGATGCTGCCGATGGTGCCGCAGGGACGCGATAACATGATTTCGTGGTTGGCAGCGCGATGCGACGGCGCCGACTATGGGCATCTGTTCGAGTATTCGTTCTCGAAGGATTCGCTCTTTTACGGGCCATATCAGATCCAGGCGCGAATCAATCAGAATCCGGAGATCTCGCGGCAACTCTCGCTCTGGAACCAGATGGGTTCGAAAGTGCTGCTCGGGAATCTGCTGGTAATTCCGGTGCAGGACTCGCTTCTATACGTCGAGCCTTTGTATATCCGCGCCGAGAATGGGCAGTTGCCCGAGTTGCAACGTGTGATCGCATCGTACAGCGATCGGGTGGTGATGGGCGACACGCTCGAACTCACGATGGCGGCGCTATTTACTAATCAGCAGATGCCCGCGCCGACGATCGCAAAAGCAATCACGACGCAGCCGACAGTTGCATCCGGCACTGAAGCTACTGCGCTGAAACCTGACATGCAGAGTGCTGCGCTACATTACAATCGCGCGTTGGCGGCAATTCGCACCGGAGACTGGACTGAGTTCGGCGCTGAGATGAAAAAACTCGGCGAAGAGTTGTCGGCAAGCAACACCGCGCATCCGTAGATCCAACGCTCGCCACAAGGGGGATTCTTGGGCGACGCCTCAATACGACGGGCTCCTCGCGAAAAACGCGCCGCACCGGTCTCTGACATCGCGCGGGAACTGGCGGAACGCATCGATGCGCTCGCGGAGAACTGCACGCGGGCGACCGCAGCCGAGCGATGCGTGATCGCGTGGAACGATTCGGGCGTAGAAGGCGTCACGCATGCGCCCGTCGACGAGTCGCGTTGGGACTCAGCCGTCGATACGGCCCTCGCGTCGCTCGACAATCGGCTGGCGGAAATCGATGCGGCCGTATCGAAGCGCGCGAGTCGAGAATCGAACTCCGGCACGTATATTTCGCTGTCGCCTCGGGAGCTTGGCGCTATGCCGGACGCGAGACGCCTTTTGGACGCGAGGTTAAGTTTGCATGCGGCTGCATTCAGTGATGCTGGAAAGTCGGTACGTATCGTCGCCGTCGCGCCATCGGAGAGATCACCGGGTGAAGTTAAAGCGTTACTTGAGTTAACGATTCGGGCTACCATGGCTGAGATCGCGCGCGCTGCGAGCAATCAGTCGCTCGCGTTCTGGCGAGCGCGTGCGACCGAAAGGGCGCGCGAGTTGGTTCGAGCAAGAAAGGATCTCGAGTATCAGCTCGAATCCACCCGCGAGATCGAAGCAGGCCTTGCGAAGGCGCGTGGATTTCCACCAAGCGAGCGACTTGGGAAACTCGGCGGTTTGGTCGCGGAATGCATCGGGGCCGACGAATGGATCGTGGGGGTGGCCGATAAAAACGACGGGACATTCACGGTTGCGGGGTCCGCTTCAGGGCTGGAAGGCATAGACCTTAACGCATCCAACAGCGCACTCGCGCAGTGTATTCGTACGCAGGTCATAGTCGGCCGTTCCGGCGAAGGTGCGGCCGAATCCGTCGAAGATCGAATGTTTGGCGGCGATTACGTGTGTATCCCATTCGAGCGCGGCGCGATCGCGTTGGCTTCGCGTGGCGGATTGAAACAGCAACTGCAGGCGCGCGCGCAAACGATGATCGATCGGACCGTGGACCTTTTGCGGTCGTGGGCATCGGAAACGGAACTGGCGCACAGCCGCGAATTAGTGAATCGGCTCGCCCTAAGGATGTTCGCGGCGGTGGACGAAGAGCGGACAAAAATTGCGCGCGACTTGCATGATGACCAGGCGCAGTTGCTCGCAGCGGCAAAGATTGCGCTCGAAGGTGGGCGCGAAGAAGCGCGAGTTATTTTCAAACAAATCGAGGAGGAACTGCGCCGCAAGACTCGAGCAATCCGGCCCGCAACTCTGACGCGAGCGGCATTGCCCGATGCGATCGAACACGAACTCGATCGTTTGCAGACGGCCGGTGTAGCGACCAAGCTCGCGCGCGGAGTCGGACTCGACAAAATCCCGCGGCCATTGCAACAGCTCTGTCTTCAGATCGTGCGCGAGGCCATCTCGAACGTCATTCGGCATGCGCGCGCAAAGTCAGTCGAAGCCGCAATCGTGCGCTCCGACGGCGCGATTCAAATTTCGATCAGCGACGACGGCCGCGGCTTTGCCGAGCGGCGCGATGGCTCCGGTCTTAGGGGAATGAAAGAACGGCTCGAACTGATGGGCGGACGACTCACAATTCAATCGACAGCGCGGGGCACTACCGTACTCGCCGAAATTCCGGAGCCTGCGTGATGGCGGCTGCCGAACGGATTCGCGTCGTGCTTGCCGATGACCATCGGATCTTTCGCGAAGCGCTTCGGATGGTGCTGGCGCATGAATGCGAAGTGGTGGGCGAGGCGTCGTCGGGGGAAGAAGCGATCGCGCTCGCCATTCAACTGAAGCCCCACGTGATCGTGATGGACGTCGGGATGCGCGGAATTGGCGGGCTTGCGGCGGCACATCGGATTTCGAAGGAAGCGCCGTCATGCCGGGTCTTGATTCTGAGCCAGTACGATGACGAAGAATACGTGATCGAAGCGCTGACCGAATGTCACGCGGCTGGCTACGTGATGAAAATGGACGCGGCCGCGGAATTGATATCCGCAGTGCGCGCGGTACACGCGGGACAGCGCTACATAAGTCCTGCGATAGCCCCGATCCTCATTGCGCGTACCGGTAGTCGAGGAACCGGGAGACGGCCGACCGAAACGCATCTGACCCGTCGCGAGCGCGAGGTGCTGAAGCTGATTGGCGAAGGCGCGGCCACCAAGGACGTGGCCAGACAGCTTGGGATCAGCCCCAAGACCGCGCAAGTGCATCGCGAAAACGTCAAGCAGAAGCTTGATTTGCGCTCGACCGCGGCGATGGTCCGCTACGCAATCAAGCACAAGCTGATTCGTATCGATTGAGGCGCCACGAAACGTGGGTCACAACTGAACAAGCGTTCCAACTCTTTGACCGCGATTGGAGTCGTGATACTAGTGGTCGGGGAAAGCGCTCGCGGCGTGCCGGCTCAAGGAGACAATTTATGAAGCGCACTGGCGTTCATCACCTTGGCCTTGCGACTCTCGATCTCGATCGCACGATTGAATTTTACACGAACAAGCTTGGCTTCAAGCTTGCGTGGTGCGACATTATCGAGCCGCCCGAAGGCGGCAAGATCAAGCACGCATTCATAGACACCGGTGACGGCAGCATGGTCGCATTCATGTGCCCGGAGAAGGTGCCGGGGATTCCAGCCGAGTG